>Ga0137451_1000279_pt1 | contig 15428 bp, 11 predicted proteins | sample EasRivERMGT500_2_FD_102336 | JGI IMG/M metagenome (GOLD analysis project Ga0137451, IMG submission 102336) | Soil microbial communities from meander-bound floodplain in the East River, Colorado, USA - East River MetaG ERMGT500_2 | ecosystem: Environmental > Terrestrial > Soil > Floodplain ... | reverse complement strand
CGCCGATCTCCTTCGCCGCGGACTGGCTGCGCTCCGCGAGCTTTCGCACCTCCGTCGCCACCACCGCGCCGACCACCGTCGCCCTGCATCAGTCTAACTTCCCGATCTGAACCGCCGTCGCAATCGCTGTCGATATCGCCGTCGTCGACTTCCTGATCTGGAAGTACAAGCAACGCTCGTCCGAGAACCCGGCGATCCACGATGTGCCGCACCCCGAACTCCGTGCGCCGTTGCCAGAGAACACGGGAGCAATCGCATGATGCAGTGGATCAAAGACAAGCTCGAATACTTCTGGAGCACCATTCACGGCAGCGAGACGATCTTGTGGGCGCGCATCCAAGTCATTGGCGGCGTCGTCCTCGGCATCCTCGCGACTGTCCTGCAGACCATCGACCCGAACATGCTCGGGCTCGATGCGAAGTACGTGATGCTCTGGACCGTCGCGAACGGGCTGCTGTCTGAATACCTGCGACGTCGCAGCGCCCAGTACGAGGACAACGGGGACATCAAGTGACGTTCCTCCTCACATTCCTTGGGATGATCCCCGGCCTCGCGTCCGCTGCGCAGTTCATCGTCGGCAAGTGGATGGACAGCAAGGTCCAGATGTACGCGACCAAGTGGAACGTGACCAAGGACGTCGCGATCTCCGCGATCAATGCCGAGGAGGCGAACAACAAGACGAAGGTCGCGTGGCTCGGCGCTGTCGCCAACTCCCGCTTCCTGCAGGTGATCGTCGGCGGCTTCGCTGGCCCGTGGATCATCTACGGTTGGAAGGTGATCGTGTGGGACAACATCGTCCACAAGTTCTTCTGGGGCACCTTCGGCTTCACCCCGCCCATCGGCGGCGAAGTCGGAACGTGGGCCGGTATCATTCTGGGAGGCATCTTCGTCACCAGTACGGGGATGAACGTCGCGAACGCCATCATCAACCGCAGGGATAAGTGACATGTTGTTCAAGCTCATCGCCACCATCTATCTCGTCGTCAACGGCGTCGCCGCCCCGAACCCATCCGCCGTGCTGACCAACCACAACAGCTTCTCGACGATGGAAGACTGCATGAACTTCTTCGACACCGAGAAGGGTAAGGCCGAGCAACTCCAACTCAACGCCATGCTCAAGCAGGACCCGGAGAAAGAGTTCAAGGCCGAGTTCGAGTGCAAGCAGCGTGCGGATGGCTCGATATGATCTGGCTCCTCCTCACTGCCGTCCTCGGCTTCACCGACGGGAGCCCCGATCAGGGCTCCAAGTCGTTTGTCGTAAAGTCCTTCACGACGGTCGCAGAGTGCGAGGCTTATCGCCGGTCGGTCGAAGGACGCTCGCGCGTCGCTGGCATGATCGACGAGATTGCCAAGAAGTCCGTCGAAGGCCAGAAGATCACCATCAGCAACCGCTGTGTCAGTGACAAGTAAGAGAAAGCCAAATGTCAAAGAGAAACAGACCCTCCCGCTCAGCGGGGGGCGAAGCCAACGTGCAGACCACGGCGCATACCGCGCAGGTTCAGGCGGAACCCAACTCGCCTACTCAGGAGAAGACTATGGAAGCAGTTCAGGAAGCGACCCGAGCGGAGGAAGTGACCGCAGCGGTGGAAGTGCCCCCGCAGGGACCAACGGCCAAGGAGATGGCCGCCATCGAAGAGGCAAACGCGGCTAAGGCCAAAGCTGCCTCGGACAAGATGCAGGAGAGCGCCGAGCCCTACGAGCCGCCGTCGCTCATCAATCTCGCCGCGCAGGGGTATGACCAGCTGCACGAGGCCCTGCGGCAGCACAATCTCCACAACCAGCCCAAGGAATACGTGCCTCCGGCCCGTACCGAGCGGCAGATGTCCCAGCTTGAGGCTGAGATGGAAGCCGGTCGCCGGTCGGTGGCCCGAGCCGAGGAAGCCCGTCGCCTGCAGGCGATGGTAAAAGAGGACCTGAATAAGGAAGGATTTACCACCCCGGTGTATCGTCCCAACAATATGGTGCCTGACCCGATGACGGGTGGCATGGGTCCGATTACCGAGAAGTAACCACGATGGCCGATCCGACGCAGACCTCTCCCGAAAGTTTCAAACTCGAACAATTCGGGGGGATGTTGCCTGCGTGGGACGATCATCTCATCCCGCAAGGTCAAGCCGCGTCGTCGGAGAACGCATACCTGTTCTCCGGCGCGTTGGCTGGCTGGCGGAAGCCCAAGGCCCTATACACGCTCCAGTCGGGCACGTCGCAGTTCGCGTATCGCTTGCCGACGCAGACCGAGAACATCGCCAACGCGATCTTGTACGTCCACGTCAACCCGGTGGAAGGCGACAAGTTTACGCTGGGCGAAGAAATCTACACCTTTACCGCCACGGTAACGGCGGAGACGGCGGCTTACATGGTCCAGATCGGGGCGACGACCGCCGCGACGGCCACCAACATTTATGCGGCGGTAACATTCGATGACGGTGCTGGTACTAATGCAGGCGTGCTCTATGGCGTGGGGACAGTTGCGAACCCTGCTGTCAACCAAGAAGAACCTGACACCACGAACATTCTGGCGCTGGATATCCCGCGCATTCAGTTCTTCGCTCCTGACAGTGGCGCTGCCTATAACTCAACGCTTGTCGGAGAAAACACCGGAGGCGTGCGTCTCCAGTGGATACACGACCTCGTCAACACGACGACCCTCGACGGCGGTACCAATCTCTCCTTTGATGCAAGCATCACTGGAGCTAGCGTGTGGCTGGAGTTTGATGACCCTGACACTGACGTCATGCGCTCACCAGTTGTGGATGACCGCTTTGACCGATATTACTTCGCTTCCCCCTCTGTCGCTCCCATGTACAACACGCGAGCGCGGATCGAGAACGGGGACACCGCTTGGCTTCTCGGAGTTCCTCCCCCCGGATGCACACCGGGCGTCGAGGTAACGGGCGGCGGTGATGACGTCGTTGTCGGCAAGTCGACGGCCCTCTCTGCCGCGACCGACAGCGAGGCGCTCAACACCATCTACCTGATCCCGATCACGCCGGATGGGGCGATCAGCCTCAACGACATCCATGTGATGCCGCAGACGGACAGCGCGACTGCGCGTATCGTCGGCCTCGTCTATGGCGATCTCGATGGCAACCCGCACGAACTGATCGACATCGGTGTCGAAGTCGTAGGCGTGGAGGCGGACACTGCTGCCGTGTCCACGTTCCAGAACCCGGCGAGCCTCTCGCAGGGCATCCAGTACTGGATCGGCTACGCCACCAACGAGACCATCGACGTGCAGCGCGCGGACGACGCCCTCACCACGGGCGTGATCTCGCAGAATACCTACACCAACGGCCCGCCCGCATTCATCAACGGCCTGACCGTCGGCTATTTCACTCAGCAGGTCTGGGGCACGGGCACGTCTGCCGCCCTGTTGGAAGCAAGGTCTTACGTCTACACCTACGTCACCGAGTACGACGAGGAGAGCGCCCCGTCGCAGCCCACCATCGTCAACGGGTGGAGCAACGGCTCGTGGACGGTCTCGCTGTTCACGCCGCCGCCCGACCAGATGGGCGTGACGCGCAACATCACTCTGATCCGACTGTACCGCACCATCACCTCGCAGGCGGGCACGACCACGTACTTCTTCGTGGCTGAGATGCCTGTGACCACGGGCGAGTACGTCGACACGATCAGCGACGACATCATCGTCGGCAATCTTCAACTGCAGTCGCAACTGTGGACGCCACCCCCTGTCGGTCTCCTCGGCATCATGTCGATGCCCAACGGAATGAGCGTCGGATGGAAAGAAAACGAAATCTGGTTCGCGGAGCCTTATCGCCCGCATGCTTGGCCGTCGAGCTACGTTCTCACTACGGAATACCCGATTGTAGGTCTGGGAGTGACTGGTACGAGTGTAGTCGCCTGCACCAGCGGGGCTCCCTACATCGCGACGGGCTCTGCTCCGGGACAGATGTCCGCGACCAAAATTCAGAACAGCGAGCCCTGCCATTCGCGGGGCGCGATCCTCGGCAATAACGACGGCGTGTACTACTCGTCCCCGAACGGGCTGATCCTCGTCACCCAGTACGGAGCCGTGACTAACACGTCCGAACTGTGGATCACGCGCGAGCGGTGGCGTGAGTTGTCGCCGCAGAAGAACGTGCGGGCCGTCTTCATGTCGTCCTGCTACTACGCGCTTGGCTGCACCAGAGATGGAGATGCGAGTGTCGCACAACAGGGGTTCACGATTGAGCTTAACGCCGCCGACGCACAGTCCTTCACCATCTGGCCTCAGCCCGGTGGTCATAGACTTGGTTTCCAGAAGCTCACCTCTCCTAACGCCCTCGACGTGGTCAATGTTCGAATTGATCCTTGGTCTGGTACGACGCTCATCTTCTATCAGGGTGTCGTCTACTACTTCGACTTCTCGGATCAGGCTCCGGTCAGTCAGGTCTATACGTGGAAGTCGAAACTCTTCCAGCAAAAGAGCAAGAAAAACTTCGAAGCCATGCGTATCTGGTTCTCGATCCCCGACGGGACACCTGCCCTCAACGCTACGCGCCTTGAGGCCGACACTGACGACCCGGTATGGGACACGCTCCCCGCCGACCGTTACGGCTTTATTCGCGTCTTTGCGGGCGGGAGGCTTGTGACCACGCGCGAAATCCGCGTGCCGCAGGAGTTGCTTCGCATTTTGTCGGGCTTCAAGTACGAGACGTGGCAGTGGGAAATCGAGGCCCGCGTGCCGATCTCGAATATCCAAATCGGGTCCTCGGTGAAGGCGATGGCGCGGTCATGAGTGTAGTTGGTCCAGTCTGTCATATCCCTCCGGTCGCGCCGACTACGCTGCAGCCGAAGCCGCACAACATGCCGTCGGTGCCCCCGGCAACGCCTGATCTCCAGTCGTTGGTACACACCGTCAACATCCTGCGGACGATCATCATCAACATGCAGAACACGCGCAAGGCGGTCTGGCGTGAGACCGGGCGCGTGACTGAAATGGTTCGCGTGTTCAACCCCACTGACCACACGCAGTACGTCGACGTCGAGCGCATCAACCGGCTCACCATGGCGGATCAGGTCACGGGACAAGTCTGGGAATGGAACCGCAATCGTGCCGCTGGCCTCTAATATCTTCGGTGAGGACTTCCTAGAGAAGATCGTCGCAGTCCACTTTCCCGGAGGTGGGCCGCCGCCTCCGACGCGGAGCGGCCCCTTTGTCGTGATCTACTTCGTCCGCTTCCATGACAAGGGACCGGCGTTCGACACGCAGACGTCGTTCACCCCGACGAGCACCACGTCGTTCAAGATGCCGATCTCGCGCGGTATCGTCGATCCGTTCCCCGCCTACAACATCCCCGGTGTCGGTGCGCCACCCCCCGCGATAGGGGCACCTCCCCCGATCACGAACACCTTCTCCAAGGCGATGCTCAAGGTCTACGACAGTTGGATCGGGCAGGACAAAGACATCAAGGACACGGGCACCCCTGCTGACCGAGACCACGAAGGCTACATGGTTCTGAACTTGGGCAAGGCCAACGTCGGCAGTCTCGTCACGTTCAACCTCCTGCACAACAACAGCGGCGTGCCTCTCTCGGGTGGCTACTCGTTCTTCATCGCGACCTTCCGGAAAGCTACCTCCGTCAACTATTTGAACGCCTTCATTCCCCCATCCGCCTTCGACGGGGTCCTGATCGGCGGCACACCTGCCGGGACGTCCTTCATGGGCTACGACACGGAGGGCGATATCGAGACCCCTCCGATTGGCTCTTTGGACTATGCGTTCCGGGAGAACTTGAGCGCCCCCACAGGCGCGATCCCCTACGTCTGCGCCATCGACCCCGAGACCGGGTCTATCTCTTTGACGGGTTAACGGCTCTTTAAGGCCAATCTGGTAGCGATGGAGCCACCAATATCAGGGGCCTAAACATGGCGTTCTCCGAAGGCAGCGGCCAAAATACCAGCAGCAGCACGTCGTCCTCGACGCCGGTCTCCATCCGGACGCCAGAAAACGACATGATCGACCAGATCGCAGCGACTGCTGCGGGGCTGGCCCCCCAGATGCTGAACTGGGCGAACCAAGAATATCAGCGGTCGTCCGACGTAACCGAGCAGTCCATCGGCAACTTCTTCCGCACCAGCCAGCAGATGGCTGGACTGTCGGACGACATCAGCAGCCAGTATCGCGGCACGGTGATCCCGAACTTCGACGCCATGGCGAAGGAGGCGAACTCCTACAACTCCAAGGCCCGCCAGCAGGTCGACATGGGCATGGCCGGTGCGACCGCCGCCCAGACGGGCGAGCAGGCGATCCGGAACGCCCAAGAGGGTCTCCGCTCCTACGGCCTTAACCCCGCCGACGGCAAGTACGCCGCGCTGGACAAGGCTGCGCGCGTGACCAACGCCGCGAACATCGCGGGGCAGATGAACCTGCAGCGCGACCGCGACATCCAGATCGGTCAGGCGCTGCGTGGTCAGGTGGCGCAGATCGGCGCGACCATGCCCGCTGCCTCGGCCAACGCCGCAACCGCTGGCACCGCTGCGAACTCCGCCGCGTCCAACGCACGTCTCGCTCTCAACAACACGGGAGTGAACATGTACGGTCTGCCCAACAACTATTTGAGCACGGCGATGCAGATCAAACTGCCGCCGACCGGGCAGAACAGCAATAGCGCGTCGGAGGGTCAGGGCACGAACAAGAACGTGTCGTCCTCGCCCGACGGCAGCAACAGCAGCAAGGCCAACTTCCCCGACGCCAGCAAGGGCGGCGGTGCTTCTTCGCCCGGTTCCCATAATAGCGGGTCCAGCGGCGGCTCCGCGTGGATGCCGGATCATGGCGGCGCTGGTTCGTTCCAGAGCGGTGGTGGTGGCGGCGGGATGGTGACGGACGGCAACGGCGACTTCAATGCCGGTGACATGACGTTCGACTACGGCACGCCCAACGACAGCTTCCCCGTGACCGACTGGAATGGTGACGGCAACATGACCGGCTCGACCGAGACCACGGGCAACGGTGGCTGGGACAACGGCTACGGCGGCTCCTACTCCGACTACGAGGGTGGAGCGGGTGGGGACGCAATCGACTACGGCGGCGGCACCTACAACGGTGGCGGCGGTGAAGTTGGCGGTGGCATGGAGTACTTCGCGGGTGGCGGTGCCATCGACGAGAGCCTCTCCCCGAGCGGTGGCCGACAGGTCGACGACGTTGCCGCGCAGGGGCCGCAGGGTCAGCAGCTTCGCATGAACGCTGGCGAGTTCGTGGTCCCCGAAGACGTCGCCCGCTTCAAGGGCGAGGAGTTCTTCCAGAAGCTGATCGCTCAGTCGCGCAAGGCTCGCGCCACTGCGCCCGCGCATCCGCAGCGGAGATAATTCATGTTCGATATGTCCCTCGACCACAACACGTATGGCCGCGACCCGGCGACGTCTCAGATGACGCCGAGCCCGAGCACTACGGCTCAGCCGTACCATCCTGCGTCTGTCAACCTCGCGAGCGCGACGGGTGGCGGTATTGCTGGCGCGAGCGGCGGCGACGACCAGTCCGCATCGCGCACAGTCAACACCGCGCTGGGAGAAGCGAACACCTACGGCGGTAGCGACAGCGCCACTCCCGGTATGAGTTGGAGCACTCCGGAACGCGGGACGATGACGCCTGCTCCCCAAGACAGCGTTGCGCGCAACGAGAACATCGGCGGTATCGGCGGGGCCTCAATCGGCGGCGCTGGCGGCTGGGGTGGCGGCGGCATGACCAACATGGCGGGCGGATGGGCTTACGCGGAAGGTGGCGCAATCGACGACAGCGACCCGAACGCGACCGACCCGCAGGGCTCCGGGATCGGGGCCATGCTGCAGCAGAAGATCAATCACGCGCTCGGCGTCGTGCAGGACACGCTCTCGTATGTGCGTGAGCAGCACGGCATCGCGCAGCAGAAGTCCCGCGACAAAGGAACCCCTGATTGGGACCGCTTCAAGGACCGCGCCAAAGGTCTGGGCGAAGCAATCACTAAGCCGTTCAAGGGCGGCGAAGCGGATTACCGTGGCGGTATTGACGACCGCCGCGACACACCCGGCAACGAGGCCGATGCTGGTATCCCCGGCTCCTTCGGCGGGCCGAAGTACAAGATCAGCCCGACCGAGCAACTCGTTAATCGCGGCAAGGAGTTTGTGGACAGCTTCGACCCGCTGAGCCAGCAGGCTGGCATCAACGACATCGAGAGTAAGCCGTGGGGTGGAAGCGGCGAAGCTGCCGGGGCCGCTGCCTACAAGGATGCCAAGCCGCAGAAGTTCGCGGGCAGCGATGACGAAGAAGAACAACAGGAGAGCGCACCGACGCAAGAGCTTGAGGCTGCGATCCCTGAAGAGGAGTTGATGTAATGGCTAGCTACGATCCCATGCAGGACGCCGCGATCCCGGACGAGGAAGCCGCCCCCGCACCGATCAGCCCCGACGTGTCCCCGCCGATCTCTCAGGGCAACATGGACGAGGAAGCGAACGCGAACATCGCGATGAACGCCGGTCAGGACAACTCCGGTGCGCCCCCCGTCATGCCGATGGACCCGCAAGCGCCCGGTTATGACAATTCAGGAGGCGCTCCTGTCATGGGCCAGCAGCCCCAGCAGGAAGGCATCCCGACGGATGACGGCCACTATGGTCCGCTCGCTGGTGTAGCGCGCGGAGCGAACGAGCTTATCAAGAAGTACCTCCTCGGCACCGATCCCAACATCGCCGCGCAGGCCGCAGCGAAGCAGGACCCCCAACTCAGCGGGAGCGCCAAGAACCTCCTCGCGATTGCCAGCGAGCCTGATGAACAGAAGCGCGCGGCCATGGTGCAGTCAAACCGTGCCGCCTTCATCGCCAAGCAGCACTTTGCACAGGTCGCCGCGCAGGGCGCTGAAGGGAAGCCAGCCGATCTTGCCGCCGCCGCGAAGGCCGCGACACAGGCCGCCGAGCATGTGCTCGATGGCTCCGACGCGCACTTTGCGATGACCTCCCCCGGCGTCGTTACCGCCACGGTAAAGTCCATGGACGGCCAGACCGACCACTTCAACATGAACGCCCAGCAGTTCGCCAAGTTCGTCGCGAACCCGCTGGTCGACTACGACAAGATGAACGTCCCGAACGGCGTCCGCCAGATGCTCGCGAACCTCACGTCGAAGCCGGTCCCCGGCCAGCAGCCAGCTGGAGCCGAAGGCCCCGCCGCGCCTGTGCAGGAAGCGATCCCGACCACGCCGACCCCTGCCACGCAACCGGCAAAAGAACCGGCAAAAGGTGGCGGCGTTGACCCCGAGCGTGCCAAGAACGTCCCGATGTCCGCGTTCGGTGAGAAGGAAGGCGAACTCACGCCCGACGGCCACAAGCCGTGGATACCCACGCGATCCGGCAGCTACAGCACCGAGCTTGAGAACCGCGCCCTGCAGATGTTCCCGCGCGTCGGGGACAACCAGAAGCGCCTTGAGTGGATGGCTGCGCAACAGAGCGCCACCGACACCCTCAAGAACAAGGTCGACGTCGAGCAGGTCAAGAAGGACGCCAAGACCGAGAGCAAAGCGATCGAGGGCGGCACCAAGAAGGACGTCGAAGTCACCAAGGGTGAGAACGCCGTCAAGACCCAGCAGGAGCGCAACAAGGGCTGGGCTGTCGCGTCGGATGCGAAGAAGCAAGCGGCAATGGCCAAGATCGCTTTCGACCTCAAGAAGCTGGAAGCGTCCAACGCCAACGCCTCGCAGACGCGCGAACTCAAGCTGATCCAGACCAAGATCATGGCGGGTCAGACCGATAAGCTGACGCCTCGCGAGTTGGAGGTGGCCAACCACTACGCAGATCAGGCGCAGGAAGCTGCTCCTGTGACGCGCCCCGGTGCGGCCAGTGCTCCCGATCTCGGCGCTGCAGCCGCGCCGCATGCGCCTACCCCCGGCGTACAGCGGGCCAAGTTCAAGGACGGGAAATATTACGTTAAGGGTCCGGATGGTAAAGCCAAGCTGGACGCGAACCAAAACCCGTGAGTAAGTGATGGCCGACGATAGCTTTGAAGGCCAAGACTTCGACACTGCCCCCCGGTTCGAGGGGCAGGATTTCGACACGCTTGCACAGCAGCAGGCCGCCCCGTCGGGCAATGCCGGGTACGAGGGTCAGGACTTCGACAGCGCCCCCAAGTTCGAGGGCCAAGACTTCGACAGCCTCGTCAAGGAACATGCGGGAGAAGCCGAGAGCGGCCCGCGCACGGCGCTCAGAACTGGTGCCAATGCCGTCATTCCCGGAGGCGCTGGCCTCGCTGGCATGTACGCTGGCGCTGCCATCGGTTCTCCCGGAGGCATCCCCGGTGCCTTGGTAGGTGGTCTTATCGGCGGCGTGGCGTCCAGCATAGCCGCGCGCTATGCCCAAGAGAAGGTCAAGGAGGCCGTCGGCCTCGACGACAGCAAGCAGGTCGCCCTCAACGAGGAGGAGCACCCTTACTGGGCGCTAGGTGGTGAACTGGCGGGCGGTGCCGTGGGCTTGAGCCCGGTCTCCGCTGGCACGACCATGGCCGAGAAGCTGGCGCAGCACGGCGCTGGAGCCCTGCTGATGGGCGGGTTTGAAGCTGGCAGTCAGGCGCTGGGGGACGCCCCCATGAGCCCCGGCAAGATCGCTATGGCGGCTGGCGCGGGCGCTGCCCTCCCCGGCGTCAACAAGCTGGGTGAGAAGATCGGACAGGTTGGCGAGCGCGCGGCTGGCGCTATTGGCCGCCGTATTCCGGGACGTCCCGGAAAAGTGGAGATCGACCCCGACGCGGCGCAGGCGCATGCCGACGTGAAGGACCCCGAGCCTGTCGACCTTGAAAAGAGTTCCCTCGCCGCCGAGGAGCCTGTGCCCCCGAGCACCGAGGCGCAGCCTACGGTAGGGCACGGCGTTGGTGAAGGCTCCGAGCGGACCTACACCAAGCAGCCGGTCGCCGCCGCGCCCAAGGAAGACATGCTCACGCAGGGTCAGATCAGGCCCGAGATCGAGGCTGCGCTCAAGGATGAGACCGCGCCCGCCGAAGTTGGCGCTCAGCCTAGCGCACCTGAAGGTCATGCCCCAGCGCCAGCAGAAGTTGGCGCTCAGCCGCAAGCTGTACCACCGGCCCCACCGGCACCCGTCCCTCAGCCGCGTCCTGTTCTCAGGATGCCTTCTCGTGAGAGTGCGCCCGCACCAACGGGGAACGAGGCTCCAACTCAGCGGTCCAGACTGCCAGAGCCGTCAAAGTATCCCCCCGGTGCGGGCGATCAGAACCTAAGAGAGGCGGAAGACGCGATCAAGGCGCTTCAGGCCGGTCCACAAGATAAAGGTAGCGAGCTTCGGCTGCAGCAGGCCGAGAAGATGCGCGACCTGATCGTCGCTGAGCGCAGCCGTGTCGACGAGCTTAGCACGCAGCCAGACGCCACCTTCCCCAAGGCTGGTGATCCCCTCGCCGTGGGCGAGAACGAAGCCACGAAGTATCCCGAGATCAAGGGCCGCACGCCCGACAACGACAGCATCTCGTCCGCGCAGAAGGAAGCCAACAACTATCCGCACGCTCGCGGCTGGGACTTTGGCAAGCCGTTCAAGATCGAGACGCACGCTGGCGACATGCGCCGCTCCAAGCACACCGATCCGGAACGCTGGGAGGTGAAGTCGCCCTATGAGTACGGCTACCTCGGCAAGACGGTCTCCTCGGATAAGGAGGCCATCGACCTCATCATGCCGAAGCACAAGTCCCCCGAGCAGGGCGGCAAGCACTTCGTCATCGACCAGAAGGATTTGAGGACCGGCAAGTTCGACGAGCCGAAGGTCATGACCTACGTCAAGGACGAGGCGACCGCCCGCGACCTGTACAACCGTGGCTTCAGCGACGGCAAGGGCGCTGACCGACTGGGCGGCATCACCGAAGTGACCCGCGAGGACCTGACGCACTACGGCCAGCGCCACACGACGCGCCCGGTGACGAAGGAGTACGCCAAGGAGCACCCCGAGATCGTCAAGATGCGGAAGGTGCAGCCCGCCGCCGATACCGTGGCGGTAACGCCGGAACGCAAGACCCTCTCGCTGCCGAGCAAGGAGCAGCAGCTTCGTGCCTCGAACGCAGGCGCTGAGGCTGCACGCAACAAAGCTGGCGTCGAGCGCGCACCGATCAAGGCCCTGATCGAGAAGAAGCTCGCGGAGGGCGATGTCGCCACCGTCGAGAAGATCAAGGCGATGCCGAACGAGAAGCTGGTGGAAGTCGCCAAGGACCCGGCGAACCGCGTCCGCAAGGAGACCGAGACCCTCGTCAAGACCGGCAAGAGCGTGGGCGTCCCGGTCAAGGGTCTCGCTCATCCGGACGGAAGACCAGTGACTGCGGGCTCCAAGAAGATCGCGGAGTTCCGTGGCAACCGGCACGCGCAGGTCGAAGACTGGTTCGAGAAGTCCAAGCCGCCGTCGCAGCTGAAGCCTGACGACGAGACCAATGCTGAAATCCTGACGCGGCTGGGCAAGCTCCCCGGCCCGATCACTGACGACCTGTGGCGTCCTCGCGCCCGACCGGCGTCATGGTTCTTGGGTGCCGCTGCCAAAGAGGTCATGCAGAAGCCGACGCCCGCCAACTGGAAGACCTTCCGGGAAGCCGAGCGGCTCCTCCGTGGAGCACCCGAGGACGTCGAGAACTACCGCGCCACCGTGCGTGCGGAGGCGGATGCACGCTTCTCGCGCCGGTCTGGTGACGACGCTGTGAACAACGCCGAGGCGAAGATCGCGTCGTCCGAGGCGCGCAACCTCGTCGAAGACGACCTGATCGAGAGCATCGACGCCAAGAAGGCCGCCGAGCGGGTCGCCAAGATCGACGAGCGGGAAGGTGGCAAGTTCGACGTGCCGCACGAAGAGGCCGAGAACGAAGCCCTGCGCAAGCCGGTGCTGAGCAAGAAGGACCTGCGCGTCGAGAACGACCGCACCGTCGACGTCCACAACAGCACGCTCGCGGATGCCCCGAAGTTCAACCCGAAGACCGAGGCTGCTGCGAAGCGCCGTGCCGAAGCTGACGCACTGGTCGCTGCCGGTAAGGCGAAGCGGGCCGAGGAGAAGGCCCGCATCGAGGAAGCGCGTGTCGCACAGGAGGAGGCCGCGAAGGCGGCAGAGGAAGCTCGCGCCGCCACCGAGAAGGAGGCCGCGTCGAACAAGCCCATTACCGCGACGGTAAAAGAGATCAACGTCAAAGAACCGACGATCCCGACCCACTCGCAGGATGGCAAGGAAATCCCGCTGGTGGGCACCGACCGCCACGCCCAGCTGATGGCCGACATGGAGAAGGCTCTCGCCCGCAACAACCGCGCCAAGAGCGACTTCGATGTTACCGCCGCCGTCGACAAGGGTGCGCTTGCACGCTTTGGCGATGACACGACCGGCTCGCTGAACATCAAGAAGATCGGCGCTGACATCGAGGCGCTGCTCTCGCGCGTGGCCAACATCCAGCTTCCGAGGGGGTGGCTGACCGCGCCGAAGGGTAGCCGCTGGTCGCTTGAGACCACCGAGCACGCCGACAGCTTCGCTCGCCCTGCCCGCACCGACGAGGAGAAGCTCAGCCGTATGGTGCAGAGTGAACTGCAGAAGACACTGGGCGAGACCAAGATCGCCGTCGGGCGCGAACTCAACTGGGTGAAGTCTCTGCCCAAGGAGTTGAGCGACAAGACGATCAAGGAGCAAATCTACCGTGCGCGTGACGCGGACAGCGCCAACGTAGCTCTCCCCGGCAAGCAGCCGGGTAAGACCAACGTCGAGAGCCTGCCGCCCGACGTGTACAAGCTCTACAAGGATCACCTCCACGACGGGTTCGAGCAGAACGACAAGCTGCTCGCTGCCGTTCGCGCGGTTGATCCGCTGCGTGTCGGCGCTGACGTCGACCACCACATGATGCGTATCACCAAGGGCAAAGGCAATCGTGACATCCTCCTGCCCGAGGACGATCCGACTGCGCCCGGTCAAAACGGCATGCTGGTCAACGCCGCCACCGCGATGGACCGCAAGTACTACGCGCTGGAGGATGTCGCGACCGGCAAGCGTCACGTTATCTCCACCAACCCGGAGGGTGGCGGCTTCACGAAGTGGGACAAGTTCAAGGCTGAGGCGATCACCGCACCCAAGTTCGCGTTCAAGGACGGCGACGTGTTCACGGCTGGCAAGAACCAGTTCATCATGCGTCAGGCCATGACCGAAGAGATCGAGAAGAACGCTCGCGGCCCGACCAAGGGCTCGATGCAGTACTACCACAACCCTGCCTTCTCGTCGGCTATGACGCGGATGCAGCTTGAGATCATGGCGAAGAACCTGCAGAAGCTGCACGACCTGTCGAAGCTCCCGGCGTTCGAAGCCATGACTTCCAAGATCGCCAAGAATGGCCCCGAGGGTGAGTGGAAGCAGAGCCGCCTCGCCAACTTCAAGGGCACGCACTTCCACCCCGTGCTCCGGGAAGTCCTCGACGACTACGCCGGTAAGGAAGCGGATGCTCTGTCGCGCCTGAACCAGCGCATTACGCGCCTGCTGTTCTGGATGCCCACGGCGCATTTGTTCAACGTCATGCATCACTGGGTCGTCGGACGCGGCTGGGATAACTTCACGCCCATGGGGATCGCGAGCCTCGCCATCACCACGCCGAAGGCGATCATGTCCGTGCTACGTCAGGACAGCACGCAGGAGGAGTTGATGCGCCTCGGCGCTGGTCTGATCTGGCCGAGCGTGCGTAATCGCAACGCCAAGGAGAAGATCGCGACGTCGCTGGGCGAGGAAGTCCGTAACAACAAGTCGACCTACGGCCCGCTGGCTGACCATCTCGGCGTGCCGCTCAAGGACCTTGGCGATAGCGTGTACAACGCCTCGTCTCACGTCATGTGGGCGGGCAACGACATGTTCATCACGCAGCGGTACATGGAGTTGCGGCGCAAGGGTATCTCGCCCGAGCAGGCCATCATCCAAGTCGAGCGCGACATCCCGAGCTACAAGATGCTCTCGCGCCTGTTCACCGACAAGCCGGTGGGCCGCACCGTTCAGGAGTACCTGACTGAGAAGGGCGGCTTCGTCACGTTCGCCCGCTACCACAACAACATGATGACCGCGTACACGAACATGCTGAAGGACGTCTTCCACAAGGACAGCACGCTGGGCGACCGGGTCGAGGGCGTCGGCAAGCTGCTCGCGCTGGGCATGTTGGGCATGGTGTTCTTCCCGGCGATGGACATGCTGCAGAAGAAGATGACGGGCAACGAGGGTGCCTCGCAGCAGCGCCGTGGACCTATGTCGGTCCCGCACGCTTTCGGTGAGATGAAGGAAGGTGAGACGGACATCGCCGCCCCCATCCGGACGATGCTGTCGATCTCGCCCATGTACACGACGCTGTTGGAGACCCTGTTCAACCGGGACTTCCGTGGCAAGCCCATCGTCGAGCCGGGGACCGTCAAGAAGGCGTTCGACGGCGACGGCAAGGCGGCTGGTCTGGCGGCCACACAGGCTGCGGGGCACGCCATCCGTGG
>Ga0137451_1000278_pt1 | contig 15430 bp, 7 predicted proteins | sample EasRivERMGT500_2_FD_102336 | JGI IMG/M metagenome (GOLD analysis project Ga0137451, IMG submission 102336) | Soil microbial communities from meander-bound floodplain in the East River, Colorado, USA - East River MetaG ERMGT500_2 | ecosystem: Environmental > Terrestrial > Soil > Floodplain ... | reverse complement strand
TAGCCGAGGCGGCCGCCGCTCTTCTTCAGGACGTACTCGCGGTTCTGCTCCACCCAGTCGCGGTACATCAGACTCTTCTCGGTGGCTTGATTCGTCGGTCTGACCGCCACTTCTCGCGATGATCCGACGGTCGACGCGGCGTTGGCGGCAGCAGTCACCGGCGTGGCCACGGTGAGCACCACGCGGCGATCGATCGTGTTCGCGAGGACTTCGTCCAGATTCATCCGCGCACCGACGGGCTGACCGTTCACCGCAATCAGCACGTCTCCCGCTTTGATCTGACCGGTCAGCGCAGCCGGACCCAGCGGAACCACATGCGTAATGCGGAGGCGTCCAGTCGATTCGTACCCGGCCCGATCGAACTGGAGTCCAAGATGGCCCGTCGCAGCCGGCGCTCCCGGCGGTGGATTGATGCCGAGGTGCGACGCGTTCAGATCGCCAACCATCAGGCTGATCACGCGCCGCAGCTCGTCGGGCGTGCCGGACGCCGCCGCGCGTTCACCGTATCGCTCGCGCGACGACTCCCAGTTCACGCCACTGAATCCCGGATCGAAGAAGTTGTCGCGGAGCAGCGTCCAGGCCTGTTGAAAGACCGTCAGCTTCTCGCGACTGAAATCGTTGGTGAACTCGGCCGTGACGTTGAGCGGCCGCGCCTCGCGACGCTCGACGCTGACGATGTTGATGCGGCCGCCGTCGAGGTAATAGATCTCCTTGCTGTCCGGGCTGAAGTGCGGATTCGCCTTTCCGCTTGCCGTCGTCGTCAACTGCCGCGCGACGGGCCGCTCGGTGGCGAGCTCATCCAGCGACCAGGAGTACAGATTAGTCTGGCCAGCCGAGGTCGCGAGGAGCACCGCGGTCTTTCCATCTGGACTGATCGTGACCTCGTCGACATCGACGCCGACGGGAATCAACGACAGACGCTGGCGAATGTCGGCGAAGACGGGCGCCAAGAAGGTTCCGGAAGGGGTTCCGGAGATGGTTCCGGACGGGGTTCCGGGCGGGGTTCCGGGGTTCGGACTCTCGGGGGCCGTCGGAGTGAAGAGATCTTTGAAGAGATCTTCCCTGAACTTCGGCGTCCGCAGCGTCAGGTCCACGCGCGCGAGGCGTCCGCCTTCCGTGCGCTGGTTCGTGTCGAACAGCAGGAACGTGCCGTCCTTGCTCCACGCGATTGTGTTTGCGTAGACGTTGGACAGAAAACTCACCGGACGCGGCGGCGCGCCGTCCGTCAGTGAGATCAACGAGACATTCGTGAAGGCCTTCGTGCCAATCGTGAAGAGCGCGATCCACCTGCCATCCGGCGACCAGACGGGTCGCGGCGAATTGATCGTGTCGGCAAAGATGGCGGTCGCCAGCACGCGGTCGTCGCGCGTCGCCGGGTCCAGCACGTGCAGCGTCTTGCGATCGCTGAGATACGCGACGCGCTTTCCGTCCGGCGAGAACACCGGCGACAGATCCGTCGCCGTTCCCGCAGTCAGCGCCGTTTCGGCGTTCGTGGAGAAGTCGTAGAGCACGATCTGCTGGCCGGCGCCGCGCGTCCGCGCGAAGACAAGCCGGCGGCTGTCGGGCGCCCACGCCGGTTGCGTCTCGATCTCGGACGTCGAGGTCACGCGCGCTGCGTCGCCGCCGTCTTTCGCGGAGGCGGCAAAGAGCGCGCCGCGCGCGACGAACGCGACTTTCTTTCCATCCGGCGAGAGCGCCAGCCCCTCGAACTGCGTGGTCTGTCGCATCCGTTCCGGTGCCGGCGCTGTCGCCGCGCCCCGCCGGACGATCGACACCTCACGGGCCTGACCGCTCGCCGTGTCCAGCGCCCAGATACCGAAATTGCGCTCGAACGCGATGACCTTGCCGTCTGAAGTGATCGACGGCCACAGCACGCGGCCGTCGCGGAGAGTCGTGACCTGGCGCTCCGCACCCGTTGCCGGCGTTGCGGCCGGGACACTGCGGGTCCACACGTTCTCCACACCATCTTTTTCGCTGACGTAGAACAGCGCGCGGCCGTCCGCGTTCCACATCGGCCAGAGCTGACGCGCATCACGTTTCGTGAGCTGCGTGTACTTCGAGCCCTCCAGCAGCCACAACTCCGACTGGTCGAGATGACTGCCGCTCTTGCGCCACCACTGCGCCGATCCGTTGCCGCGCGCAACGAACGCCAGGCGTGTCCCGTCCGGTGACGCCGCCGCCCCGAACTCGTTGACGTAGCGATCGGCGCTGACCGGCATCGGCGTGCCGCCGTCGAGTGGGACACGGAAGATGTCGTTCATCGAGGCGATGTCGCGGCCTGTCGCGCTGAAATAGAGCCAGCGCGAATCGCGCGACCACCCTTCCACCTGATCGAGCCCGTCGTCCCACGTCATCCGCCGAACGTCGCCGGTCGCGAATGTCAGCACGTAGACGTCGCCGCCGCCCGTGCGCGACGAGACGAACGCGAGGTGGCGGCCATCCGGCGAGTACAGCGGCCGGCGATCGTAGCTGCCGTCGGCGACAAGCAGACGCGCGTCGCCACCCGCCGCCGGCACCGACCAGATGTCGCCGCCCGACGTGAACGCGATCTCCCGGCCATCAGGCGAGATGCCCGGCTCGGCGAAGGAGTACTTCGGCGGTTGCTCTGGCGCCTGCGAAGGCGCGGGCACGAAGGCGCGTAGCGCGGCGGCGCCGGCTATCAGGATGGCGGTGGCGACAAATCTCATCAGTGAATTCCAGATCTGGATTGGTGGATTGGTGGACGAGGTCGGACTCGAACCGACACGGGATTTCTCCCACGGGCTCCTAAGACCCGCGCGGCTGCCAGTTACGCCACTCGTCCCTTGAAGGGCATTATCGCGAATTCTCGCCTTCGCGGCTCTCCCCGGCCCGGGCAGCCCTCTACAAGTTTGGCCGCTTCGAGCCGACACATCATTAAGAAGAAGGCCGGTCCGCTGTCGCGGACTCCCTAGCCGGCCGGACGCTCACGGCAGGAGCTCACAGCATGACGCCTCGACCCGGTATGAGTCTGGCGATCACGGGAGTCGTGCTCGCCCTGCTCTCGCTCATCTTCTCCGGCGTCCTCTCGCGTCCGCTGTTGGTGGCAGGCGCGGGGCTCGCCGGCTTCGCCATCTTCCAGGGACAGCGCGAGGCGCGCCGGCAGGTGCGGGCGTTCTCACAACAGCAGAACCTCGTGGCCTGGCTGCTCGGCATCGTCGCGATCGGCCTGGTTGGGACGTGGGCCGGCCTGCCGATCTATCAGCGGCATCAGGTGCTCACCCAACTCGAGGTCTTCACCACCGAAGGACGGCACCTGCAGGATGAAATGGCTGAGCGGGTGGCGACATCGAATCAGTTGATGGGCGACCAGACCGCGAAGATCCAGGACTGGCACGCGCGGCTGGACACGTGGGTCGCCACCGAGCTCGGAATCTTTTACCGGCAGCAACTCGGTACGCCCCAGGAAAGCCCGGCGTACCCGCCCCGGCTCCCCGCCCGCCTGCGGGTGTTCTGGGACAAGGTCGAGACCGACCTGGCGACCCTGGAACAGTTCCGAAAGGAATTCTCCGGCTGGCTGTTCAAGACCCGATAACGTGACCCTGACATAATGTGCTCGATGAAAGCCGAGTTCACTGAGGTCTCAGAGACCCGCAAACACCTCTCATTTGAAGTGCCGTCCGACGTCGTCGAGGCAGAGATCGAGCGCGTGGCGAAGACGTACACGCAGTCGGCCCGCGTGCCCGGGTTTCGTCCCGGAAAAGTACCGTCCGGCGTGATCCGCCAGCGCTACAAGGAACAGATTCTGTACGACGTGGCGCACGACCTGATCCCCCGCCTGGTCGGCGACGCGCTCAAAGCGCGCGACCTTCGACCCGTCGCGACGCCCGATATCCGGGACGTCGTGATCGAGGAGGGCCGCCCCCTGACGTTCATTGCGGACTTCGAGACGCTGCCGGCGATTGACCCGGGAACGTATGTGGGCCTCTCCGTGCGCAAGGGCCCCGCGGTCCTCGAGGTCGGCGCCGTGGATCATGCCCTCGAGCATCTCCAGCAGCGCGCCGCGCGGTGGCATCCCGTCGAGGATCGGCCCGCGGCATCGGGCGACACGCTGCTGCTCGACATGACCCGGACACGTCGCGGACGCCGGATTGCACTCGCCGGCGAGGTTGAGCCGGCGGCCGCCCATCCGGACGACGACAAGCCGGAGACGTTACAAAACGTGTCGATCGAGCTGGGCAACGCGTCGAACCCGCCCGACTTCGACGAGCAGCTGGGCGGGACCGCAAACGGCGACAAGCGCGCGTTCACGACGCAGTACCCCAAAGACTATGGCGTGCCGGAGCTGGCGGGCGCGACCGTGGACTACGACGTGACCGTCAAGGGCGTCCGGAAGAAAGAACTGCTCCCGCTCGACGACGACTTCGCGAAGGAAGTCAGCGACTTGGAGACGCTCGACGCACTGCGCGATCGCATCAAGAGCGACTTGCAGAAGGAAGCCGAACACGAGTCCGAGCACAAGATGCGCCACGAGCTGCTGCAGGAGCTGGCCGCGCGCATGAAAAATCCCCCGGAGATTCTGGTGGACCGGGAGATCGATCGACGGCTCGAAGAGTTCGTGCGTCGTCTGATGGAGCAAGGGGTCGATCCGATGCAGGCCGGCGTCGATTGGAAGGAGTTCCGCGAACGGCAGCGGCAGGCCGCGGCCGAAACGGTACGCAGCACGCTGGTGATCGACGAGATCGCGCGACGTGAAGCGATCGACACGAGCGAGGAAGATCTCTCGAAGGAAATCGACCGGTTCGCAGAACGTTCAGGTCGCACGCCCCAGGCGGTGCGGGCGAGGCTCGAAAAGGAAGACGGATTGGATCGCATCCGCGCAGGTATTCGCCGCGAAAAGACGATGGCCTGGCTCGTGGAGAAGGCGAATGTCACGACGTAACGTGGGACCTGACCCCATCTGCTCAGATTTGCCAACTGTCGCCGGCGGCGCCCAGAAATCCGGCCGTTGCACGACCGATTACCGGACTAATATGGAGCGCATGACGGATCCTCGAGCCCAGCTGATCCCGATGGTCGTCGAGCAGACCAATCGGGGCGAGCGCGCCTACGACATCTACTCGCGCCTGCTGAAGGACAGCATCATCTTCCTCGGCACGCAAATCGACGACGCGATCGCGAACGTGGTCATCGCGCAGATGCTCTTCCTCGAGGCTGAGGATCCGGAACGCGACATCCTGCTCTATATCAACTCGCCGGGCGGGTCGATCACGGCCGGCCTCGCGATCTACGACACGATGCAGTTCATCAAGCCGGACGTGCAGACCTACTGCATCGGACAGGCGGCGTCGATGGGCGCGGTGCTGCTCGCGGCAGGTCCGAAGGGCAAGCGGTTCTCGCTGCCGAACTCACGCATCCTGATCCACCAGCCGTGGATGTCCGGGATCGGCGGCCAGGCGAGCGACATCGATATCCATGCAAAGGAAATCCTGCGCATGCGCGAGCGCCTGAATGAAATCCTGGCGCACCACACGGGTCAGCCCCTCACGCGCATCCAGGAGGATACGGATCGCGACTACATCCTGGGGGCAAGTCAGGCAAAAGAATACGGTATTATCGACGACGTACTCACTCGGAGAGCGTAGTTGGGGTCCACCGGCTATGGCCGGAACCGCGGGTAGCCGATAAAGAGGTCGCGGGACGGATTGATGACGACCAAAAAGACCGGCGAGACAGAAGTGCTGCGGTGCTCGTTCTGTAATAAAGATCAGAACGACGTCCGCAAGCTCATCGCGGGACCGACCGTCTTCATTTGCGATGAGTGCGTCGAGGTCTGCAACGACATCATCGCCGACGACAACAAGTTCGATCGGAGCACGCGGTCGTCACTCCCGATGCCGGTCGAGATCAAGAAGTTCCTCGACGAGTACGTCATCGGTCAGGAACAGACCAAGAAAAAGCTCGCGGTCGCGGTCTACAACCACTACAAGCGGCTGGAAATCCAGAAGCAGTCGCGCGGCCGTCACGACGTCGAGCTGACCAAGTCCAACATCCTTCTTATTGGCCCGACGGGCACCGGCAAGACACTGCTCGCGCAGACACTCGCCCGCCTGCTCTCGGTGCCGTTCACGATCGTCGATGCGACCACGCTGACCGAGGCGGGGTACGTCGGCGAGGACGTCGAGAACATCATCCTCAAGCTCCTGCAGTCCGCCGGTGGCGACATCGAGAAGGCGCAGCAGGGCATCATCTATATCGACGAGGTCGACAAGATCTGCCGCAAGGACGAGAACCCGTCCATCACGCGCGACGTGTCGGGCGAGGGCGTCCAGCAGGCACTCCTGAAGATCCTGGAAGGCACGGTCGCCAACGTCCCGCCGCAGGGCGGCCGGAAGCACCCGCACCAGGAGTTCTTCCAGGTCGACACGACCAACATCCTCTTTATCTGCGGTGGCGCGTTTGTCGGTCTCGACAAGCAGATCGCCCGCCGCCTCGGCCGCAAGACCATGGGCTTCAAGGCCGAGGTGCGACAGAGCATCAAGGAATCCGCCGCGCTCGTCGATCAGGTGGAACCGGAAGACCTGATCAAGTACGGTCTGATTCCGGAGTTCGTCGGCCGCCTCCCGGTCGTCGGCTCCCTGCACGAGCTCGACAAGGCTGCGCTGGTTCAGATTCTCACCCAGCCGCGCAATGCCATCACGCGCCAGTACCAGCGCCTGTTCGAGTACGAGAACGTCAAGTTGCGCTTCACCGACGACGCCCTCGAGGCGATTGCGGAGGCCGCGCTGCAGCGCAAGATCGGCGCGCGCGGTCTGCGTATGACCATCGAGGACATCATGCTCGACCTGATGTACACCCTCCCGGGTCAGAAGAAGATCCGTGAATGTGTGATCACGCGCGAGGTGGTAGAGTCCAAGGAGAAGCCGATTACAGTCATTGAGAAGGCTGGTTAGTCAGAGTGTAAATGGGTGATTGGGTGCATGTGTGACTGGGTGAATCACCATCCGTTCACACATTCACACACTCACCCATTCGCACAATAGCGAGCAACATGGATCAATACGAGACACTTCCTGTCGTTCCGCTCCGTGACGTCGTCGTCTTCCCGCACATGATGATGCCGTTCGTCATCGGGCGGCCGTCGTCAACCCGTGCGCTGGAACACGCCCTGGCCACGGACAAAAAAATCTTCCTCGCCGCGCAGCACGATGCCTCGGTGGATGACCCGCAGCCGGCGGACATCTACACGATGGGCTGCGTCGCGAACATCGTCCAGTCCCTGAAGCTGCCGGACGGCAACATCAAGGTGCTGGTCGAGGGCGTCGAGCGCGCCCGCGCCGTCGAGTGGAAGGAAGACAAGGGCTTCTACCGCGTCACGGTGAAGATGCTGCCGAAGAAGACCGAGGCGGCCGGCGACGCCGAAGCCGTCATGGCGCGCGTCGTGTCGCTCTTCGAGCAGTACATCAAGCTGTCCAACAATCTGCAGTACGACGCGATGATCGCGGCCGTGCGGGTGGACGACCCGTCACGCCTGGCCGACACGATTGCCGCGCACCTGCAGGTGGGCGTCGAAGAAAAACAGAACCTCCTCGAGATCGTCGCGCCGGTCGAGCGCCTCTCGCGCATCGTGGCCGTGCTCGAGGCCGAAGTCGACAAGTTGCAGGTGGACCGCCGCATCCAGTCTCGCGTGAAGAAACAGATGGAGAAGGCGCAGAAGGAGTACTACCTCAACGAGAAGATGAAGGCGATCCAGCGCGAGCTGGGCCGCAAGGACGAGAAGGGCTCCGAGACCGACGACCTCAAGAAGAAGATCGAGCAGTCGCGCATGCCGAAGGACGTCGAGCGGAAGGCGCTCGACGAGCTGAAGCGGCTCGAAGCGATGCCGCCGATGTCGGCCGAAGCCACCGTCTCGCGCAACTACCTCGACTGGCTCATCGCGGTGCCCTGGCACAAGAAGTCCAAGGAAAGCCGCGACCTCAAGCGCGCCGAGCAGGTCCTCCACGACGACCACTACGGTCTCGAGAAGATCAAGGAGCGCATCATTGAATTCCTCGCGGTGCGCGTGCTCGTCAAGAAGCCGAAGGCGACGATTCTCACGCTCGCAGGCCCCCCCGGCGTCGGCAAGACCTCGCTCGCGAAGTCGATCGCTCGCGCGATGAACCGCGAGTTCGTCCGGCTCTCGCTCGGCGGCGTCCGCGACGAGGCGGAAATCCGCGGCCATCGCCGGACCTACATCGGCGCGTTCCCGGGCCAGATCATCCAGATGATGAAGAAGGCCGGCACGATGAACCCGGTCTTCCTGCTGGACGAAGTGGACAAGATGTCCATGGACTTCCGCGGCGACCCGTCGGCGGCGCTGCTCGAAGTGCTCGACCCGGAACAGAACAACACGTTCCTGGATCACTACCTGGACGTCGAGTACGACCTCTCGCACGTCATGTTCATCTGCACGGCGAACGTGCTGCACACGGTGCCGCAGGCCCTGCGCGACCGCATGGAAGTGCTGCAACTCGCCGGCTACACCGAGCAGGAAAAGACGGAAATCGCGAAGCGCTTCCTCGGCCCGAAGGCCATCGAGGGCGCCGGCCTCAAGCCGGAGAACCTCAGGTTCGACGACGAGGCGTTCCAGACGATCGTCCAGCGCTACACGCGTGAAGCCGGTGTGCGAAATCTCGAGCGCGAGATCTCGTCCATCTGCCGCAAGGTCGCGCGCAAGGTCGTGATGCAAGGCAAGGAGTTCAGCGAGTCGATCAGCGCCGCGAAGGTCACCGAGTACCTCGGCGTGCCGCGCTTCCGGCCGTCGATGGCCGAAGAGAAGAACGAGATCGGCATCGCCACGGGCCTCGCGTGGACCGAGGTCGGCGGCGAACTGCTCGTGACGGAAGCCACGCTGATGCCCGGCCGCGGGCGCCTGACGCTCACCGGCAAGCTCGGCGACGTCATGCAGGAATCCGCGCAGGCCGCGATGAGCTGGGTCCGCTCGAAGTCCGAGCTGCTCGGCATCCCGCGCGACTTCTACCGCCGGACCGACGTGCACGTGCACATTCCCGAGGGTGCGATCCCGAAGGACGGTCCGTCTGCCGGCATCACGCTGGCCACGGCACTGGTCTCTGCGCTCGCAGGCGTCCCGACCCGTCGCGACGTCGCGATGACGGGCGAGATCACCCTCCGCGGCAAGGTGCTGCCCATCGGCGGCGTGAAGGAAAAAATACTGGCCGCGCACCGCGCGGGCCTCACGAACATCATCATGCCGAAGGACAACGAGAAGGATCTCGCGGACATCCCGAAGAACGTCCTCGACAAGATGAACGTGTTCATGGTCGAGTCGATGGACGAGGTGCTCCGCACGGCGCTCGCCGGTCCCCTGCCGGCGGCGATTCCGCCGACGCCGGACAGCGATGATCTCGGGGACCAGATCCGGACGCGGCACTAGAAGATATCTGTCGACCCCGGGGGTCAATCGACCCCCGGGGTCGGAAAGCCTCCGCCGAACTCACTCGACCCTTCCTGCCGGCGATCCCCTCGCTCATTCACCAGTACCAACCAGTTTGTGGGTTGCAGAATCGGCCACGATTCGAGCGCGACTGTATTGAGATTCCTGCAACGTTGACCGAGGCTTGACCACGGCCACTCCTCAGCTCGCGCCACGAGCTTCTTCTCAAGTGCGTTGGCCTCGACGTACCGGCAGACGTTCAGGAAGTGGCGCGGTGAGGTGATTGCCGAAGCCTTGTACGGGCCCTGGTAGACAGGCCCGGTCCCGCTTGTCTGATGGCGTGCATGCCAGCGTTTACTGTGGGCCGTCGTCATCCATCCCATGAAATCCCGAAGTTGACCGTCTGTTCTGGGCCACAACACGAAGTGAAAGTGCGTCGGCATGAGCGCGTAGGCAAGAAGGCGCAGGCTGACCCGCTGCTGTGCCTGGTGCATCGTGTTTAGAAACTCGGTGTAGTCGACAGAGTCGCGGAACAGTCGGAGCCGACGCGCGCCGCGATTCCAAACGTGGAGGATGACGTCCGCCGTTTCTCGCTGCGATCGCCTCGGCATGGGCCGCGGTCAATGCGAGGACCGTGCCCACTTGCGGCGGCGCTGCGTGGCAATCGAACCCCGACCCCGGGGGTCGACAGGAATCAAGTGCTTTCCGACCCCCGGGGTCGACACGGATAACCATCCCTTCCCTCCCCGCGTATTACCCCGCATGACCCGGAATCTCCGCGACGCGTCGAGGCTCCTCCTGCGTACCCCCGCCTTCACGGCCGTCGCGGTCCTGTCGCTGGCCATCGGCATCGGCGCGAACACGACCATCTTCACGGCCGCCAATGCCATCGCGCTCGCGCCGACGCCGGGGCTGACGCATGGCGACGGACTGGTGGACCTCGGGCGTACGCAGGAAGGACGTGGCTTCGATACCGTGTCCTTCCTCACCTACGCGGACCTGCGCGATCAGAACACGGTGTTCTCCGGCGTGTACGCACAGGACTTCGAGCCGAAAGCCCTCAGTCTCGGCAGCAGCGACGGCGCCGAGCGCATCTATGCCGGACAGGTCAGCACGAGCTTCTTCGACGTACTGGAGATGACGCCGGCGCACGGCACGTTCTTCCACACGGCCGAAGAGCGCGTCGGCGTCCCGCTGAGAAAAGTCGTCCTGAGCCACGCGTTCTGGACGCATCGCTTCAAGGCCGATCCGGCGATCGTGGGCCAGCCCATCGTGTTGAACGGCGAGTCGTTCATCGTCATGGGCGTCGCGCCACGTGGATTTCAGGGCACGACCATCCTGCTGCCGGATCTCTGGATCCCCCTCACCGCGCACATCCGCGGCATGCCCAGCGCCGAGTCGCTCAACCAGCGCATGAACAACGGCTTCATCATCGGCGCGCGGTTGAAGCCGGGCGTGTCCGTGTCGCAGGCGCAGCAATCGGTCAACGGCTTCATGGAACGACTCGTCGCCCAGTACCCCGAGGTCTATCGATCCGTCGGGCTCGCGATCATGCCGTCGAGCCGCGTGCCCGGCGAGGCCGGCGAGTTTGCCGGCGCCTTTCTGTCCGTGCTCATGGGCCTCGTGGGTCTCGTGCTGCTCGTCGCCTGCACGAACCTCGCGGGCCTGCTGCTCGCGCGCGGCGCCAGCCGTTCGCGAGAAATCGCGGTGCGGCTCGCGATCGGCGCGTCCCGCGCCTCGCTCGTGACGATGCTGCTCACGGAGAGCCTGATCATCTTCATGGCCGGCGCCGGCGCGGGCCTGATCCTGGCGCACTGGATGACGGCAGCGCTCGGCCGGGCCATCTCCAGCATCCCGTTTCCGGTCTCCATCGACCTGTCTCTCGATTGGCGCGTCCTGGCCTTTACGTGCGCGTTGACGCTCGTCACCGGCCTGATCACGGGCCTGGCCCCGGCGTGGCAGAGCACGCGCGCCAATCTGATGGTCGATCTCAAAGCCGACACCAACGCGCCGCGCCGGCAGCGTCTGCGGAATGCGTTCACGGCGGCGCAGACCGCGTTCGGCCTCGTGCTGATGATCATGGCGGGCCTGCTGCTGCGCGCGCTGACGACCGCCACCAGCGTGGATCCCGGCTTTGCGGTCGCCAACGTCGACGTCGCCTCGATCGAACTGTCGCTCGGCGGCTACACAGACGAACGCGCGTCTGCGGTCGCCGAGGAATTGACGACGAGGTTCGCGGCGATTCCGGGCGTTGCCTCTGTGGGCGCGGCGGCAATGGTCGCGCTCGACGGCGGCGGCCTGGGCCTCGGCGCGCTTCGACGCGCGGGCACGGCGGGCCCCGAGTCGCGGATCGACACGGACTGGAACCTGATCACGCCGACCTACCTGCCGACGCTCGACATCGGCCTCGTGCGCGGACGCAACTTCGATGCGACGGATCGCACGGGCGTCGGACGTGTCGCGATCATCAACGAGCACATGGCGCGACGTGTGTTTCCCGATCGCGACGCCGTCGGCCAGGTTCTCGAGAACGGCGACTTCCGGCCGGGCCGCGAAAGCACGATCGAGCCAATCACCATCGTCGGCGTCGCACGCGACGCGAAGTACCGATGGCTGGGCGAGACCCCGCGCGACTTCATCTACGTGCCGCTGGCGCAGACGCCGACGCGCCGCGTGCATTTCTTCATCCGCCGCCACTCGACGCTCGCCGGCGGCGTCAACATGCAGGAGGCCGTTCGCACGGCGCTGAAGAACTTCGACCGCAATCTGCCCGTGGTGCAGTTCAGGCCGTTCCAGCAGTACGCGGACGCCGGTCTGCTGCCGCAACGCATTGCCGCGTCGCTGGCCGGGTCGCTCGGCGGCGTCGCGTTGTTGCTCGCGGCGATCGGGATCTACGCTGTGACGGCGTTCTCCGTCGCGAGCCGGACGCGTGAGATCGGCGTGCGCATGGCCCTCGGCGCGGATCGCGGGCGCGTGCGCCGGATGGTGATTGGCCAGGCGATTCGAATCAGCGCGATCGGCGGCGGCGTGGGACTCGTGATCGCGGTCCTGCTGTCGAGATTGCTCTCTGACCTGCTGTTCGGCGTGTCCCCGCTCGACCCGTTATCGTTCGGCGTGACGATCGGCGCGCTCATCGCGGTGGTCATGGCCGCGAGCCTGGTGCCGGCGCAGCGGGCGGCGGCGATTGAGCCGGTCGTGGCGCTAAGGAAAGACTAGTGTCGACATCGGGGGTCGAAAAGCTTGGAGGATTCCTGTCGACCCCCGAGGTCGGGCAGATTCCGTGCGACTGTTCCCGACGTCGACACGCGTCCTACCGCACCCCCCAGGCAACCAAGCTCGCATTACTCCCTGAGCCCGTCGCCATCACGACGAACTGACGTCCCGATCGCGCGCGATAGGTCATCGGCGTCGATGTCGAGCGGCGCTGCAGCTCCGTGCGCCAGATTTCCTTCCCCGTCTTCTTGTCGAACGCGTAGAGCGCGTTGTCGCCGCCACCACCGAGGATCAGGCCGCCCTTCGTGGCGATGACGCCTGGTGCGCCGGCGACGCCGAGGCGATCGGGCAGCGTGAGCCCTCGGAGCGCCGGATGCGAGCGCAGCGTGGGCGTGTCGCCGAACGGCACGCGCCACGCGATGTCGCCGGTGTTCAGCGCGATCGCGACAAGCTCGCCGTACGGCGGTTTCGCGAGCGGCAGTGCCCCACCGCCGCCGCCACCGCGGCCGCCACCGGCCGCGCCCTCAGCGACTGGCGGCGTGAAGTTCGTGCCGCCGCCCGAATTGCCGACGTAGTCCGCGTCCACCTCTGTCGGGCGCGCGTTGGGCGCCGTGCGATCGAACGGCTGAATGCGCGCGACCGCCGGCTGGTGACTCGTCTTCACGTAGAGAATGTTCGTGTCCGGATCGAACGCGGAGCCGCCCCAGTTGGCGCCGCCGATGATCCCCGGCTGCATGAAAGTGCCTTGCACTGACGGCGGCGTGTAGAGCGGACCGAGCCGGTACTTCTTCAGTTCAGCCTGCGCCGCGGCCTTTAACTCCGGCGTCAGATCGAACACATCGTCGAGCGTCATGCCCTGCGGTGCGAACGCAGGAGGACGCGTCGGAAACGGCTGCGTCGCCCACGACTTCTCGCCGGCCACATCGCTCTGCGGAACGGCGCGCTCCTCGATCGGCCACACGGGCTTGCCGGTGACGCGATCGAAGACAAACGCGAAACCCTGCTTCGTGAGCTGGACAACGGCGTCGATGCGACGGCCACCGACGTTCATCGAGACGACGCTCGGCGCGGACGCCGGGTCGTAGTCCCACAAGCCGTGATGCACGATCTGGAAGTGCCACTTCTTCTTGCCGGTGGCCGCGTCGAGACAGACGAGCGACTCGCCGTAGAGATTCTGTCCGGGACGCCGCGCGCCGTAGAAGTCGTTGCTCGGCGTGCTGACCGGCAGATAGACGAGGCCGCGCGCTTCGTCGAGCGACATCGGCGCCCACACATTCGTGTGTCCCGTGATCTTCCAGGAATCGTCGCCCCACGTCTCGACGCCTTCTTCCGGCGGCTGTGGAACAGTGTGGAAACTCCAGACCTGTTTCCCAGTGCGCGCGTCAAACGCGCGCACATCGCCCGGCGGATCCTGACGATAGGTCATGCGATCGCCGACGCCGTTGCCGAGGATGACGAGGTTTCTGTAGACGACCGGCGGTGACGTGTTCGTGTAGCGCGTGGGATCGACCGCCCATCGCAGCCCCTGCGTGAGATCGATCGCGCCGTGGTCGCCGAAGCTCTCGATCGGCGTGCCGGTCTTCGCATCGAGACAAATCAGTCGCGAGCGGCTGTTGAGGAAGATGCGCAACTGCGATCCGTCGCGCCACGCCGCGACGCCGCGATGCACGAAGCCCGTCCCGTTCGGCGGCTGCCCCGCTTCCCAGGCCTTCGGGTCGTACGCCCACTTCTGCTCGCCCGTCTCGGCGTCGAGCGCGATGACGCGGTTGTACATCGTGCTGAGGTACAGCACGTTGTCGATCATCAGCGGCGTGACTTGAAAGTTGCCGGGCCGCGTGCCGTTCGGCTGGTTCGTCTCGCCCGGCTTCCACTCCCACGCGATCTCGAGCTTCGCGACGTTCGACGCGTCGATGTCGCCGAGCGGCGAATAGTGCGTCGCCGCCTGGTCGGCGGCATAGACCGGCCATTCCTGCATGTCCGGCGCGGAGGCCGCCGCGACGAGAACGAGGGTGAGAATCGAGCTACCGGTGATAAGAATGTGGCGCATAAACCATCAACATTCGGGGTCAGAGGAGTTTTCCACAGATCTGCACGTTTTGGGGCCGGAGGTCGGGTCAAATCCGCACATGGAAACACCCGCCCGACGGTGCTTCAGTAGTCCGATGACGCCGATACCCTGTGCGGGCGTCCTCTCCCACTTATGAGCTCCCACGGCGGGTATCGCTCGACTCTCAGATTCCCCGGTCTTCAGCCGTTCCTGTGGACCCAGTTCCTCGGAGCACTGAACGACAACGTGCTGAAGATCGTCGCGAGCCTTCTCGCGATGGAGACGCTCGGTCCCATCAAGGGATCGACCTACGTCGCCGGTGCGTTGCTGCTGCCCTTCGTGCTGTTCTCCGGATACGCCGGCGCGCTTGCCGATCGTCTCAGCAAGCGGAGCGTGCTCGTCACCGTCAAGGTCTTCGAGCTCGCGATCATGGCCGTCGCCACCGTCGGCCTGCTGACGCGCGACACCACAACGCTGCTCGTCGCCGTGTTCCTGATGGGCACGCACTCGACGTTCTTCAGCCCGGCCAAGTACGGCATCGTGCCCGAGCTCCTGCCAGACGACGAGATGTCGCGAGCCAACGGTCTACTCGAGATGACGACGTTCGCCGCGATCGTACTCGGCACGACCGTCGGCGGCGAACTGGTCGCCCGCCTTCGCGATCAGCCGCTCGGCATCGCGGCAGCGCTCTTCGCCATCGCGGCCGCCGGTCTCGTCACGAGCCTCGGTGTTCCCAAGGTCGCCGCCGCCAAACCCGGCGCGCCCGTCGCGCTCAACCC
>Ga0137451_1000274_pt1 | contig 15611 bp, 12 predicted proteins | sample EasRivERMGT500_2_FD_102336 | JGI IMG/M metagenome (GOLD analysis project Ga0137451, IMG submission 102336) | Soil microbial communities from meander-bound floodplain in the East River, Colorado, USA - East River MetaG ERMGT500_2 | ecosystem: Environmental > Terrestrial > Soil > Floodplain ... | reverse complement strand
GAATTGGGATCTCGAGCCAGGAGATGCCCGTTTCTCTCCCGACGGTAAATTCATTTATTTTCCCGCCGGCATCGGTGGGGAAGAGCAGCTCTTCCGCGTCTCGGTTCCCGGCGGCCAGGTCACACAAGTCACGAAGGGCCCGCGGAGAATCGGTGGGTTCTCGTACGACCGCGCGTTCACGAAGATGGCGTTCACGGTCGGCCAGCTCGAGGCGCCCTCCGAAATCTACGTCGCGAACATCGACGGCACGGGTGAGAAGAAACTGACGGACGTGCATCAGGGGACGCTCGACGAGATCGCGTTCAGCAAATCAGATCGGCTCACGTGGAAGAGCAAGGACGGGACGGAGATCGAGGGGTGGATCACCTACCCGTATGGCTACGACAGGGCGCGCGGACCGTATCCGCTGATCGTCTTCAGTCACGGCGGCCCGCATGCGTCCGTCGGCTACAGCTTCGACTTCAAGAAGCAGTTCTTCGCGGCGAACGGCTACTTCGTGCTCGACACGAACTTCCGCAGCTCCACCGGCTACGGCGACGCGTTCAAGTGGGCGACGTGGGGCGCGTGGGGCGACAAGGACGGCGAGGACGTGATCTGGGGCATCGACTACGCGATCTCGCGCTATCCGATCGATCGCGCGCGCGTCGGCCACACCGGGCACTCGTACGGCGGCTTCATGACGAACTGGCTCATCACGCAGTATCCGGATCGGTTCGCCGCGGCGATCACCGGCGCGGGCATCACGAACTGGGTCAGCGACTACGGTACGGCCGACATCTTCCGCACCAAAGAGACCGAGTTCTTCGGCACACCCTGGGACAAGGAAGCGCGCGACCGGATGATCCGCCAGTCACCGCTGACGTACGCGGGCCGCGTGAAGACGCCGACGCTCTTCATCCACGGCGAAGTCGACCAGCGCGTGCCGTACGAGGAAGGCGAGCAGATGTACTTCGCGCTCAAGCGCCGCGGCGTGCCCGCAAAGATGATTCAGTACGCCGGCATGCCGCACGGCATTTCAGGCAACTGGAACAACGTCCACCGGATGTTGAATGAACTGCGGTGGTGGAAGCAGTACTTGCACTAGTTCGTTCCACGTTCCTCGTTCCACGTTCCGCGTTCCGTTCAGCGTGCTGCGTTCCAACAAGAACGGAACGAGGAACGTGGAACGCGGAACGATCAGATGCTCTTCACCGCTTCCAGCACTTCCTCAACGTGCCCATCCACCTTCACGTTGTCCCATCGCTTCGCGACCTTGCCGTCGGCGCCGATGAGGTACGTCGTCCGCGCGATGCCCATGTACTTCTTGCCGTAGTTGGTTTTCTCCTGCCACACGCCGTATTTCTCGGCCACTTCGTGATTGGCGTCGGCTAAGAGCGGGAACGTGAGGTTGAACTTGTCGGCGAAGCGCGCCTTGCTGGCTTCGTCGAGGATGCTCATGCCGAGCACGGCCGCTTTCTTCGTCTTGAACTGCGGCAGGTGCTCCTGGAACGAACAGGACTCCTTGGTGCAGCCCGGCGTGTCGTCCTTTGGATAGAAATAGATGATGACGGGCCGGCCGCCGTAGTCGGCGAGCGAATGGGCCTTGCCTGTCTGGTCCTTGAGCGAGAACGACGGCGCCTTCTTGCCTGGATCGATGAGTGACATCGCCACAGTTTATCGAGTCTCCACGAAAATAGAGGTCCCTACTAAAATACTCGCGTGCAACGTTGGATGTGGCTCGCCGCCTGTGCGGTGGCGGGCATCGCGCTGGCCCTCCTTTATCCGGACAGCTATCAACAGGACGGCGGGTATCACTTCCTCTTCGCCCGCGTGGGCTGGGAGCATCCGGAGATCTTCATCGGCGTCTGGTCGCGGCCGCTCTTCAGCCTGATCTACTCGCTGCCGGCCGCGTTCGGGTATCCGGCCGCGAAGCTGTTCACCGTGTTGATCTGCCTGGTCACCGCGTATCAGACCTCGCGGCTGGCCGAAGAGACAGGTCTCGATCGTCCCGCGCTGGTGATGCCGCTGCTGTTTCTGCAGCCGACCTACGCGCTGATCGCGGCGGACACGATGACGGAGCCGCTCTTCGCGTTGCTGTTCATCGCGGCGCTGCGGTTGCACACGATGGGACGCGTGGCCGCCGGAGCGATCGTCGCCTCACTCATGGTGCTGGCCCGGCCGGAAGGATTCTTTCTGGGCGCGCTTTGGGCCGTGTGGATTCTGGCGCGCGGAGGGCGAAGGGCGTTCTGGACGAACCTCCGGCGTGTGCCGCTGCTCGCGGTGGGATCCGCCCTCTGGTGGCTGGCCGCGCTGCTGCTGACGGGCGACCCGCTGTACATCAAACACAACTGGCCGCCGGACTGGCAGCTTACGGCCGCGACCTACGGCATCGGAAACCTCTGGACCTATGCCGGCAAGCTCCCCGAAATCGCGGGGCCGCTGCTGGCCGTCGCATTCGTCGCCGGTCTCGCCACGCTGCTGATCCAGCGCCGGCTGGCCACCGTGACGTCGGCATTCCTCACGATCTTCCTGCTGCACTCCGTGATGCGCGCGTTCGGCCTCTTCGGCTCGGCCGGCTACGCGCGGTACTTCGTCTGCGTCTCACCGGCGATTGCCCTGATCTCCCTCGCGGGTTGGAACACGATCGCGGCGTGGTGCGTCCGCGTGCCACGCGCGCTGCGCCTGACCGCGATGGCCGCCACGCTCGCCGTGTCCCTCATCGTCACCGCGTTCTACGTCGACGCGCAGAAGTACATGCGCGACGCGCGGGCCGTCGCCGAGATGTACTCGTGGTTTCGCGCGAACGATCGGCCGGTCAACAAGGTGATCTGGAGCCAGGCGTACATGTGCATCCTGTTCGACGGGTGCGACGTCTGGGAGAAGCCGGCGTTCTCCGGCGACAAGGCAGCCAATCTCGATCTCGTGCGGAAGGCACCTGCCGGCACGCTGATCTTCTGGGACGGCGAGACCGGACCGTCCTGGTTCAAGCTCACAGCCGATGATTTCGCGGGCGCCGGGTACGAGCAACTGCGATCGCAGACCTACAGCCTGAGCGGTCTCATCTCGTTCAAACAGCGCTGGTGGTTCTACGACTGGGGCGCGCGGCCGCAGGAAATGCATTTGTTTTATAAGATCAAGTAAGTGAAGCAGGTGAAGGGCGTGACAAATGCAGTCGCCATTGTTCCCGCGGCCGGCAAAGGTGAACGCTTTGGCGGCGCCAAACTGCTCGCGGATGTCGGCGGCATGACGATGCTCGATCGGACGCTGGAGTGTCTGCTCGAAGCCGGCGTGGATCAGGTCGTCGTCGTGTTGCCTCCCGCCGCGCGCTTCGAAACCGTGAAGCGCCTCTCCGATCCGCACGTGCTCGTCGTCGTCAATCCCGATCCGTCGCGTGGGATGTTTTCGTCGATTCAAGTCGGGATCGAAGCGGCGCATGGCAATCCGATGCTCATCCTGCCGGGTGACATGCCGTTCGTCTCCGCCGGCACGGTCGTCAGCGTCGTGTCAGAGTACGGGCGCGTTGGCGGGATCGTGGTGCCGCGCCATGATGGGCATCGAGGACATCCGATCGCGCTGCCGGACCACATGAAACCGCGCGTGCTCGAGGCGCCGGCAGCCGGTAATCTGAGTGCGGTGCTGAAGGCCAGCGGCGTCGGTCGCACGGAGATCGATGTCCCGGATGCAGGTATTCTGCGAGACGTGGACGTCCGGGGAGATCTGTCGTGAATCTGTTCGAACGAATGGCCGAGCTGCGGGACGCGGGCCGGAAGTTCGCGGTCGCGACCGTCGTGCGCACGCAAGGCAGCACGCCGCAGGTCGTCGGCGCCAAACTCGTCGTGGTCGAAGACGATGCCCGAGGCAAGGCGGCGGGCACGCTCGGCGGCGGCTGCGTCGAGGCGGACGCGATCGACGCCGCCCGAGAGGTCCTCGCGCGCGGCGGGAACTCGCTGCGCGCGTACGAGCTCACCGAAGATCTCGCCTGGAATACCGGCCTGGTCTGCGGCGGGACGATGTGGATTCTGGTCGAGCGTGGAGACGACGCGCTCGCCGGGAATGGCCGTCCGATGATCGACGATCTCGTGCGGGCCGCCGGCGGCGAATCGCCGATGGTCATCACGACCTTGCTGCGCCGATCGGGTCGCGACGTTCACTTCGCCGGGCGGATGTTCGTCGACGGGAACGGCGCAGCCACAGGCAGCCTCGGCGACGCGGCCATCGATCGTCAGGCCACCGAGGCCGCCGTCAGCCAGATCCGCCACGGCTCCGCCCGGCTCTACTCGCTCGACGAAGGGCGGGACGTCTTGATCGAGCCCGTCTCCAGCAAACCGCACGTCGTCGTCGCGGGCGGCGGACATGTGGCGCTCGCGATCGCGCGGCAGGCGCTCTTGCTCGATTTCAACGTCACGATCGTCGAAGATCGGCCCGAGTTCGCCGACCCGTCACGTTTCGGCGGGGCCTCCGTGCTCGAGGGCGACGTGCCCACCACACTCGGCTCACTCGACTACGGCTGGAACAGCTTCGTCGTCATCGCGACACGCGGGCACAAGCTCGACGCCGACTGCGTCATGGCGGTCGTGAAAACGAATGCGCAGTACATCGGCTTACTCGGCAGCCGGCGGAAGACGGTGCTCATCGAGAAGATGCTGCGTGAAGAGGGGATCGCGGACGATCGCATCGCGGTGATTCACGCGCCGGTGGGACTGGATCTGGGTGGACGGACGCCGGCCGAAATCGCGCTCTCGGTGATGGCGGAGATTACGCAGCTACGGTATCGCGCGAGTGGGAAGCATTTGAGCGCGCGGTAGTTCGTTCCGCGTTCCTCGTTCCGTTCTCGTTCCTCGTTCTCGTTCCGTTCACAGCTCCTGATCCTCGCCGCCTGTGTCGGTCTCACGCTCCCATTCGACAGGCGGCTTGCGGGCGTCGCGCGTCCTGGGTCGGCGAGGCTCGCGGCGCCTCGGCGGCGGTGTGCCGGGGATTTCAGCGGTGTCGAGGTAGTTAATGTACCGGGTACTGGCCTGCACGGCGCGGGTGGCGAGTGCGACGATCTCGTCGTGTTCGCGTTGGTCCACCAGGCGGAGCGCCAGCGCGCGCCCCATGTGCACGTTGACTTCCGTGAGGGAGGCTCTCGCTGTGCGAACGAGATTCGCGTTCTCGCGCGGGTTGAACCGCGAGAACCCTTCCGCAATGCATGGGCACGCTGATTCAGCTGACTCGGACAACTGGTCTCGCAGCTTCCAGTGACGAGCGAATGCCGGCCGCTCGACGATCGGCCGCACCCTCAAGCGGACCCGATCCGCGAGGCGATAGACGAGCAGGTCTTCGTACCGTGTGACTCCAGCCATGCCCCTGGCGATCGCACGCTTGGTGCCAGACCAGTTCCAGAAAACAGGCCGGAATTCTCCGCGAATCACGGCGTGTGGCAAAAACTGCGATCTCCGAACGAAGTCCGTCGCAGTTTCTGCGGCCCGCCCGAACGAGGAACGAGAACGGAACGTGGAACGAGGAACGCGGAACGAGGAACGGTTACTTCCCGATCCCCGCCATCCAATTCAACACAATCGTCGCCGGCGTCGCTCGCGCATCGCCCATCACCCTGCCGATCACAAAGCGCTTGTCGTCGTGCGTGAGGTCGTGGTCGCGGACGCCCATCTGAATCGGGAGCATGGGCATCTTGAAGAGCGGCTTCGCAGGTCCGAACTCGAGCTTCGACGTGGACGGTGTCACCGGCACCTCGATCATCTCCGCGGACAGATAACCCTTCGACGCGTTCACGTAGAAGAGCGCGCGGCCGTCGTGCGACCACGAAGGCTGGACGCCGCCACCGTCCGAGACGCGTGTCTCGCCGGAGACGCTGCCGTCGGCCTCGAGACGACGAACGTACACGTCGTAAATGCCGTTGATATCCGACGCATATGCCAGCCAGCGACTGTCCGGTGAGACGACCAGCTGGGATTCGTCGGCTTCGGAGTGAATGATGTTGCGCGGCGGCCGGGCCGTGGCCGCGGACGCATCGTCGGCGGCGGCCTGCACCCAGATGTCCTGTCGCGTCGTCTCGCCGCGCTGAAGAAAGAAGAGCCACTTGCCGTCGGGCGACACGTCCGCCGGGAAGACCGTGCCTGTGGTGATGAGTTGCGTTTCACCGCTCCCTGCCGGGATGCGGTAAATGCCCTGGACGCTGTTCCGACGCGCGTTGGCGATCACGCTGCGGCCATCCAGCGACCAGAAGGCCATCTGCTCCAAGGTCGGGTCGGTCGTGAACCGATCGAAGGTGGCCCGCGCCAGGTTGCCGATCCACAAATCCTGGTTCTGCGTGGCGGGGTCAGAGCGCTGCACGAGGACGCGGCTGTCATCAGCCGCGAGACGCGGCAACTCCGGGACAGAGACCATCCGCATCGGCCCGAACACGCTGATCGACTTGCCGCTGCGGTCGTACCACCCGAGCTGATAGCTGTACTGCGCCGCGTGCTGTATGACCAGCACGCCAGTGTCCGAGGCGGACGCCCGCGCACCCTGTGGCCAGCCACCGCCCAGCGGTTCGGCCGAAATCGGAATCGGCTCGCCGGTGAGCTCGAGCCGGTCGGCGTCGAACGCGTGCGCGACGAGCGTGCCGTTCCGTACGTAGATCAGCCAGCCCGGCTGCGCGTAGAGCGCGGGTGCGAAGTCCGGCATCAGCACCTTCGTTTCCGTGGAGTCCAGCAGACCAACCATTACCTTCCGTGCCGATGAGTACAGGAAGTGACGGCCGTCAGGCAGGAAGTACGGGTACCGATGATCCAGGCTCCCTATCCCGGGATCCGGGACCGTGACGGGCGTGCGTGGACCGCCGCTGTCGGAGACCCGATAGAGCACGGACCGGTAATCCGGACAGAACACGATCGTGCCGGACGTATTCCAGGTGCCGCCGTTCGAGCGCGCCGCATCTGTGAGCGGCCGCGCGCGAGCCTCGCCGAGGTCGAGGCGTTTCAGCTTGCCCTGCGCCGCGAACGCGATCGCCTTGCTGTCCGGCGACCAGAATGGCTCGATGGCGTCGTCGGTGTCCGGGAGTGGATTCGCTTCCAGCGAGTCGAGCAGACGCAACCAGAGCACTCGGCGACCATCGGCGCCGCGTCCGGTGAAGAGCAGTTTCTGTCCGTCCGGCGAAATCAGCGCGCCGCCCGCCTCGGCGACGACGTTGTCGGGCGCGAGGAAGGTGAGGCGGACAGAGCGGCTGGCGTCGGTTCTCGCCGCCGAAGCCGACAGCCATATGGCAAGCACGGTCGCGATCGCGATCGCGATGGCCGCAACGCCCCATCCGAGCACGACTCGCAACGATCGTCGTGCGAGCTGGGCAGGCAGGCCAATGGCCGACGCGAGGTCGTCTGGCGTGCCGCGTTCCAGGCGCGCGAGTTCGACCCGCGCTTCGCCGATGTCACGCAACCGCGTCTTCGGATCGCGATCGAGGCAGCGATTGAGCACACGCCGGAGGCGCAACGGTGTGCCGAACGGAAGACGCGTCCAATCGATGTCCTGACGCAGCACGGCCGCGAGGACGTCGGAGGTCTCGTCGCCCTTGAACAGACGCTCGCCCGTGAGCATCTCGAAAAGCACGACGCCGAACGCCCAGATATCGGCGCGCTTGTCGACGACTTTGCCGCGCGCCTGCTCGGGTGACATGTACGCGGCGGTGCCGAGGATCATTCCGAACTGTGTTTGGGCGGTGAGCGTGGGGGAGTTTGTGGGATCCGCGCCTGCGCTGTCGGTGGCCAGTGCTTTAGCCAGTCCGAAATCCAGTACCTTCACCGCGCCGTCGGCACGGACCATCACGTTCGCGGGCTTCAGGTCGCGATGGACGATGCCAAGGTCGTGCGCGAACTCGAGCGCGTCGGCGATCTGGCGCGCGATGGGGATAGCATCGGGAAGAGCCAGCGGCCCTCGCGCGATCCGCGCCGCAAGATCTTCGCCCTGCACAAGCTCCATCACGAGCGCGCGCGTGCCGCCCGTGCGCTCGATGCCGTGCAAGTGCGCGATGTTCGGATGGTTGAGCGACGCGAGCGTCTTCGCCTCGCGCTCGAATCGCGCGAGCCGCTCCGGATCCGCGGCGAACGTGTCGGGCAGGACCTTCAGCGCGACGTCGCGGTCGAGCTGGGTGTCGCGGGCTTTGTACACCTCGCCCATGCCGCCGGCGCCGAGCTGACTGAGGACGTGAAAAGATCCAAACGACTGTCCGATCGTTAGCGGCATGGGCGATGAGAGGCTTCCCTCAGGTTCCGTAAGGGTTCCGAAAGGTTCCGAGACGTTCCGCAAGGTTCGCGAGGTTCCGAACCTCCCGGAACCCTCCGGAACCCTCCGGAACCTTCCGGAACCTTCCGGAACCTTAACTACTGCCTGTTCTTCTTCTGCTTCTCCACCATCGCCGCAACGTCCGCTAAGAGCTTCTTCGCGTCGTACACGATCCCGTCCTTCACCGTGTACTTGATCCCCCCAACGTGCTCGACCTGTCGCGTCGAGTCGTTCAGCTTCACGGCACCCGCCCCGTACAGCACCTTGAAGTTCTCCAGAGGGTTCTGATCGACGATGACGATGTCGGCGAGCATGCCGGCTTTGAGGACGCCGCGATCGAGCGGCTTCTTCGATGCTTCCGCCAATGTCAGCGCGCCGTTCATCGTCGCCGCCTGGATGACTTCCAGTGGATGGAAGCCGGCCTCCTGGAACATCTCGAACTCGTTGATGTAGCCGAAGCCGTACGTCTGATAGATGAAGCCGGCGTCCGAGCCGGTCGTGATGCGGCCGCCCATCTTCTTGTAGTCGTTCACGAGCTTGAACCACACCTGATAGAAGTTGCGCCACGCGACTTCATCCTCGGTGGTCCAGTAGTACCAGTACGCGCCGTGGCTCGAGCGGCTGGGCGCATAGAAGTCCATGAGTGACGGCAACGTGTACTTCTCGTGCCACTCGGCCGCGCGGAAGCGCATGACGTCGCGCCCGGCGGAATAAATCGTCATCGTCGGATCGAAGACGGTACCGAGCTTCAGGTGCTCTTCGAGGTACGCCTTCCACTCGGGGCTGCCCGGCGGATAGATCTTGTCCCACAGCCGCGCCACCTGGCCGAAGCGCCACTGCTCGTCGTTGGCGTTCATGTCCGTCGGCCACGGCTGGACGACGTAGTCCTTCAGCAACGACTCGAAGTGGCCGTAAAAATGCGTCACCGTTTGCAGACCGAGGCGCGCGGCCTTGATCGCGTTCATCTGCGCCACGCCACCCTGCTGAAGATGGGCCGTCGAGCCCATGTTGTTCTTCTTCGCTTCGTCGAGGAGCGCCGCCATGATGGCCGGTTCCTCGGCGCCAACCTTGAGTCCATCGATGCCGTTGGCCGCGCCCCAGCGCACCCACTCGCGCGCTTTCTCGGGTGTATTCACGGCGCCGCCGGGCCAGCCGGATCCGGGCCGCTGATAGTTAATGATGCGCGGGGCGACGATCTCGTTCTTGTCGCTGCGCGCGCGCTCGCTCACCGTGATGTTGTGCGGCGCATGCGGCACTCCGCGGACGGTCGTGACGCCGTGCGCGAGCCAGAGCTTGTAGGCGTACTCGAGCTCGGCGTTCTTCGGCGCGCCGCCGCCGTGCACGTGCATGTCGATGAAACCGGGCATCGCATACATGCCGGTCGCGTCAATAACGTTGTCAGCCGGCTGAGCCGCTGCCGCACCACGACCGCCGCCGCCTCCGCGCGGCGCAAGCCCCGGAGTGCCGCCGCCGCGAATCGACTGAATGCGGTTGTTCGCGATGACGATGTCCATCGGTCCGGCGGGCGGCGCGCCCGTGCCGTCGATCAACATCACGCCGCGAATCGTCAGCGTCGGAAACGGCCCGCGGCCTTCGCCGGCGAGGCGGTTCGGCGCCGGCAGGTAGCCGTTGATGAGCTGCTGGGCTGCGCCCGTTGGCGCCTGGGGCGCGGGCGTCTGCGCGGCCACGTGCGTCGCGGCGAGGCGATCGATTGCCAATGGCGCGCTCAAGGCGGCGCCGAGAACGACCACAGCGAGAATCAGGCGGCGAGTTGTCATAGAGGTTTCTCCGGGAGAGGCGATTATAGCTACCTCGTTGACGGACGGACACCCTCGTTCAATAGATTCCTGTGCACCGGCGTGGTCGAATCGTCTTTTCGAACCGGAAGGAATCAACACATGCCAGTCACCGCGACCGCGAGCAACACGACAGCGCCGACGCAGTTCCTGAAGACGACCGGCGAGACGTACGCGTATCGCCGCTTCGGCCGCGGACCCGGGCATCCGCTGCTGTGCCTCCAGCATTTCACCGGCACGCTCGACAACTGGGATCCGGCCGTGACGGATCCGCTCGCGTCTGGGCGTGACGTCATCCTGTTCGACAACGCCGGCATCGGACGTTCAACCGGCGAGGTGCCCACCACAATCGCGGCAATGGCGAAGCACGCGCTGGCGTTTCTTGACGGCCTTGGCATGACCAACTGCGACGTCCTCGGCTACTCACTCGGCGGGATGGTCGCGCAAGTGATGGCGCAGGACCGGCCATCGATCTTCCGCCGGATGATTCTGGTCGGCACCGCGCCGCGCGGCGGCGAAGACATCATGCACCTGGAGAAACCGAGCCTCGGCAGGCACCTCGGCGATCCGACGCTCAAAGGCTACGAAGTCCTCCAGAAAATCTTCTTTGCACCGACGACGTCGAGCCAGGAAGCGGGTCGAGAGTTCATCAGCAGGCTGGCACAACGCAGAGAGGACCGTGACCCTGTCTCCGGACCCAACGTCGCGGCCGCCCAGATCGCCGCGTTTCGGGAATGGGAGCAGCCCAGGGGAACGCCCTTCGAGGATCTGAAGAACATCAGGCAGCCGACGCTCGTGGTGAACGGAGTTCACGACGAGATGATTCCCGTCGTGAACTCCTATCGGCTCAGCGAACACCTGCCGAACGCGGTACTGCTGACGTATCCAGATTCCGGCCACGGCTCGCTGTTCCAGTTTCACGAATCGTTCACGCGCCAGGCCGCGGCGTTTCTTGCGTCGGACTCAGCGATTGCACCGTACTGAGGCACTGACGTCCTGTTGGATACCAGCATCTGATAGATCCGGCGTCGCGCCTCTGGTCTCATCGTTCGATGGGAGGACCGCATGACCCCAACCACTGCAGTCAAACCGCAGAACGCACCAGCCGGTAGCCAACAGGCCATTCGGCCATTTCGCGTGAGCATCCCGGAGGACAAGATCGTTGACCTTCGCCGCAGGATCGTGGCCACGCGCTGGCCCACCAAGGAGCTCGTCAACGATCGGTCGCAGGGCGTGCAGCTGGCGACGGTGCGCGAGCTCGCTCGTTATTGGGCGACCGAGTACGACTGGCGCAAGTGCGAGGCGAAATTGAATGCGCTGCCGCAGTTCACAACCGAGATCGACGGGGTCGAGATCCACTTCATCCACGTCAGGTCCCGGCATGAGAACGCGTTGCCGCTGATCATCACGCATGGCTGGCCCGGCTCGGTCATCGAGCTGCTCGAGACGATCGGTCCCCTGACCGACCCGACCGCTCACGGCGGCACTGCCGAGGATGCATTCCACCTGGTGCTGCCGTCCTTGCCCGGCTACGGCTTCTCGAGCGAGCCGACCGAGCTCGGTTGGGACGCGGCTCGCACTGGACGCGCGTGGGCGGAGCTGATGCGCCGCCTCGGCTACACCCGTTACGTCGCGCAGGGCGGTGATGTGGGTGCTCTCGTCACGGACCTGATGGGCCGCCAGGCGGTCGCGGGTTTGGCCGGCTATCACCTGAACCTGCTCACGGCAGTGCTCGCCATCGGCGATCACCTGCCCAGGAAATCCGAACAGGAGCGCGCGGCGGCCGAGGCGACCGCGAAGTTCAAGCAGGACGGCTTCGGCTACTTCCTCGAGATGGCGACGCGGCCACAGACGATCAGCTACGCGCTGCTGGATTCACCGGTCGCGCTGGCGGCCTGGCTGCTCGATCACGACACGGACAGCTACTACAAGATCTCCCGCGCATTCGTCGACGGCAAGCCCGTGGGCCATCTCACCCGCGACACCATCGTCGACAACATCACGGTGTACTGGCTGACTGGCACCGCAGCGTCGGCGGCCCGGTCGTACTGGGAGGACGGACGCGCGCTGGCCGCAGCGCTTGCGAGCGGCCAGGCTCCTCCGGCGGTCAAGGTTCCCGTCGGCTTCACGACGTTCCCCGGCGAGATCTGGGCGTCGCCCCGGAGCTGGGTCGAGGCGGTGTACCCCGGCCTCGCGTACTTCAACGAGGTCGATCGCGGCGGGCACTTCGCGGCGTGGGAAGAACCCGCACTCTTCACGTCGGAGTTGCGGGCCGCGTTCAAGCCGTTGCGGTAGGGGCGGCGACTAAGCTTCCTGTTTCAGCTTTCGGTACAGCGTCGCGACGCCGATGCCCAGTCGTTCGGCGGCTTTGGCGCGGTTGCCGCCTGAGGCGCGCAACGCGGCGCCGATGTATTCGCGTTCGACGTCCGCGAGCGTACGGACCTCGCCAGTGACTTCAAAGGCCGGAGGTGCCGCACCGACTTCCGGCGGCAAATCGTCGACGCCAATGCGATCCGACGGCGCGAGCGCGACGGCCCGCTCCAGGGCATTTTCGAGCTCACGCACGTTGCCCGGCCAGCCGTATCGCAGCAGCAGATTCGCGGCGTCGGGTGTGAGAGCCGGCGCCTTTTTCCCGAACCGTTTGGCGGCTCCTGTGAGCAACTCCCGCGCCAGCGGCAGAATGTCTTCGCGGCGCTCCCTTAGCGGTGGCACCACGACTTCGACGACGCGCAGACGATAGTAGAGATCCTGCCGGAACCGGGCGCTGTGCACATCGGCGAGCAGATCGCGATTCGTCGCCGCCAGCACACGAACGTTAATCGTCCGCGATCGGTTCTCGCCGACCCGCCGCACTTCACGCTCCTGCAGCACGCGCAGCAGCTTGACCTGCATGGCCGGTGGCACGTCGCCGATCTCATCAAGCAGGAGCGTGCCGCCATTGGCGGCCTCGAAAAGGCCGGCGCGATCCTGCGAAGCCCCCGTGAATGCGCCGCGGACATGTCCGAAGAGCTCGGATTCCAACAGCGTCTCAGGCACGGCCGCACAATTGATCGCCAGGAACGGGCCGGCGGTCCGCGCTGACTCGTCGTGGATGAAGCGTGCGATACGCTCCTTCCCGGCGCCGCTTTCACCGGTGATCAGCACGGTCGAGTCGACCAGCGCCACGCGCCGGGCCAGATCGAGTGTCCGCAGCATCGCTGGACTCGAACCGACGAAACCAGCAGGCAGCGTGGGATCAACCTGTCGCAGCGCGCGACGGGACTGAAGCTGCTTTTCTTTTTTCTTGAGTGTGTCCGTCAGCTTCGTCAGCGCGTCATCCAGGCAAGCTTCCTTCTGGTAGAACGGCAGGTGCGTGGCGAGCTCTGGACCCCACTCCTCTTTGGAGCGAACGACGGCGCGACAGACCGCGTCGCCCTTGCCGCGGCAGCGATCTTCGATGGCGATGATCTCCTTGCCGTAGACACACGACATGTAGCCGGTGGCGAAGCCCGTCAGTGTCCAGCACACCGGCTCGTCTGCCTGGCCGAGGTGCAGCAGGTGCTGCTCGGCCTCGTAGGAGTCGTGCCAGATGCCTTCGGCCACCGGCGAACTGGTATTGAGCGTGGCGCTCGTGATCTCCGCGCGGACGAGGCCCTGCAACGTATGAATCCGCGCGCCGGCGATTCGCCATTCGTGTTCGTTGTCCCACGGGAATCCCTTGCGCAGCGTTTCGGCAACGCGCCATCCGTGGGCATACCCGAATCTGGTGAGCACCGCGCGCGCCACCGTGACGCCGAGGGTCTGAATCAGCTCCCGTCTCAACAGCCCGAGCGCAACCGCATCGAGCAGCAGCGCGCGTTCACCGGCGAAGGTGATGACGCCGCCCTCGGGAGAGAAGTGAAGGAGTTCGTGAATGTCGAGGTCCGCCGCGCGCATCAAGCCTCCGCGAGATGTCTGTCAAATTGAGAGTCCAGCCTATCATTTCGATAGGTCGCCATGGCCTCGCAGGCCGCGCGAGTCGCGCAAGTCATTGAAAACACACGATCGCTGCTCATGGCACTGCCATTGCGATAACACCTGGCGTCCACGGAATGGACAGAGACATCAGGAGGAGCCATGAGAACCGAACGTTGGGAAATCGATAGCAGCCACTCGAGCGTGCATTTTTCAGTGCGGCACTTGGTCATTGCGAAGGTGCGGGGGTCGTTCACGCGCTGGTCAGGGACCGTGCAGGCGCCGGACGGCGACTTCTCGAAGGCGACGGTCGCGGTGACGATCGACGCGTCGAGCATCGACACCGGTGTGACCGACCGGGACACGCATCTGAAGTCAGCGGACTTTTTCGATGTGGCGCAGTTTCCCGAGCTGCGTTTCGTCGGGAAGCGCGTCCAGTCGCGATCCGGCAACGAGATCGACGTCGTGGGTGATCTGACGATCAAGGGGATCACGCGCGAGGTGGTCCTGCGCGTTGAGCCACTCGGCCAGGCCAAAGATCCGTGGGGCAACCTGCGCGCGGCCTTCAGTGCGAAGACGTCGATCGAACGCAAGGACTTCGGCCTCACGTGGAACCAGGTGCTGGAGACCGGCGGCGTGATGGTCGGTGACCGCGTGGAGATCGAGGCCGAGATTCAAGCGGTGAAGCAGGTCGAAGCGCAGGTCGCGTAGGCGAGGATGACGCGGGCCGCCAGGGCGGCCCGCGCTTCGGGTCCAGGGAACTTCACCATTGGTGCCTTATGTCATCACTTGGAATCGTGAGCCTGGTTTTTCTAACGTACACGGTTCTTCTGGGGCCGTTTTACTTCATTCGATTCCGTTGGTGGCTCCGGGAGCGCCGCAGGCTGACTGCGTCTGACGACGAGACCATGAAGCGTCGTCTCGCGGCCTGACATGCTACCGAGTCGCCATCGCGACGCCTTTGGCGGCTTTTACGACGATGTCGGCGACAGCCGCTGGCTGCGACACGTACACCGAGTGACTGCCCCTGGCCTCGACCGTCGTCGCACCGGCTCGCTTGGCCATCATGCGCTGCGCGTCCGGCGGAATCATCTTGTCTTCGGTCGATACGAGGTACCAGCTGGGCTTCGTCTTCCACGCGGGTGCCGTGATCGCGCCTTCGAGTGCCTGCACGCCCCACGGCACCTGTGAATCCGCCATGAACGCGGCGACTCCTTCGGGGACGTCCGCCGCGAATGACGCTCGGAACTTCGCCCGATCGAGGAGCAGGAACCCATCCTGCGGTGGCAGGATCGGAGGCACGGGTGCGCCTGGCGGCGGATTCTTGATCAGCGCCGACACCGACTCGCCCTTGTCCGGAGCGAATGCGGCGATGTAGACGAGTCCCGCAACTTTCGGATCGTTCCCGGCTTCCGTGATCACCACGCCGCCGTACGAATGGCCGACGAGAATCGCCGGTCCGTTCTGTGCCGCCAGCACTCGCTTCGTCACCGCGACGTCATCCGCCAACGAGACCGTTGGATTCTGGACGACGGACACTGTGTAGCCGTCCTTCTTCAAGGCGTCGTACACGCCCTGCCATCCCGAGCCGTCCACGAACCCGCCGTGGACGAGCACCACATTCTTAATACCGTCAGCTGCCAT
>Ga0137451_1000272_pt1 | contig 15670 bp, 9 predicted proteins | sample EasRivERMGT500_2_FD_102336 | JGI IMG/M metagenome (GOLD analysis project Ga0137451, IMG submission 102336) | Soil microbial communities from meander-bound floodplain in the East River, Colorado, USA - East River MetaG ERMGT500_2 | ecosystem: Environmental > Terrestrial > Soil > Floodplain ... | reverse complement strand
GGCAGCCACGACGCGAGCGCTTCGAGCGCGTTTTGCGAAGCCTTGCGCGTCGCCACCGTTTCCGCCCTGGCGTCCGTCTCCTTCACCAGAGCGTCCACCCGAGCGCGGAAATCCGCAGGAAGCTCGCCCGCCATGCGGCGGCGGAAAGCGGCCGCTTCCTGCGGGAATTGCGTTTCATAGGCGGCAAAGAGTTTTTTCCAGCGCCGCTCGGCGCCGGCGCCGCGCTTCCTCGCGTCCCAGGCGTCGTAGACCGGCTGCGGAATATCGAACGGCGGATACTTCCAGCCGATCGCCTCGCGGGTGGCGGCGACTTCCTTTTCTCCGAGCGGCGCGCCATGGGCGGCGCCGGTGTTGGCCTTGGTGGGCGCGCCCTTGGCGATCACGGTCTTCGCACAGATCAGCGTCGGCCGCGATTTTTCGCGCTTCGCCTTCCTCAGCGCCCGGTCAACGGCCGCAGGGTCGTGGCCGTCCACGTTGGGGATCACCTGCCAGCCGTACGCTTCGAAGCGGCGCTTCACGTCGTCGGTATACCACTGGCGGATATTGCCCTTCTCGGAGTCGATCGAAATGCCGTTGTCGTCGTAGATCGCGATCAGCTTGCCAAGCGCCAGCGTGCCCGCGAGCGAGCACGCCTCGTGCGACACGCCCTCCATCAGGCAGCCGTCACCCAGAAAGACATAGGTATGGTGATCGACTATGTCGAGCTCCGGCCGGTTGAACTCGGCGGCGAGCAGCCGCTCGGCGAGCGCCATGCCCACCGCGTTCGAGATGCCCTGGCCGAGCGGCCCGGTGGTGGTCTCGACGCCGGGGGCGCAGCCATATTCCGGGTGGCCGGGGGTCTTCGAATGCAGTTGCCGGAAGCGCTTCAATTCCTCGAGCGGCAGATCGTAGCCGGTCAGGTGCAGCAGCGCGTACAGCAGCATCGAGCCGTGGCCATTCGAAAGCACGAAGCGGTCGCGGTTCATCCACGCGGGATTGGCCGGGTTGTGCCGCAGGTGGTGGTTCCACAGTACTTCCGCGACCTCCGCCATGCCCATCGGCATCCCGGGGTGCCCGGAATTGGCCCGCTGTACAGCATCCATAGCCAGCGCGCGGATCGCGTTGGCCAGCTCGACACGGGCATTCATTCAGGGCTTCCTTGGGAGGAGGGCGGACAGTGCGCCAATTATAAACCGCGGCGGCGGGCGCCGCGCCGCGCATTCCGCAGCGTCAGCACAGCGCCTTACTCGTCGTTCTTGCGTGCGAGCCGGATGCCGAGTTGCTTCAATTTGCGATAGAGGTGGGTGCGCTCGAGCCCCACGGTATCCGCCACGCGGCTGATATTTCCGCCCTCGCGCGCGATGTGGTAATCGAAATAAACGCGCTCGAAGGCGTCGCGCGCGTCGCGCAGCGGCAGATCCAGAGGCAGGTCGTTCCCGGCGCGCGCGGCGGCACCCCCCTGCGGCAGGACATGGGTCACCTCCTCGAGAGAAATCTGCTCCGAGGCACAGGTTAGTCCGAGCGAGCGCACCACGCTCTCCAGTTGCGCCAGGTTGCCCGGCCAGTCGTAGTTGCGCAGCGCATTCAGCGCCGCGGTGGTGAACTGGCGCGGGGGCGTTTCCCTGGCCTCGACCAGACGCGACAGCATCAGGTTGGCGATATCGGGCACGTCCTCCCGGTGCTCGCGCAGGCTCGGCACCCGGATGGCGGTCGCGGCGAGCACGCTATAGAGCCGGTTGTCAAACGCGCCATGCGCGACCAGTTCGGCAAGCTCGCGGGATGCGCCGCTGACGAGCCGCACGTTGTAGCGCTCAAGCTTCGAGGCGGCAAGCAACAGGCCTTTCTGCTCGACTTTCGAGAGGTCCGCGACTTCGCGCAGGAACAGCGTGCCATCGCGCGCCTGGTTGAGCAGATCGAGCGGCGACTCGGCCAGCACCGAGTGGTTCTCCGGGGCCACCCACGGCGTGTTGCGCCGGTGGAGAAAGCGGGCTGCAAGCTCGATGCCGCAACCCGGCTCCCCGGCGAGCAGCAATGGAGCGCGCAGGTTGATGACCCGCTCCAGGCGCTGCTTCAGCTCGACCACCAGCGGCGCGCGGCCGAGGCTCGCCAGCGACAGCGCCGCCTGCATCTGCTCGCCGCCGTGCTTGAGGGCGCGGCCGACCGTGGCGAGCAGCTTCTGCAGCGCGATCGGTTTCTCGAGAAAATCGTAGGCGCCCAGCCGCGTCGCCTCGACCGCCGTGTCGATGGTGCCGTGCCCGGACATCATCACCACCGGCATGGTGAGCAGGCCGGCGCTGGCCCATTCCCGGAGCAGCGTGATGCCGTCGGTATCCGGCATCCAGATGTCGAGCAGCACGAGGTCGGGCCGCGTCTGGCCGCGGAACGCCCGCGCCGCGGACGCGTTCTCCGCCAGCCGCACTTGGTAGCCTTCGTCGCCCAGGATCTCGGACAGCAGTTCGCGGATGCCGATTTCGTCGTCTACGACCAGGATTTGCAGCATAACCGGGGAGTGCACTGTTGATTTTACACCTTGGCCTGCGTCATCGAGGGCTTTCTCGCGGCGCCCTGCGCCGTCATCGGCAACAGGATGGTGACGCATGCGCCGCGCGGCGGCACGTTGGCGATCGTCGCCGTGCCGCCGTGTTCTTCGACGATCTTCTTCACGATAGCCAGTCCCAGCCCGGTGCCCTTGGGCTTGGTGGTCACGTAAGGTTCGAAGGCGCGCCGTATTACCGTCTCTGGAAAGCCGCAGCCGTTGTCGGTGACCGTAAGCCGCACCATTTCACCCGCCGTGTCGCTGGCGATGACAACGCGCGGCTCGCGCGTCCCTGCCAGCGCGTCCTGCGTGTTCTGCAGGAGGTTGTGGATAACCTGCCGCAATTGCGCCGCATCGCCCAACAGCGGCGGCAGGCCCGCTGCGAGCTCGAGCCGCACGGCCCCGCCGAGCGAGGGCTCGTAGAGCGTGAGCACTTCGCGGGTAAGCGCGTTAAGGTCGAGCTCGCGAATGGTTGGTTCCGGCATGCGCGCATACTGGCTGAAGGCGTCCACCATGTTCTTCAACGCCGCGACCTGGTTGACGATGGTCTGTGTCGACCGGGTCAGCACCTCCGCGTCGGATTCTGCCAGCTTGCCGGCAAGTTTCATCTGCAACCGCTCCGCGGAAAGCTGGATCGGCGTGAGCGGGTTGCGGATCTCGTGCGCGAGCCGCCGTGCGACCTCGGCCCACGCCGCCGCGCGCTGCGCTTCAGCCAGGTGCGTGATGTCGTCGAAGACAACGACGCTCCCGGCCGCCGAACCCTGCGGCAACCGCGTGCCGCGCAACAGCAGCAATTGCGTGCGTCCGTGCAGCGGGCGCTCGACCTGCTGCTCCCATTCCGCCCCGCCCGCGCGCTCGAAGGCGGCCGCGATCTGCCGCCCCAGCTCAGCGAGCCCGGCGCCGGGCCCCGACCAGCGCGCCACCGCAACGCCGATGAGCGGCGCAATGCTGACACCGAGCAAATCGCCGGCGCTGCGGTTCGCGGCACGCAGATTGAGTTCCTCGTCGAAAGCGAGCACGCCGGCCGAGAGATTGGCGAGCACGCTTTCCAGATAGGCCTTGGCCTGGGCCAGCGCCGCCTGGTGACGCTCGGCCTGCGCGCGCGCTTCCGCCAGCTGCAGCGTCATCGCGTTGAAGGACTGGGTGAGAGCGCCGAGTTCGTCGCGCGAATCGACCGCCGCGCGCTGGCTGAAGTCGCCGCTTGCCACCGCCCGCGTGCCTTCCACCAGCACGCCGAGCGGAGCCGACAGGCGGTCGGACAACACGAACGCGAGCCCGGCCGCCGACAGCAGGGATAGCAGTAAAGTGAGCGTAAGCGTCACTCCATACAGCCGCTTGAGCCCCCTGCGCGACAGCATCAGCTCCTGGTACTCGCGATAGCCGGTCTGCACCGCTTCCGCGTCCCGCGCGAGGGGCGCCGGCACCAATTGCAGCAGCTGCAGCACGCGCGGCGCGTCGCCGCCCGAGGGCACCGGCACCAGCACGCGCAGGTAGAGCCCCTTGTCGGGAATCGCTTCGATCGCGCTGTAGGCGCCGTGCAACCTCAACTCCTGTTGCGCGGCCGGGCCCGGCAGCTCCGGCAGCAGGCCCGGGGGCTCGCCGCCGGAGCGCGCGAGCGGCTTGCCGCGATTGCCGAACAACATCGCCTCCTGCGCGCCCACTATTGATCGCACTAAATTGAGCGCTGCCGGCACCTCCGCGGCCGGGCGCGCCGACAATTCGATCGCCATGGCGTCCGCCTGGGCCGTGAGGTCCCTCAACAGCCCGTCGAGCGCGCCGCGGCCGAGATTGATGCCGCCCTCGAGCGCCTTGTCCACGCGCACCTCGAACCAGGAGTCGATCGAGCGTGCCAGAAACTGTACCGACACGCCGTAGATCAGCGCACCGGGCAGCACTGCCATCAGGGCGAACAGCATCACCAGCCGCAGCGTGAGCTTGGCGCCGAAGACGCCGCTCTTCAGCTTGCGCCTGAGCGTGAGCAGCTGATAGACCACCAGTCCCGTCATCATCAGCACCACCGCGCCGTTGAGAACGAGCAGCAACGTGTACTGGTCTGCAAACAGGGTGGAGTTGCCGCTCGCCGTTGCCAGCAGGAACAGCGCAACCGCGCCCAATCCCACGCACAGGACGAGTACGTAGCGCACCGCGGCGCTCGACCGCGCGGGGCGGACGTGCGGCGCAGTGGCGCTCATGGCGATACCGTCCACCGGTGCCAGTCGGAGCTCATGCTCCAGTCGCGCGAGCCCAGCGCGGTGACCTGAAACGGGCGCGGCAGTTGCGAAGTGTCCAGCCGCATGCGCAGGCCGGCGGTGTAGCTGTCGCCCTTGCGCAGGGCGCCCGCTTCGGCGATATCGCGTATGCGCGCGCGGCTCATGAAAGCCAGCCCCTCCGGCAGCGAGGCGAAATTCTGGTAGAGCTTCCCGACGCCGACCCGGTACTGGCGCGTCAACGCGTTATACGACAGACGATACTGCTGCCGGGTGCTGGATATCTTCTCGTTGAGCCAGTACCAGCGCGGGCGTATCAGTTCGAATTCGAGAGAGAAATAGAGCGGTACACCTTTGTTGAGCACGTCTTCCAGGGCGGAGGTCAGCGTGATCTCGAATTCGGCTTCGAGCGTGTGGCCGTCCTCGGCCGTAATCACAGCCGCTCTCTGGACCTCGATGCCGTCGGCGCGGGCTGCGGGCGGTGCAGCGACCGCAAGCCAGAGTGCCGCCAGCGCGGCGAACCAGCTAGACCTTCTGCAGCAGCGCATAGAAGAAGCCATCATGCCGTTCGTCCGGAAGCAGTTGGCCCGGGGGCAGCTGGGCGTGATTGTCCACCGCGGGGAGGCTGAGACGCATCGCGTCCCGGTGGTGCTCCAGAAACCGCGCAACCTGTTCCCGGTTTTCCTCCTGGAACACGGAGCAGGTTGCGTACAGCAATTTACCACCACTGGCGAGCAACCGCCAAAGCACGTCCAGCATGCGGCTCTGCTGGCGCGCGAACTGCGGGATGTCGGTGGGGCGCCGCAACCATTTCACGTCGGGATGCCGGCGCGCGACGCCGGAAGCGCTGCACGGCACGTCGGCGAGTATGCGGTGATACGGCGCGTCGTCCCACCACTGCGCCGGCTCGCACGCATCGCCGCACACGACGCGCGCGGCGAGTCCCAAGCGCGCCAGATTGGCGCGCACCCGTTCCAGGCGCCCGGCATCGGTGTCGAGCGCGGTGACTTCCACCGCCGCGAGTTCCAGCAGGTGCCCGGTCTTGCCCCCGGGCGCCGCGCACGCGTCGAGAACGCGCATGCCGTCACGCAAGTCGAGCAACGGCGCCGCCAGTTGCGCCCCTGCGTCCTGTACCGACACCAGGCCTTCGGCAAGTCCGGGTATGCGCTCGGCCGGCAGCGGTTTGCCCAGCAGCACGGCGGAAGGGCCCCAGCACTCTGCCTTGATGCCGTGGCGCTCGAGCAGCTCCAGGTATGCGGCTTGATCCCCACGCCGGCGGTTCACCCGCAGCGTCAGCGGCGGATGCCGGTTCGCCGCCTCCAGCGCCGCGGCGTAATGTGCTGGATACTGGTCGCGCAGCTTGTCTATCCACCATTGCGGATGGCAGTAGCGCGCCGGCTCCGAGCGCTGTATTTGCACATCAAGCCCGCGGCGGCGGCGCAGGAAGCTGCGCAGTACGGCGTTGACCAGCGCCTTGGCCGAAGTGAGCCCCAGCGCTTCGCTGGCGCGCACCGCGTGATCCACGACAGCGTGCGGCGCAGCGCGCGTATGCTCGAGCTGATACAGCGCCACCAGCAGGAGCGGACGCAGCCGCGCGTCCTTGAGGGGCTTGTCGAGCAGCGCCTCTAGCAGGGCCTCGAAGCGGGATAGGAGACGCAGCGTGCCGTAGGCCAGGTCCTGGATTGCCGCGCGATCGCGGGCGGCCAGCTGCGGATGTTGCCGCCGCAACGCCGCGAGTGCTGCATCGAGACTGCGACCGACCAGCACGCTGCCGAGCGCAGCGGCGGCGAGCCGCTGCACTTCAACCATGTTTCGTTCCGAAGCTTGCGCCGCGCGCGAGCCGGAAGCCGGAGAGAAAGGCCTGCGCCGGAAGTCTTCTCCCGCCCGCGCGCTGCAGCTCGAGAATACGCAGCGTGCCGGTGCCGCACGCCACCACGATGCCATCGGCGGCGGCCGCGCATACCGTGCCCGGCGCGGCGGCAGTGGCAGGGCCGCTGCGCGCGCGCCAGATCTTCAGCACGACCCCATCGAGACGGGACTGCGCGCCCGGCGCGGGGTCGAACGCGCGCACCTGGCGCTCGATCTCCTGCGCCGTGCGCCCCCAGTCGATCTCGGCGTCGCCCTTGGTGATGCGCGCGGCATAGGTTACCCGGCTTGCGTCCTGCAGCTGGGGCAAGGGGGAGGCCTCCAGCGCGCGGACGATCAGCCGCGCCCCGAGTGCGGCGAGCTTGTCATGCAGCGTGCCCGCCGTGTCGTCGGCAGCAATCACGACCGGCTCTTGCAGCAGGATGGCGCCGGTGTCGAGTCCCTCGTCCATCTGCATGATGGTGATGCCGGTCTGCGTGTCGCCCGCGAGCAGCGCACGCTGGATCGGCGCCGCGCCGCGCCAGCGCGGCAGCAGCGAGGCATGCACGTTCAGGCAGCCTCGCTGCGGCAGCCTGAGCAGCGCCGGCGGCAGGATCAACCCGTAGGCGGCGACCACGAGCGCCTGTGGGCGTGCTGCAGCGATGGCCTCCTGCACGGCGGTTTCATTCAGGGTGGCCGGCTGCAGAACGTCGCGGTTACGCGCCTGCGCCAGCCGTTTCACCGCCGAGGGCTGCGGCTTCAGGCCACGACCGGCCGGCCGGTCGGGCTGGGTAAGGACCAACCTGATGTCATGTCCGGCGTCCAGCAGGGCCTCTAGCGAGGCTGCCGCGAACTCCGGTGTACCTGCGAAAACAATGTTCATGAAAGCGGCGCGCGCAGCGGCCCGATTGCGGGGATGCGGGCGGGCGCAAATGGCAATCAGAGCACGAGGCGTCGCGTTTCGGGCTCCGCCAGCCGCTGTTGCTTCCTGAATCTCGCGAGAATGCGGCGCTGCTTCAGTTGTGACAACCGCTCGACGAATACCTTGCCCTCCAAATGATCCATCTCGTGCTGGATGCACAAGGCGAGCAGTCCGTCGGATTCCCTCGTTCCGGCTCTGCCTTCGGCGTCAAGCGCACGCACCGTGATACGTTCGGCGCGCCGCACTTTTTCGTAAACCCCCGGCACCGACAGGCAGCCTTCTTCGCGGTCCGCCTCGCCGCTGACGGCTGTCAGTTCGGGGTTGACCAGAACCAGCAACTGGTCCCGGGTTTCCGAGATATCGATCACGATCACGCGCAGATGGACATCCAACTGTGTTGCGGCCAAGCCTATCCCGTGCGCGGCATACATCGTATCCGCCATATCTTTGATTAATTTGCGGATTCCATCGTCGACCCGGCTCACTGCGGCGGCCCGCTGGTGAAGCCTCGCATCGGGATAGCGCAAAATCGGCAGCAAAGCCATAAAAAAGCTTGCGAATTTAATCAGCTAGATGCAGAATTTAATCCAATATCTCGGCGCGGCCCGGTTAGCCGGGGGACGCCTGCATAAGTCCGTCAATTTGGGGCGTTCCATGCGTAAAGCCATTATATCCCTGATTTTGCTGATGACTCCGCTCTTCCCGGCGCTGGCGGCCGAGGTCGGCGACCTGAAGGAAGATGCGCCAGACCGCTATATCGTTGTACCGGGAGATACGCTGTGGGGCATCTCCGGTCGCTTCCTCAAGGACGTGTGGAAATGGCCTGATGTGTGGCGGATGAACCAGGAACAGGTCAGGAACCCGCACCGCATCTACCCCGGCGACGTGATCGTGCTGGACCGCTCCGGGGGTGACCCTCAGCTGCGGCTGCTTCGCGGCGGCGAGGGCGATCCGAGCGCGGCGGCCGCGGCGGCAGCTGCCGGGCGGGATACCGTAAAGCTCTCGCCGAGGACGCGGGCCCAGCCGCTCGCCGATAAGGCCGTGCCGGCGATTCCGCCATCGGCCATCGAGCCGTGGCTGTCGCGGCCGCTGGTGGTGGGGCAGAATGAACTCGATAGCGCGCCGGTGATCATGGCCACCGAGGAGAACCGGGTGGTGATCGGCGCCGGCAGCATCGCCTATGCCGACAAGCTCAAGCGTGGCGACCAGGTATGGCAGGTGTTCCGCCGCAGCGATGCGCTGGTCGATCCGGACACCGGGCAGACGCTCGGCTATATGGCGATCTATCTCGGCGAAGCTCGGCTGCGCAAGTTCGGCGATCCCAGCACCATCGAGATCACCAAGTCGCAACAGGAAATCTACGTTGGCGACCGCCTGCTGCCCAGCGCCAAGGAAATTCCCAATTTTTCATACGTACCGCGCGCACCAGTGCGGACGGTGCGGGGTCGCATCATGAACACCTACGAAAATCTCGGCGAAACCGGCCCGCTGGGTATCGTGGCGCTGTCCAAGGGATCGCAGGACGGTCTCGAGGTCGGCCATGTTCTGGCGATACATCGCAGCCAGAGCACGTCCCGTTACGAATTGCGCCGGTCGCCGCTCTACGGTCAGCAAGGGCTCAGCCTGAGCGACTCGCCGCGCACCTATTACAGCGAGCAACTCACGCCGCGCGACGCGCCGGTGTACACCCGCGGCAAGCCGATCTCCGAGGGGGACTTCGCCCGGCTGCCGGACGAGCGCTACGGGCTGGTGATGGTGTTCCGCACGTTCGACCGTACCGCCTTCGGCCTGGTAATGCAGGCATCGCGCCCGGTCTCGGTCAACGACCTCGTCACCAATCCCTGATTCCGCCGGACGCCGCGCTTCGCGCGCGTGCGTCCGTGCCGCCCCGGCACGGCGCAAGGCAATACTGCTTTCGCCGCCATGCCTCTCGACGCTGATCTCTCTGCCTGGCTTCGGCTGAGCCTTACGCCCGGCTTGGGGGGTGAGGCCTTGCGACGGCTGCTCCGCGCCCTCGGTGGTCCCGGGCAGGTGCTCGCCGCGCGTCGCGCCGAACTTGCCAAGTACGTCGGACCGACCGTCGCCGCGTCAATCAGGGATTACGATGCGGCCCCGGCATTGTCCACTGCCGGCGCCTGGCTGGAGGAAGCAGCCAATGACATCATTACGCTGGCCGATACCCGATATCCCCGGCAGCTCCTGGAGATTCCCGATCCTCCGCCGCTGCTTTATGTGAAAGGTCGTGTCGAGCTGCTGTCGCGGCCAGCGCTTGCCATCGTCGGTAGCCGCAACGCGACGGCGCAAGGCCTGGCCAACGCCGAGGCCTTCGCCAGGACGCTCTCGGACGCCGGGTTGACCGTAGTGAGCGGGCTGGCGCTGGGCGTTGATACCGCGGCGCATCGCGGCGGGCTGGCCGGATCCGCCAGCAGCGTGGCGGTGCTCGGCACCGGCGCCGACATAGTCTATCCCGCGCGCAACCGCGCGCTGGCGCACGATTTGGCCGCGGGCGGCGCGCTCGTGTCCGAATTTCCACTCGGCATGAAACCCCTTGCCGGCAATTTCCCGCGCCGCAACCGCCTGATCAGCGGGCTCGCGCTCGGCTGCCTGGTGGTGGAAGCCGCGGCCGACAGCGGATCGCTCATTACCGCGCGCCTCGCGGCCGAGCAAGGCAGGGAAGTCTTCGCCATCCCCGGCTCGATACACTCGCCGCTCGCCAAGGGCAGCCATGCCCTGATCAAGCAGGGTGCGAAGCTGGTGGAAAGCGCCCGCGATATCCTCGAGGATCTTCGGATGGGTGCTCCGTCGGCGCCTGCGCCAGCGCCGGCGGTGGTGTCCGACCCGCGGGCACAGCGCCTGCTCGATGCCTTCGGCCACGAGCCGTGCGACCTCGACACGCTCGCCGCGCGCAGCGAAATGCCGGTGGCGGAGATCGGCGCGCTGCTCACCCAACTCGAGCTCGATGGCCTGATCGCCACGCTGCCGGGCGGGCTGGTTCAGCGCCTGCACCGCTAGTTTTTCGCAGCGTGTGCGGCAAAGAACTTGCGCACTCAAATTTTTGTACTTATCATCTGGCGCTATTTTTGCATTGCACACGGATAGTTCGCGCGGATGAGTAAACAACTGATCATTGCCGAGAAGCCCTCGGTTGCGGCCGATATCTCGCGCGCAATCGGCGGCTTCACGCGTCACGGCGATTATTTCGAAAGTGGCCAGTACCTGCTGTCGTCCGCGGTCGGGCACCTGCTCGAGCTCATCGTGCCGGAAGAACACGACGTCAAGCGCGGCAAGTGGTCGTTCGCGAACCTGCCGATAATTCCGCCGCATTTCGCGCTCGCGCCGATCGAGCGCAGCGAGAGCCGGCTGAACCTGCTGCTGCGGCTGCTCAAGCGCAAAGACGTTACCGGCCTCATCAACGCCTGCGACGCGGGCCGCGAGGGTGAACTTATATTCCGCTACATCATCCAGCACGCGGGCACGAAAAAGCCGATCCAGCGCCTGTGGTTGCAGTCGATGACGCCCGCCTCCATCCGCGAGGGTTTCGATCGCCTGCGGCCCGATCGCGAGCTGCTGCCCCTCGCCGACGCGGCGAAGTGCCGCTCCGAGGCCGACTGGTTGGTCGGCATCAACGGCACGCGCGCGATGACTGCCTTCAACTCGAAGGAAGGCGGTTTTTACCTGACCACGGTCGGGCGCGTGCAAACGCCGACGCTCGCCATCCTGGTCGAGCGCGAGGAGAAAATCCGCGCCTTCAAGGCGCGCGATTACTGGGAAGTGCATGCGCGCTTCGGCGCGCACGCCGGAGAGTACGCCGGGCGCTGGTTCGATCCCGGATTCAAGAAGGACGACGACGCCGAGCACAAGGCCGAGCGTGCGTGGAGCGCGGCCGAGGCGGAGGCGGTCGCCGCCGCCTGCAGGGGCCAGACCGGCACCGTCACCGACGATACCCGGCCGGCGACACAGCTCTCCCCTTTGTTGTTCGACCTCACCAGCCTGCAACGCGAGGCCAACGGGCGCTTCGGCTTCTCGGCGCGAACCACGCTCTCCCTGGCCCAGGCGCTCTACGAGAAACACAAGGTCCTAACCTACCCGCGGACTGACTCGCGCGCCCTGCCGGAGGATTACATCGCCACCGTCAAGAAGGCGATGGACATGCTCGGCGATGTCCGCGACTACGCCCCGTTCGCCAAGAACGTCCTGAAGAACGGCTGGGTGAAACCAAACCGGCGCATCTTCGACAACTCGAAGATCAGCGATCACTTCGCGATCATCCCCACTCTGCAGCCGCCGCGGCATCTGAACGAGATCGAGCAGAAGCTCTACGACCTCGTGGTGCGGCGCTTCCTCGCGGTATTCCATCCCGCCGCGGAATACCTCCAGACCACGCGCATCACGCAGGTCGGCGAGCATCAGTTCAAGACGGAAGGACGCATCCTGCAGAACCCGGGCTGGCTTGCGATATACGGGCGCACCGCCCAGGAAGAATCCCAGAACCTGCCGGCCGTCGCCGCAGCGGAAAGAGTCGATACGCTGGAAGTAAACGCCGTGCCCAATCAGACCAAGCCGCCGCCGCGCTATTCGGAAGCCACCCTGCTCTCCGCCATGGAGGGAGCCGGCAAGCTGGTCGATGACGACGAACTGCGCGAAGCAATGGAAGCCAAGGGTCTCGGCACTCCGGCCACGCGCGCCGCCGTGATCGAGGGTTTGATACGCGAAAAATACGTACAGCGGGAAGGGCGGGAGCTGAAGCCCACCTGGAAGGCGTTCCGGCTGTTGCTGGCGCTCCACCATTTCGGCGTAACCGAGATCACGTCACCCGAGCTGACCGGCGACTGGGAATACAAGCTCAAGCTGATGGAGTCCGGCAAGCTCGAGCGCGAAGTCTTCATGGACCACATCGAGCAGTCGACCCGCGACCTGGTGGAGCGCATCAAAAGCGGCGACATACCCGACGAGGCCTACGCCACTGTCGAGGCGCCCTGCCCCAAGTGCGGCGGCGTGGTGCAGGAGAATTATCGGAAATTCCAGTGCCAGAACTGCGACTTCTCGCTGTGGGTAGTGCTGTCGGGCCGGGAGTGGGCACCGGAGGAAGTGGCGGAACTCCTCTCCCGGCGCTTCGTCGGGCCGCTCACCGGTTTTCGCAGCCGCATCGGCAAGCCATTCTCGGCCGGCTTGCGCCTGACCGATGAGCACAAACTCGAATTCGACTTTGGACAGGCGCGTCCCGGCGAAGAAGAGACCGCCCCCGACTTCAGCGGACAGGAAAGCCTCGGTGCCTGCCCCAAATGCAAATCGCGCGTGTTTGAGCACGGCGTGGCATACGTATGCGAGAAGGCGGTCGGCCCCGAGCGCAGCTGCGATTTCCGCTCAGGCAAGATGATCCTGCAGCAGTCGGTCGAGCGCGCGCAGATGCAGAAGCTGCTCGCCACCGGGCGCTCCGATCTCTTCACGCGCTTCATTTCCAGGAAGGGGCGGCCGTTCAAGGCCTACCTGGTCAAGACGCCCGAGGGCAGGGTTGGCTTCGAATTCGAGGCGCGCAAGCCGCGCCAGCCGAAAGCGGGAGCACCGGCAACTCCGGCGCCCGTCGCTGCATCGCCGAAAGGCAAGGAGCGCGGCGTTGCCGCGAAGCCTGCGGCCGCCAAGCGCGCCAAGGCCGTCAAGACAGCCCCCGCCAAACCCGCCACGGCGGCAGCCGCCAAGGTGAAGGCTAAAGCCAAACGCAAGTAAACGCGGCGGCGCGCCGCGTTTATTCAGATATCCAGGTTGCGCACGCCCAGCGCGTTGGACTCGATGAACTGCCGGCGCGGCTCGACCTCGTCGCCCATCAGGGTTGAGAAGATCTCCTCCGCGCTGATGGCGTCCTCGATCTGGGTCTTGAGCAGTCGCCGCGTCTGGGGATCCATGGTGGTTTCCCACAACTGCTCGGGGTTCATTTCGCCCAGGCCCTTGTAGCGCTGGATGCTGACGCCGTTCTGCACCTCGTCGAGCAGCCATTCGATGGCTTCGCGAAATTCCCTGACCTGCTGCTGCCGGTCGCCGCGCTTGACGTAGGCGCCGTCACCGAGCAGCCCCTGCAGCACCTGGGCTGTTCTCTTGATCTGGTCGTAGTCGCCGCTCTGCACGAAGTCGGCGTCGATATAGCAGTGGCGCTCGATGCCGTGTTGCGTGCGGCTGACCGCCAGCACGTTGCGTTCGCTCTTGTCGTCGTACCGCGCTTCCACTTTCATGCCCAGCGGCGCCAGCAATTCGCCCAGCGCCCTGGCGCTGTTGTGCGCCGCCTTTTCGTCCGCCAGATCGAGCTGCACTGGTTGGCGCAGCAGCGCGTACAGCACTTCCTGGTCGATCAGGCGGCTCACCCGCTCGATCACGGCTTCGGCCAGCAGATAATCCTTCGCGACCTTCTCGAGCGCATCCTTGCTCAACACCTGCGCGTTGACAGCCGTGTGTAGCTCCGCCTCCGCCAGGGCGAGCTGGAGCAGCGTCTGTTTCAGCTCGTGCTCGTCCTTGAGATACCGCTCGCTCTTGCCGTGCTTTATCTTGTAGAGCGGCGGCTGCGCGATGTAGACGTGCCCGCGCTCTATCAACTCCGGCATCTGCCGGTAGAAGAACGTGAGCAGCAGCGTGCGGATGTGGGAACCGTCGACATCCGCGTCGGTCATGATGATGATGCGGTGGTAACGCAACTTCTCCGGTGCGTAGTCCTCCTTGCCGATGCCGGTGCCGAGGACGCTGATGAGCGTAATGATCTCCTGCGACGACAGCAGCTTGTCGAGACGCGCGCGCTCGACATTGAGTATCTTGCCCTTGAGCGGGAGTATCGCCTGGAACTTGCGGTCGCGCCCCTGCTTGGCCGAGCCGCCGGCCGAGTCGCCCTCCACGATGTAGAGTTCGCACTGGGCCGGATCGCGCTCCTGGCAATCGGCGAGCTTGCCCGAAAGGCCGAACGAATCCAGCACCCCCTTGCGCCGCGTCAGCTCGCGCGCCTTGCGCGCCGCCTCGCGCGCGCGCGCCGCATCGATGATCTTGGAGCAGATCACGCGCGCGTCATTCGGCTTCTCGAGCAGGAATTCGTTGAGTTTCTGGGAAACGATCTCCTCCACCACCGGCCGCACCTCCGAGGACACCAGCTTGTCCTTGGTCTGCGACGAAAACTTGGGTTCCGGCACCTTCACGGAGAGCACCGCGGTGAGCCCTTCCTTCATATCGTCGCCGGTGGTTTCGACTTTCGCCTTTTCCGACAGCTTGTTGTTCTCGATAAACTGGTTGAGCGTGCGCGTCATCGCGGCGCGCAGTCCGGTCAGGTGAGTGCCGCCGTCGCGCTGCGGGATGTTGTTGGTGAAGCACTGCACCGACTCCTGGTAAGAGTCGTTCCACTGCATCGCCACTTCCACGACGATCTCGTCCTTCTCCGCCCTGGAGTAGAAAACGGTCTGGTGCAGCACATTCTTGCTGCGGTTCATGTACTCGACGAAGCCCTTGACCCCGCCGGTGAATGAAAACGTCTCCTCCTTGCCGCTGCGCTGGTCGATGAGGATGATCTTGAGGCCGCTGTTGAGAAAAGCCAGCTCGCGCAGCCGCTTCGCCAGAATCTCGTAGTGGTACTCTATGCGTCCGAAAATGTCCTTGCTCGGCAGGAAATGCACTTCGGTGCCGCGGCGTTCGCTCTTGGCGGTGACCTTGAGCGGCGCCACTGTCTCGCCCAGGCGGAACTCCATCTGGTGCAGCTTTCCGTCGCGCCGGATCGACAGGCGCAGCCATTCCGACAGCGCGTTCACAACCGATACACCGACCCCGTGCAGGCCGCCGGCCACCTTGTAGGAATTGTTGTCAAACTTGCCCCCGGCATGGAGCTCGGTCATCACGACTTCGGCGCTGGTGCGCCCCGCCTCGTCGTCCGGATGCGCGTCGGTCGGGATGCCGCGCCCGTTATCGACCACGCTCACCGCGTTGTCGGTATGAATGGTGACGGTGATCTCGTTGCAGAAGCCGGCCAGCGCCTCGTCAACGGCGTTATCCACCACTTCAAAAACCATGTGGTGGAGCCCGGTGCCGTCGGCGGTGTCCCCGATGTACATGCCGGGGCGCTTGCGCACCGCCTCGAGGCCTTTGAGGACCTTGATGCTGCTGCTGTCGTAATCCTCGGCCGTGCGCGGTTTTTCTTCTTTTTCTTTATCGCCGGAAGGC
>Ga0137451_1000271_pt1 | contig 15705 bp, 9 predicted proteins | sample EasRivERMGT500_2_FD_102336 | JGI IMG/M metagenome (GOLD analysis project Ga0137451, IMG submission 102336) | Soil microbial communities from meander-bound floodplain in the East River, Colorado, USA - East River MetaG ERMGT500_2 | ecosystem: Environmental > Terrestrial > Soil > Floodplain ... | reverse complement strand
CGTGCTCCTGCTCGAAGCCCAGGGGACCGGGAACACGCTCCATGTGATCCGCCGCAAGATCGGCGTCGTGCGGTAGCGAACGGACGCCGCGCCGCTTCCGCCCTTGCCTTTCGGCGCGGCCTCCCGCTAAGGTCGCTGTGCCCACGGCGACCGCCTCTCCCCCTTCGAGCGCCGGACGGGGCCGCCCGTTTTCTCCCCTGCTGGGCGAATCCATCGAAACGAGAGGATTCCATGGCGCTCAAGGAGAAGGCAGAGATCGTCGAGCGCAACAAGGGCGTGGACGACCTGGTGCTGGTCGGCATCCGCCGCCGCGGCGCCCCGATCGCGACGCGCCTGGCGCAGAAGATCGCGGAGTTCGAGGGCAAGAGCCCCGCGGTCGGCAGCCTCGACATCACGCTCTATCGCGACGATCTCACCACCGTCGCGCACCAGCCGGTGGTGGGCGCGAGCGACATTCCGGTGGACGTCGAGGGCAAGGTGGTGGTGCTGGTGGACGACGTGCTCTACACCGGCCGCACCGTGCGCGCCGCGATGGACGCCCTGATCCACATCGGCCGCCCGCGCGCCATCCAGCTCGCGGTCGTGATCGACCGCGGCCATCGCGAGCTGCCGATCCGCGCCGACTTCGTGGGCAAGAACGTGCCGACGTCGAAGAAGGAAGTGATCAGCGTGAAGCTGATGGAGGTGGACGGCGTGGACAGCGTCGTGATCAAGGAGATGGACGAGCAGGAATGACGTCGGCTCCCGCGCCGCTGCGGGGGGCCGCGCGGACGGCGTGGATTCCGGCGCGCCGCCGGCTTCGATAACTCGGCAAGATTCGGCGCGACGGCGGGCGCCGTTCGCCGTAGAGTGCGCTCATGACGGTCACGATCGCATCCGCCAGCCGCCCCGGGGCCACGGCTTCCCGCCCCGCCGCCAGCCGCGGCCCGGCGCTCTCGCGCGCCGAGATGTGGGCCGCCTTCTTCAGCCGCGACCGGCGCTACGACGGCCGCTTCGTCGGCGCGGTGCGCTCCACCGGGATCTTCTGCCGGCCCTCCTGTACCTGCAGGAAGCCGCGTCCCGAGCGCGTGGTGTTCTACCCGACGCCGCATGCAGCGGCCCGCGCCGGGTTCCGCGCGTGCAAGCGCTGCCGCCCCGAGCTCGCGGGCGGCGTGGCCGAGGCCGAGCGCAGCCTGGCGGAGCGGGCGCTCGCCTTCATGCGCGAGCACCTGGAGGAGCCCCTGACGCTCGCCGGCATCGGCCGCGCCCTCGCAGTGAGCCCATCCCACTTCGCCCGGCGCTTCCGCGCGGCGACCGGCGCGCCGCCGATGCGGGCGTTGGCGGAGATCCGGGCCGGGCGCGCGGAGACCCTGCTCGGCACCACCGGCAGCGGCGTGCTCGAGATCGCACTCGAATGCGGATTCGGGAGCGCTTCGGCGCTGGTGCGCGCATTTCGCCGGCGCACCGGCAACACCCCCGCGGCCTGGCGCGCGCGGCGGAAAAAGGGAGGCAGGAGATGATCGCCACTCGAACGGATTCGGAGGCGCTGCACCGGACGGTGGTCGAGACGCCGCTTGGCCGCTTCGTCCTCGCGGCGAGTGCCAATGGACTGCGCTCGCTCGTGCCGCTCGGCGCCGGCGCCCGGCCCTCCCCGGCCGCGGAGCACGATGGGGGAGAGCCGCGGCACCTGGGTGAAGCAGCGGCCGCACTGCTCGCCTATTGCGAGGGCGTTCCCTCGCGGTACGGCGGAGCGCTCGATCTCGCCGGCACCGAATTCCAGCTCCGGGTGTGGAGCCGCCTGCTCGCGATTCCCTTCGGCGCCCAGATCACGTACGGAACGCTGGCCGCCGACCTCGGACTGCCGGGCGAAGCGCGCGCGGTGGGCACAGCGGTCGCGGCCAATCCGGTCGCGATCCTCGTGCCCTGCCATCGCGTGGTGGGCGCCGGCGGGACGCTGCGCGGCTACGCCTGGGGCCTCGATCTCAAGCGCCGGCTGCTCGCGCGCGAGCTGCGTCTCGGCCCGGCGTTTCAGCCCGAGGGGGGGCGCGACACCGGGCGCGCGTGAAACGGGGCGCAGCGGCGCCGCGCCGCAGGAGCGCGCCGGCGCCAGGCGAGGCCGCGCGGGCGTCGGGCGGGCCGGGCGACGATTACCTGCTTGGCACGCGGGACGACGAGATCGAGCGCTTGGGCCTCCAGCATCGCGTCTGGCGCCCCCAGGTGCTCGCCTGCTGGCGCCGCGCGGGAATCACCCGGGGCTCGCGCGTCCTCGACGTCGGGGCGGGGCCCGGATACGCCACGGTGGATCTCGCGGAGATCGTGGGGCCTTCCGGCCGGGTCGTCGCACTGGAGCGCTCGGCGCGCTTCGTCGCCGTGGCCCGCGAGGCGTGCGCCCGGCGCGGGATCGAGAACGTCGAATTCCACGAGACCGACCTCATGGCCGAGTTCCCGGAACTCCGGGGCTTCGACGCAGCCTGGTGCCGCTGGGTGGCGGCGTTCGTCTCGTCGCCGCGGCAGCTCGTGGCCTCCGTCGCAGCCGCGCTGCGGCTGGGGGGCGTGGCCGTCTTCCACGAGTACGCCCACTACGAATCGTGGCGGCTCGCCCCGCGCGGGCCCGCCCTGGAATCGTTCGTGGGCGAGGTGGTCCGAAGCTGGCGCGAGTCCGGGGGAGAGCCCAACGTCGCGCTCGAGCTTCCGCGCCTCCTGCACTCGGCCGGCCTCCGGCTGCGCCGCGCCGTCCCGCTCGTCTTCGCCGTCCGGCCGAAGGACTTCATGTGGCAGTGGCCCGTGGGGTTCATCGAGATCCACCTGCGCCGGGAGCTCGAGCAGGGGCGGGTCGAGAAGGCGTGGGCGGACTCCGTCCTCCGCGAGCTGCGGGAAGCGGAGGCGAGCCCCGCGAGCTTCATGATCACCCCGCTCGTGCTCGAGATCGTCGCGCGCAAGGTCGGCCAAGCGGCCCGGCGGGTGGGGTGAAGAACTGGCGATGATGACCCGACCCGATGCTCACGAGGCAAGCAACACCGACGCGCCATCCGGTGAACGCGTGTGTCAGGGGTGTCTGCGTCCATAATGTCGTAGCTCCACACGGCTTGCAGCGAATCTCTACGAGTCCGCGAAAAAACTTCTTGACTGTGTCATGATGCGGAGTATGGTCCCGCTGCCCCTCGTGAAGCTCGTTGTCCACTGAGGCGAGATAAAGCCGATGCCCGGACTAGGAAGGTCTGGGTTGGCCGCTCCACTTGCCGAAATTCTGGCCGACCCACATCAGTATCGCGGCGGGGAACGCGGCTGGCAGCGGCTGCTGCCTGCGCCAGTCCCTCACATGGGCGTCGACCCGGTCGTCGCGAATCCCTGCACTCCTCTTCTTTCGCACGCAATACTAGGGTTCCGTGCTCCCGGAGCTTCTGGTTGATGCAGGTCGGATTCCGCGAACTCCAACCGTGTTTCCGACTGCTCGCTGTCGCGCTTTGCGCGGTTTTTTCTGCGGAGCTATCAGAGGCGGCGCCATCGAAAGGCAGCCCCCCGGGCGGCCTCGTCCTGCCGCCGATCCAGCGTCTTGCAGCTGAAGCGAACGGGGCAGTCGACGGCAAGGCCGTCGAGTGCGTGGACATTCGTACCGGCTCGCCGTTCGAGTACCGCGCGCAGCATCTCCTCCCTTCCGGCGCGATCGATGAGACTTGGGCTCCCGATTCGACGGAGTGCTGCCTGGGCTCTCCTGAGGGCATTCGCGAGCACGTCATCCCCGACGGGGCGGGCGGCGCCTACGCAGCATGGGTGGACTCGCGGCTGGAGGAGCCGGACATCTACCTGCAGCGTTTCACCGCCTGTGGCGAGGCGGTCTCGGGTTGGCCGCTCGGCGGGCGGGTGGTGTGCTCGGCCCGGCAGTCGCAATACAACCTCGATGCCGGTCCGGATGGTCAGGGTGGCGTGCTGCTGGTGTGGCAGGACTTCCGTGATGAGCGGAGCACGATCTACGTGCAACGCATCACGGAGAGCGGCGAGCCGGCACCGGGGTGGCCCGAGGGCGGGATGGCACCCGCTCCGGGTGGGCGCGAGCAGGCCGCTCCCTGCGTCGCTCCCGATGGCTCGGGCGGTAGCTTCGTGTTCTGGCAGGAGCGCGACGGTGGAGGGCTCGGACTGCGGGTGCAGCGCGTCACCGGCGGCGGTGGCATCGCCTCCGGATGGCCGCCCGGTGGTGTACTGCTCGTTCCCGGGTCGCAGCGCGTCGCTGGCCTGAAGGCCCGCAACGACGCGAGCGGCCGCGTAACCGTCATCTGGCAATGCGCCCTTGGTTCCGCGAGCGAAACGCTCCAGCTCGCGGGCCTCGACATCGGCCCGGTACCGGGCAGCGACTGGGCCGCTGCCGCGATCACGCTCGTGAGCGGCGCGAGCCTGATTAGCGATGCCACGCTGTTGCGTGCTTCGGACGGCGGCCTGCTCGTGGGCTGGAGTGAGATGAACTCCAGCCAGATTGCCGTGAAGCTCCTGCGGCTCGCTGAGGGTGGCTCGATTGCCACAAGTTGGCCAGCAACCGGGGCGACGGTTGTGGCCTCGGGCGCCAGTCTCTCGGCCCCGGCCTTGCTTTCGGATGGAGCGGGTGGGGCCGTCGTGGCCTGGGAGGACCACCGCGGCGCTTCGCGCGGCGATATCTACGCCCAGCACGTGCTCGGGGCAGGCACGCTCGATTCACTGTGGATGGCGGGTGGAGCGCCCGTTTCCACAGGCGGGCCGGGCAAGTTCGCGCCTATGCTAGCCTCCGATGGGAGCGGCGGGGCGATAGTTACGTGGTCCGATGCCGTCTCGCAGGCGGTGGCCGGGTACTTCTCGGCTCGGCGCGCGCTCGCCGAGGGCCTGCCGCAACTTTTGCGCGCCGAGTCCAACGCTGGCTACGCCCGTCTAGTCTGGACGCTTGGTGCTGCGGGGGGCGCGACCATCCGCGGCTACCGGGCTGATGCGGACGGGGCGTGGGAGACGCTCGCAAGTCTCAGTCTCGATGACAGCCTCCACCTGGTACTCGAGGATCGGGCCGCACCTCAGGGTCGCGAGGTCGAGTACCGTCTGTCAGTCACGACTGCTGGAGCCGAGTACTTCCTGACACCAGTGCGCGTGACGATTCCTCGCGCGCCGGTCCAACTCCTGCTGGAGCGGGTCTGGACGGCGCCCGGCCGGGACGCGATCCAGTTCGCATTCGCGCTGCCGCCAGGACCACCGGCCCGCATCGACGTGTTCGACGTGCTGGGCCGGCAAGTGGCCGAGGCGTCGCTCGCGCAGTTTACCCCCGGGTATTACATGCACCGGGTGGCGTTCCGAGGCCGAGCCGTCTCCGGGATCTACTTCGTCAGGCTTTCTCAGGGCGGACGCACCAGCTCCCGGCGACTGAGCTTCCTGCGATGACGGACTCAAGGGCGAGCCGTGGAAACACGAAGCGCGGCTGGGGTCGCGCAGCCCTCCGCGGTGCGTTCGCACTGGTTGCCCTGGGTATCAGCCTCAACGCCCCACATGACGACTCGGGGCGCTGGAGGCTTTCGCTGGCCTCGGCCGACTGCACCACGGGCTCGAGCCAGGACTCCATCTCAATCTACTCCCCGCAGCGTTTCACCCACTACGGATCCTCGAGCCTGTGGAACATCTACGACGATACCTTCACCGCAGACACGGTGACTGGCTGGCGGTACGTCGTCGAGCTGGTCAAGGGGTCGCCCGGGGTTTCGAATGCGATCGTTGACATCAACGGGAAACAGTTCGTCGGCTCAAGCGATCTTACGAGTGGCCGGATTCTCCGCACCATCGATGTGGCACCAGGTGAGAACATCCTCGGGATCTCGGTCAAGGGCAGCAACGAGTCGTGGATGGATGTGCGGATCGTGCGGGTCAAAGACCCGACCTTCACAGTGGGCATCGTGAGCAGCGATACAACCCTCGCTCGAGCAGGATCTTCGGTCGTTCACGCCTTTCCGTTCTACGTATCCACGATCACCGATACCGTGACGTGCACAATGCGCGTGGTCAATGGATTACCGAACGGCACGCACCGGGTTACAACCGGCGCGCTCTACGTCAATGGAATCCAGGTACTTTCCTCATCCGACTTCGGCAGCGGAAAAGCGGTGATCACGCGGCAGGTCATGCTGTATCCAACGGACTCACTCAGGTTCTACAACCAAAACGACACATCTCAAGTGACAGTGCGGTTCCGGCAGCCAGATCGTACGGCGCCCCTCGACTCCCTGGCGACCCCGGCCGTGAATCCCTACCTGACGACGGCCAGTTTTGTCCTCGCCACCGGGACGGTAACGGACCAGACACCTGGCTGGTTGAGGGTCAACTCCCGCCCCCCGATTGTGACGCCTGGAGCATTCAACGACTCCATCCCCCTGCTCGCCGATGGGCACTACGTACTCTCGATCCAAACAATCAACAGCGCCTGTTTGTTTGATACGCTGACGCGTCACGTGTACCGCGACACCCAGCCTCCGAGCTTCCCAACACTTTCCCCCGCGGACAACACGACCGGCAGCAGCGACAGTATCTCAGTCGTCGGGACTTGGGCGGACACGACGAGGACCTACGTCACGGTCAACGGCGACACCGTGGCGGTCGGCAAGGGCGGCAGTTTCAGCACGTCGGTCCCGCTCGACCTCGGCTCCAACAGGATCTACGTCGGCGGGGTCGACCAGCTTGGTCACGAGACGCTGATCACGCGTCACGTGTGGCGCTCTCCGACCGCCTGCAGCGGCTGCGACACGTCGGGCCGCGCCGCCACGGTGCTCACCGCCACAGAAGTCGCGAGCTTCCGCAACCAGATCGGCTTCCTCTTCCGCGGCAGCAGTCACATCCAAACCGGCGCGGACACGACGAAGATTCTGACCGGGGCCGAATCGGTGATCCGCGGCTTCGTCGCCGGGCGTGACTACGACGCGCTGCCCGGGGTGACCGTATCGGTCCTGGGGCACCCGGAGTTTGGGTCGACCAAGTCCCTCAACGACGGCTGGTTCGACTTGGCCGTCACCGGCGGCGCTACGTACACGCTTCGATTCAAGCGGGACGACTTCCTGGAGGCCCAGCGTCAGGTCCTGGCGCCGGCCCTTGACTACGCCGTGATGGATACCGTGGCGATGATCGGACGGAGTGCGACTTGGTCCTATGTCGACACCTCCGCGGTGACGCGCATCGTCAGCCGTTTCGAATCCGACTCGAGCGGCAGCCGGCGGATGTACGTGGTGATCCCCAATGGCGACCTGGCGACGATCACGCCGAGCGGTGGGACGCCGATTACGGGCGTATCGAAATACCGGGTGCGCCTCAAAGAATTCACCGTCGGCTCGGGCGGCCCGGCGACCATGCCCGGCGACCTGCCGGCCGCCACGGCGTACACCTACTGCGTCGATATGAGCCTGGTCGAAGCCGACTCCATCACCGACCACGCCGGGCCCGGTGCATTGCCCGCCAGCGTTTCGTTCAGCAAGCCGATCGTGACGTACGTCAAGAACTTCATCGGGTTGCCGGTCGGTACCGTCATGCCGTCCGGGTACTACGACCCCGCCAGCGGACGGTGGATCGCTGACGAGAACGGCAAGATCATCAAGGTGCTGTCGACCGACGGCGGCGTGGCCTCGCTCGACACCGATGGCAACGGTGTGGCCGACACTTTGGCCCAGTACACGGCGATGGGGATCGATACGCTCGAGCTGACCCAGATGGGTGCGCTATTTCGCCCCGGTGACGCCCTGTGGCGGGATCGGGTGAGCCATTTTACGGCTCATGATTTCAATCTCAACACCATCGCGAGGACGGATTCCATCAATGCCGCCAGTGCCGGCACGGGCACGCTCAACATCGGCGATCCGGAAAAGACGTGCGCCTGCGTCATTGAGAATGAGAATCGTGTCCTCGGAGAGTCGATCCCGGTCAAAGGCACTCCCTTCAGCCTCAATTACCGCAGCAGCCGACAGTTCGGGGACATCGCCGGGCGGTGGCTGAGAATCCCACTCACAGGGGCCGTCATGCCGGTCGGGCTCCAGCGCGTGCGCCTCCAGGTCGACGTGGCCGGGCGTCGCTACCAGGCGGTCTACACCGGGATCACGTCCAACGACGTACGGTTCTTCAGCGACTGGGACGGCACGGACGCGTACGGCCGCCGGGTTCCCGGTTCGGTTACCGCCACGGTCAGGCTTGGCTATGAGTTCCAGCAGTCCTTCGCATTAAAGACCAACCATCCGGGCGGGTTCGGAGACGCAGCCAGCACCCCGTCCGGCAATGGACTTTTCACAACCGGCGACCGCAACCTCCCCAGCATCGAATGGACCACGCAGAAAGTCAGCATTGGAGCCCCCAGTATGGCCTCAGCGGGGCTCGGCGGCTGGACCCTGAGCCCGCACCACTTCTCCGACGTCAATGGCCGCGGTGCGCTCTATCTCGGCGACGGATCCGTGCGCTACGGGCTCCAGCAGTACCCGATCATCAAGCGATTCGCAGGAACGGGCGTCCGCCCCGGCAGCGCACCCGACACGACCGCGTTTCGAACCTTGGTGCCGATTGCGCCGAGCGATCTTGCGTTTGGCCCGGACGGAAGCCTGTTCTTCATTGGTATGATTGGTACCACCCACCATGTCGTGTACCGCCTCAGACCCAACGGCACCATCATCCTCTGGGCGGGCTGCGCCTTGTGCAACGAAAGCGACCCCAACAACGATCCTCAGGATGGTGCGCTTGCCGTCAGCACGACCAAGCGACTGGCTGGACCCAATGGGCTGGCCGTGGGGCCTGACGGCTCCGTGTATATCAGTGACGGAGTCTGGCGGCAGGTCTACAGGATCACCCCGGACGACACCCTCCACGTAGTATCCGGCAAGTACTCCCTCGGCTACGGGGGCTTTGTCGAGGGCGCGATCGCCAAGACCCACGCGCTCAGCAGTCCCAGTGCGGTCGGTGTCGGTCCGGATGGCAGCGTCTACATCTCTGACCATGGCTACAGGCGGGTGGTCCGGATTGGAACTGACGGGCTCATGCACAGCTTCGCCGGCGACAGTTGCTGCGTCAGCGCGACCTCCGGGAAGGCGGATTCGATCATGCTGCGCTCGAATCTCGATGTTACTGGGATCGCCGTGAGCCCGCGTGGCGAGGTCTACTTGACCGACGGTGACTTCGTTTGGCTGGTGACACCGGACGGCCAGGCCCGCCGCATCAGCGGGCCTGACCACGGGGTCACCATGCTGGCGCTTGGGCCGGGAGGCGAGCTCTATATCGGGGCCGGCCCCGGCTACAATGGTGTCGTGCGCCGGGAGACCGACGGCACGCTCTCGACGATTGCCGGCACCTACCTCGATTATCAATTCGGAGATTTCGTGCCCGCGGACTTTGCGGCCGAGGAGGGCGGATTCGCGAAGGCCGCGAGGATGGCAGGCATGGGCGGCGTGGCAGTCGGCCCGGACGGCAACGTGTACGTGGGGCAGGTGGGCGCTAGCGGCTCCGGCGGGTACGGGATTCGGGTCATCTCTACTGAGGTGCCGGGGCAGCTGAATAACGAGATCGCCTATCCGAGCGAAGACGGCCGACAGGTCTTCTACTTCACGCCGACCGGGCGGCACAAGCGCACCGAGGACGTCACGACCGGCGTTACCCTGTACGCGTTCGATTACGATGGTGCGGGTCGATTGATCCGGGTGCGCGACGCCAATGGTGACACCACCACAATCCAGCGCGGCAGCGACGGTGTCCCGCTCGCGATCGTCGGGCCATACGGGCAGCGGACTACCCTGAGCCTGGACGGCAACGGCTACCTGTCGCAGGCCACCGACTCGCTGGCGGGGGAGGCCTACCAACTCGACTACACCAGCGGCGGGCTGCTGCTGCACATCATGAATCCCCGCGGCAAGACGCAGACCTTTACTTACAACTCCGATGACGGCCGCCTGCACTACGACGAAGACGCCGCTGGCGCCCGCCAGACCCTGGGGAACACGGACGGCGGCCTGACACAGACCGTCACGCGCACTACACAGGAAGGACGGGTCACAACCTACCAGGTGACACGGATGCTGGACGGCCTGCGTCGGCGTCTCGTGAGCTATCCCAGTCATGGCGTGAGCTATCGCGCTGACAGCATGAACACGTCGACACCCCCATACGGGGATGTGACTCGCGAAGTGGGGGTGGCGGGGGACATTACACTGACCTATCCGACGCGCGATCACCGCTACGGAATGCTCGCGAAAGTGCCTGTGACCGCATACACGATCCTGCCCTCCGGCCTCCGGCGCACCGAGACCGCGAGCCGGGACACGGCGCTCGGCGGGGTGGTCACGGAGACAGCGGGCCTCAACGGCCACACGTTCACCACCACCTACACGAAGAGCACGAAGACGCTCCTGACCACCAGCCCGACCGGCCGAACCCGGAGCGCCACGCTGGATGCGGCCGGGCGCCCGGTGAGCGTTAGTGCGGGCAGCAGCGTCGCTCCAAAGTTGCTTGGTTACGACGCACACGGCCGGCTGACGGCGCTGACCCAGGGGGGACGGGGCTGGCGTTACAGCTACGATGGTAGCGGCCGACTTCGGGTTGTCCGCGACACCCTGGGGCGAATGACGACGTACGGCTACGACAGCGCGGACCGGGATAGCAGCGAAGTCATGCCCGGCAGCCGAACGGTGAGCTACGGCTACGACGCCAATGGCAATCTCACTAGCCTCACCCCCCCTGGGGGGAGCGCGCACACGTTCGGTTACAACGACGTCGACCTCACCGGCACGTACACACCGCCTTCGGTCGCAGGTATCACGGACCCGGCGACCCGCTACACGTTCAACGGCGACCGGCGGCTGACGCTCGTTAGCCGACCGGACGGGACGCTGATCCGTGCCCGCTACAGCTCTACGACGGGGCTCTTGGACTCACTCACCCAGGCGCGCGGCCGCCACACTTACACCTACGCCGCCAACGGGCAGCTCTCCACCGCCGGCTCACCGGACGGCGTGACTGTCAGCTACGGCTACGACGGCCCGCTGCTGCGGTCGGAGGCCTGGTCGGGGCTTTTCGGGGGAGGAGCGGTCGAGAGCGTCTCGGTGCGCTCCAACATCGCCTTCGCCGACTCGGTCCAGACGATCAACGGCTCAAGCCCTGCCAGCTACGCCTACGATAACGATGGCCTGGTGACAGGCGTCACGGTCAACAGCACAACCGAGACCATTAGCCGCCGCAGCGACGACGGGCTGATCTCGGGGACCAGCATCAGCAATGTGACCAGCCTCATGAGCTACAACAGCCACGGCGAGCTCTGGAAGCTCTCGTACAGTTGGCCCGGCGGGGGCAGCTTCCAGCAGGTGCTGGACCGGGATTCGCTGGGCCGGATCGTCAAGGTGACGGAGTCCGGGATCTCCGCGCACACCTACGACTACCACTACGACGCCGGGGCGCGGCTCGATTCAGTGGCAATGGACGGCATCAAGGTGGCCGGATACACGTACGATGCTAACGGGAACCGCACCGCCTTCAGAGGAGCAACCTCTTCAGACACTGCGACGGCCACGTACGACGCCCAGGACCGGATGGTGCGCTACGGTAGAGCGTCCTATGCCTACACCGCCAATGGGGAGCTCATGCGCAGGATTGGCCCCTCCGCAGACACTACGCGTTACACCTACGACGCGCTGGGGAACCTGACCGGCGCTCACCTATCGAGCGGCGACAGCCTCGTGTATCTCATCGACGGCGGCAACCGCCGCGTAGGCCGCGTGCTCAACAACACCAGGACGAACCTGTGGCTGTACCAGAACGCGCTCAATGTGATAGCTGAGCTCGACACCTCCGGCTCGATCGTCAATCGCTATGTCTACGGTACCCAAGGTCACGTCCCGGACCTGATGGTGTTGGGTGGAAACACCTACCGAGTGGTGACCGACCAGCTCGGCAGTGTTCGGGCCCTGGTGCACGTGTCCAGCGGCACGCTGATCCAACAGATGGACTACGACGCCTGGGGCGTCCGGGCGACCGACACAGCACCGCGGCTTCAGCCACTCGGATATACTGGGGGCCTCTCCGACTCACTAACGGGTCTGGTGAGATTCGGCGCAAGAGACTACAGCCCTGCAATTGCTCGTTGGGTTAGCAAGGATGTTGTGCGATTCGGTGGAGGTTCATCCAATCTTTACGAATACGTCGCATCACAACCGTCAGATTTCATCGACCCGTGGGGATTCGACTATATTACTCCAGACCAGGGTCGCAAGATCCCCGGGGCGGCACAGAAATGGTCGGGCACACCCTATAAGTCTGGCGGCAAGTCCAGAGAGGGAGCAGACTGCTCCGGCGCAGTCTGGGGCATATATGGCGAGGCTGGCTTCCCTTACCCCTACAGCCCGTCGGCGGGCTTTCCAGGCGTGCCCAACTTTCAGCCCGCCCCCGGTAATATTCCACAGCCCGGTGATATTGGCTGGTGGAATGGACACATGGTGATCTACGACCCGGATGCGAGCCGCTTCCCTAATGCCGACCCCAAGTCGGACACATGGTCAGCACGCCGACGGGGGCGGCCATTTGGCCCTGCTCCACTAGACTGGTTCTCTAAGGACCGCGGCCCCGTCACATGGTATAGGTATTACTTGCCGGACGGGTCGCAATGTCAGTGCCCGAGGGCCGGGAAATGATAATTCGCGCGAGATGCCTTGTAGAGGGCGTGGGATTATTAGCATGTGTGTATGCGAACACCGGCGGCGTCCCGGCATTCGATGGCGACAGAGTGAAGGAGGCACGTCGCGGCCTTGCAGCGTATTGCGAGCGAGACCTCGCGGGTGCCACGAATCGCGATTCGATGATCCTCGCGACGCAGGAGGAGAGGCTAATCGCACGCAAGCGCGGAGAAGATGAAAGCTGGCCGTCGGTTAACCTTGCGTGGGATCCTCTGATTGTCGCCACTAAGTATGCGATAGATTCTTTATGGATAAGTGGTGACACCGCCTTGGGCCTAGTATCGTTCAGGGAGATAGCGGTGTCGCGTTTGGGGTCGAAATTCACGCGAGTCGGCCCCCGCACTTCAAGGGTGCGCATCACATGTAGATATGTGAATGACCGATGGTGGATCGTGCAACCACCACTTCCACGAGTCTTGCCACAGCACGTGCTCGAAGCGCTGGCGCGTCAGATGACCGCTTTCGACGCGGACTGGTACGTGCAGGCGTCCAGTGCGCAAATCACAACTGTGCAGGCATATCTTAGTGCAATCACGTTTCTGAAGAGGATGGAGCACGGGCCTTGAAGGTAGATGGAGCGCATCAGCTGGCGTGCGGTCGCCAGCCAAAGGAGCCCGGGCGGAGGCGGTTGCTCAAGCTGGATCAATCCGTGCCCGCTATGGTGCTGCCACCGGGCTGCTGGACTCGCTAACGCAGGCGCGCGGTCGCAATTCCTTCAGGTATGCCTCCAATGGACAACGGTTGACAGCCGGATTTCCCGATGGTGTGACGGTTACGTACGGCTACGACGGCCCGCTGCTGCGCTCGGAGGCCTGGTCCGGGGTCTATGGGGGGGGCGCGTGGAGTGCCCCCCGTTCTTGAGGCGACGGATTATTGCAGGATCTCTCCGGCTCAGGAGGATCCTGCATGCGCAAGAGCCGTAACCGTCGTCTGACGCCCACTCTTCCGCCGGCGACTCGGATGGCCGAAGCTGCGCTGCATGAGACGAGCGGATCCGCAGCAGATGGCGCGCTGGCTGACACGACGGGAGCGCCAGGGCTGGAGTTGGGTGGAGCTCTCGCGACGCTCCGGGTATCCGACCTGGAAGTTGCGCTGGTGGCAGAAGCGGTTTGTGCGGAGCGGGGGATGGCCCGGCACCGCCGAGGCCGGGTTCGTCGCCGTCGAGGTTGCGGAGCCCGTGCGCAACGCCAGCGCTTCGATCGAGATCACGACGCCGTCGGGGTACTGCGTGCGGGTCCCGCGTGACTTCGAGGCCGAGCATCTGCGCCGGGTGGTGGAAGCGCTGGAGCGGCGGTGCTGAGCCTGGGCGGGAAGCACCGGGTGTTTCTGTGCCGGCAGGCGGTCGACTTCCGCAAGGCGCACGACGGCCTGTGTGCGGTGGTGCGCGACCAGTTCCACGATGATCCGTTCTCGGGTGACGTGTTCGTGTTCCACAACGGAGCTCGGGATCGGATCAAGTTGCTGCTGTGGGACCGGAACGGGTTCTGGCTGCTGTACAAGCGACTGGAGAAGGGGACGTTTCCGTTCGACGTGCGGGGCGAGGGAGCGCGGGTCGAGATCGAGCGAGCGCAGCTCGCGATGCTGCTCGAAGGGATGGAGTGGAAGAGTGCGAGAAAGGCATCGCATTTCACGAGCCGCTTTGATATACAGAGGGCGTGATGGATCACGCCTCCATTCTTCCGCAGGACGCGGATGCGCTGACCGCGCTGGTGCGGTCGCAGCGGCAGATCATCGCCGCGCGCGATGAGACGATCGCACAGCTCGAGCAACACAACCGGCTGCTGGCGAAGCTGGTGTTCGGCAAGTCGAGCGAGCAGCGCCTGCCGGCGCCCGCCGACCCTGCGCTGCAGGGGAACCTGTTTCTGGCTGAGATCGCCGCCGAAGCCGAGCGGCTGGCGGCCGAGCACCGGGTCGCGGCCACGGTCACGATCGAAGTACCGGCGCACACGCGGACGAGGAGTAAGCGTCGCAGCGAGTTCCCGGCTCACCTGCCCGTCGTGCGCACGGTATGCGAGCTCAAAGACGAGGACCGGGTGTGCGCCTGCGGCGGCGAGCTGAAGGCGTTCGGCGAGGAGACGTCACGCGAGCTGGAGCGGGTGGAGACGACGGTCGTGCACGAGATCGCACGCAAGAAGTACGCGTGCACGCGTTGCCAGGAGGGCGTGGTGACGACCCCCTGGCGGGGCAAGGTGATTGAGAAGGGGCTCTTGGGACCCGGGTTCCTGGCCCACGTCATTACCGAGCGATTCGGCAATCACCTGCCGTACTACCGGCTGGAAGGCAAGTACCGCGCGGAAGGGCTGGAGCTGTCGCGCTCGGTGTTGTGCGAGTCGATGGCGCGCTGCGCCGAGCTGCTGGCGCCGATCGCCGAGGAGCTGCGCCAGGAAGTGCTGGCCTCCGACGTGGTCCACACCGACGACACGCCGGTGACGCTGGCGCAGTCGAGCGCGGGCGGCTCGCGTGAGGCGCGGGTGTGGGTGTACCTGAACCGCGCAGGGCGGCACTGGTACGAGTTCACCGAAAGCCGCAAGCGGGATGGCCCGGCACGGGTGTTCCAGGACTTCACCGGCTACCTGCAGGCGGATGCCTACGGCGGCTACGACCGGCTGTTCTTCCCGGGCGGCGCGACGGAGGTGGCGTGCTGGGCGCACGTGCGGCGCAAGTTCGTCGACGCCGAGGCGACCGATCCCACCTTGGCGAAAGAGGCCGTCGATCGGATCCGATTGCTCTTCCAGATTGAGGAGATCGCGAAGGATCTCTGCGACGCCGCACGGGCGGAGCTACGGGAGCAGAAAGCCCGGCCGCTGCTCGAGGAGTTCCACGCCTGGCTCGATCTGGCCGAGACGCGGGCATTGGCGAAGTCGCCGCTCGGCAAGGCGATCGGCTACGCGCGCAACCAGTGGCCGGCGCTGCTGCGCTATGTCGACGACGGCAGGCTCTCGATCTCGAACAACGCCGCCGAACGGGCGCTGCGGCCGTTCGCCCTGGGACGCAAGAACTGGCTGTTCTTCCAGCGCGAGGGCGGCGGCAAGACGGCGGCGATCCT
>Ga0137451_1000268_pt1 | contig 15781 bp, 21 predicted proteins | sample EasRivERMGT500_2_FD_102336 | JGI IMG/M metagenome (GOLD analysis project Ga0137451, IMG submission 102336) | Soil microbial communities from meander-bound floodplain in the East River, Colorado, USA - East River MetaG ERMGT500_2 | ecosystem: Environmental > Terrestrial > Soil > Floodplain ... | reverse complement strand
TTGAGTTTTGAGTGAAAGCAAGTCTTGATACTCAAAGCTGCTCGACAATCAAGGCTCAACACTCAATACCGGCTCAGGATCCGCGTCCCTCCTCCGCCTCCGGTACTTTCTCCTCATCGCCCGTCGGCCGCACCTTGCCGATGAGCCGCGAGACGAGGATGCCGACCTCGTACAGCAGGCACATCGGGATTGCGAGCAGGAGCTGGGAGAGCACGTCCGGCGGCGTGACCACCGCCGCGATGACGAAAGCGCCGACGATCACGTACGGGCGGATTTCCGTCAGCTTTTCCACCGTGACCGCCCCGCTGCGCACCAGCACCACCTGGGCGAGCGGGATCTCGAACGTGATGCCGAACGCGAGGAACATCGTGATCACGAAGTTTAGATAGGCCTCTATGTCCGGGGCCGGCGTGATCGCCTGCGGGGCAAGCGAGTGAATTGCCTGGAACACCATCCCGAAGACGACGAAGTAGCAGTACGCGACGCCCATCAGAAACAGCACGGAACTGCCGATCACGAGCGGCAGGGCGATGCGCTTTTCGTGCGCGTAGAGGCCAGGGGCCACGAACGCCCACACCTGGTAGAGCACGTACGGCAGCGCAATCATGAAAGCCGCGAGCAGCGTCACCTTGAGCGGGACCAGGATCGGCGAGATTACGCCGGTCGCGATCATACTCACGCCTTCGGGAAGCGACTGCATCATTGGCCGGGCGAGCAGATCGTACACACCTCCGATTCCCGGCCAGATCGATAGCAGGATGGCCACGACCGCGATCGCCACCAGGGAGCGCAACAGGCGGTCGCGCAACTCCATCAGGTGGGAAATGAATGTGTCTTCCGTCATCTGGCTTGCTCCCAAGCCAAGTCAGGCCTGCCTCGGTGCCGGCGGCTGCGGGCCCGGTTCCAGCGGCAATTCGCCCTGCGCAGAGCCGGCCGCCGGGGGCGCGGGCGGCGTCATTTCGAGGTTGGGATCGGGCGCCGCGGACGCGGGCGGCCCTGCTTCGGCGTTGGGATCGGGCGCCGCTTGCGCGGATTGCGCAATCCTGCCCAGCTCGCTTTCGGTGTCCGAGACGGTCTGGTTCACCGAGTCGTGCATCGAGCGCGCCGTGTCCTCCATGCTGGCCTGAAGCTTCTTCAACTCATGCAGCTCCATCTCGCGCGAGATGTCGGCCTTGACGTCGTTGACGTAGCGCTGCATGCGGCCGAAAAGATGTCCCAGGGTGCGCGCGACGCGCGGCAACTGCTGGGGGCCGATGACGATCAGCGCCACGATCGCGATCAGCAGCAGTTCGGAGAAGCCGATGTCGAACATGCGGAGTCCGTAAGGCGTGAGGGGTGAGGAGTGAGGCGAGGCCGAAGCCCCTTGCGTTGGCGCGCCTTACGCCTTACGCCTGACGCCCTACACTTTGGGCGTCTCTTTCCTGGCTTCGCCTTCAATGGTCTGCCCGGTGGTCGGCGGGATCTCCGTCTTGGCCTGGGCCGACTTGTCCTCCTCCGATTTCATCCCGTCCTTGAAGCCCTTGACCGCGCTGCCGAGATCGGAGCCCAGGTTGCGCAGCTTCTTGGTGCCGAAGATAAGCACCACCACCACCAGTACGATCAGCCAATGCACCCAACTTATCGAGCCCATGTCAGCACTCCTCAATTCTTGCGTGACTTCTTTTCGTCGATCCCGGAAACGCCTTCGCGCCGCCGCAACTCGGCGAGCACGTCCTCGGGCGCGAGCCCGTGCCAGGCAAGCAGCACCAGGCTGTGAAACCACAGGTCCGCGGTCTCCCGCACGAGATGCAGTTTATCACCGCTCTTGGAGGCGAGTACCGTTTCCGCCGCCTCCTCGGCCACCTTCTTCAGTATCGCGTCCTCGCCTTTCGCGAACAGGCTCGCCACGTAAGAAGCCGAGGGATCGCCCTGCTTGCGCGCCGCGATCGTCTCTGCCAGGCGCCGCAGTATCTCCGCGTTCTTCATCGCTTGTAGATATCCTTCGGGTCCTTCAGCACGGGGTCGGTCACCACCCACCGGCCGCCCTCGAGCCTCTGGAAAAAACAGCTGTGCCGCCCGGTATGACAGGCAATGCCGCCCGCTTGTTCCACTTCCAGCAGCACCACGTCCTCGTCGCAGTCGAGGCGAACCGACTTCACCTTCTGCACGTGGCCGGACTCCTCGCCCTTGCGCCACAGCTTGCGGCGCGAGCGCGACCAGTAATGCGCCTCGCCGCTCTGCACCGTTCTGTCGAGGGCCTCGCGGTTCATCCACGCCAAGGTCAGCACCCGGCCACTGCCGGCTTCCTGCGCCACCACCGGCACCAGCCCGTCCTGCTGCCACTTGATCCTGTCGAGCCAGGCGTCTTTCATTTCAAATGCGTGAGGGGTGAGGGGTTAGGAGTGCGGCGGCTGTATAGCGCGTCGCCTTGATTTTACGCCTAACGCCTGACGCCTGACGCCTTACAGTCTGACCTCGATGCCGCGCTTCGCCATGTGTTCCTTGGCCTGGCGCACGGTGTACTCGCCGTAGTGGAAGATGCTCGCCGCGAGCACCGCGTCGGCGCGGCCGGTCAGTACACCGTCCGCGAGGTGATCGAGGTTGCCCACCCCGCCGCTCGCGATCACCGGGATCGTGAGCGCGTCGGAAAATGCGCGGGTGAGCTCGAGATCGAAGCCGTTGCGGGTACCGTCGCGGTCCATGCTGGTGAGCAGGATCTCGCCGGCCCCGGCGGCCTGCATCCTGCCGCCCCATTCCAACGCATCGAGACCGGTCGCGTTGCGTCCGCCGTGCGTGTAAACCTCCCAGCGCGGCGCGCCGGTCCCGGGCACGCGCTTCGCATCCACCGCCACCACGATGCATTGCGAGCCGTAGCGCGTGGCCGCATCCGCCACCAGCGGCGGGTTGAGCACCGCTGCCGTATTGATGCTCACCTTGTCCGCGCCGGCGTTGAGCAGGCGGCGCACGTCGGCGACCGAGCGCACGCCGCCGCCCACGGTCAGCGGGATGAAGACCTGTGCCGCCACCGCCTCGATGACGCCGACTAGCAAGTCGCGGCCGTCGCTCGAAGCCGTGATGTCGAGAAAGGTGAGCTCATCCGCGCCCTGCTCGTTGTAGCGCCGCGCGACCTCCACCGGATCGCCCGCGTCGCGCAGGCCTACGAAGTTGATGCCCTTCACCACGCGCCCGGCGGTGACGTCGAGGCAGGGAATGACGCGCTTGGCGAGGCCCATGACTTCAGGATTGAGTTACCAGGATTGAGGATTGAGCCATTCCCGGTTGCCGGTTCTACTCAATCCTCGATCCTCATTCCTCATTCCTTCTTTTTGGTGAGTTCGTCGGCCAGCTTCTGGGCGGCGGCGAAATCGAGCTTTCCCTCGTAGATGGCGCGGCCGGTGATGGCGCCGATGATGCCTTCCGGCTCGACCTTGCACAGCGCCCTGACATCGTCGAGGCCGTTGATGCCGCCGCTCGCGATCACCGGCACCGAGAGCGCCTTCGCCAGCGTCACGGTCGCCTCGATGTTGACGCCCGTCAGCATGCCATCGCGCCCGATATCGGTGTAGATGATCGCCTCTACGCCGTAGTCCTGAAATTTCTTCGCGAGATCGAGCACTTCGTGCCCGGTCAGTTTCGACCAGCCGTCCACTGCGACCTTGCCGTCCTTGGCGTCGAGCGCAACCAGCACGTGGCCCGGAAAGGCGGTGCACGCCTCGTGCAGGAATCCGGGCGTCTTGACCGCCGCGGTGCCGATGATGACGTAGCCCACGCCGGAATCGATCAGCTTCTCGATGGTGTCGAGGTCGCGGATGCCGCCGCCCAGCTGGATCGGCAGCTTGCTGCCCACCGCGGCGGTTATCGCCCTGATTGCCGCCTCGTTCTTCGGGCGGCCGGCAGCGGCGCCGTTCAGGTCGATGACGTGAAGCCTGCGCGCGCCGAGTTTCAGCCACTGCGCGGCCATCGCGGCCGGGTCGTCCGAGAACACGGTGACCTTGTCCATCGCGCCCTGCTTCAGGCGCACGCACTTGCCGTCTTTGAGGTCTATCGCCGGGATGATCAGCATGATGTCACGCGGCCGGGGATGCGGCGGCCTTACGTCCGGAGCGCTGCGCCGCCGGTTGCCATGTCGCGAAGTTGGTCAGCAATTTCAGTCCTGCCTTGTCGCTTTTTTCGGGGTGGAATTGTACTGCGAAAACGTTGTCGCGCGCGGCGGCGCAGGCAAACGGCACGCCGTAGGTGCACTCGCCGGCGATGAAATCGCGCGTCGCGGGCTCGGGGTAATAACTGTGCACGAAGTAGAATCGGCTGCCTTGCGCGATTCCCTGCCACAGCGGGTGCGCGACGGTCTGCCGCACTTCGTTCCAGCCCATGTGCGGCACCTTGAGCCGCGCGCCCTGCGCGTCCACCATCTTTGCCGCCGGAAAACGCCGCACCTGTCCGCGCAGCAGGCCCAGGCCCGGCGTATCGCCCTCCTCGCTCCTGTCAAACAACATCTGCAAGCCGATGCAGATGCCAAGAAACGGCTTCTCGCGCGCCGCGTCGAGCACCGCTTCCCGCAAACCCCGCGCATCGAGCTCGCGCACGCAGTCCGGCATTGCCCCCTGGCCCGGAAACACCACGCGCGACGCGCGCGCCACGGAGCTCGCCTCGCTGGTCACCTCGACCTTGAGTTGCGGGGCGACGTGCTCGATGGCTTTCGCCACCGAATGCAGGTTGCCCATGCCGTAATCAATGACAGCGACGTCAACCATAAATCAGTTTCGAGTCACGAGTTGCGGGTTTCTGATCACGGATTGTTGCGCTGGACGGTTGAAAGGAAAACCCGGATTTCGAAACCTACAAGCTGCCCTTGGTGGACGGCACGTCCTTCACCCGTGGGTCGGGCTCGACCGCCATGCGCAGCGCGCGCCCAAACGCCTTGAACGCGGTTTCCGCCTGGTGGTGGGCGTTGGTGCCCTTGAGGTTGTCCAGGTGCAGCGTCACCAGCGCGTGATTGACGAAGCCCTGGAAAAACTCGTGCACCAGGTCAACGTCGAATTCGCCGATGCGCGCGCGCGTGAACTCGATGCGGTACTCGAGCCCCGGCCGTCCCGACAGATCCACGACCGCGCGCGACAGCGCCTCGTCCAGCGGCACGTAGGCGTGGCCGTAACGGCGCACCCCCTTCTTGTCGCCCGCCGCCTTGGCGAACGCCTGGCCCAGGGAAATGCCGATGTCCTCCACCGTGTGGTGCGCGTCGATGTGGAGATCCCCCTTGGCGGAAATGTCCAGGTCGAATGCACCGTGGCGCGCGACCTGCTCGAGCATGTGATCGAGGAACGGCACGCCGGTCGCAATCTGCGCAGCCCCCTTGCCGTCAAGGTTGAGCTTGACGCCGATCTTCGTTTCTTTCGTAGTACGGCTGACTTCGGCTTTACGCATAGTCGTGCTCACACCGGGAGCGGTGCGATGCGCGCAAGTTGGGCTTGGCAGGTCAAGCGTTGAGAGTTTGGGTCAATGCGGTGAAGAAAGCGGCGTTCTCGTCCGGCGTGCCGACCGTCACCCGCAGGCAATCCGCAAGCAGGGGGTGAGATCCGTGGAGGCTCTTGATCAAGACTCTGCGTCGTTTCAATCCGTCGAAAACGCGCTCCGCCTGGCTGATTCTGAACAATATGAAGTTGGCGTCACTCGGGTATGCGGTCACGCCCGGCAGATTCCGCAACTCCTGCAGCAGGCGATCACGCTCTAGCTTGATGGCGCCGGCCTGTTCTGTCAACACGTCACCGTGCTGCAGCACTTCGTGCGCCACGATCTGCGTGAGCGTGCTGACATTATAGGGCAAACGCAGCTTGTCGAGCTGTACCAGCCAGCGCCCCGCGCCGGCCAGCACGCCGAGCCTGATGCCGGCGAGTCCCAGCTTGGACAGGGTGCGCATGACCAGCAGGTTGGGATGGCGAGCAAGTCGGGGCAGGAAGCTTCGCTCCGCGAACGCGTGATAGGCCTCGTCGACCACCACCAGGCCCGGGGCGGCCTCGACGACGCGCTCGATGAGGCCGGCGTCGAACAGGTTGCCGGTCGGGTTGTTGGGGTAGGCGATGAAGACGACGGCCGGCCGCTCCCTCTCGATCGCCGCCAGCACCCGTGAGAGGTCGAACGAGAAATCGTCGCGCAAATCCACGCCGACGTAGCGCGCGCCGGCGAAGGTCGAGATCATGCGGAACATCACGAACGACGGATCCACTCCAAGCACGACCGCCCCCGGCCTGGCCACCGCCATGATCAGCATCTGGATCAGCTCGTCGGAGCCGTTGCCGAGCAGCAGCTCCATGCCGTCCGGTATTGCCAGCGCCTGCCGCAGCCGGGCCTTGAGCACGGACGCGGCGGGATCGGGATAACGGTTGAGCGCTGCCTCCTCGAGCAGCCGCGCCAGCCGCCCGCGCAACGCCGGCGGCAGCCGGTACGGGTTCTCCATTGCGTCGAGCTTCACCATGCCCGTGCTGTCGGGCACGTGATACGCCTTCAGCGCCCGGATCTCGTCGCGGATGATCTCTTCGGGTGTCTTCGACATGCGTGAAAATCTTTAACCACTAAGGACACGAAGGACACAAAGGAAAAGCAAAAGACAACAGACACAATTCACACATTCAATGAACCTTCGTGTCCTTTGTGTCCTTTGTGGTTCAGCTTTTGGCTTGCTTCATGCGGTATTCGGCCGACAGCGCGTGCGCGGTCAGCCCCTCGCCGCGCGCGAGCACGGCGGCGACCTTGCCGAGCTTCGCCGCCGCCGCGCGCGGAATGCGGATCAGGCTCGAGCGCTTCTGGAAATCGTAGACGCCGAGCGGCGAGGAAAAGCGCGCGGTGCGCGAAGTCGGCAGCACGTGGTTCGGCCCGGCGCAGTAATCGCCGAGCGCCTCCGAGCTTTCGCGGCCGAGAAAGATCGCTCCCGCGTGCCGGATCCGGCGCAGCAGCGCTTCGGGATTTGCGACCGACAGCTCCAGGTGCTCGGGGGCGATGCGGTTGACGATCTCGCAGGCTTCGGCGAGGCTGCGCACCCGGATCAGCGCGCCGCGCTTCGACAGCGCGGCGGCGATCACCTCGCGCCGCGACATCCCGGCAAGCTGGCGCGTCATGCTGGCGGCGACGGCCTCGACGAACGCGGCATCCGGCGTGATCAGGATCGCCTGCGCCAGCTCGTCGTGCTCCGCCTGGGCAAACAGGTCCATCGCCACCCAGTCCGGGTCCGTCTTGCCGTCGCACACCACCACCACTTCCGACGGCCCTGCCACCATGTCTATGCCGACCACGCCGAACACGCGCCGCTTGGCAGCGGCGACGTAGGCATTTCCCGGGCCGACGATCTTGTCCACCGCGGGGATCGTGGCCGTGCCGTACGCGAGCGCCGCCACCGCCTGCGCGCCGCCGATCGTGAACACCCGGTCCACGCCGCAGACCGCCGCCGCGGCCAGTACCAGGTCGTTGCGCTCGCCGCCGGGCGCCGGCACCAGCATGATGATCTCGCGCACGCCGGCAACTTTCGCCGGCACCGCGTTCATGATCACCGATGACGGGTACGCCGCCTTGCCGCCGGGCACGTAGATGCCGACGCGGTCGATCGCGGTCACGCGCTGGCCGAGCTCGGCGCCGGTGGCATCGCGGTAGCGCCAGGAGCGAGCGATCTGTCTTGCGTGGTAGGCGCGCACGCGCCGGACCGCAGCCGCCAGGGCGGAAAGGGTAGCCTTCGGGATGCGCTTGAGCGCCTGCCTGAGGTCCGCCCGCGACACTTCGAGCGCTGCAACCGAGGCTGCTTCGACGCGGTCGAAACGTCGCGTGTAATCGAGCACCGCGGCGTCGCCGCGCGCCTTCACATCGGCAACTATTGCCGCGACCGTGGTCTCGACCTGGTTATCCTGCGCGGATTCGAACGCGAGCAGTTCCGCGAGCCGCGCTTCGAAGTCGGGCTGCGTGGTGGCGAGACGTCGGACCTGGATCATCGCGCCGCCCGTGCGAATGCGTCGAGCACGGGCTGGATCGCGGCGCGCTTCAGCTTCAGCGCCGCCTGATTGACGATCAGCCGCGCGCTCAACTGCGCGATCTCCTCAACCACCTTCAGGCGGTTCGCCTTCAGCGTCTTGCCGGTGCTCACCAGGTCCACGATGGCATCGGCCAGTCCCGTCAGCGGCGCCAACTCCATCGAGCCGTAGAGCTTGATGAGGTCGACATGCACGCCTTTGGCGGCGAAGTGCTCGCGCGCCGTCTGCACGTACTTGGTGGCGACCTTGAGGCGCGCGCCCTGCCGCACCGCGCGCCGGTAATCGAAGCCCGCCTGCGCGGCCACCACCATGCGGCAGCGGGCGATCCCGAGGTCGAGCGGCTGGTAGAGCCCCTGTCCGCCATGCTCGTCGAGCACGTCCTTGCCGGCGACGCCGAGGTCGGCCGCCCCATATTGCACGTAGGTCGGCACGTCGGTCGCGCGCACGATGATGAGACGCACGTCGTTGCGATTGGTGCGCAGGATCAGCTTGCGCGACCTTTCCGGGTCGTCGCGCGCGACGATGCCCGCCGCCTTCAGCAGCGGCACCGTCTCGTCGAAAATGCGGCCCTTGGAAAGGGCGATCGTTATCACGGCTAATCCCAGAAAAACAACATCTTACCGCAAAGGACGCCAAGTAAAGTTAAAGCCGGACGCGGTGCGCCGGTTTAACTCCGCTCGTTTGAACGGACGACTCCTCGCCGTTCAACGCGCGGGGGAGTGTATCTGCGGTTTCATTCCTGTTTTTCTTGGCGGACTTGGCGCGCTTGGCGATTCGATCATTGTTCTTGCTTCTCTCAGCGTCTCGGCGGTTCAATTCTGGTCCTGCTTCTTCCTTCGTGTCCTTTGTGTCCGTCGTGTCCCAGCTTTTGACCTTCAGCGGACACGTTTGATCCGGGCGCCCAGGCGCGTGAGCTTCTCCTCGATCCGCTCGTAGCCGCGGTCGAGGTGATAGACGCGCTCCACCGTGGTGGTGCCGCGCGCAATCAGCCCCGCCAGCACCAGGCTCGCCGAGGCGCGCAGGTCCGTCGCCATCACGATCGCGCCATCCAGGTGAGGCACGCCCTTCACCACGGCGGTATTGCCCTCCACCTCAATGTCGGCGCCGAGGCGTTTCAATTCCTGTACGTGCATGAAGCGGTTCTCGAAGATGGTCTCGGTCACCAGCGCGGTGCCGCGCGCGACACTGTCCAACGCCATGAACTGCGCCTGCATGTCGGTGGGAAACGCGGGATAAGGCGAAGTGCGCACGTTGACAGCGTTCAATGCGCCGCTGGTTTTCAACGCAATCCAGTCCCGGCCGGTTTCGATGACCGCGCCCGCCTCGCGCAGTTTCTCCAGCACCGAGTCCAGGATGTCCGGCCGCGCGCCGGTGAGCCGTATGCTGCCGCCCGTCGCAGCGGCTGCCGCCAGGAAGGTGCCGGTCTCGATGCGGTCCGGCATTACGTGGTAGCTCGCGCCGCGCAACCGCTCCACGCCCTCGATCGTGATCACGTCGCTGCCCGCGCCCCGCACGCGCGCGCCCATGGCATTGAGGCAATCGGCCAGGTCCACCACTTCCGGCTCGCGCGCGGCATTCTCGATTCGCGTCGTGCCCGCGGCCAGCGTGGCGGCCATCATGAGGTTCTCGGTGCCGGTGACGGTGACCAGGTCCATGCAGATATTCGCGCCCCGGAGACGTTTGGCGCGCACCAAGATATAGCCGTGCTCGATCGAGACCTCCGCGCCCATCGCCTGCAGCCCCTTGAGGTGCTGGTCCACCGGCCGCAAGCCGATGGCGCAGCCGCCGGGCAGCGATACCCGCGCCTCGCCGCAGCGCGCGACGAGCGGGCCCAGCACCAGCACCGAAGCGCGCATCGTTTTCACCAGCTCGTACGACGCGACGGGGTCCGCGATGTCCGAAGCCGCGAGCTCGACGCCGAGCTTCTCGTCCATTGACACCGTCACCCCCATCTGCGCCAGCAGGTTGAGCATGGTGGTCACGTCCCGCAGGTGCGGCACGTTGGACACGGTCAGCGGCTCGCCGGTAAGCAGCGCTGCGGTGAGGATCGGCAGCGTCGCGTTCTTGGCGCCGGAAACGCCGATCTCACCAGTCAGCGGCACGCCCCCTTCGATGACGAGCTTATCCATTCCCCGTCCATTCCTCGGGCGCGTGCGTCTGCATCGACAGCGCGTGGATCTCCGCCCGCATGCGGTCGCCGAGCGCCGCGTACACCAGCTGGTGCCGCTGCACGCGCGACTTGCCGGCGAAGGCCGGGCTCACGATCACCGCCTCGAAATGATGCCCGTCGCCCCGCACCTCCACGTGTGCGCAGGCGAGCCCCGCCCGTATCCATTCCGCGATCTGTTCAGGTTCAACCATGGCGGCGGCGATGATCGATCGAAGAAACGCGGCGAAGCCGCAGACACCAGTCACGAGTCACGAGTCACCATTCACGGTTTTCAATGTCAACGCCGGAGTTTGTACCCCGTGCGCAGCAGCCACACGGTGAAATATGATAAAGCGAAAAAACTCGACGTGACAATCGCAAGAGACAGCCAGGGCGAGACATCACTCACCCCGAAGAAACCGTAGCGGAAGCCGTCCACCATGTAGAAAATCGGGTTGAGGTGCGACAGCCACTGCCACAGCGGCGGCAGCGAGTAGATGGAGTAGAACACCCCGGAGAGGAATGTGAGCGGCAGGACGATGAAGTTCTGGAACGCCGCCAGCTCGTCCACCTTGTCGGAATAGATTCCGGCGACGATGCCGAGCACGCCCAGCACGCCGCTGCTGGCGACCGCGAAGGCAAGCGCCCACCAGGGATGCTCGTAGCGCAAGTCGACGAACCACACCGTGGCGGCGAACACGCCCGCCCCCACTACCAGCCCGCGCGCGACGGAGGCCAGCAGGTAGGCGCCGAAGAATTCCTGATGCGAGAGTGGCGGCAGCAACACGAAGACGATGTTGCCGGTCATCTTCGACTGCATCAGGGACGACGCACTGTTGGCGAATGCGTTCTGCAGCACCGACATCATCGCCAGGCCCGGCACCAGGAACGCGGCGTAATCCACGCCCGGGAAGATCTCGACGCGCCCGCTCAGCGAATGGGCGAACACCACCAGGAACAGCAGCGCCGTCAGCACCGGCGCGAGGATGGTCTGCACGCTCACCTTCCAGAAGCGCAGCCATTCCTTGTGGAACAGGGTGTAAAACCCCGTGAGGGGTGAGGGGAGAGGGGTGAGGAACGGTTCCCGGCGCCCGCCCTCCCCCGGCGGCGGGCCGGGGTTTCCAGCTGATATCTCCTCACGCCTCACGCCTTGCTCCTTACGATTTGTGCATGATCTGCACGAACACTTCCTCCAGGTCCGGATGCATGACTTCCAGTTCCTGGATGAGGACGTTGTTCGCGCGCAGCTCGGCAACGACGCGCTCGACCGCGTTGTAGTCGCGCAGCGCGAGGCGGTAGCCGCCCTCGCGCCGTTGCGCGACGAGCGGGGCGAGGGATTCGGGCAGGCGGTCGGGCACCAGCCGCAGCTCGAGGTAGCACCCCGAATGCCGGCGCAGCAGGTTCTGCGTGGTATCGAGCGCCACGATGCGCCCCTGCTTGAGCATGGCGATGCGGCCGCACAGCGCTTCCGCCTCTTCCAGGTAATGGGTGGTAAGCACGATGGTATGGCCGTCCTGGTTGAGGCTGCGGATGAACTTCCACAGCGCCTGCCGCAATTCGACGTCCACGCCGGCCGTTGGTTCATCGAGCACGATTACCGGCGGCTTGTGCACCAGCGCCTGCGCCACCATCACCCGCCGCTTCATGCCGCCGGACAGCGCGCGCATGTTGGTCTCCGCCTTGCCGGTAAGATCGAGATGGCGCATCACCTCCTCGATCCAGTCGCGGTTGTCGCGCAGGCCGAAGTACCCGGACTGAAAATCGAGGGCCTCCCGCACCGTAAAGAAAGGGTCGAACACCAACTCCTGCGGCACCACGCCGAGGGCCCGCCGCGCCTCGCGGTACGCGCCCACCACGTCGTGGCCCATCACGCGCGCGCTGCCGCTGGTGGCCAGCGTCAGTCCGGCGAGGATGTGAATGAGGGTGGTCTTGCCCGCGCCGTTCGGACCGAGCAGTCCGAAGAATTCGCCGCGCTCGATCGTCAGGGTCACCGCGTCCAGCGCGCGCAGCGTACCATAGCACCTGGTAACCTGCTCGACCTCGATTGCCGCGATCATAAATTCGTGAGGCGTGAAGCGTTAGGCCTCAGGCGAAAGGCGTCAACGGGGTTTTCCCCGCCTCGCCCCTCACGCCTTACGCCTCACCCAGCAGTTCCGTGACGCCGTAGAGTTGGGCAAGGCTCTTGAGATTGGCTGGCAGGTTGAGGTAGCGGACCGCGCGCCGGTTGCGGTCCGCCTCGCGCCGCCACTCCAGCAGCAGGCTGAGCGCGGACGAATCCACATCGGTGACGGCGGCGAGGTCGACCGTCACCTGCGGCGCGCCGAACAGCCCGTTGCCCAGCGCCAGCAGCGCCACCACGTTGTCCACGGTGATCGGTCCCTGCACGGTGCAGCGGCCTTCGTTGCAGGAAATCATTTCTTGTCGGCCGCGGCCTGCATGGTGGACAGCTGCCGGTTCTTGTCGGCAAGCGTCTTGATCAGCCCGTCGATGCCGCCCTTGCGCACCTCGGTCTCGAAACTGCCGCGGTAGTTCTGCACCAGGCTCAGTTCGCCGACCACCACGTCGTAGACCTTCCAGCCCGAGTCGAGCCGGTGCATCCGGTAGTCGACCGTGATCGGCCGGCCTCCCGGCTGCTGAATCTGCGACTTGACCACCACTTCCGTGTCGCCGGGCTGGGAGCGCAGCGGCCGGTACTCGATCACCTGGTCCTTGTACGCCGTGAACGTGGCGGCATACGTCTGCACCAGCAGGCCGCGGAACTCGTTTACCAGCAGCTTCTGCTGCTCGGGGTCGGCCTCCCGCCAGTTTCTGCCCACAGCGAGCCGCGTCATGCGCACGAAATCGAAATGCGGCAGGACCTTCTTTTCCACCAGGTCCACCACTTTCTTCGTGCTGCCAGACTGGATGTCCTTATCCGTGCGCAACACCGCCAGCACGTCGTCCGTCACGCTCTTCGCCAGCGCGTCCGGCGCCGTCACTTCCGCCGCGCGCGCAGGCGCCGCCGTCAGGCAGCAGATCGCCAGCAACCCCGCCAGCATTCTCCTCATGATTTGACCTCTCATCACTTCATCACCGCTACTTCGACGACCCGCCTTCCGCCGCCTTGCTGTAAAGAAACTGGCCGATCAGCTTCTCCAGGACCACCGCGGATTGCGTGAGCTTCACTGCGTCGCCGTCCTTCAGCATGGCACTGTCGCCGCCGGCCTCGAGGCCGACGTACTGCTCGCCGAGCAGGCCCGCGGTCAGGATGGAGACCGAGGTGTCCTTCGGAAACTGGTAGCGCTTGTCGATTTTCATCACCACCCGCGCCACGTAGCGCTGGGTCTCGAAATCGATGCTGTCGACGCGGCCGACGACCACGCCGGCGCTCTTCACGGGCGCGCGCACCTTGAGGCCGCCGATGTTGTCAAAATCGGCCTTGACCGTGTAGGCGTCGCCCTGGCTGAAGGTGGCGCTGGCGTTGCCCACCTTCAGTGCCAGTATGAACACCGCGACGAGCCCGGCGCACACGAAAATGCCGACCCACAGATGTATGGTTCTTTCCATGCGCTCAGACCCCTCTAAACATGAATGCCGTTAGCACGAAATCCAGCCCCAGTATGGCGAGCGACGAAGTGACGACCGTGCGGGTGGTCGCGCCCGAAACGCCTTCCGCGGTCGGCGGCGCATCGTAACCTTCGAACAGGGCGATTGCCGTCACCGCGACGCCAAACACCACGCTTTTGATGAAACCGTTGACGATATCCTTCTCGAAATCCACGGCGCTCTGCATTTGCGACCAGAACGCGCCCGCGTCCACCCCGATCAGCACGACCGCGATCAGGTAGCCGCCGAAGACGCCGACCGCGCTGAATATCGCGGCGAGCAGCGGCATGGAAATAACGCCACCCCAGAAGCGCGGCCCGATCACGCGCGCGATCGGGTCCACCGCCATCATCTCCATCGCGGAGATCTGCTCGGTCGCCTTCATCAGCCCGATCTCCGCGGTCATCGCGGAGCCCGCGCGGCTCGCGAACAGCAGCGCGGCGACGACCGGCCCCAGCTCGCGCACGAGGGACAACGCGACCAGTGTGCCGACCGCCTCCGACGAGCCATACTTCTGCAGCGTCTCGTAGCCCTGCAGGGCGAGCACCATGCCCACGAACAGCCCCGAGACGACGATGATGATCAGCGACAGCACGCCGGCGGTATAGATCTCCTTGATCGTCAGCGGCGGGCGGCGGAAGCTCACGCCCGAACGCATCAGGATCATGAGGAAGAACCCGCTCGCATAGCCCAACCGCCAGATGCCGTTGACGACCGCCTGGCCGATACCGCGCAGGCCGTTGAGGACGCGCTCAGACATTCGCCGCCACCAGCCCCAGGTCATTCGCGTATGCGGCGCCCGGCATATGGAACGGCAACGGTCCGTCCATCTCACCCCACACGAACTGGTGCACGAACGGCGCGTCGGACTTGCGGATCTCGTCCGGCGTGCCGTGCGCGACAATCGCCCCGTCCATCACGAAATAGACGTAGTCGACGATCTTGAGCGTTTCCTGCACATCGTGCGTGACCACGATTGAGGTGGCGCCGAGCGCGTCGTTCAGGCGCCGGATCAGATTGCAGATCACGCCGAGCGAAATCGGGTCAAGGCCGGTGAACGGCTCGTCGTAGAGGATCAGCATCGGGTCGAGCGCGATCGCGCGGGCCAGCGCCACCCGGCGCGCCATGCCGCCGGAGAGCTCCGCCGGCAGCAGGTGGTGAGCGCCGCGCAGCCCAACCGCGTGCAGCTTCATGAGCGCGAGGTCCTGGACCATGTCCTCCGGCAAATCGGTATGCTCGCGAATCTGGAACGCGACGTTTTCGAGCGCGGACAGGTCGGTGAACAATGCCCCGAACTGGTACAGCATGCCCATCTTTCGGCGCAGCGCATAGAGCCCGGTGCGGTCGATCCGGTTCATCGAGCGGCCGGCAACCGTCACGTCGCCCTTGCGGGGCCGCAATGCGCCGGCGATCAGGCGCAGCAGCGTCGTCTTGCCACAGCCGGAGAGTCCCATGATGCTTACGACCTTGCCGCGCGGCACCGTCATGCTGATCCCCTTCAGCACCGGGCGAAATCCGTAGGAGAAGCTGACGTCCTTGATTTCAACGAGGTTTTCCATCGGGACCGGGGACGGGAAAGACGTTGATTCTAACCACTTCGTTGCGGCACAACAATGACCGCCAGTACGCGGACTCTGAAATGAAGAATTCAACGATAGCAAAAATCGTCTTGCATAATGCCGGTATCCGGGGAGTTTGTCGGATTTAGTCCATGAAGGTTTTTGTCACCGGTTCAAGCTCGCACCTCGCCGCAGCGCTGCTGCCGCGCCTGTGCGCCCATCCGGCGGTCGAGCATGTCACCGGCGTTGACCTCGACCTACCCCGCTTCCAGCACCGCCGTTTTGGCGCGACGCGGCTCGATATCCGCGACCCACAGCTGGACCGCCTGCTCGCGGGGCACGATGCGCTGGTGCATCTCGCCTGCAGGGCCCGGCGGGGAACCGGACCGGAGCAGGAAATGTTCGACATCAACGTCAACGGCGGCCACAAGGTGTTTCATGCCGCGCGGCGGGCGGGCGCCCGGCGGCTCATCTACCTGTCGAGCGCAGCGGTCTACGGC
>Ga0137451_1000267_pt1 | contig 15794 bp, 19 predicted proteins | sample EasRivERMGT500_2_FD_102336 | JGI IMG/M metagenome (GOLD analysis project Ga0137451, IMG submission 102336) | Soil microbial communities from meander-bound floodplain in the East River, Colorado, USA - East River MetaG ERMGT500_2 | ecosystem: Environmental > Terrestrial > Soil > Floodplain ... | reverse complement strand
GGCCGGGATTCAGGCAATCAAGGATTCGGGCATCCTGGTCACCGAGGCCAACGCGACCCGCATCGGCGTGAACATCGGCTCAGGCATCGGCGGACTGCCGATGATCGAGGAGACGCACAACGATGTGCTGAAGGGCGGTCCGCGCAAGATCTCGCCGTTTTTCATTCCCAGCACGATTATCAACATGATCTCGGGAAACCTGTCGATCATGCACGGACTCAAGGGGCCGAATCTGGCGATGGTGACGGCCTGCACCACCTCCGCACATTGCATCGGCGAAGCCGGGAGGCTGATCGAATACGGGGACTGCGATGTGATGGTCGCGGGTGGCGCGGAAGCGGCTGTCACGTTGCTTACGGTGGGGGGCTTCGCCGCGGCGCGGGCGCTGTCAACGCGCAACGACGATCCCGGGACCGCGAGCCGCCCTTGGGACAAGGACCGCGACGGTTTTGTTCTGGGGGAAGGGGCCGGAGTGCTGGTGATCGAGGAGTTCGAGCACGCCAGGCGGCGCGGCGCGAAGATCTACGCCGAGCTCGCCGGTTATGGAATGAGCGGCGACGCGTACCACATGACTGCGCCTCAGGAAGACGGCGAGGGGGCGGCGCGCTGCATGGAGAACGCCCTGCGAAATGCCGCGCTCAACCGCGATGACATCGACTACGTCAACGCGCACGGAACTTCGACTCCGCTCGGTGATTTGGCCGAAACCGTGGCGCTCAAGCGCTGCTTCGGCGATCACGCAAAAAAGCTCGCTGTGAGCTCGACCAAGTCCATGACCGGACACCTGCTCGGCGCGGCCGGAGGGGTCGAGGCGATTTTCTCCGTGTTGGCGATTCAGGATCAGGTCGCTCCTCCGACCGCCAACCTGGTCAACCAGGACCCGGCCTGCGACCTCGATTACGTTCCGAATGCGGCACGTCGCATGCCGATCCGCACGGCGCTTTCCAACTCGTTCGGGTTCGGCGGCACCAACGGCTCGCTGATTTTCAAGCGGGTTTGACGCGGCCGAATCTGTCCCCGGTCGGGCGGCGACGCCTTTCCGCAGTCACGTAGTCAGCAGGCAAGTCATGCCTCGACTGCAGATCGAACTCAAGCCCTCGCTCAGGCTCGCAGGCCTGCTCGGCGCTGTACATATCCTGGCGCTTGCGGCTGCCTGGCTGAGCCTGGAGGGCTGGCCAAGGGTTCTGGTGGCTTGCGGCCTGCTGCTCTCCGCAGTGGGATGCCTTTCCGAGATTCTTCACCGCACTTCGCGAGCCGCAGTCTCACTTGAGCTGCTCGACGACGGGCGCGCCTCCTGGCGGGATGGCAGCGCAAGGTGGCACGAAGGCAGGCTGGGTGACCACCACTTTGTTTCCGCCGCGCTCGTGGTGATGAGGCTCGATCAAACGCAAGGGGGCCGAAAATGGCTCGTGCTCGCGGCGGACTCCGGGGCGCCCGAGGATCTGCGTCGCCTCCGAGTCTGGCTACGCTGGTACCGCGAAGCCGGCGCGGGAGGGAGCGGCGCCGGGGCTCGACCAGAATAACCCTGCCGCAATCTGAACTATACTGATGTCTCAGGGTCTGTAGCTCCAGAGTAAGCGCGGGGCTGTGGCGATCACTGCGGTATACTGCCGCGGCTTGTGGATAACTTCAAAAAGAGGCGCGACACCGCCTCCTCAGGGATAGCGGCGGATGGATGAACGGGATCTCGACCGGCAGCTGGTCGAGCGGGCCCAGCGGGGCGACAAGCATGCTTTCGAGCTGCTGGTGTCAAAGTACCAGCGCAAGCTGGCGCGGTTGCTGGGTCGATTCATTCGGGACCCGGTCGAGGTCGAGGATGTCGCACAGGAAGCATTCATCAAGGCGTACCGAGCGCTGCCGTCATTCCGGGGGGACAGCGCGTTCTACACGTGGCTGTACCGGATCGGCATCAATACCGCCAAGAACTATCTTGTGGCGATGGGGCGGCGTGCTCCGACGACGACCGAATTCAATTCGGAGGATGCCGAAGGTTTCGATGAGGGCGAGCAGTTGCGGGATATCAACACCCCCGAGAGCGCAATGATGTCCAAGGAGATCGCGCGCACCGTAGACGACGCCATGGAGCAATTACCCGGGGAACTTCGCAACGCCATTGCGCTGCGCGAAATCGAAGGCTTGAGCTACGAGGACATAGCGACGATCATGAATTGCCCGATCGGCACCGTCCGGTCGAGAATATTCCGCGCGCGCGAGGCGATTGCCGAGCAACTGCGGCCCCTGCTTGGGACGCCCAAGGATAAGAGGTGGTGAAACTGTGAGGGAAAAACTTTCAGCGCTGGTGGACGGGGAGCTCCGAAGCAGCGATCTTCACACTCACCTTGTCCGGCTGCGGACCGACCTCGAGTTACGCGGAGCCTGGAGTACTTATCACCTGATCGGAGATGCACTCAGGGGCCACTTCGGCCCCGAAATCATCGATCGCGTGGTCGCCCGCCTCCGCGACGAACCCACCGTAATCGTTCCACGGAGCGCACCTTTCAAGCGCTTGAGTTGGTACGCCATGTCCGCCGCTGCCGGCTTCGCCGCGGTGGTTTTGGTGGTTTGGACGGCGTCTCCGATTTGGAACGCTCCCGAGATCGCTGGAAGCTCGGTTGCGAGCGGCGCGACCGGGACTGCGGGCTCGGTGACGATTCTCGCACCCGGCGCCCCCTCCGCCGAGGCGAGGCTTCCAGTGACTTCGGCGGAAGTCGAGAATTATCTGCTCGCCCACCATCCCTTTTCCCCCACGAGCGCCATGCAGGGCATCGCTCCTTACGCGCGCACCGTGGCCGCCGGGCGCGGGACAGAAGGGAAATGATGCCGCCGCTTGCGTCGCGCTTGTTAGGGCCGCTCAGGGTCCTGCCGTTTCTTCTTCCGGTATCCGCGGCGCTTGCCCAGACCGACACTTCTGCGCTGCAATGGTTGCAGCGCATTTACGCGGCAACGCAGAAGCTGAGCTATACGGGAGTTTTCGTCTACCAGCAGGGCCAGCAGGTCGAAACGTCCCGCATCACTCACATCGTCGAGGCGAGCGGGCCGCGCGAGCGGCTTGAAACCCTGGACGGCATTCCGCGCGAAATCATCCGTACGCGCGACCAGGTGGTGTGTTATCTGCCGGCGAGCATGACGGTCAAGATCGACAAACAGTCCGGTACGCGGATGTTCCCGGCGATCCTGCCCGAACGACTCAAGGAGCTTTTCGAAAACTACAACATTCGCAAAGGGGATGTGGAGCGCGTTGGCGGGTACGACTGTCAGGTCATCATCCTCGAACCCAGGGACCGGATGCGCTACGGCCACCGGCTTTGGGCCGATCTCAATACCGGTATGCTCCTGAAGGCGAAGACCTTCGATGAGAAAAACGAAATGCTGGAGCAGTTCTCGTTCACGCAGTTGCAGATCGGCGGCGCCATCGGTCGCGAACAGCTGAAAGCGCGCTTTTCCCGCGCAAGCCGGGACTGGCGGGTCGAGGATTCAGGGGCCATTCGCGCGAACCTCGCGGAAGCCGGGTGGACCATCCGTTCCAGCCCGCCGGGCTTTCGCACCGTGATCGAGTTGCTGCGCACCTTGGGAGGCACGAGCGGTGTCGGACACATCGTGCTGTCCGATGGACTTGCCGCCATATCGGTGTTCATCCAACCGGCCAAAAGCAAACAGCCGGCATTGCAGCCGGGCCTGGTGCGCCAGGGCGCGATCAACGTCTATACGCGCCCGGTTGGAGAACATTGGGTCACCGTGGTCGGTGAAGCCCCGCCAGAGAGCGTAAAATACATCGCTGATGCAGTGGAATACCGCAAGTAACAGCGCCCGGCTGCGTCGTGGCCCGTTGTAACAGGCTGTTATGCCAAGGTCTCTACCCCAACCCAAATTCGAGGACGTCGTAATGGCAAGAGCACTGTTTTTTTGTCTGATGCTTTGGAGTCCCTCTGCGCTTTTCGCGCAGGGACGCGAGCTCCCTGATTTCACCGATCTCGCGGAGAGACAGGGCCCCACTGTCGTCAACGTCAGCACGACTCAGATGCGTGAGCGCCGCAGTTCGTCGCAGGCCCCGAACATCGAGGAAGACGATCCCCTCTACGATTTTTTCCGGCGCTTTGTTCCGCGTCCTCCGGGACCGGGACAGCCTCCGCGCGAGTTGGAAAGCCGCTCGCTCGGGTCGGGCTTCATCATCAGCGCCGACGGCTACATTCTTACGAACGCTCACGTCGTGGACGCCGCCGATGAGATCACCGTTCGCCTCACCGACAAGCGCGAATTCAAAGCCCGCGTCATCGGAGCGGATCGGCGCACCGACCTCGCCGTAATCAAGATCGATGCAGTCGGGCTGCCGGCCGTGCGCATGGGCGATCCGAACCGGCTCAGGGTCGGCGAATGGGTGGTCGCAATCGGTTCTCCGTTCGGTTTCGACAACACGGTTACCGCGGGCATCGTCAGCGCCAAGGGCCGCAGTCTGCCTCAGGAGAACTTCGTTCCCTTCATCCAGACCGACGTCGCGATCAATCCGGGCAATTCAGGCGGACCGCTGTTCAACATGCGCGGCGAAGTTGTCGGCATCAATTCGCAGATCTACAGCCGCACCGGCGGGTTCATGGGATTATCGTTCGCGATCCCGATCGACGTCGCCATGGACGTTCAGAACCAGTTGCGCCAATACGGCCGCGTGAGCCGCGGACGGATCGGCGTGGTGATCCAGGAAGTCTCCAAAGAGCTCGCCGATTCCTTTGGCCTGCCCAGGCCGGCCGGGGCCTTGGTTAATGCCGTCGAGAAGGGCGGCCCGGCCGAGAAGGCCGGGGTCGAGACAGGCGACATCATTCTCAAGTTCGACGGCAAATCGGTATCGAGCTCGAGTGAGCTGCCGCGCATCGTCGGCAACACCAAACCCGGAAGCAGGGCAAGCATTGAAATATGGCGTAAAGGCGTGACCCGGGAGATTACCGTCACGGTCGGTGAGCTGATCGAGGATCGTGTCGCGGGCCGCAGCGAGCGCCGCGGAAAGTCGACGGAGCAGGCAGCCAATCGGCTCGGTTTTGCGGTCGCCGATCTCACCGCTGAGCAGAAGCGCGACCTGAAGCTGAGCGCCGGCGTGATCGTCGAAGACGTCCAGAACAATCGGCGCGCCGACGTGCGCGCGGGGGACGTGATCACGGCCGTCACGAGCAGGGGCAGGACGACCGAGGTGAGGTCCAGCGAACAGTTCAATAGATTTCTTGCGCAGCTGGAGCGCAGCTCTACTCTCACGCTTCACGTACGGCGGGGCGAGAGCAACCTGTTCGTTACCGTCAGAGGCGAAGGTGGCCCCGGTTGACGCGCCTGCGCGCGGCGCGCAGTCCCGACCGCGCGCGCTCGGAGCCAGTGGGCGCGAGCCAAGCTTGGTCCTCTACAGCCGCTCTGCTTGTCATCTCTGCAACCGGATGCTCGAAGCGCTGCGATCGCAGTTGGGCGCGGATGTCCCAGTCACGATCGTGGATGTCGAGGGCGACCCCGCGCTCAAGGCGCGCTACGGCGAGCACGTGCCCGTGCTCGTGGCCGGTGATACCGAGCTTTGCCGCCACGTGGTTGATCCTGCAAGGGTCGCTGCATACGTCGCGGAAATGCGCTAAAATTCAAAGTCTTGTAAACCGCAAAGGGTGCTCAACAGCACCCTTTTTTGTACGCCGCGCATGCAGCACATCCGCAATTTTTCGATCATTGCCCATATAGACCACGGTAAGTCGACGCTCGCGGACCGCTTGATCCAGCGCTGTGGCGGATTACCCGAGCGCGAGATGTCGGAGCAGGTGCTCGACACCATGGATTTGGAGCGCGAGCGCGGCATCACCATAAAAGCGCAGACGGCCGCGCTGCAATACACCGCTCGCGACGGGCGGACCTACAACCTCAATCTTATCGACACTCCGGGCCACGTCGATTTCTCCTACGAAGTGTCGCGTTCGCTTGCTGCGTGCGAGGGTGCTTTGCTCGTGGTCGATGCGAGCCAGGGTGTCGAGGCGCAGACGGTGGCCAACTGTTACACCGCGTTCGAGCAAGGCGTGGAAGTGGTGCCGGTGCTCAACAAGATCGATCTGCCTTCGGCCAGTCCGGAGCGAGCCATCCAGGAAATCGAAGACGTGATCGGCATCGCAGCGAAGGACGCGGTGCGCGCGAGCGCCAAGACCGGCGAAGGCGTGGACGAGGTTCTGGAGGCGGTAATTCATCGCATTCCGGCGCCCAAAGGCAGCCCCGATGCACCGCTCAAGGCATTGATCATCGATTCGTGGTTCGACAACTACGTCGGCGTGATCATGCTGGTGCGCCTGGTGGACGGCATCATCCGGCCGAAGGACAAGCTGCTGCTGATGTCTACCCAGGCGGTTCACTTGTGCGAGCAGGTTGGCGTGTTCACGCCCAAGTCACAAGGCCGCGAACGGCTTTCGGCGGGAGAGGTGGGATTCGTCACGGCCGGAGTGAGAGAGCTACAGCACGCGCGCGTCGGCGATACCATAACCTTGGTAAATCATCCCGCAACAGCGCCGCTGCCCGGCTTCAAGGAGATCAAGCCGCAGGTGTTCGCGGGGCTCTATCCGGTCGAGGCCAATGAATACGAGGCGCTGCGCGACGCTCTGGAAAAGCTGAAGCTTAACGACGCTTCGCTGCACTACGAGCCGGAGACCTCGCAGGCGCTCGGATTCGGCTTTCGTTGCGGATTTCTGGGTCTGCTGCACATGGACATCGTGCAGGAGCGCCTGGAGCGCGAATACGACATGGCGCTGGTGACCACCGCCCCCACCGTGGTGTATGAGGTCCGGTTGCGCGACGGCACGGTCGCGCGCATCGAAAACCCGGCGAAAATGCCGGACCCCTCGAAAATCGAGGAAATTCGCGAGCCGATCATCGAGACAATCATTTTTGTGCCGCAGGAGTATGTCGGCGCGATCATGACCCTGTGCACGCAGAAGCGCGGCGTGCAACGCAACATGCAATACCACGGGCGCCAGGTCATGCTGACCTATGAAATGCCGCTCAACGAGGTGGTGATGGATTTTTTCGACAAGATGAAATCCGCGAGCCGCGGTTACGCTTCGCTGGACTATGAGTTCAAGGAATATCGTGCCGCCGACATGGTGAAGCTCGACATTCTCATCAACGGGGAGCGGGTCGACGCATTGTCGCTCATGGTGCATCGAGAAAATTCAACGTACCGCGGCCGCGACCTGGTTTCGCGAATGCGCGAGCTGATCCCGCGGCAGATGTTCGACGTTGCCGTGCAGGCGGCGATCGGCTCGCACATCATCGCGCGCGAGACCGTAAAGGCGCTGCGGAAGAACGTGCTTGCAAAGTGCTACGGTGGAGACGTGTCGCGCAAAAGGAAATTGCTGGAAAAGCAGAAAGCGGGGAAGAAGCGCATGAAACAGGTCGGGACGGTGGAAATACCCCAGGAGGCGTTTCTCGCCATACTCCAGGTGGAGAGTAAGTAGCGACATGAGCCCGAGAGCAGACGGCGCCGCAGCGTGGCGCCTCGGAACGTGCGCAGCGGAGGCGCCGTACTGCGCCGGCTTCGCTGTGCAGCTGCGCGGGCACGGCCGCTCCTCCGGCGCCCTGCTAGGCGGGGATGCGACCAGGCGAATAGCGCAGTTCATCGCCAGCGAGGCCTACAAATGAAAAAAGAGGTACGGCGATGAATTTCGCCCTGATACTGTTCGTCCTGCTGCTGTTCACCGGGGCGTTCGCCCTTGCCGACGCCGTTTATTTCAGCAAACGGCGCCGCAAGACCGACAAGGAGCCCTGGTGGATCGAGTATCCGAAGAGCTTTTTCCCCGTTATTCTGATCGTGTTCTTGTTGCGCTCGTTCCTGGTGGAGCCGTTCAAGATTCCATCCGGGTCGATGGTGCCGACTCTGGTGGTGGGCGATTTCATCCTGGTCAACAAGTTTGCCTACGGCATCCGGATCCCGCTCATCAACAAGAAGATCATCAGAATCGGCGAGCCCGGTCGCGGCGACGTGATGGTGTTCCGCTTTCCGGAGGATACGTCGCTGGATTACATCAAACGGGTGATCGGCATTCCCGGGGACAAGATCGTGTACGCGAACAAGAAGCTTTCGATCAACGGCGTGGAACAGCCGCGCAGGCAGCTGTCCGACTATCTGCATCCTGAGCGGATCCATTACTCCAGACGGTTTCTGGAGAAGGTAGGCGAGGTCGAGCACGCTCTGCTCATCGAGGAAGACACCTCGTCGGCGGTCCCGTTTACACGACCGTTCCCGTTTCGGGAAAATTGCAACTACAATAGCGAAGGCGTGACCTGCACGGTGCCCGCCGGGCACTATTTTATGATGGGCGACAACCGCGATAACTCCGCCGACAGCCGCGTGTGGGGCTTCGTGCCCGACGAAAATATCGTCGGCAAGGCGTTTTTCATCTGGTTTAACTTCAGCGAGCCGCGGCGCTTCGGGAGATTTCAGTGAAGGAGGATCTATGAGGAATCAGCAAGGCGCTACTTTGCTCGGGATGTTGGCGGTAGGCATCGTCATCGTCTTTCTCGTGGTCGGAGGCGTGAAGATCGCCCCGGCCTACATCGAGTACTTCACCGTTAAGAAGGCGATTGTCGCCATCGCGCGGTCCAACAGCAAGGCCACCGTGGGCGAGGTCCGCTATGCATTCCAACTGCGCGCCGCGATAGACAACATCGACGTGATCGGAGCCAAGGACCTGGAGGTCACGAAGGAGGGCGCCGAGGTCGTGATCTCGTTCGCCTATCCCAAGCGAATCCCCCTGTTCGGGAACGTCAACGTCGTAATCGATTTTGCGGCGAGCAGCAACAATTAGCGCCGTAATCCCGCTGGAACCCGCCTCACGCCCGGCCTTCAACCCGACGGGATCCGTGGACCGGGGGCGACTTCAAGAAAGTATCGGATACGGCTTTTCCCGGGCCGACCTGCTCGCACAAGCTCTCACTCATCGCAGTCACGGCGCTCCCCACAACGAGCGTCTTGAGTTTCTCGGAGACAGTGTCCTCAACTGCGTGATCGCGGCGGAGCTGTTCGAGCGTTTCGGCAAGTTGCCCGAGGGAGACCTATCGCGGTTGCGTGCGCAACTCGTGCGCCAGGAAACCCTGCACCAGCTGGCGCAAACACTCACCCTGGGCGACCACTTGCGCCTGGGCGAAGGCGAGCTGAAGAGCGGCGGTTTCGCGCGGCCTTCGATTCTCGCCGATGCGTTCGAGGCGTTGATAGGCGCGGTTTTTGTCGACGGCGGCTTTTTGGCGGTCCGCAAGACCATCGTGCTGCTGTACGAGCCCTTGCTCGCGGACCTTGATCCCAACGCGCTCGCAAAGGATCCGAAAACGCTTCTGCAGGAGCTGCTCCAGGCGAGAAAGATCGCGCTGCCGCAGTACTTTGTGGTGGCGGCCCGCGGAGCGGCGCACAGCCAGAATTTCGAAGTCGAGTGCCTTATCCCCGAGCTGTCCCTGCGGACTACCGGGAGCGGAAGCAGCCGCCGCACCGCCGAGCAGGAAGCTGCACTTCGGGCTTTCGAGAAAATCCGCCGCTGAAAAACCGGTTTCCGCGACGTTTTCATCACGCTGAGTGACGCGAGTGAGCTCCGAACCATTTCGCTGCGGCGCGATCGCCCTGATCGGGCGTCCCAACGTCGGCAAATCCACGCTGCTCAACGCATTGCTGGGACAGAAGCTCAGCATCACTTCGCGCAAGCCGCAGACGACGCGACACTGCCTTCGCGGCGTCCTCACCACCAAGACGGCGCAATTCATCTTCGTCGACACACCGGGTTTCCAGTCTCGGCACCGAGGCGCCCTCAATCGCGTGATGAATCGCGCGGTTCGCGGAACGCTGGAATCGGTCGATGTATCCGCGCTGGTGGTGGAGGCGACGCGCTTCGGGGCCGAAGACCGTGCGCTTTTGAAGCTGGCGCGGGCGGGGACGCCGCTCGTTCTTGTCGTAAACAAGATCGACCTGAGCGACCCCGAAGGCCTGTTGCCATTTCTGAAAAAGGCCGAAAGCGAAGCCGAATTCTCCGAAATCGTTCCGGTAAGCGCCCGTCGCCGCAAGGGACTCGATGAGCTGCTCCACGTGATCGAGCGTCACCTGCCGGAACAGCCGGCGATATACCCCGAGCACGATTTCACCGACCGCAACGAGCGATTCCTCGCCGCGGAACTGATTCGCGAAAAACTGTTCCGCTCCCTCGGCGAGGAGCTTCCCTACAGCTCCGGTGTGGAAATCGAGAAATTCGAAGAGCAGGGCAGCTTGCGGCGCATTCACGCCTTGATCGTCGTGGAAAAAGAGGGCCACAAGGCGATCATCATCGGAACCCGCGGAGAAAAGCTGAAAGAGATTGCGACCGCCGCGCGCCTCGACATGGAGAAGCTTTTCGGCGGGAAGGTCTATCTGGAAGTGTGGGTCAGGGTGCGAAGCGGGTGGACGGACGACGAGGCTTCTGTAAGACGAATGGGCTATGGCTGAGCGAACCAGACAGGAAAGCCGCGACGCCTTCATCCTGCACGGCTATCCCTATCGCGAAACGAGCCTGCTGCTCGAGGTATTCGCCCGTGGGTTGGGGCGGGTATCGATGGTGGCGCGCGCAGCGCGCAGCCCGCGCTCGCCTTTGCGCGGGGTTTTGCTCGCCTTTCAGCCGCTTGCCCTGTCCTGGTTCGGCAAGGGTGAGGTACGCACGCTCGCGCGCGCCGAGTGGCTCGGCGGCCAGCCGTTGCTGCGCGGCGAAGCGCTGCTGTGCGGGTTCTATCTCAACGAGTTGCTGCTGCGGTTGCTTCCCCGCGAAGACCCGCACGACGCCTTGTTCGCGCGATACCACGAAGCGCTGAGCAGGCTCGCGCAGCAGGGCGGCTCGACTCAGGCGCTGCGCTCGTTCGAAAGAGCGCTGCTCAAGGAACTCGGCTACGCCATGACGCTCGATCGCGCCGGCGCGGGCGGCGGTGCGATCGACGCCGGGAAAACATATGCCTACGATCCGGAGAGCGGACCGATCGAGGCCAAAGGGGCGGAAGCAGAGCCGCTGGTATCGGGCCGTACGCTGCTCGACATGGCTCGCGACGACTACACCGATCCTCAGACGCAGCAGCAAGCCAAGGCGCTGATGCGCGCGCTGATCAACCATCGCCTGGAATATCGGCCCTTGAAGAGCCGTCAGATCTTCAGGGACCTGCTCGCACTTTGAGGCGCGGTCGGCATGACTCTCCTGAGCGCCAACCTCAACAAAATCGCGTTGCTGCGCAATACGCGCACCGTGGGCTTTCCGAGTGTGGTCCATGCGGCGCGCCTTGCGCTAAACGCGGGGGCTCACGGAATCACGGTCCATCCGCGTCCTGACGGACGGCATATGCGGGCCCAGGACGTGCGCGAGCTGGCCGCCGTCCTCAGGGAATGGCCCCGAGCCGAATTCAACATCGAGGGCAATCCGTTTCACGGCTTGCTCGAGTTTGTGCGCGACGTGCGCCCGCGTCAGTGCACGCTGGTGCCCGACGAGAGCGGCGCTTTCACTTCCGACCACGGCTGGGACCTGCCGGCAGACCGGGCGCGCCTGAAGCCCGTGGTCGCCGAGCTCAAGTCGCTCGGCGTGCGGGTGAGCTTGTTCATGGACCCGCTGCCGGATGCCATGGGAGCGGTCCGGGAGCTCGGCGCTGACCGGGTCGAATTGTATACAGAACCCTACGCGCTCAGCTTCGGCACCTCGGAGGAGGGGTCGGTTCTCGGACGCTATGCGCAAGCCGCCCGGGCTGCGCAGCGCGTCGGGCTCGGCATCAACGCCGGCCACGATCTCAATCTCGATAACTTGCCGATCTTCCTGCGCACGGTACCGGACGTGCTCGAGGTTTCGATCGGACACGCGCTCATCTCCGATGCGCTGGAGTTCGGCCTCGCCGAGGCCGTGCGGCGCTATCTCGACGCGATCCGGCGCGGCAACGCAGGCAGATCGGCATGATTTTCGGCATCGGTACGGATCTCTGCGATGTCGGTCGCATCGAGCGGGCGCTGGAGCGCTTCGGCGAGCGCTTCGCCGGAAGAATTCTGGTGGCCTCCGAGATGGAGCGCTTTCGCCGCCAACGAAAGCCTGCCGGCTATCTGGCGAAGCGCTTCGCGGCCAAGGAGGCGTTTTCCAAGGCGCTCGGTACCGGGATCCGCTTTCCGGTCAACTGGCACAACGTCTGGGTCGAGAACGAGCGCTCGGGGAAACCTTCGCTGAAATTTTCACGCGCCCTCGCCGGTCTGCTCAAGCGGCGCGGCATAGGGAACGTTTACCTGTCTCTCACCGACGAACCTGGCATGGCTTGTGCCTTCGTAGTGATCGAAGGGAACGGACGCCCCGTCCGGAGACGCAAGTGACCCTGGGTCCCGTGATGCTCGATCTCGCGGGGCTTGCGCTCACCGCGGAGGAGAGGGAACGGCTGCGCTATCCTTCGGTCGGAGGCGTAATTCTCTTTGCGCGCAATTTCGAGTCGCCCAGCCAACTGCGCGCACTTACCGCCGAGATTCGCGCCCTCCGCCGTCCCGAGCTGCTCATCGCGGTGGACCACGAGGGTGGCCGGGTGCAGCGCTTTCAGCAAGGGTTCACGCGCATCCCGCCGATGCGCTCGCTCGGTGAGCGCTGGGAAACCGACGCGGCTGAAGCGAGGGCCCTGGCCGAGGCGATGGGCTACGTCATCGCGGTGGAACTGCGCTCGCACGGAGTCGATTTCAGCTTTGCGCCCGTGCTCGATGTGGACTTCGGCTCGAGCAGCGTGATCGGCGATCGCGCTTTTTCGGACGAACCGGCGGTAATCGCGGCGCTCGCCGGCGCTTTCGTCGCCGGACTAACCGCCGGCGGCGCGGCATCGGTCGGCAAGCATTTTCCCGGTCACGGCTACGTCAAGGCGGACTCGCACGTCGATGTTCCGCGGGACGGGCGTTCACTTGCTGAAATCGAGGCGGCCGACCTGCAGCCGTACCGCGGCCTGATCGCGCACGGACTCGCCGGGGTGATGCCCGCCCACGTAATCTATCCCGCGGTGGATCGCCTGCCGGCGGGGTTTTCGAGCGTGTGGCTGAAGGACATCCTGCGAGGGCGCCTGGCGTTCGACGGCATGATCTTCAGCGACGATCTCTCGATGGAAGGCGCGAGCGTAGCCGGCGGCCCGAACGAGCGCGCACTCGCGGCGCTTGAGGCGGGCTGCGACATGGTTCTTCTGTGCAACGCGCCGCAGGCCGCGGACGAACTGCTCGACGCGTTGAAAGGCCGTGCGCTCGATCCCGGACGCGCCGAGCGCATGCGCGGCCGAACGGCGAAACCTCTCGCTTCTGACACCCGCTACGCAGCGGCCGTCACTGCGATTCAGGGTATCCTGGCCTGAGACGCCATGACACACGACCACGACCACGGCGCGCACGGTCCGCGATATGCCGGCCGGGCTTTCGCGGTGGGCATCGGACTGAATCTCGCCTTCGTGATCGTGGAGGCCGTGTACGGCGTGCTCGCGCACTCCATGGCGCTGCTCGCCGACGCCGGGCACAATCTCTCCGATGTGCTCGCGCTGACGCTGGCGTGGGGCGCCAGCACTTTGGCGAGGCGTGAGCCCTCGGAGCGTTTTACCTACGGCCTGCGCAGCTCATCGATCCTCGTCGCTCTGCTCAACGCGGCGCTCCTTCTCGTGGTGACCGGCGGCATCGCCTGGGAGGCGATCAATCGCATGGCGATGCCTTCGCCCGTCGCCGGTGAAACGGTGATCTGGGTGGCGCTCGTCGGGATCCTCGTCAACGGGGCGAGCGCGATGCTGTTCGCGCGCGACCGCAGGCGCGACATCAACATGCGCGGCGCGTTCCTGCACCTTGCGGCCGACGCGGCGGTATCGCTCGGCGTCGTCGTCGCGGGAATCGGCATCCTGTTCACCGGCTGGCTGTGGCTCGACCCGCTCACCGGGCTCGTCATCGCGGTCGCCATCGTGTGGAGCACCTGGGGCCTGCTGCGCGATTCAGTCGCGCTAGCGTTGAACGCGGTCCCGGAGCACATCGATCCGCGCGTCGTGCGCACCTACCTGTCGAGGCTCGCGGGCGTCACCGAAGTGCACGACCTGCACATCTGGGCAATGAGCACGACCGAGACCGCGCTCACCGTGCACCTGGTCATACCCGGCGGGCATCCCGGCGACGCGTTCCTGGCGGAAGTGTGCAAAGAGCTGCGCGCGCGCTACCACGTGCATCACGCGACCATCCAGGTCGAGATCGGCGCGCAGCCGTGCGAGTTGGCGCCGGACCATGTGGTGTAGGAGTCCGCCTCAGACCCGCTCGATGTACGTGCCGTCGTTGGTGTTGACCTTGATTTTTTCGCCGTTGTTCACGAACGGCGGCACCTGCACCATGAGACCAGTCTCGGTCTTGGCTGGTTTGAACGATGTCGTCACCGTGGCATTCTTGATGCCCGGCTCGGTGTCGACTACCTGCAGGACCACCGACGGCGGTAGCTCGACGCCGATCGCGCGACCGTCGTAGAAATTCACCTTGACGTCGGTGTTGGGCAGCAGGAAACCGGTCTGCTCGTCGAGGAAGTCCCGCGACAGGTTCATCTGTTCGTAATTTTCCTTGTCCATGAAAATGAAGCTGTCGGCCTCGCTGTAGAGGTACTGCATCTCCCGCGAATCGACCACAGCGCGCTCGACCTTGTCTTCGGTGCGGATGCGCTGGTTGGTCTTGGTGCCGCTCTCGATGTCCTTCATCTCGACCTGCATGAAGGCGCCGCCGCGCCCGCCGACGTGCACGTGATAGCATTTGAGCACGCGCCAGATCCGCTTTTCCCACTCGAGCAGGTGACCGACGCGGATTTCGGTGGCCAGAACTTTCGCCATGGATATATCGTGAAAAAGGGCGAGATTTTATAACAAAACAGCACGGCCCATGAAGCTGATTGCGCAGCCTGGATACAACCCAAACTGCCGGGACTGCCCGCGGCTTGCCAAGTTTCTCGATCGTGTCAGAAAAGAGCATCCGCAGTACCATGCGCGGCCGGTTGCGCCTTTCGGGCCGCTGCGCTCGAAGCTCCTGGTCGTGGGTCTTGCCCCGGGCATGCACGGCGCGAACCGCACCGGGCGGCCTTTTACGGGCGACACCGCCGGCGTGCTTCTTTATCGCAGCTTGCACAAGTTCGGTTTTGCCAATCACGGTGGCTCCGACCGGACCGACGACGGACTGAGGCTCATCGGCTGCCGAGTCACCAACGCAGTGAAATGCCTGCCGCCGCAGAACAAGCCATTGCCCGACGAGGTGCGGCGCTGCAATCGCTACCTTGCCGAGGAGATCGCGGCGGCGCGGCCGAGGGCGATCCTCGCGCTCGGTGCGATCGCCCACCGCGCGGTGTTGATGGCTTTCAAACTCGCCCCGAGTCGGCATCGCTTCGCGCATCATGCCGTCCACGAGCTTCCAGGAACGCGGCTTTTCGATAGCTACCACTGCAGCCGCTATAATACGAATACCAAGCGGCTCACCACGTCGCAATTCGAAACGGTGATCCGTGACATCGCAAATTTTCTCCGCGGCGCCCGATGAACTCCCGCAGCAAAACGCTCCGGTCCCAAGAACCCCGGAGCGGGCCGCACGCAGGGGCATTCGACGCCCAGGCGCTCCTCGCGACGCTTCCCGGGCTGCCGGGCGTGTACCGCATGATCGGCAGGGAAGGAGAGATCCTCTACGTCGGCAAGGCGGGCGATCTGAAAAAGCGCGTCTCGTCGTATTTCCAAAAGACCCAGCATGCGCCGCGCATCGCCATGATGCTGACGCAGGTCGCGGGCGTCGAGATCACCGTCACCCGCTCCGG
>Ga0137451_1000266_pt1 | contig 15804 bp, 15 predicted proteins | sample EasRivERMGT500_2_FD_102336 | JGI IMG/M metagenome (GOLD analysis project Ga0137451, IMG submission 102336) | Soil microbial communities from meander-bound floodplain in the East River, Colorado, USA - East River MetaG ERMGT500_2 | ecosystem: Environmental > Terrestrial > Soil > Floodplain ... | reverse complement strand
GAGTGCAGTTGCTCGAAGCGCCACACAGAACTGGCCTTGCAGCCCCAACACTGTGAGAGCCGGAGCAACCGTAGAGTTCTTGCGGTGCGGGCAGGCGCACTACGTTCCCTCGAGTTCTAACGTTAAGTATACGGACCGTGTAAGGTTACACCGAAACCTTGCAAGGTACCCCAATGCCATATCGCCACAGAGATTCGATGAGCCGCAAGTTGCGCGCGATGCGCGAGGCCCGTGAGCGGGCTCGCATGGAGAACGCCGAGCCGCGCCCTCCCAGCCACGAGCTCCCGACGCTGCGGCGGACGATCATCGTCATCGATCATGACTTCGGTACCGTCGAGCATCGCATCGATCTCTACCGCACGCGCCGCATCGATTGCTACCGGGCGGTGGCGGACGGTGTGGAATGGAAGCGCAGCGTCGGTTGGTCGAAAGTGCTGTCCGGCCTGCGCCTGAAGTTCCCTCGAGTCCGCGCCGCCTGAGCGCCGGGGATGTTTGTTCTATTCCCGAAACGACGGATCGATCGAGTCGAGCTTCTTGATCAGCGCCGGCCATTCGAGCAGGCCGAGCTTGCGGCGCACGCCGGGCTGATAGAGGTGCGACGCGTCCTCCACGATCTTGCGCGGCGGCAGCGAGATCTCGGTGTTGCAGGCGAGCGTCGCCACCTGAAGCTGACAGGCGCGCTCCAGGCGAAAGATGTTGTCGAACGCCTGGGGAATGCTCGCGCCGACCACCAGCAGCCCGTGGTTCCTGAGGATCATCGCCTCGCGATTTCCCAGGTCGCGTACCAGGCTCTCCTGCTCGTCCATGTCGATCGCCACGCCCTCGTAGTCGTGGTAGCCGATGTCGATGAAGCGCATCGCTGTCTGCGCGAGGGGCATCAACCCCACCTTCATCGCCGACACCGCCATTCCCGCGATCGTGTGGGTATGGATGACGCAGTCCACCTCGTGCCGCGCGCGATGGATCGCGCTGTGGATCACGAAGCCCGCCTTGTTGATGTCGTACTCGGTGGGATTGAAGAGGATCTTGCCGTCGAGGTCCAGCTTGATGAAGCAAGACGCGTGCATCTGCTCGTAGAGCATGCCGTAGGGATTGATGAGGAAGGCGTTGTCTTCGCCCGGCACGCGGGTCGAGATGTGGTTGGCGATCATCTCGTCCATGCCGTAGAGGTGCACCAGCCGGTAGGCGGCGGCGAGATCGACGCGCTTGGCCCATTCTCCGGGGCTGACCTGTTCGCGGACGGATTTTTGCTTCTTGATGCGGGTGACGCTCATAAGGGGCCACAAGGCTGATGCCGATGTAAACAGCATAGACGAAATCCTGGAAGGAAGCGGCTCGACCCCAACCACAACGCGCCGCAACATGGAAAACATGGAGACTTCGAAGCCGGTCTGCCCACTCACCCAAGCAGCCGTTGTCCAGGCTCATACCATGTTGGATAAAACTCCTTCTTGCGAGGAAACCCGAACACACGTAAAGTGCCTACAAATCAAGGAAAAAGAACCGCCGGAGAGCGGTGTTCCAATTCAAACCAAGAGGAGATAGTCATGAGATTCATCCTAAGAGTGCGAAACCTCGCCCTCGCTTCACTTGCCCTGGCGGCGGCGCTGCCGGCGTTTGCCCAGGACGTCAAGATCGGCTACGCCATCGCGCGCACCGGGCCGTGGGCGCCGGGCGCGCAGGTGACGCAGGAGCCGAACTACATCCTGTGGGCCGAGCAGGTGAACGCCGCCGGCGGGCTGAGCGTCAAGGGGGTCAAGCGCAAAATCGAGCTGGTCGCCTACGACGACCGCAGCGAGATGGAAACCATGCTGCGTACCTACGAGAAGCTGATGGGGACGGACAAGGTGGACCTGGTCCTGCCGCCGTGGGGAACGGGCGCGAATTTCGCGGTGATGCCGCTGCTGCAGAAGTACGGCTACCCCGTGCTCGCGCCGACCGCGACGGGCAGGAAGCTGCTTGAGATGAAGAACCCTTACTTCTTCGCCATGCTGCAACAACCCGATCTGATGATGGGCGCGCTCGCCGAGCTGCTCGTCTCGCGCGGTGTGAAAACCGCAGCGGTGATTTACGTCGATGAGCTGTTCGGGCTGGAGAACGTCGGCGCGCTGGAAACGGCGCTCAAAGCGAAGAACATCCGAATCGTCGAGAAGAAAAGCTATCCGCTCGGGGTGAAAGATCTCTCGCCGGTATTGAAGGACATCAAGGCGAAGAACCCCGATGCCTTCATCGGCGTCACTTATCCGCCCGACACCTTCCTGGTGACAGGCCAGTCGAAGGAGATCGCCTTCAACCCGAAGGTGTTCTACGCCGCAGTCGGCACCGCGTTCCCGGTCTACCAGCAGAAGATGGGCGCGACCGTCGAGGGCGTGATGGGCCTGGGCACCTGGAACCCGAAGTCCAACCCCGGGACCAAGGCGTACTTCGACGCGCACGTGGCGAAGTTCAAGAAAGAGCCGGACCGCTGGGCGAGCGCGCATGGCTGGGCCGGGCTGCAGATCCTGCAGCAGGCGGTGGAGAAGGTGGGGCTCGACCGCAAGGCCCTCCGCGACGCCATCGCCAACGGCGAGTTCGACACTATCATCGGCAAGATCCGGTTCAAGGACGGCGAGAACGTATCGACGCCAGGCATCGTGAGCCAGTGGCAGAAGGGCGAATTCGAGGTGGTGTGGCCGAAGGCGCGCGCCACCGCACAAGCGATCGTTCCCAAGCCTGCCTGGAAATAGCTCCGTAACGGACCGACGGCCTCGCGGGTAATCCGCGGGGCCGTTTTTGTTCTCAACTCCCCGTTTATGGGTTTCTGGCTCGATCTCACCGCATCCGGACTCATCACCGGCGGCATCTATGCCGTGGTCGCCGTCGGCCTGAACCTGCAATACGGGCTGATGCGGATCATGAACATCGCGCACGGCGAATTCCTGATGGTGGGCGCATACCTGACCTGGTGGGCGCACACGGCGCTGGGCGTCAATCCCCTTGCGTTCCTGCCGGTGGTGATGGTGGTGCTGTTCCTTGCCGGACTGCTCGTGTACCGCGTCTGTTTCCTCAGAATTGCGCGCGGCGCCCCCTCGGTCGAGGTGATAGAGGCAAGAAGCCTCCTGGTCAGTTTCGGCCTGATGTACCTGGTGCAGAACGCGGTGTATCTTGCCTGGGGCGCCGACCTGCGCGGCTATTCGTTCCTCACCGAGCCGGTGGAGATCGCGGAGGCGCGTTTCACCGCCAACCGGCTGGTGGTTTTCGCTTTCGCGCTCGGGGCCAGTCTCGCGTTGCTTGCGGTCTTGCGCTTTACCCTCATCGGCAAAGCGGTCCGCGCCATGATGCAATCGCCCGTCGGCGCGCAGCTCGTGGGGATCAACACCGCGACGCTGCATCCGGTGGTATTCGGCGCGGGTCTGGCGCTTGCCGGGGTCGCCGGTGCGCTCTTGTCGATGGTCTATGAAATTTCGCCCTCGATGGGCGAACCGTATACCGTGACCGCGCTGATCGTGATCACCCTGGGCGGACTGGGAAGCGCCGCGGGCTGCCTTGCCGGCGGGCTGCTGCTCGGTCTGGTCGAGGCCTTCGGCATGCACTTTACCAATCCCTCGCTGAAAATGCTGCTCTCCTACGGCGTGTTCATCGCGGTGCTGCTCGCGCGGCCGAAGGGCCTGTTTTCGAAATGAGCCCGAGATGCGCGCACTAGGCCTGCGTTCCATCCTCGCCGCCACCGGCGTATCAGCGGTCGTGCTCGCAGCGATGCCCTGGCTGCTGCCGGATTTCTGGCTGTCGCTCGCGCTGACCTGCCTGATGTACGCGGCGCTGGCGGTGAGCTGGGCGATGTTCTGCGGCGCGACCAATTATCTGTCGCTCGCCACCTCGGCATTCTTCGGAATCGGCGCCTACGTCACCGCCTGGGGCCTGGCGACGCTGAGCTACCCGGTGGCAGTAATCCTCGGGGGTCTGGCGGCGGCGGCGTTCGCGACCCTCGTCGGCGCGGCGGTGCTGCACCTGCGCGGGGCGTATTTCGCGGTGCTTACCTTCGGTCTGGGCGAGTTGGTGCGCCACGCAATTACTTATTTTGAAAAGAGCTATTTCAAGACCGTCGGCCGCGTGATCCAGGAAGCGCCCTCCTCGACGACGGTCTATCTCACGGTGCTGCTCATCGCGGCCGCGGCAGTATGCGTTTGCGCGATGGTGCGCGCCAGCCGACTCGGGCTTGCGCTTGCGGGCATCGGCGCCGACGAGGAGCGCACCCAGACCCTCGGGGTGAACGCTCGGCGGGCCAAGATCCTCGGTTTTGCGCTCTCGGCGTTTTTCGCCGGCGCGATCGGAGCGGCGATCGCGGTGCGCTGGACCTACATCGATCCAACCGCGGTGTTCAATCCGTTCATTGGTTTCCAGACAGTGCTGATTGCGATGGTCGGCGGCGCGCATACTCTCATCGGGCCGCTCGTCTCGTCGGTGGTTTTCAGCCTGCTCACCGAATTCCTGCGGCTGCAGTTCCCATACGCTTTCCTGATCCTGCTCGGCACGCTGTTGATCCTGCTGGTGCTGTACCTGCCGGGCGGATTGGCGTCATTGATGCAGCGCAGGTGGGTCCGTGGCTGACGTACTGCTCGCGGCAAAGGGCGTCACGGTTCGTTTCGGCGGACTGACCGCAGTGGACAATGTCGAGTTGGAAGTGCGCGCCGGGGAATTTATCGGCGTGATCGGTCCGAACGGCGCCGGCAAGACCACGCTTTTCCACACCTTGTCCGGCGTGCTGGTGCCCAGCGCCGGGCGACTCGTTGTGGCCGGGGATGACCTCACCGGACGTCCGGCGCACGCGTTCGCCACGCACGGGGTGGCGCGCACGTTCCAGACGCCGCGGGTGTTCCGCGACATGACCGCTGAGCAGAACGTGCGCTTCGGGCTCGAGTTTGCCGGTCGTACGCGCATGCACGCGCACGACGCTTTCGACGACGCACGCACGATCCTCGGCTTTCTCGGCCTCGCCGATGCCGCCGACATTCCCGCGGGCGGACTGACGCCCGCCAGGCAGCGCCTGCTCGAGATCGGCATGGCGCTGGGGGCGCGTCCGCGCGTACTGCTCCTCGATGAAGCGGCCGCGGGGCTCACGCACACCGAGCTGGAGGCGGCCGCGCAGCTCATCCGGCGGGTGCGCGACGAGCTGGGCCTCGCCGTGATCTGGATCGAGCACGCGGTGCGCGTGCTGATGAATTACGTCGAGCGCGTCGCGGTGCTGCACCAGGGCAGGAAAATCGCCGACGGCGACCCGCGCGCGGTGAGCAAGGATCCGGCCGTGATCGAAGCGTATCTTGGCGAGGAAGGCGAACCCGAGAAGAAGGCAGCATGAGCGCAGGATTGATAGTGCACGGACTCTCGGCGGGCTACGGCGGCATCCGCGTGCTCGAGAGTGTGGACCTCGAGGCGCCGAAGGGCGAGCTCACGGTCGTCGTCGGGCCGAATGGGGCGGGCAAGACGACGCTTCTCAAGGCGCTCTCAGGACTGATTCCGCGCCGCGGCGAGGTGCTCTTCGACGGCACGCCGCTGCCCGAACAGCCGGCTGCGATCGTTTCGCGCGGGCTCGCCCAAGTCCCCGAAGGCAGGCAGCTCTTCCCTCAAATGACGGTGCGCGAGAATCTGGAGCTCGGCGGGTATCTGCTGCCGAAAGGCGAGCGTTCCGCGCGCCTCGAGCGCGTGTGCGAGTTTTTCCCCAAGCTTGCCGAACGGCGCGAGCAGTTCGCCGGGACGATGTCGGGCGGGGAGCAGCAGATGCTGGCGGTGGGGCGAGCGCTGATGGGCAAGCCCAGGCTTCTGATGCTCGACGAGCCTTCGCTCGGGCTCGCGCCGAAAATGGTGGACGAATTGCTCGCGATCGTGCGCCGCATCCGCGACGACGGCGTCACGATCCTGCTTGTAGAACAGAACATCGCCAAGGCGCTGGCGATCGCCGAAGGCGCCTACGTGATCGAACGCGGCGCCGTGGTGATGAAGGGCGCCGCCGGGAAGCTCCTGCGCTCGGAGCGTTTGCGCGCGGCCTATCTCGGCGCCGAAGCGACCCCAGGAACATTGTCTTGGAAAGGAGGGATTTTTATGTCCACGCAGCAGACAACGGCGGTGACCATCGCCGCGGAAAACGCCTGGAAGGGCAAGATATTCTCCGGGCGCTGGCAAATGGCGAAGGGCGGCACGCGCGAAGTGATCGAGCCCGCGACCGGAAAGGTCCTCACCGAAGTGGGCTTTGCCGATGCAGAAGACGTGCGCGACGCGGCGAAAACCGCGGCGGCCGCGCAGGTCGAATGGGCGAACACGCCCGCCGATCAGCGCGCTGCGGTGCTGCGCCGCGCGGCGCAGCTTCTGGAAGCGCATGCCGAGGCGCTGCGCCCGTGGATCGTGCGCGAGACCGGCGGCATTCCGCCGAAAGCCGATTTCGAGCTGCACTTCGTCACCAGCATCCTGATCGAGGCCGCGGCGATCGCCACTCAGCCGCCGGGCGTCATGCTGCCTAGCGGCCCGAAGCGCATGAGCTTCGCGCGCCGCGTGCCGCACGGCGTCGTGGGCGTGATCTCCCCGTTCAATTTCCCGCTCATCCTTTCGGCGCGCGCGGTGGCGCCCGCGCTCGCGCTCGGCAACGCGGTGATCCTCAAGCCCGATCCGCAGACCCCGATCACCGGCGGTTTCATCCTGGCGCGGTTGTTCGAAGCTGCGGGGCTGCCGGCCGGGCTGCTGCACGTGCTGCCCGGGGGTGCCGCCGCGGGCGAGGCGTTGATCACCGATCCAAACGTCCCCATGATCTCGTTCACCGGTTCGACCGCGACCGGCAGGCGCGTCGGCGAGCTGGCGAGCAAGCATCTGAAGAAGGTGACGCTCGAGCTCGGAGGCAAGAATTCGATGATCGTGCTCGATGACGCCGATCTCGAAGTCGCGGCTTCAAGCGTGGCCTGGAGCGCCTACCTGCATCAAGGCCAGATCTGCATGGCGACGGGGAAGGTGCTCGCGCACCGCAAGGTCGTGCGCGAGCTGACCCAGCGGCTCGTCGAAAAGGCGAAGAAGCTCCCGGTGGGCGACCCGAACAGCCAGCAGGTCGCGCTGGGGCCCCTGATCAGCGAGCGGCAGTTGCTGCGCGTGGACGGGATCGTGCAGGACGCGGTGCAGCGGGGCGCGATTCTGCGCGCCGGCGGCACCTACGACAAGCTCTTCTACAAGCCTACGGTGCTCGAGGACGTGCGGCCCGACATGCGCGTGTTCCAGGAAGAGGTTTTCGGGCCGGTCGCCGCGGTGGTGCCCTTCGACAGCGACGACGAAGCCATCGCGCTCAACAACAACACGGACTACGGCCTCTCGGTGGGCGTGATGACGCAGTCGATCGAGCGCGCGATGAACTTCACTGCGCGCCTGAAGACCGGAATCATCCATATCAACGACCAGACGGTCGCCGACGAGCCCTGGGTGCCCTTCGGCGGGCGCGGCGCATCGGGCAATGCCGGCCGCCACGGCGGAGTCGCGAACTGGGAGGAGTTCACCCAGTGGCAGTGGGTGACGATTCAGGACCGCGCGACGCCGTATCCGTTCTAGACTTAATGCGGCTGTACGCGAGGCGCACGAGAAACGCAACAAGCAGCGCGCTCGCTCCGGCCGTGGGATGGGGATCGCGTTTGTCGAATATCACGACACGCTATCCGCCGGCGTCGCCGAGGTATCGGTGAATCGCGGCACCGGCGCGATCAAGGTCCACAACTACTGGATCGCGGTCGATCCGGGCTTGGTCATCCAGCCGGAAAACACCCATGCGCAACTCGAAAGCGCCGTCGCATACGGCCTGAGTGCGGCGCTCATCGAAGAGCTGACGATCAAGGGCGGCGCCGTGCAGCAGAACAATTTCCACACCTACCGGGTGCTGCGCATGAGCGACATGCCGGAGATCCACACGCGCATCGTGGCCTCGGGCGCTCCGCCCACGGGCATGGGCGAGATCGGCGTGCCTTCGGTGGCGCCGGCGATCGCCAACGCGGTCTTCCAGTTGACCGGAAAGCGCCTGCGCAGCCTGCCGATGTCGCCGGAGAGGGTGAAGCCGCTGCTTGCGTAAGGCTTTGGCGGGTCGCTCCTGCCTCGGCCCGTGGCGACGCGGCGCGACGGGTTCGCTTGCGGCTCAGGGTCCCGGGTGGTTCTGGCGCGAGAGCTTAACTGCGTGCTTCCAGCGCGGCGATACGCGCTTCGAGACTGTCCAAGCGCTCGTTGATCACGGGTACGGAGCTGAGCAGTATGCCAACATCGGCCTTGAGGCTGGCGATAGTGGCCTCAATGACATTCAGCCGATGCGAGTGTTCTGTGAGCGTCCTGTGCGTTTCAGCTCGGAACTCGCGCATCTCATCGCGAAACTCGACTATCGTTTTCAGCGTTAGATCCACCAAGCGCTCCGTGTCTAGTCGTCATTGTACGCCGCCCAATCCCGAAGCACGCGCCAGAGGCGATCCGGTGTCACCGGCATGTCGAGGTCGGCAACGCCCGCGGGCCGCACGGCATTCAGGATCGCGTTCATCGTCGCGGGTAGTGCGCCCGAGGTTCCCGATTCGCCCACGCCCTTCGCGCCGAGAGCGTTCGATTTCGTCGGCACCGCGTGCTCGCCGCACTGGATCGCGCGCATCCAGTCGGCGCGCGGCATCGGGTAGTCCATGAAGCTGCCGGCGAGCAATTGCCCCGTTTCGCCGTCGTATACAGCGTGCTCGGCGAGCGCCTGGCCCACGCCCTGCATCACGCCGCCCTGCACCTGGCCCTCGACACTGGTGTGGTCCACGACGTTGCCGATGTCGTCCACCGTGGTGTAGTTCATCACGTCCACGACGCCGGTCTCCGGATCGATCTCCACTTCGGCGATGTGGCAGCCGTTGGGAAAGGTCGCACCGAAGGTCCCTTCTGCGACGCAGTCCATGGGGTGCGGCGAATTCGCCTGTGCGGCGAGCTTCTTCGCCAGCTCGAAGAATCCGATGTTATTGGCCGGGGCGTAAAACGCGCCGTCGCGGTATTCGACCGAGGTGACGTCGGCGCCAAGTGCAGCCGCGGCGTGTGGCTTCGCCGTCTCGACCAGCTTCGGCGCGAGAAGCTTGACCGCGCTGCCCGCGCCGTAGAGCGAGCGCGAGCCGCCGGTGCCGTTGCCGACGATATTAAGGTCCGGGTCGCCTTCGTGGAAGCGCACGCGCTCATCGGCATTTTCATCACTGAGCCCCAGCCCCTCGCGCACGATGCGCGCGAATGCGGTTTCGTGCCCCTGGCCCCCGGATTGCGAGACCGTATACACGTGCAGGTCGCCCGCCTTGTCGAAGCGCGCGTGCGCCTGGTCGTTGGGTGCGAGGCCGGGCGCGCTGATCTCTAGGAACGTGGCGACGCCGATGCCGCGCAGCTTCCCTTCGCGCCTCGATTCCTCTCGCCGCGCCGCGAAGCCGTTCCAGTCGGCGAGCGCGAGCGCCTTCTCCATCACTTTCTCGAACTCGCCGCAGTCGTAGGTCGTGCCGTTGGCGGTCTTGTAGGGCATCGCCTCGGGCGGAACGAAATTCTTCCGCCGCAGCGCGATCGGATCGAAGCCGTGCTCGGCGGCGGCGTGATCGACCAGCCGCTCGATCGCGCAGGCGATGTCCGGCCGTCCCGCGCCACGGTAGGCCGATACGGGCACCGCGTTGGAAAAAGCGATGCGCGTGTGTGCGTACATCGCCGGAATGCGGTACACCCCGCCCATGGTGACGGTGATGTTGCGCGAGCCGATCTGCGCGCCGAAGGGCGTCGCGAAGGCGCCGAGGTCGGCCGCGTCCTCGAAGCGCAGCGCAAGAAGCTTTCCGTCGCAGGCCAGCGCGAGCTCCCCATTCAGCGTGAGGCCACGCCCGTGGTTGTCGGAGAGGAAGACCTCCGAGCGCGTCGCCACCCATTTCACCGGCCGGCCGAGTTTCTGCGCAGCGAGCATCACGGCGATGTGCTCGGCGTAGGAGTAGCTGCGGATGCCGAAGCTCCCGCCGACTTGCTCGGTGATCACGCGGATCTTATCGCCGGGCAGGCCCGTCGCCGCGGCGATGAAGCCGCGCATGCCGTTCAGTCCCTGGCTGGGGGAATAGACGGTGAAAACGCCGCTTGCCCGATCGAATTCGGCAAGGAACGCCCTCGGCTCGATCGGGTTTCCGACCAAGCGCTGGCTTCTCATCGTGAGCCGGGACTTCAACCCCGCGCCGGCGAATGCGGCTTCGACCGCGGCGGCATCGCCCGTCTCGTACTCGAACGCGAGGTTGCCGGGGATGTCCTGGTGCAGTTGCGGGGCGCTCGCTCGCGTCGCCGCATCGAATCCGAGGGCGTGCGGCAGGTCGCGATATTCGATCGCGATGTCTTCGGAGGCATCCTGCGCACCCGCCACGCTTTCAGCGACGACGAGCGCCACGGGCTGGCCGACGTACAGGACCTTGCCTTGAGCGAGTGCAGGCCAGAAGGGCTTCTTCATCTTCTGTCCGCCCACGCCCTCGTAGGCGACGCCGCCGGGTAATGACTTCCATCCGGAGGCGGCGTAGTCCGCGCCGGCGAGCACCGCGTGGACGCCCGCCCGCGCGGCGGCGGACTTCGCGTCGATCGCGACGATCTCGGCATGCGGGCGGTCCGAGCGCAGGAAGAAGGCGTGGAGCTGCCCGGGAAGATTCCAGTCGGCGGTATAGCGGCCGCGTCCGGTGAGGAGGCGAGCGTCTTCGCGCCGGATGGTCTTTTCCGTCATGGATTGCATCCTGAAGTTGATAGAAGAGGGGTGCGGGATCAGCCGCCGAGGAGAATGCGGAAACGCCTGCGCCCTTGCAGGCGGTACACCGAAAAATCGCGCTGATCGACGGTAGCTATCGCCGTCACGCCGGAGTGCTCTGCGAGCGCGATGAGTGAAGCGTCGGCGTAATCGCAAGGCAGGCTCGCATACTGAGCCATGATCCGTGCAAGCGCGGCGTAATCGGAAACGGGCTCCACGTGCAAGAGTCCGGCCGCGCGGGCACGCTCGAACCATACGAGCGCCGCACGCTGGTGAGCGAGGCTCGCGGCAAGTACGTAGGCGGTCTCCGCAATCACCGCCTCGGTGGTCAGCAGTCTCCCGCGAAAACGGCGAAACCAACCGACGGCCTCGTCGTGGTACCGGTCGTTGCGATTGACCAGCGCGACGACCGCCCCGGTGTCAACGAGGGCGCGCGCCACGAAACGCCTTGCGCGCGAGTTGTCGGACCTTGTCTGACTGAAGCCTTTTGACGCCCCGCCGCGGGATCAGGTCGGCGGCAAGCGAATACGGGCTCGCTCCACCGGCCTCGCTGTCGAGGTAACTGTCGAGGGCGCGCACTACGGCCTCGGATCGCGTGACACCGCGCCGGGCGCAGTATTCTGAAAGTTTCTGCTCGACACGCGGTGGAATGCGCGCGTTGATAGTGTCGCTCATGGCAAGCTAGGAGGATGTATTACGACGCTGGACTATTGTATCACGGCCCTCTTCTGAGAACGTGGCGTCCTCTTACGCCGATTTTACCACCAGCCGGCGCGCTTGCGCACGGCGGCGTTCGCCGCGGAGGCCTCGCTGAGCGTCTTCTCGACGTCGATCGCGGTCAGTTTTCCGCCGCGCTTCAAGATGCGGCCGTCGATCATCACGGTGTCGACGTTCGCGGGCTGCGCCGCTTCCACCAGCATGTGCGCCGGCTCGCTGAAGACGCCGAGGTTCACCGCGCGCGTGTTGACCATGATGAGGTCGGCGCGCTTGCCCGGTTGCAGCGACCCGACGCGGTCGTCCACGCCCATCGAGCGCGCGCCCTCGATCGTCGCCAGTTCGAGCACGCGGCGCGCCGGCAGCTTGAACTCGTTGTTGGTCCGGCTGTTCTCGATGTTCTGGATCGCCTTCATGATCGCGAACATGTCGGCGTTGCCCGAGAGCGCCGTGGTGTCCACCGACAGGCCCACCGGGATTCCCGCGGCGAGGAATTCGCCGGTCGGCGGGAAACCGAATCCGATGCGCAGCTCCGTGTACGGCGAGAGACTCACCGGGCAGCCGTTGTCGGCAAGCACACGGATATCTCCGGGCGTTACCCAGGTCGCATGAATGATCTGCACGTCCCTGCCGAGGAATTCTCCCCGAGCAAGCAGCGCGATCGCGTCCGAACCCTTGCGGTTGTTGGCGTGCACCGAGATCGGGATCCTGAGCGACCGCGCGGCGTCGAAGTCCCGCGAGTACGCCGCGGCAGAGACGGCGCCCGTGGCGCCGGTGGATACGCCGCGCCAGGCGAGCCCGAGCGCGAGCAGCCCATCGTTCGAATGGCTCTTCCAGTCGCGATGCAGCCGTTCGATGTCGGCGAGATCGACGGTCTCAGTGGCCGGATGCCCTTGAGGCGCGCCGTAGGAGAAGCGACCGCGGAGTCCCGATTCCGCGAGCGCGCGAAGGTTCGCCCGGGCGAATTCCGGCGTGCGGATGTTGTGGCACCAGTCGTGCACGAAGGTGATGCCCGAGTGGATCGCCTCGGCGCAAGAGAGCCGCGTGCCCTGGTACATATCGGAGGGTAGATAGGCCTTGCCGAGATTGAGCGCGGTCGGGAAGTAGCCGTGCTCGCGCTTATCGCCCGACATGCTCCGCAGGAGCGTGTTCCACATGTGCCAGTGGGTCTCGACGAAGCCCGGGAGCACGATCATGCCGCCGCCATCGATCACCTGCCCGCTTGCCTGGAGATTGCGGCCGACCGCGACGATCACGCCCTGCTTCACGTGCACGTCGGCGCCCGCGAGGTCGCCCGCGCCCGGGTCCATCGTCATCACGTACGCGTTACGGATGAGGTATTCGCCCCGCTCGGGGAGCTTCACCGGAGGGAGTTTCACCGCAGTGGGCTTCACCGCGGAGCCGCCCCCGCCCGGGCCGGCGCTCTTTCCCATGAGTCCGCAGCCGCCAAGACTGAGCGCGCCAAATGCGGCCATGCCGCCGAGAAATTCGCGTCGCGTGGTCGTTTGTCCGAGTTTCATGCTTCCTCCGTTTCAACCCCTGCCTAGGAACGGCATTTTCGTCGCCATGATGGTCATGAACTGCACGTTGGTCTCGAGCGGCAGGTTCGCCATGTGCAGCACCGCGGCGCCGACCTGCTCCACGTCCATCAGGGGCTCGACCGCGATCTGGCCGTTCGCCTGGGGAACGCCGTTCGCCATGCGCGCGGCGAGATCGGTGCGCGCGTTGCCGATGTCGATCTGGCCGCAGGCGATGTCGTACTTCCTGCCGTCGAGCGCGGTGGACTTGGTGAGACCGGTCACCGCGTGCTTGGTGGAGGTGTAGGGCGCAGAGTTCGGCCGCGGCGCGTGCGCGGAGATCGAACCGTTGTTGATGATGCGCCCGCCGCGCGGGGACTGGCTCTTCATGATCCGGAACGCTTCCTGGGTGCAGAGGAACATGCCGGTGAGGTTGGTGTTCACTACCGCCTGCCATTGCTCGAGCGTCAGGTCTTCGAGCATGATGCTTCCGGGCGTGCCGATGCCGGCGTTGTTGAAGAGGACGTCGAGCCTGCCGAATTTCTCCTTCGTCGCGAAGAACAGGGCGTGCACGGATTTCGCGTCTGTGACATCGGTGGGCAGGACAAGAGCCCGCTCCCCTGCGCCCGAATCCTTCGCCGTCTGTTCGAGGCGGTCCTTGCGCCGCCCGGCGAGCGCGACGCGGTAGCCGTCCTTCAGGAACGCGAGGGCGACCGAGCGCCCGATTCCGCTGCCCGCCCCGGTGACGATCGCCGCTTTTTCGGAAGTCATTTTTTCCTCTCTGAGGGTCCTCAGCGCACTGCCGCGAGCTGCCTTGCGCGCTCCAGCTCGCTGCCTGCGCGTTTAAGACTCTCGAGCGCGCGCCCGCGGGCGTCGGTGGCGGCGGCTGCGTCGATAAGCGAGCGCGTGCCGAGGTACAGCGCGAGCTTCTTCCTCGCCTCGGGAAACGACTCGAGCAGCCGGCCAAAGGCTTCGATCGAGAGCCGGTAGTCCAGGTAGTCCTTCTCCAGGCGATCCTTGGCGCGCAGCGCCTCCTGGATCCAGGGGCCCGTGCGCCGATTCGCGGTGCGCATGTGATCGCGAAGGGTCTTGTCGCTAGCCGACATCTGCACGCGGTAGCGGTGGCTCGCAGCCTGGTTGCGCAGGATCTCTCTCACGGTGAGCATGTACTCTTCCGCGGCGTCGACCAGCGCGCGGTTGGGCGCAGCGCTCATGCGTCGGAGTTCGATCACGTGCTTGTCCACTTCCTGGGCGTGGTCGTCGAGCTTGCCGACGCTCTGCACCGTTTCCGTCCCGATCGCAAGCGCCCCCTGCAAGCGTTCGCTCGTGTCCCTGACGAGCACGGAAACCGCATTTTGAAGGTCGTTCTTGCGGTAAGCGCCGTAACCCCAGTAGCCGAGCGCCGAAACCGCGAGGAGCGCGACGAGGGCTGCGGCGACGGTTTTTATTCCGTATCCCGACGTCATGTCCGTATGGTTCCCGATCTCTTGCCGCTTGTCCAGTGAGCCGCGTTGAACGAAGCGGCGGTGGACCGGACGCTGGGCGCAGGGGTCACTGTTCGCTGGTGACAGATCTTTTGCGGACATTCCGCAGCATGGCGAGCGCCGGCATGGTCTAATGACGGCTCCGCAAGGGGAGGCAGTCATGGCCTTGCTGCAAGTCATCCTGTTCCTGCTGCTGTGCGCCGTGGCGCTGGGATGGGTGGCGCGGCGTTTCAAGTTTCCTTACCCGATCGCGCTGGTGATCGGGGGCGGGCTGCTCGGTTTCGTGCCGCGGCTGCCGCAGCTTCAGTTCGATCCTGAGTTTTTGCTCGTATTGGTGCTGCCGCCGATTCTCTACCAGGCGGCGCTGCTCACGTCCTGGCGCGACTTCAAGGCGAACATTCGCCCCATCGGGCTGCTGGCTATTGGTCTGGTGATCGTGACCACGCTCGCCGTCGGCGCGACCTTGAAGCTGCTCATCCCCGACATACCGTGGGCCGCGGCTTTCGTGCTCGGGGCGATCGTCTCGCCTCCGGACGTGTTGGCGGCGACCGCCATCCTTTCGCGGCTCACTATCCCGCGCAGCGTGGTGACCGTGCTCGAAGGCGAGAGCCTGGTGAACGACGCCTCGGGCCTGGTGATCTACAAGTTCGCCGTGGCGGCGGTGCTCACCGGGACGTTCTCGCTCTTTGACGCGAGCGTCCAGTTTGTCGCCGTGGCGGTCGGCGGTGTCGCGATCGGCGTCGCGATCGGCTGGGTTTTCGTCGTCATCCATCGGCATCTCGGGGACGCCTTCATCGAGGTGCTGACCACGCTCGCGGTGCCCTATGTCATCTATATCCTCGCCGAATCCCTGCACGTGTCGGGCGTGCTCGCCGTGGTCGCGTCGGGCATCGTGCGCGGCCGCTATTCGCCGGAGATCGTCTCGGCCGAGATGCGCATCATGGCCCGCTCGGTCTGGAACCTGTTCGTGTTCCTGATAAACAGCCTGGTCTTTATCCTCATCGGCGTGCAGCTCTCGGGGATGGTCGGGAGGCTCACCGACTACTCGGTGGCGCAGCTTCTTTTCTATGGAACTTTCGTCTCGGCCGTCGCGATCTTCGTGCGCTTCGCATGGGTCTATCCGGCGATATATCTGCCGCTCTTGGTGAGAGCCTCGCTCGGCCAGCGCGTCCCGCCGCCCCGCGAGGGAGAGGTGTTCATCATGGGCTGGTGCGGCATGCGTGGCATCGTGTCGCTCGCAGCCGCCCTCGCGCTGCCCCGAACGCTCTATGACGGCAGCGCGTTTCCGGAGCGCGACCTCATCATCTTTCTCACTTTTTTCGTCATCGCGGTGACTCTAGTCCTG
>Ga0137451_1000263_pt1 | contig 16038 bp, 10 predicted proteins | sample EasRivERMGT500_2_FD_102336 | JGI IMG/M metagenome (GOLD analysis project Ga0137451, IMG submission 102336) | Soil microbial communities from meander-bound floodplain in the East River, Colorado, USA - East River MetaG ERMGT500_2 | ecosystem: Environmental > Terrestrial > Soil > Floodplain ... | reverse complement strand
TTCGATCATGTCCTTCACCAGCTTGGAGATGCCGATGGGCGTGATGCCCCGCTTCAGGTTGTACTCGACCTGTTTGTTGCGCCGGCGCTCGGTCTCGCCGATGGCGCGCTTCATCGAGTCGGTAACCCTGTCCGCATACAGGATCGCCCTGCCGTTGATGTGGCGCGCTGCGCGGCCTATGGTCTGAATGAGCGAGCGCTCGGAACGCAGAAACCCCTCCTTGTCGGCATCGAGGATTGCCACCAGCGACACTTCGGGCAGGTCCAGGCCCTCGCGCAGCAGGTTGATCCCGACCAGCACGTCGAATTCGCCCAGGCGCAGATCGCGAATGATCTCGACCCGCTCGACCGTTTCCACTTCGGAGTGCAGATAGCGAACCTTCACGCCGTGCTCGGCGAGGTAGTCGGTCAGCTCCTCGGCCATGCGCTTGGTGAGCGTGGTCACCAGCACCCGTTCGGCGCGCGCAACGCGCAGACCGATCTCAGTGAGTAAATCGTCCACCTGCGTCGAGGCCGGCCGCACTTCGAGCTGCGGGTCCACCAGGCCCGTCGGCCGCACCACCTGCTCCACGACCTGTCCGGATCTGCCGCGTTCGTACTCGGCCGGAGTGGCCGACACGAACACGGTCTGGCGCGCGACCCCTTCGAACTCCTCGAACTTGAGCGGCCGATTGTCCAGCGCCGAGGGCAGCCGAAACCCGTAGTTGACCAGGTTCTCTTTGCGCGAGCGGTCGCCGCGGTACATGCCGCCCAGCTGGCCGATGGTGACGTGCGACTCGTCGATGAACATCAGAGCGTTCTTCGGCAGATAGTCGATCAGCGTCGGCGGCGGCTCCCCTTCCTTCCTGCCGGACAGATGCCGGGAGTAGTTCTCGATGCCCTTGCAGAACCCCAGCTCGTTCAGCATCTCCAGGTCGAACCGGGTGCGCTGCTCGATGCGCTGCGCTTCCAGCAGCTTGCCCGCCTTTTGGAAATGCTCGATCCGCTCGGCAAGCTCGACCTTGATCGCCTCGATCGCGCGCAGCGTCGTTGCCCGGGGCGTCACATAGTGGCTGGAAGGATAGACGGTGAAGCGCGGCACCTGCTGGTATGTGCGACCGGTGAGCGGATCGAATAGCGTCAGGCTCTCGATCTCGTCGTCCAGGAGCGCGATGCGCAGCGCCGTTTCGGAATTCTCGGCGGGGAACACGTCGAGCACATCGCCGCGTACGCGGAAGCTGCCGCGCTTGAACTCGAGCTCGTTTCTTTCGTATTGCATCGCCGCGAGGCGCGCGATCACGTCGCGCTGCGAAATACGCTCCTTTTCGCGCACGTGCAGGATCATGCCGTGGTAATCGACCGGGTCGCCGATGCCGTAGATGCAGGACACGGTCGCGACGATCACGCAATCTTCGCGCTCGAGCAGCGACTTCGTCGCCGACAGCCGCATCTGCTCGATGTGCTCGTTGATGCTCGAGTCCTTCTCGATGTAGAGATCCCGAGACGGGACATAGGCTTCGGGCTGGTAATAGTCGTAGTAGGAGACGAAATACTCGATGGCGTTCTCGGGAAAGAACCCGCGCATTTCCGCGTAAAGCTGGGCGGCGAGCGTCTTGTTCGGCGCCAGGATGAGCGCCGGTCGCCCAAGGCGCGCGATCAGGTTCGCCATGGTGAAGGTCTTCCCGGAACCGGTGACGCCAAGCAGCGTCTGGTACGAGAGCCCGTCCCGAATGCCCTGGACGAGCTTCTCGATCGCCTCGGGCTGATCGCCGGACGGAGAAAACGCCTGCGTGAGACGGAAAGGACTGTTGGGAAACGTGAGGATCAAAGGTACAATTGCAAGCGTAGAAAACTTTTTAGTCTAGCACGATGAACGCTCCGCACTCACCCTCCCCGCTCGCCGGGGTCCGGATGGCGCCCCGCGATCCGATCCTTGGACTCACCGAAGCGTTCAACACCGACCGGAATCCCAAAAAGGTCAACCTCGGCGTCGGCGTCTACTACGATGACGAGGGTAAGGTGCCGCTCTTGGAGTGCGTGCGCCGCGCCGAAAGCATGCTGCTCGAGCAGGCCGCGCCCCGCGGCTACCTGCCGATCGATGGGCTGCCGGCCTATGACCGGGCGGTCCGCGAGCTGGTGTTCGGCGCGGACTGTCCCGCGCTCAAGGAAGGGCGCCTCGTCACGGTGCAGACGCTCGGGGGCACCGGAGGCCTGAAAGTCGGCGCGGATTTCCTGCAGCACGTGGCGCCCAAAGTCGCGGCCTGGATCAGCGATCCGACCTGGGAGAACCACCGCGGAGTGTTCGAGAACGCCGGGTTCACCGTGCACGCCTACCCGTACTACGACGCGAAAACCCATGGTCTCAACTTCGAAGCCATGGTCGCGGCGCTTCGCACCATGCCCTCGGGCTCCGTCGTGGTGCTCCACGCCTGCTGCCACAATCCCACCGGCGTAGACCTCTCTCCAGAGCAATGGACGACGGTGAGCGAGGCCGTGATCTCCCGCGGCCTCATCCCGTTCCTCGACATCGCCTACCAGGGATTCGGCGAGGGGCTGGACGCGGACGCCGCCGCCGTCCGGCAGTTCGTCCAAACCGGGATGCCGTTGCTGGTGTCGAGCTCGTTCTCCAAGTCGCTGTCGCTCTACGGCGAGCGGATCGGCTCACTCTCCGTGGTCGCCGAAACAAGCGACCAAGCCGAGCGCGTGCTGTCTCAGCTGAAGCGCCTGGTGCGAACGAACTACTCCAATCCGCCTACGCACGGCGGTCGCGTTGCCGCGACTGTGCTGGGCACCCCCGAGCTGCGCACGCTGTGGGAACAGGAGCTTGGGCGGATGCGCGAGCGCATCAAGGAGATGCGTCGCCAGTTTGTCGAAAAGCTGCGCGAGCGGGCGCCCAAGTCCGATTTTTCGTTCGTCGAGCGCCAGCGGGGAATGTTCTCCTACTCGGGCTTGTCGCGCGAGCAGGTGGTGCGTCTGCGCGAGGAGTTCGCGGTATACCTGATCGAAAGCGGACGCATCTGCGTCGCCGCCCTCAATACGAAAAATATCGATTACTCGGCCGACTGTATCGCCCGCGTCATTGATTGACTTGGAAGTTCGCGCGACCCGTGCTCATGACTTGATGCCGGCAAGCGCCTTCGCCCGCCACAGCGGCCAGGCGCGCTTGTAGTCTTGCGCAGAGATGGAAGCCCGGACTTCCTGCTCGTCGAGGTAGGTAATCTTGCCGCCGGGTCCCGCGATCGCGATCGCCTGAAGCTGCATGCGGGCGCTCATCTCGAGATAGATGCTGCGCCCTACCGCGCGCGGCAGGCTCTCCCCGACGGTAACCGAGCCGTGCCCGCGCATCAGCGCCGCGGGAGATTTCCCCAGGGTTTTTGCGAGCGCCTGGCCCAGATAGGGGGTCTTGACGAGAAGATCGGTACCCTTTTCGGTATCGCGGATTTCGAAATTCGGGACTCCGTCTCCGACGAACGCCGCCATGTGGAACAGCGGCCGCATCGTGACCGTCGTGACGCTGAAAGGCACGACCGATGGGGAATGGTTGTGGACGACCGCGTTCACCTCGGAACGCGCCTTGTAGATTTCCCCGTGGATGAAGCGCTCGCGCACCGACTCTCGTCCTTGGGCATCGATCGGGTTGCTGTCGAGGTCGTACTCCATGATGTCCTCGGGCATCACCAGCTCCGGCGCGAGCGAGCGCGACAGAAGATAGCGGTTCGGGTCTCGCTCCGAGCGCACGCTCACGTGCCCGTACGCGTCGATGATGCCGTGCTCGGCGAGGATTCGGTAGGCCGCGACGAGATCTTCGATCAGGACTTTCATGCTGGGAGCTATTATGCCGAAGAGACGCCTGTTCCGCCGGAAAGACCTGATCGGCGTCGTTCTCATCGCGTTGACCGGGCCTCCGCCGAGAATTAGAATACGCGCCTTCCAATTCTTCCGGCGAAGTGTTCACCGGAGCCTCGAATCCCCGATAGCTCAGCTGGTAGAGCGACGGACTGTTAATCCGCAGGTCCCAGGTTCGAGCCCTGGTCGGGGAGCCATCGTTTCGCAACGGGAAATAAGGACGCCGAGAGCCTGGGGCGTCCGCGTTCCAGGCGAAGCGCCTTTCCGAAGCGAAGACTCAGCCCTTCTCTGCCGACCCGATGATGACGCGATTGCGTCCGGCGCCCTTGGCGGCATACAAAGCCACATCGGCCGCGCGCAGGAGCGAATCGATGTCCTCTGCGTGGTCCGGAAACACTGCGATTCCAAGCGAGGCCGTCATCTTCCCCAGCGGTCTTCCCGCATGGTTAAGGTCGAGATCGGCTATCGCCAATCGGGCGTCCTCGGCGCGCCTGTTGGCCGCATCGACGCCGGCTTGGGGCAGGACGAGCACAAACTCCTCGCCTCCGTAGCGGCAGGCTATGTCGCTGCCGCGCACTTTGCTCTTGAGCAGCGCTCCGACCACCGTTAGGACTTGGTCCCCCGCCTCGTGCCCGAAAGAATCGTTGACGCGCTTGAAGCGGTCTAGGTCGAGTAGAACCACCGCGACCGGCGTCGCACTGCGCCTGGCGCGGACCAGCTCACGCTGAAGAAATTCGCTCAGGTAGCGACGGTTATACAGGCCGGTGAGCGGGTCGGAGATCGCCTGCTCATGGAGCTTCTGCTCCCGCTCCTGAAGCGCGCCGGCCATGTCGTCGAATGCCCGCGCAAGCTGGCTCAGCTCTTCTCCGCCGTAGCGAATGCCCGTGCGGGCCTTGAGATCGCCGGCGCGCATCTGGTTCGCCGCGCGAAGCAGCGCCCGCACCTTACGCAGCATGAACCACTCGGCGCCATACCAGGCCCCCACCAGCAGAAACAGCGTAGCGATGATGATGCCCAGCAGATCCCGCACCAGCGCTTTGTTCGCGTCGGCAAAGACCCGATTGAGCGGGACGGTCACCAGGACGCGAAGCGGGAAAGCCCCATCCGGATTCTTGGCGACGACTTCGTGCGCCAACAGCCAGTCAACGCCATCCGTTCCTTTCGCCTCGAGCTCCCCTTCCATGCTGGTCAGCACTGCCTCGATCACCTTCGCGTTCCATAGCTTCTCGCCGATATGCCCTTTCATCTCCGGCTTGCGAGCCAGAATGGTTCCCTTGACGTCGATGACGCTCAGGATGCCATCCGGAGGCAGGGGCGTGGCCTGCGCCATGCGACCCAGACTTTCCAGATCGAGCCCCGCGAATGCGACTGCGGATACCTTGCCATCTGAGTCCTTGATGGGAAATCCAAAATTGATCCCCGATTTTCCCGTGACGCGCCCGATCTGATATTCCCCGACCGAGAATTTCCCTGTTTCCTTGGCAAGCCTGAAGTAAAGCCGGTCCCCGCTGTTGACCCTCTGGAAAGTGGCGGCGTTGCAAAATAGCTCGCCGTTCGCAAGAAACAGGCCCATCGAGTTGTATATCTCCCGGTTCTGCGCGAGGAGGTTTGCAAAGTATTGGCCGCAACGCTTCCTGTCCTCCATCAGGGTCGAGAGAATCTGCGAGGAGGCGACCATCATCTGCCTGGCGCCCTCGACCACTTGCCATTGCTGCATTGCGGCAAGCTTCACAAGCCGCCTGAGTTCCTCGCGCGCCTGGGCCTCCGCCGAGGCTCGGCGCTCGATCGCGCTGTAGACGGTGAGGAGCAGCGCCGGGAGCGCTGCGAGGATTACCAGAACGAAAATCCGAGCGCGAGCTTTTAAGTCTGTCATTTTGGGGACCGCCCGGCGAAGCCCGTGCCAAACCCGCTCCGGAACTCGGGCTACCGAAGAAAAGCGACGAGTTTTCACGATCTCTCCGCCCCTGCCTATCAGGAATTCCCTGAGGAAGTCCAGGAAAAATTCCCTATAGACCCGGCGGTCGGCGCTGATGACAATGGCATAGGACAATGGAATAGGACATTGGAATAATGAGGCTTCCAGCCGCGGCAAGTTTCAGAGTATAGTCGCCGCAAAGACTTAATAAAAATTCCCCATTTCTTCAACAACAGCCGTGAAAGGATGGAAACCATGAACTCACCGGTCGATTTCAAAGCGATAGAGGGAATGTTTCAGCGCCAGTACAAGCAGATCGAGGTCAGATTCGATGCCGAGCACGCGACCGCCTGGACCTATATGAAGCCGTCTGGGGCGCCGTGTTTCAGCTTCGGCATGCTCGAAGAGCTGCGCGCTCATGAAGGCACCATCGAATCCAACGGCGGTCGCTTGCTGCACGAGGGAGAGCTGCATCAGATTCATTACATCGTAATCGGATCCAAGATCGAAGGCATTTTCAGCCTGGGCGGAAACCTGGCGTGGTTTGTGCCGCTGATCAAGTCGCGCGATCGCGACACGCTCATGCGCTACGCCAAGCTTTGTGTCGACAACATCTATTCGCGGATCTGCAATTACCACAGCCCGATGACCACCATTTCCCTGGTGCAGGGGGAGGCGCTCGGCGGCGGATTCGAAACCGCGCTCGCCTCGAACGTCATTATCGCGGAGCGGCGCTCGCGGATGGGCCTGCCCGAAATCCTGTTCAACCTCTTTCCCGGTATGGGCGCCTACAGCCTGCTCAGCCGGCGTGTGGGCATAAAGCGCGCCGAGGAAATGATTTTCTCCGGGCATATCTACACCGCCGCTGAGCTCCACGAGATGGGCGTGGTGGATGTGCTGGTCGAGGACGGTACAGGCGAAGCGGCCGTGCGCGACTACATAAACCGCAACGAGCGGCGGCGCAACGGCATGCAGGCCATGTTCAACTGCCGTCGGCATCTCAATCCGATCTCCTATGACGAGCTGCTCAACATCACCAACATCTGGGTCGATGCGGCTCTGCGCCTGGAAGAGAAGGACCTCAAGCTGATGAGTCGTCTGGGACGATCGCAGCTCAAGCGCGTCCAGGCCGGTGTTGCTGCTGAAATGCCCGAAGAGGCTCAGTTCGCGATGGCCTGAGGGCAGCGCGAACGCGGCGTTCGCCTCTGAATGTCCGCCCGTCGCGCGGGCGAGATTCGCCGGGTCGAATCGGACTCGCCCTGGCCGGCGCGTTCGCACGCGCCCCGGCAGCGTCAGCGCGCGCCGTTGTTTGGGACTAAGGCGGCCATTGGTGAGAGGTCGTGGTATTCCGTCTCAGCCGTCCCCTCTTAGGGAGACTGCCCCTGGAACGCCCTAGCGGGCCGCGCTCTGACTCTTCTTGAGGTATTCGAGAAGCGAAGTACGCGCCTGCTGGAAGTGCTCTCGCACAACCTTTAAAGCTCGTGTCCCGCTCGCCTCCAGTTCCGAGGTCGTCTGAGCGTTGATGCTCACACAGGTTCTGCATAGCTGGTCGGTGCCGAGCGTGACGGCCGAACCTTTCATGGCGTGCACGAGGTCCCTCAGCGTCTCGTATTGTCCCGCGGCGACCGCGACTTCCATTTGCTTCAATAACGCATCGCCGTCCTGGATAAATCCGTTGATCAGTTCCGGCATGAAGGTGTTCCCCGAACTGATGAGCTCCAGTTCTGCAAGTGCGGCAGGGTTGATGACTGCGGGAGTCCCCTCGACATCGTCCTTGGCCGTGGCCGAAGCGCTGGTGCGCTTGGCGACCAGGCTTGCTATGGTATCGAGCAAGCGGCGCGCCTCCACAGGTTTGGGGAGGAAAGCGTCGATTCCTGCGTCTGCGCATTCCTTCATCGCCTCCGAGGTCACGTCGGCCGAAAGCATGATGATTGGAACCTGGCTTGCCCCCGGATCCATGAAGCGATAGGCCCGTGCGGCGTCCAGTCCGCCGAGCTCGGGCATGTTGAGGTCCATGATGATCACGTCGTACCGCTCGTTCTCCAGTAGGTCTAGCGCCTGCTCGCCGTCTCCGACGACCCGAACTTTGTGGCCGCCGCGCTCGAGAATCGCCACGATGACGCGCTGATTGACCGCGTTATCCTCGGCAACCAGGATCTGGTAGCGGCGCCGGTTTGCGTCGCGAGAGGCGTAGTAGTCGCTCAGCGAAATGACGCCTTCCTGGCCTCCCTGGACCGCGGTGGCCGAATGAATGGCGTTGAAGAGCAACCGCTTCTCGAACGGCATTTCCAGAACCGCGGCGAAACCGCACGCAAGGGCCTCGGTGCGGCGAACCTCCGACACGCCCGGGGTGCACAACACCGTCGGTGGCGCCTTCTGGTTGCGAATACTCGGGAGTCGCGCGACGATCCGTGCAGAGTCGGCCTCTGCATCTTCGCGTGCGAGGACCAGGTGGTAGCGATGTCCGAGGGACTGCGCCTCGGCGAGACGCGCCGCAGCCCCCTCAATGCCGGAGGCACGTCCGGTGCGCGCCCCCCAGGTGGCGAGGTCTTGCTCGAGCGAATGCAGCTCCGCTTCGTTGAAACCGAGCAGCATGATCTTGATATCGTTCAGCCGGAACGAAGCCTCCGGCACTTGGCCAGTCGCCTGTTTCTTGAAGGGCAGCTCGAACCAGAACGTGCTGCCCTCGCCCGGCGTACTGAGCAGTCCGATCTGCCCACCCATCATCTCGACGAGCTGCTTCGCGATCGTGGTGCCGAGACCGGTGCCGCCGTAGCGGCGCGTGGTCGAGTCGTCGGCCTGCACGAAGCTCTCGAATATGCGTTCCCGCGCTTCGGGCGCGATGCCGATCCCCGTGTCTTGAACCGCAAAACGCAGACGCGCCGCGTGGTCGCTCTCGCCCAGACTCGATACGGTCAGGGTAACGCCGCCTGATTCGGTGAATTTGATCCCGTTGCCGATGAGGTTGTAGAGAACCTGGCGCAGGTGATACGGATCCCCGCGCAAGGCGTGTGCGACTTCCGGCATCACATGTGTCCGAAGGTGAAGCCCACGGATCTCTGCCTGCGGCGCAAGGACCGCGGCGGTGCCGTTGACCAGCTCGTGCAAGTCAAAATTAGTCTCCTCGATGTTGACTTTGCCGGCTTCGATCTTGGAAATATCGAGTACGTCCTCGATCAGCTTGAGCATGGAGTGCGAGGCCTCGTGCATCGCCTTGACCATCTCCGTCTGCTCCGGGTTCAGTGGGGTGTCGCGCAGCAGATCGTTCATCCCGATGACGGCATTGAGCGGGGTGCGCATCTCGTGGCTTACCGTGGAGAGGAATCTGCGCTTCGCCTGATTCGCGGCTTCCTCGCGACTTATCGAATCGAACAGCCGGGTCACGAGCTTGCCGACGAAGAGCGACAACAGAATCATGCCCACCAACAGACCGATGCCGAGCGTGCGGTTCTCCGTCCAGTAATCGTTGGACGTGAGGACCAGGGCGAAGCCGGCGGCGCTGAGTACCAGCGCGTTGTACAGGTAGGGCTTGCCGTAGCGGAAACCGTGTCCGAACGTCACCAGCAGATAGACGCCATACATCGGCGCTCCGTACTCGCCGGTGCGGTACATGCAGAAGGTGACCATGCTGATGTCGAGGAAAGCGGCACAGACGCGGCGCAGGGGCAAAGGCGCGGGCGACAGGCGGATCCAGCCGAACATCGCGCTGGCGAATGTCAGGTAGCACGCCAAGGCCGCCAGAAGCAGCAGATCCACTCGGCCGTCCACGCCGGTGAACGCCTCCGGCAGCAAGTACAGAGCGAGAAGCGGCCCGACTATCAGCCGCACGATGATCTGTTCGTACTCCGTGCCTCCCAGGGAGTCGCGGACCGGAGCGGCTGCAAGCGTCGACTTCTGCGCCATGAGACCTCGTGCCCGGGCTATTTAACCAACTGATCGGCAAACCGCTCGCCGATCGAAATGACTTCTTCGCGGCTCCTTGCCAGGACCTCCACCAGCCGCGGATCAAAGTGCTGGGAGGCGTGCTGCTCCATGTAAACGAGCGATTCCTCTACCGACCATGCGGCCTTGTAGGGGCGCACCGAGGTCAGGGCGTCGTACACATCTGCGATCGCCACGATACGGGCCTCGAGCGGGATGTGGTCGCCTCTGAGGCCTGTCGGATAGCCGCTGCCGTCGTACTTCTCGTGATGGCCTAGGGCGATCACGGCGGCCATCTGAAGGTATCCGGAAGAGCTGTCTTTCAGCATGTCGTAGCCGATGCGCGCGTGCGACTGCATGACCCGCAGGTCCTCGTTCTCGAGCTTCCCTGGATTCTGGAGAATCCGGTCCGGAATCCCGATTTTCCCGATATCGTGCATCGGCGCCGCCAGTTCGATCGCATCCTGCTCGGCCGAGGAGAGACCGGCGCCTTTGGCGATGAGCGCGGAATACTTGGCCATTCGCACCAGGTGCATTCCGGTCACTTTGTCGCGCTGCTCCGCGGCCTTCGCCAGCCGGAACAGCGTGTCGACTTCACGCCGGCGCAGTTCACGCGTGGCTTCGTCGATCTTCTGCTCGAGAATCCGAGTGCGATTTTTCTTGAGAATCTCATGCCGGCGCAGGCTCAGCAGATTGCGGCAGCGCGCCCCGCATTCGAGCCGATCGATGGGGCGAATGAGAAAGTCTGTCGCGCCGGCCTCGAGCGCACGGTAGCGGACTTCCCGATCGTTCACGACCGTGATGCATACGATCGGAATGTCCTCGTAGCCGAAGATACGGCGCAGCCTGCGGATCGCTTCGATGCCGTCCATGCCCGGCATCTTGTAATCGGTGAGCACCATGTCCACCGGATGCTTACGCGCGTATTCGATCGCCTCGACCGGATCGGCGAATGTGGCGACCTCCAGGCTGGCGTCGAGGCTTCGCATTATTTCACCTAGCACGATCCGACCCGTCGATTGGTCGTCGATGATCAGGACCTTGAGCGGGGCGAGTCTTACTTCGCTGGAATCGTGAACCAGCGTCAGTGGTTTTGATGTGAGAGTTTTCATGGAAAATGCGGTCCTTCAATTTTTTCCGTGGGTCGCAGGGGCGGTGAGCGAGTCAAGAAACTGATGGTACGTCCGCCGATGCATCCGGTCATCCCCGGTGTAGCCATCCCTCCAAATTTCCCGTCAGCTGATCTCGCGGTGTCGGTGTTGGGCGAACATCATCAACGACGGATACTCGCCATTCTTGCTTCCCAATGCCCGTCGAATCTCGGAATTAAGTGAGGCAATAATCAAACAAGCAAGACTTATGCCAACGGCATAAGAATTGAGGAATAGGAAAAAGTCGGTCAATCACACTATATTATTTGGTAGCAAATTGCGAGAACCGATTAATCCACGCTTAATCAGAGACATGGGGCCGTTCCCTTAAGCCGCGCGCTGCTTCGGAGATGCAAATGTCATTTCCATTTCGCGCCGCAGCCGCACCGCCTCGCCCCCCGTATCGCAGGCAACATCCGACCACAACACGGGCTCCCCGGACTTGAGGGGATTGAGCAATTTGACTTTGTCGGCGAGCCCGAGCGGCAGCGCGCCCATGCGCAAGGAATCCGCCGCCGGCAAAAGCCGACCGACCACGGTGAATCCACCCTCGCCGTCGAGCAGCTCGCCTCCCTTGAGGTCGCGCTTTGCGATCGCCACGGCATCGGCGCGAAAACCGGTGGCGCAACCGGTGGGTTCTCTCCTCAAGCCGACCGACGCCACCGAGATCCCCACTTCCAGTCCGATCAGGTGCCAGCGTCTGTACATGCACGCATAGCCCCCGGAAGGGTCGGTGCGCACGCCGTATTCCATGAAGCAGCGGCGGATATACTCGGACTCGCCCTCGAACACCACCCATACGCCGAAACGAATGTCGTAGGGGATCGCCCGGCCGTCGCGCTCGAGCGACGAGACCACCTCGACCTGCCCTTTGTGGTGCAGGCAGCCGCCTTCCGTTCTGGGCCGCATGATCTCAGGTAACGCGTCGATCGACGCGCTCGGATAGCTCAAGCCCTCAGGCGCGGGAGTGAGCCCGGTTGCGTTGCACACGGCGGCGCACTCAATGGCCGGCTTCGAACCGTCCAGGAAAGAATTGAACATCTTTGAGTTGAGGCCGCCCAGACGCGCTTGTTCCGCGGTCAGGCCGTAATAACGCCACACGGTTTCCGGTGTCGATTGCGCATACTCTGGAAGCCATTTGTGACCGCGGCCCGCCGCCACGACCGGAAATCCCGCCGCACGCGCCCAGTCGACGAGATCGCAAATAATCGCCGGCTGATCGCCGTAGGCGAGGCTGTACACGACTCCGGCTTCCTTCGCCTTTCTTGCCAGTATCGGACCGCAGAATGCATCCGCCTCCACGGTGACCATGATCACGTGTTTGCCGTTGTCAAAGGCCGCAAGCGCATGTTCGACGGCCGCTACCGGGTTTCCGGTGGCTTCAATCACGATCTCGACGGCCGGATGTGCGACCAGAACGCGCCAGTCGTCGGAAACGTGCGTGCGCCGCTCCTTGAGCGCCGCGTCGAGACTCGAAGCTCCATGCGCCTCCGGCGTCCAGCCCACGCGCTCGAGGTTGGCGCGCGCGTTTGCCGGAGTGAGATCGGCAATTCCCACAAGATGCACGCCCGGAGTCTTCGGCACTTGCGCGATGTACATCGCGGCGAACTTCCCCGCGCCGATCACGCCGATCCGCAGCGGCTTGCCCAGCGCCTCGCGTTCCTGCAGTTTCGCGTAAAGATTCATGCCGATCTCCGTCAGGATTCCAAAGCCTTGCCGGCTCGCGCGATAAGCGGCGACGCACACGCGCCAACACGTGGAAGTGAAGCCGCACGCGCAGCGTGTCGACCTTTGCTAATGACTATAAGTCTCGAAACGAACCGCGCGCTCAGCGGGTCCCGGTCCTCGGCGTATCGCTTTTTTGGGGCGGGGATTGTTGCGGGACAACCTGGAAGAAAATTTCGTCCTGCTTGATCATGCCGAACTCGTAGCGGGCCCGCTCTTCGATCGCCTCGAACCCTTGCTTCAGGTCGCGTACTTCGGCATCCAGCGCGCTATTGCGCTGCTGAAATGCGGCGTTCGCCCCTTTTTGCGCCCGCAATTGTCCCTCGAGACCCCATACTCGAAACCACCCGCCCTTCCCCAGCCACAACGGGTACTGCAGAAGCAATATCAAGGCGGCGAGGGCAAAAGCAAATACTTTCATCTCAATTGGTAGAAAGCGTCGCGCCCCGGATACCCGACAGCGTCGCCAAGATCTTCTTCAATGCGCAAAAGCTGGTTGTACTTCGCCACGCGGTCCGAGCGCGACAGTGACCCCGTCTTGATCTGAAGCGTATTCATGCCGACCGCGATGTCGGCGATGGTTGTGTCTTCGGTTTCCCCCGATCGATGCGAGATTACCGCCGTATAGGCCGAGCGCTTCGCCAGCTCGATCGCTGCAAAGGTCTCGGTTAGCGTCCCGATCTGGTTGACCTTGATGAGAATCGAGTTTGCGATGCCGAGCCGGATTCCTTCGCGAAGGATCTTGGTGTTGGTGACGAAGACGTCGTCCCCGACCAACTGCACTTTCTTGCCAAGCCTCTCGGTAAGCGCGCGCCAGCCGTCCCAGTCCGACTCCGCCATGCCATCCTCGATGCTGATGATCGGGTACTTGCCTACCCAGTTAGCCAGGAAATCACCGAACTCCGCGGAGCTGAGTTTGTGTTTCTTCGAATCCAGCAGGTACTTGCCCTCCTTGTAAAACTCGGAACTGGCGCAATCAAGAGCAAGCGCGACATGGGTTCCGGCGTGATACCCGGCGTGTTCGATCGCCTCGAGGACCAACTGCAGGGCCGCTTCGTTGTTCGGCAGGTTCGGAGCGAACCCGCCCTCGTCTCCGACCGTCGTGGATAGGCGCTTGCTCTCAAGGAGGTCTCTTAGTGCATGGAACACTTCAGCGCCGCAGCGCAAGGCCTCACGAAAGCTCCCGGCGCCGATCGGCACGATCATGAATTCCTGGATGTCGAGGTTGTTGTTGGCGTGCGCACCGCCGTTGATCACGTTCATCATCGGCACGGGCATCTGCATGCCGCCCGAGCCGCCGAAGTACCGGTACAGCGGCAACCCGGATTCTTCGGCCGCCGCCTTCGCCACGGCCATAGACACGGCAAGGATCGCATTGGCGCCGAGACGCGATTTGTTTTCGGTGCCGTCCAGCTCGATCAGAGTCTTGTCGATGAAACTCTGCTCCTGCGCATCGAGGCCCATGATCGCTTCGGAAATCTCGGTGTTGACGTGCTCGACCGCCTTCAGCACGCCCTTGCCCCCGTAGCGCCCCTTGTCCTTGTCGCGGAGTTCCAGCGCCTCGCGGCTGCCCGTCGACGCTCCGGAGGGCACGGCAGCGCGGCCCATCACGCCGGATTCGATCAGCACATCCGCCTCGACGGTCGGGTTGCCCCGCGAGTCCAGAATCTCCCTTGCAACGACATCGACGATCGAACTCATCGTGTGCCCTTCTTGTCTGTTTCCAGTTTCTGTTCCGCCAATCCTCGCTGTTTGACGAGCGCGTCAAGCGCCTTGAGCGTCAACAACAGGTCTTTCATTCGATCGAGAGGCCAGGCGTTCGGGCCGTCCGACAGGGCCTTGTCGGGATCGGGGTGCGTCTCCATGAATAGCCCCGCGATGCCGCTTGCCACGGCAGCGCGCGCCAAGACGGGAATGAATTCCCGCTGACCTCCGGAGGATGTCCCTTGCCCACCCGGGAGCTGCACGGAGTGCGTGGCGTCGAACACCACCGGGCAGCCCGTCTCTCGCATGATCGCAAGCGAGCGCATATCGGAGACAAGGTTGTTGTAGCCGAACGAGGCGCCGCGCTCGCACACCATGATGTTGTCTCCGCCGCTTGCCTCGCGCGCCTTTTCAACGACGTTCTTCATCTCGCCGGGAGAAAGGAACTGGCCTTTCTTGATGTTGACCGGCCTGCCGGCCGCGGCAACGGCGTTGATGAAATCCGTCTGGCGGCACAGAAAGGCCGGCGTCTGCAGCACGTCGACCGCCGCTGCGACTTCGGCAACATCTGCCTTGTCGTGTACGTCGGTCAGCACCGGCACCCCGAGCCTTTTCTTCACTTCTCCGAGGATCTCCAGGCCTTTTGCCATGCCCAGGCCGCGAAACGACCTTCCGGAGCTGCGGTTGGCTTTGTCGTAGGAAGATTTGTAGATGAAGGGCACTCCCGCGTCCGCGCAAATCTCCTTGAGTATGCCTGCCGTGTCCAGAGCAAGCTGGCGCGACTCGACGACGCAGGGGCCGGCGATGAGGAAGAGCGGTTTATCGAGCCCGGCCTCAAATCCGCAAAGTTTCATTTGATCTAGTCGGCTCGGCCGGCATGAGCGTCTGCGGGGTCGCATCCCCGCAAAGCGGGGCCCCTGCTCCGCCCTCCGACGCTCACATCGAATCCGCAAAGCTTCATGCCGCGATGGCGGTCTTGGTCTTGCTCGCCTGATATTGAAGCGCGGCTTCGACGAAAGCCGTGAAAAGCGGATGGCCGGCCCGCGGCGTCGAGGTAAACTCCGGATGGAACTGGCAGCCGATCAGCCACGGATGCGAAGGCAGCTCGATCGTTTCGCACAGTTGCTCGCGCTGTGTGAGCCCGGATACGCGCAGGCCCTTGTCCTTGAGCCGCTGCACATACTGGTTGTTGACTTCGTAGCGGTGGCGGTGTCTCTCGTTGATGGTATCGACGCCGTAGATCTTGCGCACGAGGCTCCCCGGCTCGAGCGCCGCGCTTTGAGCGCCGAGGCGCATCGTGCCGCCGAGATCGGATTTGTCGTCGCGGCGCTCGATTCGACCGTCGCGGTCCTGCCACTCGGTCACGAGCGCGATCACCGGGTGCGGCGTGTCGGGATCGAACTCCGTGCTGTTCGCCCCCGCAAGGCCCACTACGTTGCGCGCGAACTCGATCACCGCGAGCTGCATGCCCAGGCAGATGCCGAGATACGGGATCCTGTTCTCGCGCGCATGCTGGATCGCTCTGATCTTGCCTTCGATCCCGCGCTTGCCGAATCCGCCGGGAACGAGGACCGCATCGACGCCTTTCAAGGCGCCGATGCCTTCCTTCTCGATGGCCTCTGAATCCACATAGCGGATATTGACCTTGCTCCGCGCGTGAATTCCCGCGTGGACCAGGGCTTCGTTCAGCGACTTGTATGAATCGGTGAGATCGACGTATTTGCCGACCATCGCGATGGTGAGCTCGTGCTGTGGGTGTTCCAGCGCCTCGACCAATTTCTTCCAGGCCCTGAGATCG
>Ga0137451_1000262_pt1 | contig 16071 bp, 8 predicted proteins | sample EasRivERMGT500_2_FD_102336 | JGI IMG/M metagenome (GOLD analysis project Ga0137451, IMG submission 102336) | Soil microbial communities from meander-bound floodplain in the East River, Colorado, USA - East River MetaG ERMGT500_2 | ecosystem: Environmental > Terrestrial > Soil > Floodplain ... | reverse complement strand
CTGAATTCCAGGCCGTCTACCCGTTTTATCGCGGCGCGTTTCAGGCCACGGCCGGCGCAATTCTCGTGTGGGAGATGGCGTATCTCACTCAATTTCTCGCACTGGAGTTTTTCTTCCGAGGCTTTCTCGTGCTCGGTCTGGGTCGCGTTATCGGACGTGCCTCGATCTGGCTTGCGATGGTCCCCTATTGCATGATCCATTATCACAAGCCTCCCGCGGAGGCGTTCGCCGCCATTATCGCCGGCGTCGTACTGGGCGAAGTGGCGTATCGAACGCGCTCGATCGCCGGTGGGGTGATCGTCCACATCGGTGTCGCCGCGACGATGGAGCTGCTGGCGCTGAAGATCCTTTGATCGAGTTACTCCTGCCCCGCGAACACGGGAACGAGCGCCACAAGGTGAGTTCGCCCCGGTATCGCGCTAACGAAGCGCCGCGAGCGCGCGTTCGGCGTCCTTTGCGAGGGGATGTTGCGCGTCCTGCTTGAGAAAGCTCTCAAAACTCGCGATCGCACGGGGTTTGTCTCCGAGCATAGCGTGCGCAAGCGCCTTGCCGAAGCGCGCCTCTGACGCCAGCGGACTGCGCGGATAAGCTTCTGCAAACGTTTCGAAGGCCTTTGCCGCCTCTGCGAATTTGCCGTCGTCGGCTAGCTGTTGCGCCGCCTGCAGGGCCTGGTGCTCGGCCCGATACGCAGGGTCTTGTTCGCGATCCCCTCTCCAGTAGGGTTTGAGCTCCGATTCGGTAGCCTCCGCGCCCCGAATTCCGGCCGTCACGGTTTGCGTGTGGACCGGCTGCCCGGATTGCAGGCGCGGACTTACCGCTCGCAGCTTTGCCCACATTTCGCCGAGCACAATCTTGAAGTCGGACCGGGCTGGAGGACGAGCCGGCTCGCCCGCAAACACCGAGGTCGCCTCGATCAGCAGCCACAACGCAAGCGCCAAATAGCTCATCCGTTTTTCGTACATGGCATATCTCCTCTTTACATCCTAGTTGCCCAGAAGCTTGGCCAAGGCGCGATACTGATCTCCGATTTCCTTGCGTAATTGCGTCGCCTCACGGTATTTCGCGCGCGCCTCGGGGAGCTTGCCGAGCCGATATTGGGCGAGCGCGGCATTGACGCGGATGCCGCCATCGCCCGGCTCGAGTTCTTCGGCGATGCGATAAGCTTCCAGCGCGCGCTCGTAATCGCCCCGGTAATAGTAGAGATTGCCCCGATTGTTGAGCGCCGCAGCGTGTCGCGGGTTGTTCTCGAGTATCGCCTCGAACTCGCGCAGCGCGACATCTGCCGCCCCGTTTCGCCCGTAGATCAGTCCGATCTGCAGGCGCGCTTCGTCGTCCTTGGGATTCGCTGCCAGTATCAGGCGATAGGGCTGGACTTCGCGCTCCAGGCGCCGCGCGACAAGCAGGCGTTGCTCGCGCTCGGTCAGGCGAGTCGCGCGCTCGCCCGAGGGCACCTCCACCTTGAACGTTGCGGGGGCCAGACTCACCGGGGGATGCTTCTCCCAGGCCTGCCGCAGCGACAACACCTTGAGTTGCTTCTTGGCGTCGGCCTCGCGGTACCTGCGCGCGCCCTCTGCCCAGGCTTCGGTGAAGGAGGTCGCGATCAAGGTCGCCTCCAGGGGTATCCAGATCTCCCCGTCGCGCACGACGAGCAGGTCTTCCTGAAGACTGATCAACCCGCGATCGGCTTCCTTGAGACCGGTGCGAAACATCAGGAACAGGTGCCCCGGCACATCGATCAGCGCCGTTTCGATGCCGAGATTCTCGTACGCGGCGGCCAGCAGCACCGAGAGGTCGTCGCAGTCGCCGCTTTTCAGCCGCAGCGTCTCGCGCGGGAACTGCACGTAGTCGACTTGCTCGGCGCTGATGCGCGAATAGGGCGTGTTCGGGTCGACCTGATACCGCAGCCCATGGGCGCTCAGGATGTTGTACACGGTGGCAGCGAGCGCGAGCTGCCGGTTCAGCGCCCCTTGAGCCGGCGGGGCGTAACGGTTGGTCGCTTCGCGCACGAAATTCCTGAGCGTGTCGTCCCTCGGGGTCACGAAGGAGCCGACCATATCCCCGTTCGCCCAGAGAATCGCGTTCTTCCCGTAAAGTGTTACTGCCTGCGTGATTTCCTGCGCGCCTTCGCGCGCGTCGGCCGTTGCAAGCGACACCACCGCGAGCACGCGGGTGTCTTCGTCGATCGTCAATACCTTGTTGCTGAACGTGGCATGCAGCGGGACCTCCAGGGTGCTCTTTGCCTTGATCTCGGGGATCTCCCGCGTCACCGGAAAATCCATGTACTCCTTGATGAAGAACGACACGCGCAGTTTCTTGTAGTCGTCAACGGTATCGTTTTTCACTTTCACTTGGCCGATGCGCTCGGTCGCATACTGCTTGTGCGCCGAAACGAACATGCGCTCGAGTCGCAGGTCCTCGATGGTCGGGCGCGCACTCGTTCCGTCGAGCGATTTTTTCTTTTGGTCGTAAGCCGCCGCAAGCGCACGTTGATTCGGGTCGGTTGGATTGAGCTTCACCACTTGCGTGAGCACAGCGATCGCAGTGTCGAAGGCGCGCCGCTCGAGGTGAACCTCGGCGATCAGCAGATGCGGCGCATCGGCGCGGTCGTCCAGTCGCGACGCCTTTTCGAGATACGTCAGCGCTTCGTCATAGAGGTTGTTGTCGGCAAGGCTGCGCCCGAGCTTGAAGTTCACTTCATACGAGTCCGGTTGGAGCTCCAGCGCGCGCTTGAGCGTCTGAATGGCCTCGCCGTTCTTGCCTTGTCGGTGGGCTGCTTCCGCGGCGAGCAAGAGTGGATCGACATTTTTCGGCGCGAGCTTGTACGCCTCGCGCGCCGCGTTTCCGGAGTCCTGCCACCGCCCCAGAGCCGCGTACGTGCGTGCCTGCGCAAGGCGCAGGTCGACGTCCGCCGGCGCGGACGCAATCGCACGCTCTCGTGCGGCGAGCGCCGGCCCGTGACGGCCGTCGCGGCTTTCAAGTTCCGCCAGCCGGCGGAAGACGTCGGCTCCGGCGTCGGGCAGGGCGGCTGCCTTGCTCAAGGACTCGCGCGCCTTGCGCTCGTCTTTGAGCCCCAGATAAGCGTCGGCAAGGGCCGCCCAGGCGGCGCCGTATTTCGGGTTGAGCCTCGTGGCGCGCGCAAGGGCGACTACGGCTTCCTCGTGTTTGCCTTGCGCGATGGCGGTCCGCCCGAGCACGTATTGGCCGATGCTTTCTTCGACCGGACCTCCCGCCATCGACAAAGCCATCGTGCGAGCCTGATCGAATTCCCCCAGAGCGAGGTGCATGCTCGCGACTGCAATCAGCGCCTCGGTATCTCGCGGCGCGATCGCCAGCGCGCGCTTGTAGCGCTCGAGCGCATCGCGCGGACGGCCGAGCGACTGCAGCACCCTTCCGGCACGGCGCCAGGTCGCGATCTCCGAGGGGTTCGCGGCGGCGGCGGCATCGAGTTGGGCGATGCCCTTGTCCACCGCTCCCAGACGTACGAAGGCCTCGCCGAGCATCGCGCGCACGGCTGGGGTACCGGATTCGCGCGCGAGCGCCGTTTCCAGACACGTCACTGCGCCGGCGGCATCTCCCAGCTGGAGGCTGAGCTCCCCGCAGAGCGCGAAGGTTTCCCCATCGGCTTGGTTTGCCGTGATAGCGCGCTCGATCGCCGAGCGGGCGCCGAGGGTGTCGCCGCCGGCGGCCATCGCTTGTGCCTCGAGTCGCCGCCCGACTGTTTCCTGCCCAGGACGGCGTGCAAGATCCTGAAAGTTACTGACCGCTGCGTCGTAGCGGCCCATTGCCAGCAGGCTTCGCCCTAGGTATTCGACCGCAGCCGCATGATCTTGGGCTGCCTGTGCTGCTCGCGTGAAGGCCGGGACCGCAGTCTCATAACGCTTGGCCTCGAATTCCAGATAGGCGGAGCGGAACAGGTCTTCGGCCGGCGACGATAGCTCGCCCTCGACCCCGAAATTACTGTGCGCGCTTACGCGGTAGTGTAGAAAACGACCCGCCGCATCTGCGCCAAATGAAGCCTCTGCGGCCTGCGTTTGGGTCAGGCGCTCGTAGGGGCCGTCCCGCCCGGGCGCGGCGTATACGCGGTAGCCGGACACGTATCGCGCAGTCGACTTCAGCCAGGTGAGCCGGATCTTGGTAGGCTCGCCGCGCACCTCGATCCCGCCCACGCGCGGAGGCGACTGGAGGAAGTGGTAGATGGCGACTTCCTTACGCTCTGCGTCGTATAGCGTAAAAGCGTAGCTGGCGGGTGGGATCGAGAAGGTTACCGTGCTGGAGGGCTCGATCTGCGGGGTTCTGTAAGCCGCGAAGGAAAACTCCCGGATTCCGCCGTGAAAGACATCGACGAGCTGCTTGCCCTGCTCGGTTGCGGCGAAGACGTACAGACGATTCTCGGCGTCGATGCTCAGACCGTGAATCGCCCGGTAGGGAAGAGGGTCGCCGCTCACAGCGTAGCGCCACTCCTTCTGGGACGAAAACACCTGTACGAGTTTGGTATCGGCGTCAGCGACGTAGATGTTGCCCGACGCGTCCGTCACCACGGCAGTCGGCCGTGCGATCCGGCGCGGTTGATTCGGCACGTCGGCCAGCTTATTCACGAAAATCCCGTCGCGCGTGAAGATCTGCACCCGGCGATTGTCGGTGTCGGCGACGTAGAGGTAATCGGCGAGGTGCAGGCCGCCGATTTCGTCAAACTCGCCGTCGCGAGAGCCCCCGCGCCCGATCGCAAAGCGCAGCCTTCCGTCGTGGCCGAAAATCTTGACGCTGTCGCCGTCGGCAATGGCTATGTCGCGAGCGTCGAATGCCGCGCGCCGCGGCCGGTCCAGAGGCCCGGCGAGTTCGAGCTTGAGCTTGCCCGCTGAATCGAGCCGACTGACTTTGCCCCTTTGTAGGCACAGGAGGTCGCCGCCCTCAAGCGCATAGACGTTTTCGCATTCCAGGTTGAGCGCGCTCGCGCGCCGCACGCTCGCGAGCCGCTCGGTCTCAGGAAGGGCGAGCTTCAAATCCGGAACGCGAAAGAACTCGATTTTCCTATTACCGACGTCAGCGATCGCAAGATCGCGACCGATCACGGCGAGCGCAGCCACTTCGGAGAACTGGCCGCGGCCCCTTCCGGGGCTTCCAAAAAGGCGTCGAACTTGACCGCGCTCCCAGTCGAGCTCGACGATATTTCCATTTGCGCCATCGGCAATGAAGACCCGCCCGGTTGGGTCGGCGGTCAGTGCTCGCCAGCGCGCGCTTCGGCTACCCGCAAAGGATTCCGCACCCAATCGCTTGATCAACTGCCCTGAATGGCCGTAGATGGACAGGCGTCCGGTACCCGAGTCCTCCAGGACGTATACGCGCTCTGCGGCGTCCACGGCGACCTGCAGGGGTTTCACAAGGGCAGTCGCAGGATCGCGACCGCCGCCGATGGCGTGCAGGAAGACGCCGTCCTCGGAGTAGACGGCGACACGATTGTTGCTGCGGTCGGCTACGTACAGGCGTTTGTGGAGAGAAAAAGCGAGGCCTTCCGGGTCCTTGAGCTCGCCGTAGCCGCGCCCGCCGCTACCGAATACGCTTAGGACGCGGCCTTGGCCGTCGATGAGCGCAATCGTATCGTTGCTGGTGTTGGCGACCGCGATGCGGCCTTCCCCGAGAACGGCAAGCCCGCCGGTCTTCTTCGAACTGAACGGGCGGCCGGTCCCCGCGAGATCGGTCGGGGTGGCCTCTTCTCCGGCGAGCCGCCACAAAGCGCCGCGGTCGCGCTCGACGAAAAGCACCGCTCCATCGGCCGCAAGCGCGAAACCGCTCACCTCGGCAAGCGGCTTGCCGTCCGCCGGTTGCCAGGCGCGGAGAAACTGAACTTCAGATTGCTGCGCGTTGCCAAGCGGGCTCAGAACGAGCGTCGCGCACAGCGTAACGAACCCAAAGCGCTTGGCTCCGAAATCGCGCGATTTGAAAGCGAATCCTCGTCTCACGGAGACTCCTCCCGAGTACCCGAGAATACCGAGAATTCTAGCCCTGTTTGACCGCGCCCGTGAAAGGCTTTTTGCCTTTAGAATCATTCAAATTTCACAAAAAAACTACCTGCACGCCGTTCTTGCGCGGTCCAGAATGTCCGAAACAGCGACTGCTTTAGCGTCAGCCCGATTGGCTCGGTTCGTAGGGGTCGGGCTGACCTTGATTGTGGTTGTGCTCTATCTGCTCGGGATACCTCTTTTGGAATTTCTCGAGTCAAAAACCTACGACATCCGCCTGCGCGCGCAGCGGGTATCGCCTCCACGAGCCGTGACGATCGCGGCCATCGATGAGGCCAGCCTTGCCCAATTGGGCCGGTGGCCTTGGAGCCGTGTAACCCTGGCGAAACTTGTCGATCGGCTCGACGAGGTCGGCGCGAGGGCCGTTGCGTTCGACGTATTCTTTCCGGAGCCCGAGTCGCTTGAGGCCGACGAGCTGCTTGCTCGCGCTTTCGGTGGCGGGCGCAAGGTTGTGTTGAGCACGCTTTTTCTGCTCAATCGCGAGGAAACGCGCCACCTGGGGCCGGAGCGGCAGGAGGAAGCGAAGCGCGCGATAGCGGTGCACGCGATCGGAAACGTGGAGCGAATCGGGGGCGCGCGCGAACAATTCTCCATGACGACGCCGCACGGCATCATCGTCAATATTCCGGGGCTCCAGCGCAGCGCGGCCTACGCAGGACACATAAATGTCACGCCCGATCCCGACGGCACCGTACGGCGCGTGCCGCTCGTGTATCGTTATGACGGCCGTTACTTTCCTTCCTCCGACGTACAAGCTGCGCGGGCCTTCCTGGGCGGGAAAGAACTGGTTTTGCATACGGCGTCCTACGGAATAACCGGAATCCAGATAGGCGACCGGTATATACCGACGGACGAGGGGGGCCGGCTCTTGGTGCGCTACCGCGGCCGGGCGGGAACCTTTGCCGCGGTTCCGATCGCCGACATTCTCGACGGTCGTGCGGATCCGGCGTTGTTGCGCGACCGGGTCGTGCTCATCGGCAACACGGCGCAGGGCATCGGCGATATGCGAGTCACTCCGTATGGCGACCTTTTTCCCGGGGTCGAAGTGCGTGCAAGCATTATCGAGAATCTGCTCGAAGGCAATGTGCTGCAGCGTCCCGACTGGATGTCGATCGTGGACCTCGCAGCGATCGTCCTGCTCGGACTTGCCCTGACCTGGCTGCTTCCGCGCATGGGTGTTTCGGGCGGGGCTTTGCTCGCGCTCGGCGTACTGACGGTTTTCCTGGTCCTCGCCAACTATCTATTTACCGTCCAGGGACTTTGGCTCAACGTCGTCTATCCGTCGATCCTGGTTGCGCTCGCGTTTGCCTCAGCCACGCTCGTGCGCTACTTCTCGACCGAGTCGGAAAAGCGCCACATCAAGGCTGCTTTCCAGTTCTACGTTCCGCCCGCCGTGGTCGAAGAGATCGCGGCCGACGTGGGCAAGCTGCGGCTCGGCGGGGAGAAACGCGACCTGACCGTGCTGTTCTCGGATATCCGCGGCTTCACCTCCATGTCGGAGGCGCTCGCGCCGGAGGATCTGGTCAAGCTCCTCAACGTCTATTTCACGGAAATGACAGAGAAGGTTTTCGATCACCAGGGATCGCTCGACAAGTACATCGGTGACGCGATCATGGCCGTATTCGGAGCACCGATCGCCGCGGCGCAGCACCCGCACCTCGCCTGCCGTACCGCGCTCGACATGATCCGCGCCCTGGACGTGCTGCGTGCACAGTGGCGGCGCGACGGGCTTCCGGATATCGGCATCGGCATCGGCATCAACACTGGGCCGATGATCGTCGGCAACATGGGCTCGGTGAGCCGCTTCAACTACACGGTCGTCGGCGATGCCGTCAACCTCGCGTCGCGCATCGAATCGCTCAACAAAGTCTATGGCACGAACATATTGCTGAGCGAATACACCTATGAACACGTGAAGGACGAGTTTCCGCATGCCCGCGAGATTGACCGGGTTCAAGTGCGCGGGCGCGCGCAGGTCGTGGGTCTCTACGAACTCATCCCGGAGGGCAGGTACGCAATTCTTGACTGGCTGGGGGAGTTCGCGAGCGCTTACAAGCTGCTGCGGAACGGCGACTACCTTCGGGCGGCCAGGCGCTTCGAGCAGCTGCACGCGAGGGTCGGTGACCCGGTAAGCGCGCACCATGCCAAGGCCTGCAGAACCCCGCGCCGGCGCAAATCGGACGAGGCTTAGGACGCGGCGATCATGCCGATACAACTCTGTCGCGGCCGCGAAACTTAGCGTCGTACAATGCCTCGTCCGCCGCGCGGATGAGCGAATCAGGAGTCGTGCCATGATCCGGATAGGCGGCAACTCCCAGTGAAATCGTGATGCCGCTCAAGTCATGGTCTTCGTATTTCAACCTCAACTCCTGTACCGCTTTGCGGATGTTCTCGGCGCGTTGCTCCGCGATTTGCATCGATGCCTCCGGCAGGAGCACCGAGAATTCTTCCCCGCCGACGCGGCAGGCGATGTCGCTCTGGCGGACGAATCCCTGCAATAGCAGACCGATGCGCCGCAGGACTATGTCGCCCGCGCCATGGCCCAAGCTGTCATTGATGCGCTTGAAATGATCGATATCCAGCGTGATTATCGAGAGGGAGTGCTTCTTGCGGTCTGCCCGCGCCAACTCGCGCAGAAGGAATTCCTCCAGAAAACGGCGGTTGTACAAGCCGGTGAGCGGATCGCGGACCGATTGTTCATGCAAACTCGCGCGAACTCTCAAGTTTCCGAGCGCGAGACTGGCCTCCTCTGCCACAGCCGTTGCCAGATTCAAGCTGAACTCAATCGAGCCGGTGTTTTCAGATGATTTACCGCTCAGGCGCCGCAAATGCAACAATCCGAGCGTCTCGCCCTCGGCGAAGAGCGGCACACATAGATACGGCGGTACCGAATTCACATCCGGCGCCACGTGCGCGCAAACCAACTCGGCCCGCAGATCCCGAACCCAGTGGGCTTGGGCTTGGCGCAGTGCCCAACAGTCCTGGGTCGTAAACGCCTGCTGGTTTAGCGACCCATTGCCCCAGCTTGCGACCGTTTCCAAATGCTTTCCCGGAGGATGAACGAGGTACAGCTTGCCGTTCGTGCTCGGGAATAATTGGGGACCGAAACATTCGATAGCCGTAAAAATTTCGGCTGGTTTGACGCTCGCCTTGAGATAGCGGCTCAGCTTACGAAATGTAATGTGTTGGCCGCGCAGCTGTTCCAGTTCGCGGACCTGGTCGGCATACATGCGCGTCAAGCGCGAGATCGTCAGCTCCTGGGTTCTTCTTTTTTTTCGTTCCCCGGCTTCCTTGATGGCGCGACCGAATGTTGAGGGGAGTTCGGCGCGGCTGGTCTTGAAAACGTTGTCGCCTGGCGCGCTCTTGAATTTCTGGACGGCGACTTCTTCGCCGACAGTCTCAAAGACGAAGATAATCGGGGTGTCGGGACTCAGACTTTGGGCTATCGCGAGAGCAGTGTGTCCATTGAATTGCGGTTGGAACACGCTGCAGACTATTACGTCTGGAACAAAGAGCTCCAGTTGTCGCGTAAAATCTTCGGATGTGGCGACCCATCGCGCTTCGCACGCTATTCCAGCACGGAGCAGGCTAAGAAACTGCGAATCCGCATCCGATTCGACGTCGTCAACGATCAAGACCTTATACATTTGCGATCGTCATAGCTCAGAGCAAAGAACGTCGACGGAAGCCCTGGGACGAGTTGGCGGACTGGAAGAACGGTCCGGTTCTTGAAGTGTAATAGAAATCCAGACCAGAGTGATCGGTGCCGTCGCTCTGCGAGCAACTGAGCACCGAAAAGCTGTCTCGCGCCCTAAATAGGCGATGCAAAAGACCTTAAATAGTGTCTGACGAATCTGCCCGCTTCCGGTCTCGTATAGCGGCCAATCCAGTCGCGTTTCTGCTGTAATATTTGGCGCTTGGGCTGCCCAACCAGGGTGGCCTTCCCTCGAGGAGGGTTGCGGTGGCGGAACAATTGCCGGATACGTTTCCACGCCTTTTGCTGCATCAGGCAAAAACGCGTCCCGACCGACCGGCGTTCCGCGAAAAGGACCTCGGCATTTGGCAAACCTGGACCTGGACACAGGTGGCCGACGAAGTGCGGGCGCTTGCCTGCGGACTCGCGTCGCTGGGCTTTAAGCGCGGTGACAACCTTGCGATGATCGGCGACAACCGCCCGCGTCTCTACTGGGCCATGTGCGCGGCGCAGACGCTGGGCGGTGTGGCTGTGCCCATGTACCAGGATGCGGTAGCCCAGGAATTGAGCTTCCCGCTGCAGGACGCCGGCATACGCTACGCCATAGTCGAAGATCAGGAGCAGGTCGACAAGCTGCTGGAAATACGCGACCAGTGTCCGCAGCTCGCGCACATCCTCTACGACGACCCGCGCGGCCTGAGCCACTACACCCAGCCCGGGCTGCAGAGCCTGGATGCGGTCATGCAGGCCGGGCGCGACTGGCATGCGCGCAAGCCGGCTTTCTTCGTCGATGAGATCGCCCGCGGCCGGCCCGATGAGGTTGCGGTGATGCTCTACACTTCCGGCACGACGGGCAAGCCCAAAGGCGTATGCCAGACGCATACCGCTTTCATCCGCGCAGCCGAGAGCGGCTGCAAGTTCGACCGTCTCCGCCCGGAGGACAACATCCTTTCCTACCTCCCCATGGCCTGGGTGGGGGACCACCTGTTTTCCTATGCGCAGGCAATGTATGTCGGATTCACGGTCAACTGTCCGGAGTCCGGCGACACGGTGATGACCGATATGCGCGAGATCGGCCCCAGCTATTACTTCGCGCCGCCGCGCGTGTTCGAGAACTTGCTTACTCAGGTGATGATCCGCATGGAGGACGCGGGCAGACTCAAGCGCGGCATGTTCCACTATTTCATGAAAGTGGCGCGTCGCTGCGGCGCGGAGATCATCGACGGCAAGCCGGTCGGCTTGGCCGACCGGCTGCTCTACGCTCTGGGCAACCTCCTCGTATACGGTCCTTTGCGCAACGTGCTCGGCATGAGCCGCATCCGCGTCGCGTACACCGCCGGGGCGGCCATCGGCCCCGACCTGTTCCGCTTCTACCGATCGATCGGCGTCAACCTGAAGCAGCTCTATGGCGCCACCGAGACATGCGCCGCGGTGTGCCTCCAGCCCGACCGTCAGATCAAGTTCGACACCGTGGGCCCGCCCGCGCCCGGCGTCGAAGTGAAGATCGCCGACGGCGGCGAAGTGCTGGTTCGCGGCGACATCCTGCTCAAGGAATACTACAAGCGCCCCGACGCCACGGCAGAAGCCTTGGACGCGAGCGGATATTTTCACACCGGCGACGCGGGCTATTTCGACGCCGACGGTCACCTCAAGATCATCGATCGCGCCAAGGACGTGGGCAAACTGGCAGGCGGCGCCCTGTTCGCCCCCAACTATATAGAAAACAAGCTCAAGTTCTCGCCCTACATCAGGGAGGCCGTGGCTTTCGGCCCGGGGCGCGATCGCGTCTGCGCTTTCGTCAACATCGACATGGGAGCCGTGGGCGACTGGGCCGAGCGCCGCAATCTCGCCTATTCGGGCTATACCGACCTCGCGCAAAAAAACGAGGTCTACGAACTGGTGCGCGAATGCGTCGAAAAGGCCAACGCCGAACTCGCCGCCGATCCGATGCTCTCGGAATCCCAGGTGCACCGCTTCCTGATCCTGCACAAGGAGCTTGACCCCGATGACGACGAGCTTACGCGCACGCGCAAGGTGCGCCGCGGCCTGGTCGCGCAGAAGTACGCGGTTCTGATCGAGGCTCTCTATTCGGGCAAGACCTCTCAATTCATCGAAACTCAGATCAGGTTCGAGGACGGGCGAACCGGCAAGATCAGCGCGGACCTCAGGATTGCCGAAGCGCGAACTTTGGGAGCGGATGCAGCGCGGAGCGCGGCGTGACCGACGCGCGGCGCACCGGCAAACCGATACTTACCGTCGAGGAAGTCTCGCTTTCCTTCGGCGGTGTGAAGGCTCTGCAGGGCGTCTCGTTCGACGTTCGGGAGCACGAAATCCGCGCCATCATCGGGCCGAACGGCGCCGGAAAGTCCTCGATGCTCAACGTCATCAACGGCGTGTACCACCCGCAGCAGGGGACGATCGCCTTTAAGGGGCGCAGGCGTCACGATGTCGATCCGCACGAGGCCGCTCTGCAGGGAATCGCGAGGACATTCCAGAACATCGCGCTGTTCCGCGGCATGACGGTGCTCGACAACATCATGACCGGGCGCAATCTCAAGATGAAGTGCAATTTCCTGCAGCAGGCGCTCTACTGGGGCAGCGCGCAGCGCGAGGAGCTCGAGCATCGCGCCAAGGTCGAGGAGATCGTCGATTTTCTAGAGATCCAGCACATCCGCAAGACTCCCGTGGGACGTCTGCCCTACGGATTGCAGAAGCGCGTGGAACTCGGACGCGCGCTCGCTGCGGAGCCAACGATGCTGCTTCTCGATGAGCCGATGTCCGGAATGAACCTCGAGGAAAAGCAGGACATGAGCCGCTTCATTCTGGATGTGAACGACCAGTTCGGCACCACCGTCGTTCTGATCGAGCACGACATGAGCGTGGTGATGGACCTCTCGGATCGGGTCGTGGTGCTCAACTACGGCCGCAAGATAGCCGACGGCACGCCGGACGAAGTGCGCGCCAACCCGGCGGTGATCGACGCCTACCTCGGGGTGGCGCACTGAGATGAACGTCGCCTTCTTCTTCGAGGTGCTGATCGGCGGGTTGCTCGCAGGAGTGATGTATTCGCTGGTCGCGCTCGGCTTCGTGCTGATCTACAAAGCTTCGGGCGTGTTCAATTTCGCGCAGGGGGCGATGGTGTTTCTGGCCGCGCTTACCTTCGTGTCGATCATGAAGATGGGGATCAATTTCTGGCTGGCGCTGGCCGTCACGCTCGGCGTGATGGTGGCGTTCGGCATCGGCATCGAGAAGATCGTCCTGCGGCCGCTGGTCAACCAGCCGCCGATCACCCTTTTCATGGCGACCATCGGCCTCGCATTCGTCCTCGAGGGCCTGTCGCAGCTGGTGTGGGGATCGCAGCCGCACGGCCTCGAGCTCGGCATCCCGGACGTGCCGATGCAATGGCTGTCGCAGAAATGGAACATCAACGTCAGCCAGTTCGAACTTTTCGCCGCGGGCGTCGCCGGGGCCATGGTGGCCGCGCTGGCGCTGTTTTTCCAGTACACGCGCATCGGCCGCGCGCTGCGCGCGGTGGCGGACGACCACCAGGCCGCGCTTGCCGTCGGCATCCCGCTGAAGAACATCTGGGCGATCGTATGGGCCGTGGCCGGCTTCGTCGCGCTGGTCGCGGGACTGATGTGGGGGGCGCGCAACGGCGTGCAGTACGCGCTGACCTTCATCGCGCTCAAGGCCCTGCCGGTGCTGATCCTGGGCGGATTCGAGTCGGTGCCCGGGGCGATCATCGGCGGCCTGATCATCGGCGCGAGCGAAAAACTCGCCGAGGTCTACATCGGCCCGATGGTGGGCGGCGGCATCGAATCGTGGTTCGCCTATGTCATCGCGCTGCTGTTCCTGCTGGTGCGGCCGCAGGGACTGTTTGGCGAAAAGATCATCGACAGGGTGTAGCGATGCTCTACCGCGAAGCCGGGCAGTTCAAGGCCACCTATGCGCAGGACCAGCAGATCTTCCCGATCCGCCAGGACCGCATTGCCTTCGCGCTGCTGCTCGCCGCAGCTTTCGTCGTGGTGCCGCTGATCGCCAATCAGTACTGGCTTTCGGCGATTCTCACGCCGTTCCTGATCCTATCGCTCGCTACACTGGGCCTGAATATTCTGACCGGCTACGCTGGCCAGCTCTCGCTCGGCACCGCCGCTTTCATGGCCGTCGGCGCGTTCATGGCCTACAACTTCGTGCTGCGCATGCCGTGGCTCGGCGTCATCCCGAGCTTCATCCTGGCCGGCCTGTGCGCGGCGGCGGTGGGCATCGTGTTCGGGCTGCCGAGCCTCAGGATCAAGGGGTTTTACCTCGCGGTGGCGACGCTCGCCTGCCAGTTCTTCGTGCTGTGGGCGATCCAGCGCATTGGCTGGATCACCAATTACAGCGCCTCCGGCGTGATCACCGCGCAGAAGATCGAAATTTTCGCCTACGCCTTCGATACGCCAGTGCGCAAGTATCTGCTCACACTTGCGATCGTCGCAGTCATGGCGCTATTGGCCAAGAACCTGATGCGCAGCGAGACCGGGCGCGCCTTCATGGCGGTGCGCGACATGGACGTGGCGGCGAGCGTGATCGGCATTCCGATGATGAAGACCAAGCTTCTCGCGTTCGCCATCAGCTCTTTCTACTGCGGGATGGCGGGTGCCCTGTACGCTTACACCTATCTTGGCACTGTGGAGCCGGAGGCGTTCACGCTCGATCTTTCGTTCCGCATCCTGTTCATGGTCATCATCGGCGGCGTAGGTTCGATCCTCGGTTCCTTTCTGGGGGCTGCGTTCATCACGCTGCTGCCGATTTTCCTAAGCGTGCTGTTCGGAGGCATTTCGCATGCCACGGGCATGGAGATTTCGCACGCGGTCGTGTCCAACCTCGAATTGATCATTTTCGGCGGGCTGATCATTTTCTTCCTGATCGTCGAGCCCCAGGGCCTGGCGCGGCTGTGGCAGATCGCGAAGGAAAAGCTGCGTTTGTGGCCCTTCCCGCACTAGACACTCGGAATAGTTTGGCTATACTGCCTGTTCCACTATATGAAACGGGCCCTAGCGAGGGCCGGACCTTAGGAGATAAGCGCATGAAACGCACCACTCTCGCTTTGGCGCTCGTTGCGTCGGCCAGTTTCTCGGCCGGCGCTTTAGCGCAGGCCAAGGAGCAGTTCGTTCCGCACAGCTATTACTGGGTTGGCCCCTATGCCGCCAGCGGTTCGGGAATCGCCGGCGGCGCGATCGACTATCTGAACATGCTCAACGAACGCGACGGCGGCATCAACGGCGTCAAGTTCACCGGTGAGAAGTGCGAGACCGAATACAACAACGCGCGCGGCGTGGAATGCTACGAGCGCTCGAAGAAGAAGGGGCCCACCGGCGCCACGCTGATCCATCCGCTCTCGACCGGGATCACTTACTCGCTGATCGAGAAGGGCACCGCGGACAAGATTCCCATTGTCTCGGTGGGCTACGGCCGCACGGATGCAGCCGACGGCCGCGTATTCCCGTACGTATTCCCGCTCATCACCAACTACTGGTCGCAGAACACCGCCAAGATCAAGTTCATGGGAATGAAGGCGGGCGGGATGGACAAGCTCAAGGGCATGAAGATCGTGAACCTGTATCACGACTCGGCCTACGGCAAGGAAACCATCCCGGTGCTCGACGCGCAGGCCAAGATGTACGGCTTCCAGGTCACGCACCTCGCGGTGCCGCACCCGGGCAACGAGCAGCAGGCGCAGTGGCTGCAGATCCGCCAGATCCAGCCCGATTGGGTGATCCTGCGCGGCTGGGGCGTGATGAACCCGACGGCGATCAAGGCGGCGCAGCGCGCAGGGTACCCGCGCGACAAGATCGTCGGCGTGTGGTGGGCGGGCGCGGAGGAGGACACCATTCCGGCCGGCGACGCGGCCAAGGGCTACATCGCGGCGGCCTTCAACGTCTCGGGAACCAACTACCCCGTGATCCGGGACATCATGAAGCACGTCTATGGCAAGGGCAAAGGCGAGATGGATGACAAGTCGCGCATCGGTTCGGCCTATTACAACCGCGGCGTGGTGTTTTCGATCATCACCTCGGAAGCCGTACGCAAAGCGCAGGAGCGCTTCGGCAAGGGCAAGCCGATGACCGGCGAGCAGGTGCGCTGGGGTCTGGAAAACCTGAGCATCGACAACGCGTATCTGAAGAAGCTCGGCGCGAGCGACTTTATGCAACCGCTCAAGGTCTCGTGCATGGACCACGAAGGTGGCGGAGCCGTGAAGTTCCAGCAGTGGGACGGCAAGCAGTGGAAGGTGATCACCGACTGGATTTCGTCCGACCAGAAGCTGGTGCGGCCGATGATCGAGGCCTCCGCCGCGCAGTACGCGAAGGAAAAGGGCAT
>Ga0137451_1000261_pt1 | contig 16099 bp, 11 predicted proteins | sample EasRivERMGT500_2_FD_102336 | JGI IMG/M metagenome (GOLD analysis project Ga0137451, IMG submission 102336) | Soil microbial communities from meander-bound floodplain in the East River, Colorado, USA - East River MetaG ERMGT500_2 | ecosystem: Environmental > Terrestrial > Soil > Floodplain ... | reverse complement strand
GCATCAGTGGCGTCGACGCCCGGCGCGTCGGCATGACCCTCTTCAAGATCGCGATCGCGTCGGCGGTCATGGGCTTCGCGACGTACTACGCCGATGCGGAACTCGCCCGGCTGCTGCCCGGGCCGGATCGAATGCCGCGGATCCTCCGCGTAGCCGGCGGCATCAGCGCCGGACTCGGGACACTGGCGCTGGCCGCGTGGGCGCTTCGAATCGAAGAGTTCCAGCAGGCGACAGGGCGGATCCTGAAACGCCTGCGCCCATAACGCGATCTGGTACCATCCAATTTCAATGTCTCGTTACGCCCCGAGCGGAGTGACCTATCAGTTCGGACCCGGCGGAATGACGCCGGCGATCCGCGCGCTCCTCATCGTCAACATCGGGCTCTTCCTGGTGACGACGTTTGCCCCCGCCTCGATGAAGCTCACCATCCTGGAGCTCGCAGGCCTCACGCCGGCCAGCGTCATTGGGCGCCTCTGGATCTGGCAGGTCGCGACCTACCTCTTCCTGCACGGAGGGTTCATTCACATTCTGTTCAACATGTTGAACTTGTGGATGTTCGGCGTTGAGCTCGAAAAGCGCTGGGGCACACAGGCGTTTGCGAAGTACTACTTCGTCACCGGCATCGGGGCCGGACTGACCGTCGTCTTCGTCTCGCTGCTGCCGTTCGAGTCAACGCGCGCGATCTACGGCGTTCCGACGATTGGCGCGTCGGGCGCCGTGTACGGCGTGATTCTCGCGTGGGCGCTGATCTTTCGCGATCGCACGCTGATGTTCATGATGATGTTCCCGCTGCCCGCGCGCGTGTACGCCGCGCTCATGGCGGCCTTCGTCCTCTACTCCGCGTTCGGCTCGAGCGGCAGCGGCGTCGCGCACTTTGCCCATCTCGGCGGGCTCATCTTCGGCTACCTGTATTTGAAAGGCCCGAAGACCCCGCGCGACATCAAACTCGAATTGCAGTACCGGCTCACCAAGTGGCGGATGGAGCGGATGCGCCGGAAGTTCGGCGTGCACAAGGGTGGGCGGGTGCACTGACTTCTGGCTTCTGGCTTTATTCCGTTTTTTTTCCCGTTACCGTCATCACGAACGTATCGTCGAGCGCCTCCACCTGATGAGGCGCGCCCGCCGGGACCTGCAGCACTTCCCCTTCGTGGATGGTCGTTTCCTCGCCGTCGAGCACAGTCCGTAAGGCCCCCTGCAGCACGTAGATGAACTGCTCGTGCTCATGCACGTGCTGCTGCACCAGTGCACCCTTTTTCAAATATGACTGGGCCAGCACGTTTCGACTGCCGACAATGGCCTTGCGGGCCACCATTTCTGTGATTTTCTCGAGGGGCAACTCGTCCCAGCGGTGGACCGTGATCCGGCGCGTGACGCTCATGGGAAAGTCGCTCCGAGTATAATTGACGGGTTGTCCAACCACCGCGAGGCCGCGCAGGCAACTAGATCACGGCAACCTATGAGAACCAGTCTCTCTAATGGACGCGCGGAGCGTACGTCCGAGCCGCTCAAGGCAGTGTCAAAGCCCGCCGCTGCGGCCGAGGGACTCAGTCCCGAGACCTTGCGCGCGATCTACCGGACGATGCTCGTGTCGCGCCGCATCGACGACAAAGAGATCCAGCTCAAGAATCAGAGCCTCATCTTCTTCCAGATCAGCGGCGCCGGCCACGAAGCCATCCTCACGGCGGCCGGCCTCCTGCTCAAAGGGGGGCACGACTGGTTCTTTCCGTACTACCGCGACCGCGCGCTGTGCCTGCAGCTCGGCATGACGCCGTACGAGATGTTCCTCAGCGCCGTCGGCGCCAAGGACGATCCGAACAGCGGCGGACGCCAGATGCCGTCCCACTGGGGACACAAGCGCCTCAACATCGTCTCGCAGTCGAGCCCGACCGGCACGCAGTGCCTGCAGGCCGTCGGCTGCGCCGAGGCGGGCCGCTTCTACGAACAGATCCCGGCGATCCCCGAGCGCAAAGACAAGTTCGAGTCCGACGAGGTGACCTACATCTCGATCGGCGACGGCACGACGAGTGAAGGCGAGTTCTGGGAATCGATCAGCACGGCGTGCGTCAAGAAGCTGCCGGTGCTCTACCTGGTCGAGGACAACGGCTACGCCATCTCCGTCCCGACCGAAGTGCAGACGCCGGGCGGCAGCATCTCGAAGCTGCTCGAATCCTTCCCTGACCTGAAGGTCCTCCGCTGCGACGGCACCGACGTGCTCGAGAGCTATCGGACGATGTCAGAGGCCGTCGCGTGGTGCCGCGACCGCAAGGGACCAGCGCTCGTGCACGCGAAGGTCGTCCGTCCGTACTCGCACTCGTTGTCCGACGATGAACGGTTGTACAAGACGAAAGCCGAGCGCGAGGAAGAAGCGCGGCGCGATCCGATCACGAAGTTCGCGACGTACCTCAAGGCCCAGGGTCTCGTCACCGACGCGGACCTGGCGGCCACGGCCAAGGAAGTGGACGCCGAAATCGCCGCCGCGGCTGATGCGGCTGTGAAAGCCCCGAGGCCTGCGAAGGACACGGCCGGCCTCTACGTCTACTCGCCCGACGTCGATCCCGCGTCATCCGCGTTCGATGCGCCCGCGCAGCCTGAAGGCAAGGCGGACACGATGGTCTCGGCCATCAACCGGACGATGAAGGACGAGATGGGGGCGAACCCGCGCATCGTCATGTTCGGTGAGGACGTCGCGGACGCGACGGTCGAAGAGAACCTCAAGGAAGTGCAGGGCAAGGGCGGCGTCTTCAAGGTCACGCACGGCCTGCAGAAAGCGCACGGATCGATCCGTGTCTTCAACTCGCCGCTCGCCGAAGCCAACATCGTGGGCCGCGCCGTCGGCATGGCCACGCGCGGCATCAAGCCTGTCGTCGAGATTCAGTTCCTCGACTACATCTGGCCGGCGATGATGCAGATTCGCAACGAAGTCGCGATGATGCGGTACCGGTCGAACAACGAGTTCACGTGCCCGATGGTCATCCGCGTCGCGAGCGGCGGCTACCTGCGCGGCGGCGCGCCGTACCACAGCCAGTCGGCCGAGAGCATCTTCGCGCACTGCCCCGGCCTGCGCGTCGTCTATCCGTCGAACGCGCAGGACGCCGCGGGTCTGCTCCGCACGTCGATGCGTTGCGACGACCCCGTGCTCTTCATGGAGCACAAGCATCTGTACCGCCAGACCTACAACAAGGCTGAGTACCCCGGGTCGAACTACATGATCCCGTTCGGCAAGTCCGCGGTGAAGCGCGAGGGCACGGACGTCGTGGTCGTCACGTGGGGCGCGCTGGTGCAGCGCTCAATCCTGGCCGCGCAGCAGGCGGAAAAAGACGGCGTCAGCACGATGGTGATCGACCTGCGCACCATCATGCCGTTCGACTGGGACGCCATCGCCGAGGCCGTGAAGAAAACGAGCCGCGTCGTCATCGCGCACGAAGATCAGCTCACCTGCGGATTCGGCGCAGAGCTCTCCGCGCGCATCGCGAGTGACCTGTTCGAGTACCTGGATGCGCCGGTTAAGCGCGTGGCCGCAATGGACACGCCAGTCGCCTACTGCCCGGATCTCGAGGAAGTGATTCTGCCGGGATCGGCGGATGTGCTGGCGGCGATTCTGGAGACAGCGAAGTATTAAACGGAGTCCGCCTACGCGGGGTCGGGCTAAAGCCCGACCCTACGTCTGACACATTGGGGTCTCTCGGGCTCCTCGGCACGCTCTCGGCTCTTCAGGACTCTCCGGCGCCGCGGATTCCTCACGACTTCCCCAACACGCGCCTTACGTCCTCGCTGAGCTCCCCGGTCAGCTCCCACCTCAGCAGCGTGATCGGAATCAGCCCTGCCGCGTCGTACTCATCCATGAAGCTGCGGAGCGTGAACGCGCTGCCGAGCTGGCGCTTGCGATCTCCGATCAGCTTCTCGATCTGAATCTTGCCGATGAGATAGCTCGTGCCGTACGCCGGCTGACGCAGGTACAGGTGCTGCTCGCCGCGGACGAGGTTGCCTTGAAGGCTCAGCCATCCCCGCGGTGTGTTGGCGCTCGTGAAAGCGGCCGCCTCTTCGAGGGTCGACAGGCGCGCGTGCATCTTCAGGTCGCCGAGGGCGCGCGCTGCGCGCTGGGCAATCAGGATGTAGATCAGCTCGCGTGAGCGCGGACGTTTGTCGAACATCCCGGCCTCGAGCATCAGCTCTTCCCAGGCGGTGGCGTGCCCTTCGGTGCGCGTGATGAAGATGTTGTAGAGCAGCGCGTCGCGGCGGATCGGGCTCGGATGCGGCTCGTGCACCATCCGCGCTTTGTCGAACCAGTGATAGCCGTGTGTGCGCATCACTTCCGGATCGTGATGGTCCACCTCCCCGAAGAACTCGCGCGGCGCCGGCGTGAACTTGCCGAGCCTGGCGCGAACGGCGCCGTCCATGTAGTCGCGGACGGTCAGCACGTCGTGGTCCTTCAGAAAGGCCATGTACTCGGTGACCGCCGCCTGCGAACGTTTGGCGTACTCGTCGGCGTTGGCGATCGGTCCGGCAGGCGGCTCGCCGCTGTTGCGGGCTTCTTCGAGCGCCAGCGACGCATGCGCGCGGCCGAGCTCGCGCTCCATCAACGTCACTTCGTCCCGCCATGTGTACGGCAGCAGCTCGACGCTCTTGAGGTACCAGTCGTAGTTCTCGACGCCGATACCGGACGGCCCCGACTTCGACGCCGCCTCGGCCTCGACCCACGCGGCGAACGCGTCGGTGGCCTCCCGTGCGCGTGTGACATCGGCCAGCAGATCCTTCGTCGCTGGATCGGTGAGCTTGCCGGCAAATGCCGCGAGGTCCCTGCTCTGCGCCTGGATCGCTTTCGCCCCAAACGTCCAGAGGTCTTTGCCGTTCCCGACGAGATTCTTCTGCGCTTGCGTCAGCAGCGGCGGAATCGCCTTCACGCCCGCGCTGATCTCGGCGACGCTCGCCGCATCGAGCGGCCACGTGTACTTCCAGGCGTCGACGATGCCACGTGCGTAGTTGCCTTCGCGCGCGGGCTGATCGCTCTCGCTATTGAAGAAGGTCGTATAGAAGGCCGGATCGTTCGCCCACGGCTTGAGCACGCGATGGTCGAACTCGAGCCCGTTCATTTCGGCCCGCACGAGGTGGTAGTCGACCTGCCGGGGAATGGGCCACGCGCTCACGTCGATCTGCGCCAGACGCTGCTGGAACAGTGCCAGCCCCTTCTGCTGAGAAGACATCGCGTCCCGCCGGTAGTCGGGCACGCCTTCGACGAGCGGGGCGGCCTGAAACCCGCGCCATTCCTTGAAGAGCGAGACGAGGTCGTCGTAGTTCGCAGTCGTCTTCGCCGGCTCAGACGGCTGCGAGCAGCTGGCGAGACCGATCAGGAGCAGGCTGGCAAAAAGGTACTTCACTGGATTCTACGCTTGCTGGCGATGTAGGTGCGGGCAAACTCCTCGAGGTGTGGCGCATTCGTCAGCCCGACCTTCCTCGCCTCCTCGAGCGCCTTGTCCCAGGTCCAGTTGTCGCGCAGCACGCGACGAATCAGCCAGAAGCCGCCGACACGGATCGCCGCCGTGCAGTGGATGAAGAGCGGGCGGTTGGCCGGATCGTCAGTGATCTTCAGGAACTCGTCGGCCTGCTCGGGCTTCGGCGACATGTACACGACGGGAAGGTTGAAGTACTTCAAGCCGGCCTGTTCGGCCGCCAGCTTCTCGTCCGCCTCGCGATACTCGCCCGGCGTGCGAAGGTTCAGCACGGCCTTGACGCCATCAGTCTTCAGCATGGCGAACGCTTCCATTCGCGGCTGGCCGCCGGTGCAGAACTCCGGCGTGACTTTGAGGAAGTTGCGAATGTTGTCCGCGGTCTGCGGCGGTGTCGTCTGCGTCGCATTGGCCATCGCGACGGTCGACACGACGCACGCGACCATAAATGTTCCGATCAGAAGTCTGCGCATGACCGCGATTGTGGCACAGCACGGTATACTCCGCGCATCCGGTCATGGTGAAACGCCTGTCGCTGGCGGTTCTGATCGCAGCCGTTGTCGGCGTCGCTCCCCCGCTCGGGGCGCGTCCGGTGCCGGCCGCCGAAGTGCTGAATGCGATCGGCGGTCTGCCCGCGCACCTCATGGCCGACGTGTACGAGGCCATCGGCTACGCAGAAACCTCGAAGGGCGAGGCCGTGCTCCTCGATCTGCGCGCCCACACGATCTACGGCGTGAATCCCGCGAAGACCGCGATTCGCAAGGTGATCGAAGTCGGACAAGGCCCCGGCAAAGTGCTGCAGCCGGGGGTCCTCTCAATGGGGCCGGCAGATCTGTTCGCAGTTTCGGATGCGCCGTGGGGCATGGAGCGCATCCAGTACTTCAACGCCAACGGACTTCAGATCGGCGGCTTCTACCTCAACACCAAGGTCGCCGCACGCCTCGTCCTCAACTCCGTCGTCCTCAACGGCGCGGGGACAATGCAGTTCACGGACAAGGGATTTCTCCTCAGCGAGCCTGATAAAGGTTCGTTGGTGACCGAGCTCGACTTGAACGGCCAGGTGCTGCGGCGATTCGCGACGCTGCGGCCCAGCGGCCACGAAAGCGATCGCAATCTGCATCTGGCGTTCAACGTCGGTCAGCCGCTCGCGGCGCCGGATGGCGGGACCTATTTCGTGTTTCGGACCGGCGTCCCGCTGATTCGCAAGTACGACGCGTCGGGCACCCTCGTCTTCGAGCGGCACATCGAAGGCCCCGAGCTGGACCCGGCCATCCAGTCGCTTCCGACGATCTGGCCGATGCGCGATCCGTCCGAGGGAAGCCTGCCGATCGTCCCGCCGCTCGTGCGGACGGCGGCGGTCGACCGCGCCGGCAATCTCTGGATCTCGTTGATCGCGCCCGTCACCTACGTGTACGACCCGCGCGGCGAGAAGATCCGGACCGTCCTCTTCAAGGGCGCAAGCTACATGTCACCTTCCGGTTTCTTCTTTACGTCCCGCGGCACGGTGCTCGTCACGCCCGGATGTTACGAGTTTCCGGCCGCGCCCCGGCCCGGTGCAGAATCGGCACAGCGGTGACGTCGACCACCTCACCCACCACGTCTCAGCCGTCGCTCCGGCAATCACTCGGTGTGACGCACGCCACCGCCATGGTCGTCGGCACGATCATCGGCGCGTCGATTTTCGTGCAGCCGTCGGAGATCACGAAGCAGATGCCGTCCGTCGCGGGCATCCTCTTCGTGTGGCTCACCGCGGGTGTCCTCACGCTGTTCGGCGCGCTGATCTGCGCTGAGCTGACTTCGGCGTTCCCCCGCACGGGCGGCGTGTACGTGTTTCTCAAGGAGTCCGTCTCGCCGGCCGCCGGCTTTCTGTGGGGCTGGGCGATGCTCTGGAGCATGCACACGGGCATCATCGCGGCGATCGCCACGGTGTTCGCGCGGTATGCCGCGGTGTTCGTCCCGATGGAGCCCGGCCAGATGCGGCTCGTGGCCGTGGGCGTTATCGTGCTGCTCTCCGCGGTGAATTACACAGGCGTGAAGCACGGCGGCCTCGTGCAGAACATCTTCACGGGCGCGAAGGTGGCCGCAATCATCGCGGTCATCGTGGCCGGCATCGCCTGGTCGGGGGTCGTCCCCGAATCGACGGTCTCCGGCGACGTCACCGGGCGCGGATTCATTCTCGCGATTGCGGCGGGACTCTTCGCGTACGGCGGCTGGCACATGGTGACCTACACCGCCGGCGAGACTCGTGAGGCCTCCCGCACGATTCCTCGTGCCCTGCTCCTGGGCACGCTCATCGTCACGGCCTGCTACGCCGGGCTCAACACCATCTACCTGCGCGTGCTGCCCCTCGACGCCGTGCGCGCCTCGACGCACGTCGCTGCCGACGCCGCGGACGTGCTGCTCGGGGGCGGCGGCGCCTCGCTCATGGCCGTGCTGGTCATGGTGTCGACGTTCGGCGCCGTCAACGGCATCATCCTCGTCGGCCCACGCGTGTATTACTCGATGGCGCAGGATGGTCTGCTGTTTCGCTGGCTCGGCGCCGTGCACCCGACGTACGGCACGCCCGGCCGCGCGATCGTCATCCAGGCCGTCTGGGCGTGCGTGCTGGCGCTCACGAACACCTACGGCGCGCTGTTCTCGCGCGTGATCTACACGGAGTGGATCTTCTTCGCCTTGATGGCGGCAGGACTCCTTCGCCTGCGACAGCGACCGAACTATCAGCCGTCGTACCGCCTCTGGGGCTCGCCGATCATCCCGATCATCTTCATCGTCGCGTCGCTGGTGATCGTCGTGATGCAGGTCCTCGACAATCCTGCTGACAGCGCGATCGGGTTGGGTATGGTGCTCGCGGGTCTGCCGGTGTATCTTCTGTGGTCGAAACGACGCGGACGGCAGACCTGAAGGTCTGCCCTACGACATCCCGCATCATCCTCAATGAAAATCATCGACTTCCACAATCATTACTACCCGCCTGAGTACCTTGACGCGTTGGGTCCCTCGGGCAGCACGCTCCACATCACGCACGACAGCGACGGCAACCCGATCGTCCACTATCCAGGCGATTACAACGTGATGGTGAAGGGCCATCGCGATATCGCGTATCGCCAGACCGTGCTCGACGAGCAGAAAGTGGACACGCAGGTCATCTCGCTCACGACACCGGGCACGCACGTGGACCCGCCACAGGTCGCCGCGAAGCTCGCAGCCATCACCAACGACGCGTTCGCGCGGGTGCGGGCCGAGTACGGGACGCGGTTCATCCCGCTGGCCACGCTGCCTTTGTGCGATCCGAAGGCCTCTCAGGCGGAGTTCGTTCGCGCGATGGACAGCCTCAAGATGCCGGGCGCCATGCTCTTCAGCAACGTCAACGGCACCGGCCTCGACGACAAGCAGTTCTGGCCGATCTACGAAGCGGCCAACGAGCGCGCGGCGGTCATGATGATCCACCCGACCTACCCGCTCGGCGTCGAGGCCATGCGCGACTACATGCTCATGCCGCTGAACGGCTTCCTGTTCGATACCACGCTGGCTGCGTCGAAGCTCGTCTTCAGCGGCGTCGTGAAACGCTATCCGCGCATCAAGTGGGTGCTCGGCCATCTGGGTGGCACGATTCCGTACCTCGCCGAGCGCCTCGACCGCGGATACCGGGCGTTCAAGGAATGCCGCGTCAACATCGACGAGCCACCGACGGCGTACCTCAAGCGGCATTTCTGGTATGACACGGTGAACTTCGCGCAAGGCCCGATCAAGCTCGCGATCGAGTTCGCCGGCGCCGATCACATCCTGGCCGGCAGCGACTATCCCCACATGATCGGTAGTATTCCGCTGATGAAGGACGCGATCGGCGCACTGCCCATCTCCGACACTGACAAGGCGGCCATCCTGGGTGGCAATGCCAGAGCACTGCTGGGTCTCTGAACCTTGTTAATGGGTGATTGGGTGATTGAGTGAATGGGTGAATGCAGGAATGGGTGAATGGGTGATTGTGCGAGTGCGTAACTCGCCCATTCACACATTCACCCATCCACTCATTCCCGCATTCACCCAGTCACACACTCACGCATTCACCCATTAACGCGTCCTTCTTACACGACTGACTATCCGAGCCATCGAAGCGACTAGATCGCGCGCGGAGTGATCCGCGTCGATCCATCGACTGTTCCCTGCCAGCAGCTGTGGCAGTCCGCTTGCACTCCCGCCGCACGACGTCCCCTCCCCGGGAATTCCAGTTTCGTCATCAACGATCGGAAGGCACCAATGCGGCACCATCTCTTCTCGCGCAAGTCCGTCACGCTGGTTCGTGCGTTGATGGTCGGCGGCGTCCTCATGACGGCGACGGCTATCGGCTGGGCGATCACCAGCGATCTCTCACTCGTGCGCACGCTGCACGAGCCCGTTGGCGAGCACATCGATCAATACGAGCTCATGGGCATGGTCCGGGGCGGCCAGCCCGACGAGGCCTTCGAGCAGGCGTTCGAGCACGGCGACGAGTTCTTCGAGACCGAGTTCAATGCCCTCGATGGCGGCGGCGCCAACGTTGGCGACGGCGCCAGATTCACGCGCGTCCCGCGGGCCGATCTCGAGGGCCCCGGCCAGTGGGCGTCGCACTTCCCCAAGCGCGAGACTGGGCCGAACGCCACATCGTGTAATTCCTGCCATATCCAGCTGTTCGACGACGGGTCAGGCTCGGCGGTGGGTAACGTCCACCGCGATCCGCAGCATGCAGGGCGGCTCGACCGCTTCATCCAGCGCAACACGCCGCACGTGTTCGCGCTCGGGCCGCTTCAGCGGCTGGCCGAAGAGATGACCGTCGAGCTGCAACAGCAGCGTGACGCCGCGAAAGATCGCGCCTGTCAGTTCGGCAGTTCAGGAACCTGGCCGCTCTCAGCAAAGGGCATCTCGTTTGGATCGATCCGCGCAGACCGTCTGCTTTCCGGGCGAGGCTGTGAGGTGAAGTACATCACCACCGCCCTCCAGGGCGTCGCGACCGACCTCGTCGTCCGGCCCTTCCAGTGGAAAGGCAGCGTCGCGTCAATCCGCGACTTCAATCGTGGCGCCGCGCACAACGAGATCGGCATGCAAGCGGTCGAAATCACCGGTGTTGGCGTGGATGGTGACGGCGACGGCGTCGCAGACGAGGTCAGTGTCGGTGACATCACGGCGGTCACGATCTATCTCGCAGCGCAGCCTCGCCCGACCACCAAGATGGAGCTGGCGAGCCTCAGACTGATTGATCCGCTGAGCGGCGACGAGGTGGCGTCTATCCAGCGCGGCGCCACGGTGTTCAGTCAGGTCGGCTGCGCGAGCTGCCACAAGCCGTCAATGAAGATTGCGGACACGATCTTCCGCGAGCCGAGCCGGCATCCGGCGTATCGCGATACGAAATTCCCGGCCGGCCTCGATCCGCTAAGCATGGGCGTGGACCCCGAATACCCCGTGAGCTTCGATCTCACGCACGATCAACCGGACAATCAGGTGCACGACGCAGCCGGCAGAGTCGTCATGCGCCTGGGCTCGCTCAGAAAAGACGCGCAGGGCTGGGGTGTCGTGGACCTGTTCGGCGACCTGAAGCGCCACAACATGGGCGCTGAACTGGCTGAAGCCATCGATGAAGTCGGGACTGGCGCGTCGGTGTTCCTGACCGAGAACCTGTGGGGCGTCGGCTCCACAGCGCCGTACCTGCACGACGGTCGCGCGACGACGCTGACCGAGGCGATTCTGGCGCACGGGAGCGAAGGCGCGGACTCGAGAACCGCCTTCCGCCGGCTCACGAGCGGCGATCAGCGGGCGCTGATCGCGTTTCTGGACAATCTTGTGCTGTTCAAGATGGACGAGACGGACGCGGTGGTCGTGCGTCCGCCCAGGTCAGTAACGCTGAACGAGCTGCTGCGCATTCGGCGATGACGTCGTAGGGGCCGGGCATGCCCGGCCCCTACGTTCACCCTTCAATCGCCAGCGTCGCGGGGTCCTCGACGAGCTGCTTGATCCGGACGAGGAACCGCACGGCGTCCGATCCGTCGATGAGACGGTGGTCGTACGTCAGCGCGACGTACATCATCGGGCGCAGCACGATCTGGCCGTTGAGGCCGACGGGCCGCTCGTTGATGGCGTGCAGACCGAGAATCGCGACCTGCGGCGGGCTGAGGATCGGCGTGCTCATCAGCGATCCGTAGACGCCGCCGTTCGTGACGCTGAAGGTGCCGCCGCGCAGATCCTCGATCGTGAGGCGGCCGTCGTTCGCGCGTACCGCGAAGTCGCGAATGCCCTGTTCGATGCGGGGGAACGACATGCGGTCCGCATCGCGCAGCACGGGCACGACGAGCCCTTCATTGGTGCCGACAGCGACGCCGATGTCGTAGTACGACTTCAGCACCATCTCGTCGCCCTGGATCTCAGCGTTCACTTGCGGGAACTCCCGCAGCGCGACGATGGCGGCGCGTACGAAGAAGGACGTGATGCCGAGGCTGGCGCCGTGCCGCGCCTTGAACGTCTCTTTGTGACGCGCGCGCAGCGCCATCACGGCGCTCATGTCGACGTCGTTGAACGTCGTGAGCATCGCAGCCGTCTGCTGCGCCTGGACCAGCCGTTTCGCAATGGTCGCGCGACGCTTGGAGAGACGCACGCGGGTCTCTGTGCGTGCGCCCGGCGTTGACGGTGGCAGCGGCGCCGGCGGTGGCGTGCTGGTGGATCTTCGGATGTCGTCGGGGGTGACGCGTGGACCAGCCGGCGTCACCGAAGCGAGCTCGACGTTCTGCTCGCGCGCGAGTTTGCGCGCGGCCGGTGTGGCGGGCGTGGCTGCGCCGGCACCCACTGCGGCAGGCACGCCCGCGGCCGCAGGCGCAGCCTTCGGCGCCGCAGTTGACGCGGCACCCGGCAGAATGCTCCCAAGCACGTCGCCGATCTTCACGTCTGCGCCGGGACCGTGCGCGATCTTCTCGAGCACGCCGGCTTGTGGTGCCGCGACTTCGACGTTGACCTTGTCGGTCTCGAGCTCGACCAATGGCTCGCCGGCCGCAACCGCTTCGCCTGGCTGCTTCATCCACTTCACGACGCGGGCATCAACGACAGACTCTCCGACCTCGGGCACGACGATGTTGACGGACATCAGCTCCTCACGAATTGTTTTGCAGGCACGCTAATCACCGCGCGCCGGGGTCACGATGCTGCTCTTGATACCGAGCGCCTGCGCGATCAGTCGCTCCTGCGTCCTGGCGTGACGTGCCGCCGAGCCCTCGGCGGGACTCGAATTGCGCGGACGCGCGAGCACCGCCAGGCGGCGCGATCCGGCCAGGCCTTCGAGCGTCGGCCGGATGAAATCCCACGCGCCCATGTTCTCCGGCTCTTCCTGCGCCCAGACGACTTCCTCGAGACGCGGATAGCTTTCGATGGTGCCGAGCATGTCGCGAACCGGCAACGGGTACAGCTGCTCGACGCGACACACCGCGACGTCCGTCGTGTCCTTCCGAAGCGGACTGGTCAACAAATCGATCGCGATCTTGCCGGAACAGAAGACGAGCCGCCGGACGTCGCCTTGACGCTGGCGCCGTTCGTCGTCATCGATGACCTGCCGCCAGCGTCCTTCGGCCAGCTCGCGCGGCGCCGACGCGACACGCGGATGCCGCAACAGGCTCTTCGGCGTCAGGATGATGAGCGGCAGCGGATCGCGCTCGAGCAGCGCGGCCTGCCGGCGAAGCAGGTGAAAGTACTGCGCCGCGGTCGTGCAGTTCGCGACGCGCATGTTGATGTCGGAGGCGAGTTGCAGGAACCGCTCTGGACGCGCGCTGGCGTGGTCCGGCCCCTGGCCTTCGTAGCCGTGCGGCAGGAGCAGGACCATGGACGGTTGCTGCCCCCACTTCGCCCGCGCCGAGAGCAGGAACTCGTCGAGCACGACCTGCGCGCCGTCCACGAAGTCGCCGTACTGCGCTTCCCAGAGCACGAGTCGTTTGGGCGCCTGGATGTTGTAGCCGTATTCGAAACCGACGGCGGCGTTTTCACTGAGCGGACTGTTCCAGATCTCGAATGCCGCCTTCGCCTGAGGAATCGTCTGAAGCGGGACGTAACGCTGGCCCGTCGACGCATCGTGCAGCACGGCGTGACGCTGGCTGAACGTACCCCGCTCGACGTCTTCGCCCGTCAGCCGAATCGGCGAGCCATCCTCGAGAATCGAGGCCATGGCGAGCTCTTCGGCCGCGGCCCATTCAATGGATGACGCGTCGGCGCTGTCGAAGGCGCGCCGGCGTTTGTCGCGGCCGCGTTCCAGCTTCGGATGCACCGTGAATCCGGCCGGTACCTTGAGCAAGGAGTCGTTCAACGCGCGGAGACGATCGAGCGGCACTGCGGTCTCGGCCCGCGCGGCCGTGCCCGATGCGGCGAGGATCGGCGTCGCCTCGACAAGATGACGATCGGGTTCCAGCGCCTCGAGCGTCTTCTGCATCCGGTCGAGATGCGCCGTCATCATCGCGTCGGCCCGGCCGGGCTCGATTCGCCCCTGCTTCTCGAGCTTCGCCCCCCACGCGGCGCGGACTGCCGGCAGCGCGGCAATCTTCTTGTACATGACCGGCTGCGTGAACGCGGGCTCGTCGCCCTCGTTGTGCCCGAACCGGCGGTACCCGACGAGATCGATCAGGAAGTCACGCTTGAACGTTTCGCGGTACGCGAAGGCCATTCGCGCCGCGGCGACGCAGGCTTCCGGATCATCCGCGTTGACGTGCACGATCGGAATCTTGAATCCGCGCGCCAGTCCGCTCGCATAGAGCGTGCTGTAGGAATCAGCCGGGCGCGTGGTGAAGCCGATCTGGTTGTTGGCGATGATGTGGATCGTGCCGCCGGTCGAGTAGCCGTCGAGACGGTGCAGGTTGAGCGTCTCGGCCACGACGCCCTGGCCCGCAAACGACGCGTCTCCGTGAATCAGGATCGGCAGCACGGCGTCCGGATTGAACGACGGCGCGCCCTTGCGGCTCGCATCGGTGCCGGCGGCGCGCGCCATGCCTTCGAGCACCGGGTCGATCGCCTCAAGGTGACTCGGGTTCGGCGGCATCGAGACCACGAGATTCACGGCCTCGCCACCCTCGATCGCGCGTGAGGCGCCGAGGTGGTATTTCACGTCGCCGCTCCACTGCGGACCGGCGAGATGGGCGTGCCCGACGGCGTCCTTGAACTCCGCGAGGATCTGCTCGTAGGGCTTGCCGAGCACGTGCGCCATCACGTTCAGGCGCCCGCGATGCGCCATCCCGATGAACGCTTCGCGCAATCCAACCTCAGCCGCTTCAGAGATGATCTCGTCGAGCACCGGCACGAGCATGTCGAGGCCCTCAATCGAAAACCTCGTCTTGCCGGGAAATGACCGCTGCAGGAACTTCTCGAAGGCATCGACCTGCGTCAGCCGGCCGAGCAACCCGACTTCGTCGATCGGATTCACAGGTGCGCGAAACCGGCCGGTCTCAATCGCCTCGCGCAGCCAGGCCCGTTCTTCCGGGACGAAGATGTGAGCGAAGTCGTACCCCGTCGTCGACGTGTAGAGCGCACGGAGGCGTTCGATCACGTCCCACATGGACGCCGCGCCTTCCGCAAGAGGGCCGCCGGTGAGCGAGGGCGGCAACGCACGCAGATCGGACTCCGTCACGCCGTGCGTCTCGGCCAGGAGCGCCGGGTCGCCGAGGGGGCGGCGGCCGAGCGGATCGATCTGCGCCGCCAGATGCCCGTAGCGCCGAATCGACTGCGCCAGATTCACCGCCCGGACGGCGGTCGCAAGGTCGACCGGCGCGCCGGCGGCCGGCGCGCTGACGACGGCGGTATCGCCCGGCGTCCATTCCCTGAACAGCGCCCGCGTCGCGTCGTCGACCGAAGCCGGATTTCGTTTGAATTTGTCGTACAGCTCGAGAACGTAGCCGTAGTTGAAGTCCTGGAATTCCCGTTCGCCCACTGCCATATCAGTCCAACCAAAGAGTATATTCTGGCGCGAAGGTGATGAGAACGTGAGGTATGACGAGTACGCGCCATCTCCGGCGCTGAGGCCGTTCGTCGATCGCCTCTGGACACTCGAAGCCCCTGCGGGATCCGGCGATGCCGACCCGGTCCTTCCCGATGGACACGTGGAAATCATCGTCCACGCCGGCGATCCGTTTTGTGAAATCGTCAATGGCAGACGACACCGGCAGTCGCCGGTATTACTTGCAGGCCAGTTGACACGGTCCGTCCGGCTGGCACCGGATGGCGCCACGCTCGTGGCCGGCGCGCGGCTGCATCCAAACGGCGCGCACGCACTTCTTGGCGTGCCACAACGTCATCTCACCGATCGTGTTGTGGATCTGTCGACCGCGCATCGACGCCTCGCCCGGATCCTCATGGATGACGCGACGGGTCGCGACGGTCGAGAGTCGCTGGTCGCGGCGCTGGATCGGGCGCTCGTCCGCATCACACCGCCGGCTGCCCCACGATCGCCGGCCGCTCACGCGATTGGCCTCGCGATGTCGAGGCGAGGCCTGGTGCAGGTCGGCGATCTTGCGCGGGCGGTCGGCGTCAGCGACCGGCAACTGCAGCGACACTTCCACGACGAAGTCGGCATGCCGCCGAAGCGATGGCTCCGGGTGCTGCGCTTTCAGGAAGTGCTACGCCGATTGCGGGGACAATCCGAAGACGTCACGTGGACGGACATC
>Ga0137451_1000260_pt1 | contig 16121 bp, 16 predicted proteins | sample EasRivERMGT500_2_FD_102336 | JGI IMG/M metagenome (GOLD analysis project Ga0137451, IMG submission 102336) | Soil microbial communities from meander-bound floodplain in the East River, Colorado, USA - East River MetaG ERMGT500_2 | ecosystem: Environmental > Terrestrial > Soil > Floodplain ... | reverse complement strand
CGGTGTGCTGGTCTTACCCGGTCATCACCAACGGTTACATATTTTAAGAATGGCAGATCTTCTTTATTTTCCTGTATCCTCTGCCATTTTGCGGCCATTTGGCCGCCTGCCACCGCAAAATTGTATTCTGCCTGCAACCAGGGGCCGACCTGCTCACTATTGATCTGTGTGGCTGCTATTTGAAAATCCTTGAAGCTGCGAAGAGAGCCACCCGGATCCAGGAGGGCATCGCTCAAGGCCCGAAGTTGAGAATAATTTTTTGCCGCGCTGAATTGCCAAACATTTTCTTGTAATTTTTCAAGTAATATATAATCCGGAGTATTAAAATCAATCGTTATAAGATCATTACCATAACCAGCTGTTGCAGCTTTCCAGTACTCATCGGCAAAATATTTTACCAGCTTTTCAGTTATCTCACCATTAAAGCCTTTATTGCGCCAGATCTTGCGAATAATTCTGAGGAGCATTTCTTCCAGTTCCTGCTCGGTAATCTGGCTATGAATAGTAAATGGTGAATTGGAAACAGGGTAATTTAATTGAACAGATAGATCCAGATGGCTGCGCCCCTCAATTAAGGGGCTGGGTCGAAAAAATCGGCCAGTTTTGCTCTTATCTTTTTCCAAATGGTTTCATCATCCTCATGGATTTGATCATATGGTTTTTGTTTTTCCTTTTGCTTTGGAACCGGGGCAGCTGGTGGCTGTGGGGAATTCAATGACTCTTTTCTTTGTTCTTCCATTTTTGTTTTCAGTTCATCATAATTATCAGGTTTTGGAATGCCATAGGTTTCATAAAAATAATTATCATCAATAGGAATAACTTTTGCAAGCGTGCTATCGATCTGGCTTCGTTGTTGAAGTTCTGTAACATCAAGTTCCTTTTTAAAACAAAATCTGCCACCTTCAACCCGGTAACCATAAGTTTTTAAAATTTCTGTGAATTGTGCGCTATTAATAGCATTCAACACATCGACCATATCTGTTTTTATAATCTCGAGTTGTTGTTTACTGTGTACTTTTGATTGCGCAAATCCACTACTATCGCTGCTATCGGTTGATTCTGTATTGCCAAGCACAACGATACTCATTTCATCATTACAGGCTTTGCGGAATTGATTTTGCAGATCGCCATTACCATTGCTTTGCTTGCCATCAAGCATTTCAAAATTTGCCTGATTGGGTATTTGCAGGCGAAGGCTGCTGCCTGCATTTTTCATTACCTCATCAAGCTCCAGTTTGGTTTTTATATCATAGGCGTCATATTTTGTAATGATAACCGGTTGACCAAATATTTCAATATACTGAGCCCAATCTGCCATATTCCCCTTTTTCCAAATAGCATATGGGGAACATTTTAATAACAAACCAAGATCATTTACATTGCCAAGCACCCAAAGATTCCAGACTCCATCATAGATAATACCAGTATTACTCCATTGATCCTGCGTGATCATTTTAAGATCTGGCTTAATATGCTTGCGGGGTATTATATTGAAATCAAAAATTTCGCCTGGGATAAATTCAAAACCGGAAAGACCCCAAAATTTACGCAATAATATTTCACAAAGCAGGTCCCGGAATTTTGCACTTTCAATCAGCTGATCAAAATCATCATCTTTCTTTTCTTCCTTTTCAAAATAAAGAACTTTATTAAGTACCGTTGAAATTCGCTTTTCTATAATACCGGTAAGATGCCCGTCCAGGATAACAGTAGAATAAAGATCATATAGATCACTTCGATTTGGCAGGAATATTCTTTCGGCCGATTGCAGAGCATCCTTCCAGCTCTTTATATCTTTTGCGGTGCGATCAACAGAAAGCAATCTCACCTGTAAATTATTAATAACAATATTTCCATTTACAGAACTTTCTTTTGTTACCACAGGGCTATCTATATTTTTTGATTTCATAAGATTAATTTAAGTAGATCACAAGGACAGTGCAAAGCATTTGCGACTCAAGTATTTGTATAAAATCTCCGTCAGTCAGATAAAATGCCATATTGATCCAATATTCATTTTCTTCTACTGTCATTTTAGTAATGGTTTTCACGCTTCATGTTGGTTGAATATTGTACAGTATTGTTTTCATTAAAATCTGTTGCTATATCATCGCTCACATAAGGCCATCCTTCCGGATCAGCCTGACCCTTTTGAATATCCTTAAACCAATTTCGGGCATCTTCATATGCGGTGCGAAACATAGCAACATCAATATTAGGATTAGCCAGTTTTATTAAATACCAACAAGCAAGGTCCTTTACCTTACTTTTTAAATTAGGATCGGTAACCGTACCATCAAAAAGAGAAGTCCTGTTAAACCGGCTCAAATAAGATTTTGCTTCGCTAATGGCTGAATTTATTGCTTCAGTTACCAGGTTAAAATCGGCTATTTGTTCATAAGCCACACCATTCCATATATATAATATTGAAGTATCGATTGCTCTATATTTTCTGCCTTTGATGCCAACAGCAGGAAAAGCGGCAAGATTTGCATAACTAACCACATAATTTCTAATAATATCCGTTATTATTTCCGGGTAAATATGAGTGGTCAGATCCTGTTGAACGAGATAATCAGGCATGTTATTTAATTTTTTGTTAAGCGTAAAACGTGAATATCCATCTCTTCATTATTAGCATTTACTTTAAAATATCCTTCACCATTATAATAAAGTATCGTCGCTTTTTGCTGGCTTAAATAACCCCTGTCAATAAAAACGGTTTCCTGTTCATCAAACATGGTCAGCCAATCGGCATCACTATCAATATCGGTTTCAAAAACACACATCAGTAACGTTTTGAATTAACCGGTCGTCCATATGCTTTTATACCTTCCCTTTGAGCCATCATCTGTACTTTGGTTTCAGTAATATAAACGGCTCCCTCAACTGCATCGGGGCCATCCATCGTTTTACTATTGGGTCCTACGCTTTTAAATTGTGCCTGCAATCTCTTCATATGCGGATCGTCCTTTTCATCAATATTTAAAATGAGAAGTCCAAGCCTGTTTTTTGGCTCAAGCGTTCCCTCAATCCTGAAAAATTTTTCTGGCTTATCTCTTTTATCCGGCGTAATGCCAAGCACGCCGCCGTTTTCATTTCCTTTTTGAAATATCAATGGTAATAACACCTGCTCATAAAAAGGGTCCTGCAAACTATTATTTTCAATAAGAAAATAAGGCTGCGTTTTTTCGGCTACATATTTTCTACTGGCATAAAGCCAATCGATAAATGTGCTGTTCTTTGTGGTATCCACAAAACATTTGTAGATATAAAATTTTAGTTCTTTATAACCAACGATCACAACTGCTTTGCAACTATTTTGTTTTCTTGCCCTTATACTTGGCTTGTCCTTATTTGATGTTGCAGGATCTGCATAGACAATGATAAATGGCAATTCTTTTAATGGGGGACATTTGCCCCAGGTCATTTCCTTAAATACCCGGCCTTCCTGAATTGGATTATTGTAATATTCCTGTTGTTGTGAAGAAAAACTTTTTTGGCTCAAGACCCGATCGATCATTTCCTCATTATTCTTTTCGGGCCAGGTGCTATTACCATTTTCATCCCGGATATTTATAATGCTTACATAATCTGCAAATTCCCTGGCACGAACCACACAACAATCTTCGGCAATTATATTTCCGAGAAATATGATTAGCGTTGGTTTTGAAACAGACCGGGTACCGATTGCGGCATTCTCAATCCATTTCCATTTATTTTCAATAATATCGGCATTGCGGCATTCTTCATCCGTATCGATATCGTTAAATACAATAATGTCCGGTCTTACTTCTTCGTTTCTTGTACCCCGCGGAGATTGACCGGCACCCACAGCCAGAAATTTTGCGCCTCTTCTCGTTGTAAATTCACCGGCCGACCAGCTGCCCGGCAATTCCTGCACTCCATAATCATGAATAATCCTTTGATTGGCTTCCAGGTTGCCTTTATATGGTTTTAAAAAATTCTCCGATGTATCATAACTATTGCTGATCATTAGCATATATCTTTTTTTACCCGTAAGACATAGATAAAGGATCTCCATCATTGTCCTTACGTCCTTGGCAAGTTCCCGGCTCCAGTTTCTTACCTCATACCATTCCATATGATTCAACACTCTTTTGGTTGATTCTCTGTGAAATGAGGCGGGTGGGGCATAACAATATTGAGGAAAATAATATTTGAACCATAGTTCAGGATCTTTTTGAAGGATGGTAATTCTCTTTTTCTGTTGCTCATCCGTTTCACCAGTAAGCAATGCGGTCGATTTGCGAATATTTTCCACATACTCACCCCATAATTGAAGTATTTGCTTATCGGTTAATTCAGCCATTAAAATCTTTTAAGTTGTTCCTTAATGTATTTATCAAAATGATTGAGAACGGCCACCGCAAATTGCGGATCGATCGATTGAAGCCAATTAACATACATTCTTGCTACTTCAGCAATTTGTCCAATACTTGTTTCTGTTTCAAGATTTTTAATAGCGGCAGTATATTTTACATACATGTCTGCAATTTTTGAATCACCAATGCTATCTTCTTCATTTAGCTTCGCACCTATTTTATCAAGTATATTATAGAGATTACCAAGAATCTCATTTTTGGTAGTAAGCATAGATTTGCGCAGGGCATTCCACTTACCCTGTTTTACCCAGGCTGTCATTGAATGCTCGCTTATACCTACTTTTTGAGCTATTTGTTTTTGATTAAGTTCTTGTTGAAGAAAGAGTAATTGCGCCCATTCCTTTTTTTGATTGTTTGTTAATTTACTGGCCATATAAACACAAATATCCCCTACACCGAAGGTGTACAATGAATGAAAAAAGTAAATTACTGTAGTGATTGTGGTGATTTACCGTAAAAGGTGCAGTGATTTAAAAACCGCATTTGGCAAGGGTTTAAGCGGATTGCATTTTTACACCTGCAATGCAATTCTGGATAACAAATAAGATTGACAGCAATACCGCCGAAATTCTCATCTATGGTTATATCGATGCTTATGATGTAAGCGCCGGAGATTTTGTAAAAGAACTTCGCGGCCTGGAAAAGGAATATACAAATATTCAGGTACGAATTAACAGTGGCGGTGGAAACGTTTTTGACGGCTTTGCCATTTATAATGCAATGAAACAAAGCAATGCGGTTATTGATACTTATGTGGATGGTGTTGCCGCAAGCATGGCAAGCATCATTGCGCAAGGTGGAAGAAAACGCTATATCAGTAAGGTTGGCCAGCAGATGACACATAAGCCTTCAGCCGTTGGCTGGGGAAATAGTGAAGATCTGAGAAAGAATGCTGATCTGCTCGATTCACTTGAAAAAATGATGTGTTCCATTTATGCTTCCACGACTGGCAAATCAACTGATGACTGCAAAATAAAATTTCTTAATGGAAAGGATAATTGGTTTGATGCTCAGCAAACTATAACTGAAGGATTGGCCGATGAAATATATGATGCTGAGCCAATTGCATTACCCGCTGCAAAAAGCGAAAAAGATATCTGGAATCAATTTCATACTCAACGCTTTGCTGCAAAATTTATTCCCTCACAAAATTCAAATGAAAATATGAAACAAGTATTTATTCCGGCTGCTTCACTTGCAGCATTAGGTCTTAGTGATGCAGCAGAACAATCCGCAATTGAAGAAAAAATTGTTGACCTGGTAGCTAAGGCTGCAAAGGTGGATGCTGCTGAAATAGCAAAGAAAAAAGCGGAAGACGACCTGGCTGCATTGCAGGTTTTAACAACTGATGAAAAAGTGACAAGAATTCTTGATGACGCGCTTGCAGTCAAGAAAATTACTATTGAATTAAAAAACGAATTGGCTATTCAATATAAAGGCAAGCCGGATGAACTGAAAAAAATTGTTGATGCCATGAAGCCATTTGAAAGTATAACAAAAACAATTGTTTCGGATGTAGACAAAACCGAACTGGCTGCTTTGATGGCAAAGAGTGGTGATGAATTATTTAAAGAAGAAGGAGCGCTTGAAAGGTTAAAAGCATTGAGTCCGGAAGCTTATAAATTAAAATATAAACAATGGGCCGGCATAGATGCCCCAGCGGAATGATTTCATCTCTACCATTCCATATGAGGCATTAAAAAAGAGCTGATCACGACAAAATGAAAACTATTTATAAAATTTAAAAATCACCCATGAAAAGGATTCTGAATTTTTTATTTGTTGCCTTTGCTGTATTTACTGTAGGTAAATATATGCCGGTAAATGATCCGGTAATTGCATTTTCAATTATCGTAATATCGGCATTTATAATTGGCGCCATTATTATACCCATAAAATATTTTAATACCGGTACCCTTGGCGTACTGGATATTACGATATGGAAAAAGTATATCATTGAAAAGTTGCGGAAAAAGGGCGCTTTTATTTTTAAAAGCAGAGATGATACAAGATTTGTATTAGGAGGGTTAACTGTTGTAATACCGCAATCGGGCGCTGATCCTACAATCATACTTAATAATGCCTCATGGCCTATTACGGCAGTAAGAAGGACTGATACAGATGTAAACTATGTGCTGGATTCATTCAGCACAACGCCGCATCATATTCCCTGGATTGAATTGCAAAGCTTGAGTTATGATAAGATCGATTCTATCCTCGGCCAACATACCAATGCACTCGTAGAAGCGGTGGGTGATAAAATGCTTATTAATTGGAGCCCTACTACAGCGGGACAGGAAGTTGCCACCACGGGAGGTTCAGGAGCGGTAACAACGCCACCGGTGGCCGGTCAAACAGGTACGAGAAAAGCGTTTCACCCCGATGATCTTATTACTGTGATGAATTTATTTAATGCGCAGGATGTTCCTGATGATGGCAGGCAATTATTGATTGATGCAAATATGTATGGCGGCTTTTATCAACAACTGAGCGCCAGCCAGGCAAACTCATTCAATCAGTTTGCTGATAATAAAACCGGGCAACTTGGTAAGCTGCATAGCTTTAATGTATTCGTAAGAAGCTCTGTTCTATTATTTGCCAGCGCTGCTACTTCACCAAAAGCATATGGAAGCTCCATAGCTGCTACGGATAACCTGGCAAGTCTGGCATGGCATGAGGATACAGTATGCCGCGCTGTTGGTGAAATGAAACCATTTATGGATACCGATAATCCTTTGTATCAGGGAGATATTTTCAGCATGATCGTAAAGTTTGGCGGACGTAAGGAGAGAAGTGATAATAAAGGCGTGGTTGCGATAATTCAGGCTGCATAATTTTAATCGGATCATTGGACTGGGATCATAATTCAAAAAATAAAAAAATTGAATGATGGATAAAAATAAAGCTATTAAAATATCAAGGCATTTCTTTGATATAAAAAAAAGCCTGGAAGAAATTTTTATTACAGATGATGGGCAGGCTTTTGAAAACGGAAGTAATGCATTTGCACATGCAAAAACATTGGAAGGAAGGCCGGAGCCGGTAAGGGTTAGCAAAGAAGACCTTTTTGATGTCTCTTCTTTAAAAGTGGATGAAGAAAAAGAAGCTAAGGCGGTGGATGAAGAAAAAGAAGCTAAGGCGGTAAAGAAGAAAAAAGGAAAAAAATAAAAAATATTTAGCCCCTTGAAAATTTAGATGGTGGTGGAAAAATAAGGCCCCGAAGGGTCGGGGCTTTAAAAATGAATAAAAGATTCTTTTTATATGGTTTTTTCAAAACCTGAAGAACAAAAAACGTTAGCACAAAGATCACTTGAAATAGCTCTTTCACAGGAAAGTATAAGTGAACAACCACCGGGAAGTAATGCAGGACCTGAAGTATCGGCTTATCTGAAATCAGCAGGCATTAGTCCGGGTTATCCCTGGTGTATGGCATTTGTTTATTGGTGTGTGGATAAAGCAGCTGCAGAATTGAGGTTGCAAAATCCATTAATAAGAACCGGTGCCGTAATGCTGCAATGGAATACAGTAAAACTTCGCAAGCTGCCAAAAACGGCCCGCGCAGTATTACCAGGAGATATTTTTATAATGCAGTTTGGACATGGAACCGGGCATACGGGATTTGTTGAAAAAATTGAGACCGGAATGATTCATACAATTGAAGGCAATACAAATGATGATGGAAGCAGGGAAGGTTATGAAGTTGCCAGGAGAACAAGACCTATATCATCCATATATGGATTTATACAATTGAATTAAAATATTTTTTATGAAGAAAGAAGCGCTTGAATTCATGATTAAAAATAAACTGGATAAATGCTATGAATGTGCCGGCAAAGTCTTTAAGCAAGAAAAAAATGCTAATGACATGAATGAAAGTACAGGCAAACAGGTTGGAGTTATCACGCATGAACGTGAAATCCTGGCAAAAGAACTTTCGAAAATCAAATCAAAATAAATAAACTAATTCTAAAATGGCATTCACTCCAGTACAAGCGAAACTGATTTTACTGAAAGTTAGTCCGGATGCAGGAACAACCACATATACTCTCGTTTGCCTTGTGAAACAAACATTTAAAGGCAGCACACCTGTTAATAAAAAAGAAACGCAATGCGGAACTGCTGTTGGCCTGGGTGCAAAGGATATGAGCTTCACCTTTGATGCAGTAATGAATACTACACCCGCCACTGTTGTGGCAGGTGTTGGTGAGGCCAGTGCAAAGCTTGCTTTAAGTTGGTGGCTGAATGATGTACAGTTACAGGTTACAAGATCTATAGGAACGGCCGGAGCCGATCAATATATGCAGGCAAACGCTTACCTGACTGAATATAATGATGATCTGACGGTGGGTGATCCAATGGCATTTAGCGGAACCCTTACTGTTTTTGGCGACCTTGATATTATTCCATAATAAATTTTTGCAATTGTGTAAATAAATATAAAACCAAAAACTAAAAAAATGAATATACAATTTCTTGAAAACGGAGCATTTATTTTAACGCTTGATGATGAAAGAAAGGTCAAAGGCCGGTTTTGCATGTGGCAGCTTCGCCGCTTTAGCGAGATGATAGAGATTGGTAATGTGATTGAACTTCTAAATAATTTTTCAACGGGCATGACTGTTAATCAGTATGCCCAATTTATTTTAAGTGCGATTCAAAATTATTTCAGAACAGATCCTGATAAGAATTGTGAATGGAAGGTTGATAATGTGCTCGATTGGATTGATGATATGGGTGGCTTAAATGGCAAAGATTTTTTGAATCTTTTTATGCATGGCCTCGGCACACATACAGCGGTAAAAGAAATAAAAGCGGAAGAAAAAAAAAGCAACAAGGAGGATGGATCAGCTGGAGAGAATTTAAACGAAAATGTTGCGAAGCAGGAATAGACCCCAGAGAATTTGATGAATGGATGGTTGAAGATGTGATGATAATGCTGAATGCCTGGCATAATAAACAAATTGATAAATGGCGGCGCACAAGATTTTTAGCTTTTTATAGTGTGGTATCCTGGCTTGAAAAAGAGGATCGTGATATTTTTAAATTTTTGCCCCTTCCCGGAGACCCGTCAGAAGAAGAAAAGAAAAAAATGAAAGAAGAGCAACAAAGAAAAAAAATGCAATGGATAGAAGAAACAATCAGGATTTTAAGAGAAGGAGAACAAACTATTTTAAACGGTAATGGCGGATGAAAAAATTATATTACCCATTGAGATTGATGCCAGCGGTGGCATTGCTTCAATTGGAAAACTCGATAGCAGTTTTGCGCCATTAACCGGAACGATTGGGGCTTTAGAAAATGAACTCGCAGGCTTTAAATCTTCACTTATCAGCGCCACCGATCCCGCACAGATTTCTGCACTTAACAGACAAATAGTTGATACAAAAAATAAGATCCAGCAAATAACAGCTGAATCAAAATCATTTGCCGTCTCAAGCTTTGGAGTAAGCCGCGCAACCCGCATAGCTCATGGTGATCTCGAACAAATTAGCCGATCCATTGTCAATTTCAGCCAGGGAAATGAACGCGGTGTCGATACGCTGAGTAATCTTGTTTTTACCTTCGAACGTTTGAAAGGCGCTACCGGAAGTACAAAAGTAGCATTAGGTGCACTTGTATCAACATTCTTAGGCCCTGCTGGTTTATTGATCGGAATATCTACAGTAGTAACTGTAATAGGGCCATTAATTACAAAATTATTTGATGCAAAAAAGGAGATCAGCGAAACTGAACAGAAGATTAAGGATCTTATTCAACCTCTTGATGAGTTAAAAAAAACAGCGGCAAGTAATGCGGATGCGGAAATTATAAAAGTCCAAACTCTTGCTACCGTTATTTCCAATCAGACAAAATCATATTCAGAGCGGAATAATGCTTTAAAGCAATTGCAGGACATCAATAAAAATTATTTTGGTGACTTGACTCTTGAATCCGATAAACTTGCTACATTAAAAGGAAGAGTTGAAGAATATACGAATGCACTTATAGCTTCATCAATAGTAAAAGCATTTGGCGATGAAATTGGCAAGATTGGTAAAGAATTAGCACTTCATGAGTTAGCGCTTACAAAAGCGACAACCTCATTGGGCCTATATACTAAAGGCATTGATGCAGCCGGGGCACCAATTATAAAAATAGCTGATATACAAGGAGAATTTATCAAAAGCATTGATGAGCTTAATACTAAAATATTGAAGGAAACACCACTTGTAAAAATATTAAAAGATCAATATACTGATCTCCGGGGCGCATTACAAAAGGCCGTTGAGGAGACATTAAAATTTAAGTCATTAACAACAATAGAAACTAAAAAGATAGAAATCGTTACAATAACACTTGGTAAAGTATCAGCAATATTACCAGAGATTATTATTCCTTCAACATCAATTAAGGTTTTGTCGCCTGAATTTAATCTGGTTGGCGTTTCAGAAAAGTTGCAGAAAGCATTGCATAAAGAATTATCTCCCGAACAATTTGCAAACGGGGTCAATAAAAAATTTGAACAAATAAGTAAATCAACAGATTTTTCACAGATATTAAAAATTCATGTGGAATTGGCAGAAGATGAAAAAGAAAAAAATAAAAAACTTGGAAGTCTTGAAGGAATTACAAAAGAGACGGCGCTTGCTGCCAATTCTATTAATGAAACACTGACACCGGCTTTCCAAAATCTATTTCAAGCTATTTTGAAAGGAGAAAATCCTTTAAAAGCCTTTTTTAATACCATTATTGCCGGGATTGAACAATTGATAAGCAAATTAATCGCCGCGGCTGTTGAAGCGCTTATCTTATCCGTGATATTGCCAGGTGGAGGTGGCGGCTTCGGGAAATTATTTGAGAAACTTATTGGGCTGGGCGGCACAGCAAATATTGGATTTGCAGGGAGTGGCGGCGGTGCAATTTTGGGAGGCCGGGTGGAATTTGAAATCCAGGGAAGCAGGCTCATTGGGGTTTTAAATAATGCGCAAGCACAGAACACAAGACATTTTTAATATGCTGACATGTGTTTAAAATATTTATTCATATTACTGATGATCATCTACAGAATTAATTGGACAAATAATGAAAATGTAGCAATGGAGATCCTTATGCAGGACCTAAGTACTGTTATAGGTCCTATTGATGACGTAATCTATGTTGACCAGGTAGGCATGGGAGCCCGCCTTGAAACTTTGCGCGAAGAAGATCCTTTTGCCCCCATAAAGGCTCAACGACTTGTTTTTAGTTTTCGTAATACCGGTAATGTAAATATGGAGCTTTTCAGCACCGGTGATAATAACCGGTTCCTCACACAAATGCGCTATGCGGGAGGCGCCAGAATTGTTTTTGAGGGTTACCTGGTAATGGATGATATTACTGAGCCCTATCTCGACCCTGGCCAGCGGATCACTTTAACAGCGACAGATAATTTGGGTCTTTTAAAAAATATTGATCTGGTTGATTTTGATGGCAATTTACCAAGAGGGAAATTCAAGATCATAGAATTTATTGCCTGGTGTCTCAATAAGACAGGATTACCAAGAGATATAAAAATCTGCGATAATTTATTTGAAGATGATCATGTTGATCGGGACGCAGCTGCTATTAATGGCCCCTATCATCAAACCTATATTGATGCACTCACATTTGAAAAGGACATTAATGTTACGGAGGATTGCTATACCGTTCTTGAAAAAATATTGAGCAGTCGCAAGGCCAGGCTTGCTTATTATAATGCCGAATGGTGGGTGCAGCGTATTGATGAATTTAAAAATAATGCATTTAGCTATACCAAATATGCATCTGATGCATCAGCTTCAAATGGCACTATTGATATTAATCTTAATAAAGTGGTTGGCAAAGAAGGATTTGAAAAACCATTCTTTATTACCGGTCAGAACATGGTGAGAATGCGCAGACCTTTTGGAACAAATGAAGTTCAATTCCCTTATGAATTTCCAAAAGAGCTTATTTGTAATATAAATTTCGAACGAGGAAATTTTATATCTACTATGTCTGACGAAGTGATTGATAGTATTACTTATCAGGTAAGAAAATATGAACTTGAATGCTGGGAAAAAGTAAGAGTTAAGAATGATACCGGTGTAGAGGATACAACAATCAGTTTTGATAATTACATTAAGCGATATTTTTTTGATAATTATGAAAAACAAAGATTTGTTGTAGTTACTCCAATTACATCGGGTATTACTACGCATATTGAATATATAAAAAGTGAAGGAATACCAGTTTGTAAAACATCTAAATTTAATTTCAATTTTGATTTCAGATTCCCAACAGATTTTTCTTTTGATGGCTTTCAAGAAGTACTTTGTTATATTTCTCTTAATGGGGATGATGCTTCAACCTGGTTTCTTGGTAATACGGCAGAAAATGGCTCCGGTGAATGGTTATGGTCAGACCTCGCTATTACTTCATTTCCATCAACATATGTTTTACGATATGATTCTACTTCTTTTTTCAATGTAGATATAGATAAAACACAATGGCAACGAGCTACAATTAATGCTCCTAAAATTCCTGTTTCCGGAATTATTTTTATAAGACTCGCTTCATTAAAGCAACAAACATCTTCAATATATAATAGCGATATTTATTATTCAAATCTTCAATTTAATTATAAACCTTTCGTAAATGGAGGCTATGAAGAATTCAATGGTGAAAGCTTTAAAATCAGTCAGCCAGGTAATCTTTCAAAAAAGGATATTGATGAAATAGCCCTTGCAGATGCCCCCTGTAAGCCATTTAAAGGCGCTTATTTCGTCAAAGATGGCAGCGAATACTTTCTTACAGATAAATGGAATGATTGGCAGCTTAAGCATGAGGACCCTACCAGCGGGCTTGGTGATGAACGTATAGCAAAATGGATCGCTTATAGCATTTGGAACCAATACCGGATCAGCGCCAGGATTTTTGAAGTGAGTTTTAAGGGCCTTCAAAGTAATATTAATGCCCATTGTGGCCTAATTCACAAATATTTTAATAATGTGACAAGCGTGCATAATAACAATCGACGGTTTATGCTTTTACATTTTGAGCAGGATTGGTATACCTGTGAGTGGAGTGCCCTGGTGGTTCAGATCGATGATACTACCAATCAGCGAAGCTTTAAAGACAATTTTGAATTTAAATATTTACGGGAAAACAATTTTGGATAGTAAGAAAGTAAATGATGAAAAATGAGAGATTTTGTTTGGGGAAAGGGTGTGGTATTACAAGCCTTCAAGGTGGATGGCTATTACAGTTTTGCCTGTGCGAGAACGGTGCGACTGAGAATGAACACAGAACCAATTGAAACGACTGTACCTGGTGATGGAGCATGGAAAAGTTTTGCCAGCAGCAATCAGAATGAATATGTAATTGAATTAAATCTGATAACAGTTCTTAAAGATGCGGTGGATGCTTTATGGTTTAGTTGGGAAACGCTGCTTGAACAGATCAGAAGCAATGCGATGGATCTGAAAATGACATGGACTGACAGGACCGGCTTTACAAAATATGCAACCTTTAAAGGGTTGATAATTGAAACAGTAATTGATGGAACGGCAGAGGATGATTTCAGTTATAGCAGCATCACATTAAAAGGAGCAGGAAAGTTTGACATAACCGGATTAATAACCACAACTGGTGACAAGGTGAGAAGAAAAGAATGGATAGCAACGGGTGCAGAGCCAAATGTACTGCAGGATAATGACCTGATCGGAAGGACCATGAAATATGTGAATTGGGAGGCAAATGATAAATTTTCTTTTATAAGTATTGGAGTGCCAAATCCGATGCAATGTTTATTTGATTCTTCGGCAGGCACACTCACATTTCTTAATAATCTTGCCCCTAATGATTTTGTTTATTGTCTCTATGAATAAAAGTCAAAAGATGAAAAAAATAATTTTCTTTATTGGTTTTTGGATACTTGCTACCGGAGCTTTCGGGCAACCAGGACAATTTAATAAATACAATCAACGGGTACATTTCATATCAGTAATGACCGATAGTTTTCAGGGATTGCCATTGGATACATTCGCAGTTGCTTCTATTTATCGTTCTTATCCCTGGCTTGCTTATAAAGCTAATCACGTTTATGTATGGAGTATCACTGAATTGAAATACAACCGTGTTGATAGTGGGGGTGCCGGTGGTGGCGGTGGCAATCGACCAGTATTTTCGGGATATGGTTTGATACAGGTAAATGACAGCACTCTTAAATGGGATAGCGCCACAGCTGCTAATTATTTTGTAAGAAAAAAGGATTCTCTTACTGGTACAAACCCTCTGGGATATGTTACAAAAAATATTCTTGCCGATACAGCTCTTGCAATCCGGGCGGCTTTTGTAACACCTACTCTTCAAACCGTTACCAATATTGGTAAAACGACTACCAATGATCTTACGCTGTACGCTCCGGATCCTTCAATAAATAGTAAATCCAATTCTCCGCCATTTTTATTTCAGGGAAAAGGGAATAATTCAGGAGTTATAACAAAAGGAGAATGGAGATTTTTGGATAGTATTTTAAATAATTCCGGTACATCTACTTTCTTTATTCAACAAAGAATTTATTCAGCCAGTCCGGGTGCATATGTAAACATACTTGGAATTACGAGTGATAATTCTTTTTATACTCATGGTAGTCTGGTAACGGGTGTTGGTTCTTACGGATTTTCACACAATGCAAATATTTCAGGAAGTAATTCATTTCAGGGAGGTGGCCAAAATACTATTATAGAAGCAAGCGGAGTTTTTTCAGGCGGAACAGATGGTCATATTTATAATGCAGCTAATTATGCAAGTAATCTTGGTGATGCTAATGAGAATTGGGGAGAAGCTTCTTTGGCGGCCAATTTTGGAAATGATGTCTATGATCAAAATGGTGTTGCACTTGGTAATGATAATATTGTCGGTGCTCTCTCAGCTGGAACAGGGGCTTCTAATCAATATCAAGGCGGCATTTCAATGGGTACACAAAATAGGTCAACAGGAAATTTTGTAAAGATGATTGGTCGCGCCATTCAAAATGAAGGCGCTGAAACAATAACGATCGGAAGTGGTATAGCCAATACGAATACAAGATTAAGGAACAGAGAAGTCCGAGCAATTTATTTGGGCCAGGGTTCTGATACTGCTACTATAATGATTCATCCGGCAACGGGTGCCGGCACATTTGCAATGACAACTATAAATGGGGCATTACAATTAGGCAATATTCCATATACCAATGCCGATAGCATGGATATACTTTCATATGATACTCTAAGTCATAAAGTATATAGAAAAAGAATAACTGGTGTCGGTGGTGGAGGTTCTCAAACTCTCCAACAAACATTTAATCAAGAAATTGGTGGAAGTCTATTAACAAAAAATGATACTATATTATTGGGTGGAAATTCTCTTAGAATAAATGGTGCGAGTTCAAATTATGTAAGATTTAATTCTACGTCTACTCAACTTCATGTAAGTGATGCAACTTGGGAAACATTTTTAAATTTTAATACAACAAATGGCAATATAAGTGCTACGAGAACACCACAGGTTTCTGGCATAAGCGGGATGCTAATGATATCAGATTCAATTTATCTTATTTCTGAAAATACTTCTGGCCCTGAAAGTTGGATTAAAGTAAAGCCAGATTCTATTGTTATAAAACCTAATGGTGGAAATCTAAAAATTACAACTTTGAATGCAGGGGTTGGTACTGTGGCGATTAGATATAATCCG
>Ga0137451_1000259_pt1 | contig 16140 bp, 14 predicted proteins | sample EasRivERMGT500_2_FD_102336 | JGI IMG/M metagenome (GOLD analysis project Ga0137451, IMG submission 102336) | Soil microbial communities from meander-bound floodplain in the East River, Colorado, USA - East River MetaG ERMGT500_2 | ecosystem: Environmental > Terrestrial > Soil > Floodplain ... | reverse complement strand
TGCGGCGACGTCGGAGCCGGCGTCGGGCTCCGAAAGCGCAAATGCGGCGATCGCCGACCCCGCCACGACTCGCGGGAGGACGGAGCGTTTCTGGTCCTCGCTTCCGTAAAGAGTGATCGGGACGCTGCCCAGACCTTGCATCGCCAGTGCAAAGTCGGCAAGCCCGGAGGCCCGGCCGAGAATTTCGCGCGCAAGGCACAGGCTGCGCACGTCGAGGTTCTCGCGCAGGCCGCCATAGGCACGGGGAACGCAGACCCGCAGCAATCCCGCCTTTCCCAATTCAGCCACCAGTCGGGCGACGCAGGCGTAGACGGCGTCCGAGTTCTCCTCGGCGCCCGCGAGCAGGGGCGGGAGAGCTTCCGCCGCCCAGCGCTCCACCTCGCGCGCGAAATCGCGATGGCCGTCGTCGAAAAACGGCCAGGTAAGGTAGCTCGTGTCGGCCATCAGTCGCCCTCGAATACGGGTTTCTGTTTGGCGACGAAAGCGTGATACGCGCGCTCGAAATCGCGGGTCTTCATGCAAATCGCCTGGGCCTGCGCCTCGGCCTCGATGCACTCGTTGAGGCCGTGGCTCCACTCCTGGAACAGCATGGTCTTGGTCATCGCATGGCCGAACGTGGGTCCGTCCGCGAGGCTCGCGGCCATCGCCGTGGCTTCCTCCAGCACATGCTCCGGATCCACCAGCCGGTTATAGAAGCCGAAGCGCTCGGCCTCCTCCCCGCCCACGACTCTGCCCGTGTACAGGAGATCGGCCGCCCGCGACAATCCGATCAGCCGCGGCAGCAGCGTGCACGCGCCCATGTCGGCGCCGGCGAGGCCGACGCGCACGAACAGGAACGCGAGCTTGCTGCGAGCGGTGCCGAAACGCAGGTCCGAGCCGCAGGCGATCATCGCGCCTGCCCCGGTGCAGACGCCGTCGATCGCCGAAACGATCGGCTGCGGGCAGGCACGCATCGCCTTGACCATGTCGCCGGTCATGCGCGTGAACTGCATGAGCTCGGTCATGTCCATCTTCACCAGCTTGCCGATGATGTCGTGCACGTCGCCGCCCGAGCAGAAATTTCCGCCCGCGCCGGTCATGACCACGGCCTTGACGTCGCTTGCGTAGCTCATCTCGCGGAACAGATCGCGCAGCTCGGCGTAGGACTCGAACGTGAGGGGGTTCTTGCGCTCGGGCCGGTTCAGCGTGATCGTCGCGACCTTGCCGGATACGGCGTAAGCGAAATGCGAGGCCTTGTAGTCGGCGAGTTTCACTTTTTTCATGGTTTCGTCTCCTCAGCCGACCATCGTCAGGCCGCCGCTGACGCTCAGCACCTGCCCGGTGATGTAACCCGTGTTCGGACCGGCGAAGAATACGATTGCTTCCGCGACTTCCGCCGGCTGGCCGAAGCGGCGCATCGGGATCGCCTTGATAAAGGCGTCCCGGTATTTCTCCGGGACCGCCGCGAGCAGCGGCGTGTCGGTGGGCCCCGGGCAGACGACGTTCACGGTGACGTTGTAGCGCGCGCCTTCGCGCGCCAGCCCCTTGGTGAATCCGATGAGGCCCGCCTTGGCGCCCGAGTACACGGTTTCGCCGAGGCTGCCGACTCGGCCCGCATCGCTGGACACATTGACGACGCGCCCGTACTTGCGCTCGAACATCTGCGGCAGCACCGCCTTGGTGAGCCGCATCGGCCCGATGAAATTCAGATTGATCACCTTCTCCCAGAAGGCGTCGTCGGAGTCGACGAAGGGTACGGTCTTGCCCCAGCCGGCGCCGTTGACCAGGATATCCACCCGCCCGAAGCGCTTCAGCACCGCGGCGGCGAATTTCGCTATCGAGTCGCGGTCGGTGAGGTCGAGCGGGAAGTACTCGGCCTGCCGTCCCTTGGCGCGGAGTTCGGCGGCCACGGCTTCACCCTTGTCGGCGGCGATGTCGCCGATGCACACCGTCGCCCCCTCTCCGGCCAGCGCCTCGGCGGTAGCCTTGCCGATGCCCGAGGCACTGCCGGTGACGATGGCAACCCTGTCGCTGAACTTCATGGTGTCTCCTTGGAAGGGCTCTGTGGTGCGCTTCGATTAAGGAATTCGGAAACCCTGCGTCGGGTTTCGGGATGGTGGTACAGGCGCCGGCTCGCGGCGAGCTCCTCGGCGAACCCATCGCAGGTTGGATCGCCGTATGCAGCGATGCAGTGCTTGGCCGCGTCCAGCGCCGCCTTCGGCAAATCGGCAATTTTCGCCGCCAAATCCCGGGTCCAGCCGGCCAGCCGCTCTCGCGGCTGCGCCCATTGGACGAGTCCCAGCCGTTCGCCTTCAGCTCCGTCGATGACCTCGGCGCCGAGAATCAGACGGCTGGCAACGCCGTGCCCGCACAGACGCGTCAATCTCTGCGTGCCGCCGGCGCCGGGCAGGAGGCCCAGCCCAACCTCGGGCAGACCGAGCCTGGCCTCGGCTGCCGCGACGCGAAGGTCGCAGGCGAGCGCCAATTCCAATCCGCCCCCCAAGGCCGCGCCACCGATTTCGGCGAGTGCGACGATGGGCGAGGCTTCGATGCGTTCGAAGAGCCACTGCATGCGAGACACGAGCTTCAGCATGGTGTCCGGCCCATCGGCGGCGGCGAAGCATGACCGCATCAGGGCAAGGTCGGCGCCGGCGCAAAAGGCCTTTTGATCGCTGCGGATATGCAGCACCGTTATATCGTCCTCCTCGGCGATCTCATCGAGCACTGCGTCGAGCCGCGCAACCAGCGTCTCGTCGAGCGCATTCACCGGCGGACGCGAAAGCGTGGCCACGGCGACATGGCCGATGCGCTCGAGCCTGAGCATTTCAGCGCCCGGGTTCAAAGGCGCCGGTCTCGTGATAGACGACTGCACGGTCATCCTCGAAGGCCCTGACCTGCGGAACCTGCCCGGGCAGGCCGAGCTCCTTCCAGCGAGCGGCAATCCGGTCGTAGGTTCCCTTGCGCAGCGTGGTCCGCTTGGAGAACACCGGCAGGTAGCGGTGTTCCTTGCAGGCGTTGATCAGCGCCTTCGAGCCGTAGGGCCGTTTTTCCGGAGGGTTCTGCGTCGGATCGAGCCAGGTGCTCCAGGTGTTGCGCAGAATATCGATGTCATCGACCGGATTGCAGCGACTGGCCATGGCCCAGATGACTTCGTTCATGTCGGTCGGGTCGACGTCCTCGTCGACGGCGATGATCCATTTCGTGTAGTAGGCACCGCCCGGAACCTGGGCCGCCAGCGACAGCACTTGCGCGGCGTGACCGGCGTAGCGCTGCTCGAGGCTGATCACCGTCATGCCAAAGCCGCCGGCGGCCGCCGGATGCGAATACACTCCGCAAATCCCCGGGATGCCGAGCTTGTCGAGGTCATCCCAGATCTTGGCAGACCGGATGATGGAGAAGAATCCGCTCTGCTCGCACGACGGGTAGTCGGCCATCAGGGCGTTGGTCAGAATGGGATTGGAGCGGTGGTGCACAGCAGTCACTTCGACCAGCGGAGCGCCGGCTTCCGGCCTGCCGTAATAGCCGGGAAATTCCCCGAACGGGCCTTCGGCCTTGACCGAATTCGGCCGGATGATTCCCTCGATCACGAGTTCCGCGTTCGCCGGCAACAATAAATCGGTCGTCGTACCGCGCACGACGGGTATAGGCTCGCCCTTGATGCCGCCGGCGAACTCATACTCGGAAACGTTCTTGGGGAAGGTCTGCGAGCCCACCAGCATGAACAGGGGATCGATCCCCCAGGCGGCCGCAACGTAAATGGGTTCGCCTTTCTGCCAGGCGCGCGTGATGTGCAGGCGCGCATCCTTGCCCGGCGAAAGATAGAGGCCGACCTCGGACTTGCCCTGAAGCATCATCCGGTAGGTGCCGATATTCAGATAGCCGCTGTCCGGGTCGCGGGTGATCACCGCGTCGGCGGTGCCCGCATAACGCCCGCCGTCGAGGGGCCAATGCCTTGGAATCGGCAAAAGGTCCAGGTCGATCGCCTTCCCTGTGAGGGTGTGCTCGTAAACCGGAGCCTTATCGCGCGAAACCTCGCGCGGAGGAATGCGGCGCTTCAACTTGTCCTTTACACGGCGAATCAGTTCGACCGCAGGCGTATCCGGCGGCTCCTCCAGCGTGAGCGCGATGCGTTTCAAGCTGGGGCCCAGGATGTTCCACAGCAGCCGCGCGCCGATCGCACTCTTCTCGAAGCCGCTCACGCGCTCGAAAAGGATCGCAGGAGACGGCTGCTGTTTCGCGACGAGATAACTGACGGCGCTCATTTCCTCGTCGCGGCTCACCGGTTGCGCGATGCGGATCAATTCGCCCAGTTTCTCGACGCGCGCGAGCCACTCGCGCAGGTCCTGGATGGGCGCCTGCGAGCCGTGCGGCGATTGCAGCTTTCCAGGATGCTGGGTCGATCCGAGGTTTTCGGTCGGCGGGTCGATCAGAATATGTCCCATCGGAGGCTCGTTTTGTCGGGTCGTCATGCAAAGGCGTTGGCGAGATAAAGGTCCTTGAGCTTGCGCCGCTGCAGCTTGCCCGTGGCCGTGACCGGCATTTCGTCGATCCATTTGACGAGCCGCGGCCGCTTGATCTTCGGCAGCGCGGCGATCCCGGCTTCGATCCGCTCGCGGGCCTCGGTCTCTCTTCCGGGCGCCGCAACCGCGAACAGCGCGATCGATCCCAGCCCGTCGCGGCTCGTATCGCTTACCGCCGCGAGCTGCTGAACGCTTCCGGCGGTGCACGCTATCAACGACTGCTCGACATCGAGCACGCTCACCCATTGCCCGGAAATCTTCAGCATGTCGTCGTCGCGTCCGCAGAATTCCCAGCTGTCGGGGGCCGCGCACCGGAACAGGTCGCCGGGAGAAAACCACCCGGCGTCGAAGCTGTCGGTCTCCGCCTGCTGGCGCTGCCAGTAACCGAGGGCGACGCAGCGGTGCCGCAGCCAGACGCGCTGCGGCGTCTTGCCGATGTCCGGGCTTCCCGGGGCCACGCGCAGCTCGACCTCCGGCGAGAGCGAAAGCAACTTGCTGTCGTCGTTGCAGTAGAGCACCAGCGCGATCGTTTCGGAGGCGCCGTAGCCGGACACAGGGGCGATCCCGGTCGTCTCCTTCCACAACCGGCGCACATTGGGCGGCAAGGCCTCGCCCGCCGAGACGAAATGCCGGACTCCGCCGAGGCGCCGGGTGATTCCGGCCTGGAGCATTTTCAGATACAGGGTCGGCACCGAGAACATCACGCTCGGTTGGTGACGCTCGACGATTTCCGCGACGCGCTCCGCGGTGGGCCACTCGGCGTCCAGGATTACCGTCCCCCCGAGCCGCAATCCGGCAAAGAGGGCATTGCCGAGCGCGTAGGCGAAGAACAGCTTGGACGAGGCGTAGAAGCGCGCCCGCGCATCCAGCCCGAGAATGGAACTGGCGAAGCTCCCGGTCTCGATCACGGCGCGCTGCGCGTGCACCACGCCCTTGGGCGCGCCCGTGGTGCCCGAGGTGTAGATCCAGAAGGCCGGGGATTCCTCGGGGCGCTGCTCCGCGGCAATCGCGCTCGCGCCGACCCAGAGAGAATGCGCCTCGTCGCAGGTGACGATGCGCAGCGCGCCGGATTCCCCGCGCAGCAGCGGCCGCAGCATCGCGGCACCCTCGGAGTCGCAGAAGACGAAGCGCGCCCCGCAATCGGAGAGCACGGCCGACAAGTCTTTCTCGAACAGCCGCGAGTTGAGCCCCACGGCGATGCCGCCGGCCCAGATCGCTCCCAGGTAGGCAATCACCCAATCGATGCTGTCCTGTGCGAATACGAGAACGCGATCACCGGTCTGCAGACCGGCGCTGCGCCATGCCCCGGCTGCGCGACTCACGGCATCGCGCAACTCCGAATACGATATAAGCGAATCCCCGCATTCCAGCGCCACGCGTCTGTCATCGCCGGCTGAAAGCAGGGACTCGGCGGCGTTCATCGACATTGCGGCTCCCGGGTGTACCCGATCCTTGGTACGAAGACGATACAAGCTGACCAGCTTTTCTTTCATATAGCAACGACCCGGAGCAGACTTGATGTAAATCAATCACCTTCGAAATACTTGCTTCGACACGCCCGGGGGGATCGCCGCGCCGCGCAACGGGATTCACGCCCGGCTCACGGCCGAGGACCGTTACCGCGCGGGTGTCCCTATTCGCGCCATGACGAGCGGCCCCCGTTGCATCGGTGACGCCGGCCGAACGCCGAGGCGAACAGGCGGGTCCGCGGTCCTCCGGTCGGACGCAGCGTGACCGGGATCACAGTCTTCCCTTTGCCGCGGCCTTACATTCACCGGTTGCGGCCACGTGGGCCCCTTTCTAGGCCCGCCGCGGCTCGCATGAGAAGGAGGGACTCGAAGCATGCGCTTGTTGCTCATCAATCCCCGCTATCCGGAAAGTTTCTGGAGCTTCAAGTGGGCCGTTGAGTCTGTCCTTCCCGGCAAGCGCTCCGTGAATCCGCCTCTCGGCCTCGCTACGCTCGCGGCGCTTTGCCCACCGCACTGGGAGGTGGCGATCATAGACGAGAACGTGGAAGCGGTTCCCGTCGATCCGGGAGCGGACATCATCGGGGTCTGCGGCATGGGCGTGCAGTCCGCGCGGCAGAAGGCGCTGCTGGATTTCTACCGCGGCCGCGGCTATTACGCGGTGGCGGGCGGCAGCTACGCGTCCTTGTGCCCGGAGCTCTACACCGCGCGTGCCGACACGGTGATCGCGGGCGAGGCCGAGTACATCTGGCCGGCGTTCTGCCGCGACTTCGAGAGCGGCGTCGCGAAGCCGCTCTACCGCGAAACGGGGGTCGTCGCGCTTGCCGATTCGCCGACGCCGCGATTCGACCTGCTGAAGCTCGACCTGTATACAACGATCACCATGCAGTTCTCGCGCGGGTGCCCGTTCCTGTGCGAGTTCTGCGACATCATCGTGATGTTCGGCCGCAAGCCGCGCCACAAAAACACTATTCAGATTGGGCGCGAGCTGGACGCGCTGCGTCGCCACGGCGTGCGCAACGTCTTCTTCGTCGATGACAACCTGATCGGCAACCGCGCCGTGGCGAAGGATCTGTTGCGTTATCTGCGGGAGTACCAAGCCCAACACCGCTACCGCTTCAACTTCGGAACCGAGGTGTCCCTGAATCTCGCTCAGGATGCGGAATTGCTCGTGTTGTTTCGCGAGGCCGGCTTCAACTGGGTGTTCACCGGCATCGAATCGCCGGATGTGGAAACCCTGAAGGCGATGCGCAAGACGCAGAACACGCATGAAAGCCCGCTCGCCTCGGTGCGGAAAATCTACGCCCACGGCATCGATGTCTTGGCGGGATTCATCATCGGCTTCGATCGCGACACCGAAGCCACGTTCGAAACGCAGTACGAATTCATTCTCGAGTCCGGCATCCAGGCGGCGATGATCGGGCTGCTCACCGCGCTGCCGCGAACGCCGCTGTATCAGCGCCTGGGGCAGGAAGGGCGCCTGCGCGAGGATGTCGCGCCGGGGGACAACACCAAGCTCGGAACCAATATCGTCCCCAAGGGCATGTCCTACGAAGCCATGGTCGAGGGCTATCGGAGGCTGTACGTGCGCCTGTTCGGCGATGCGGGCATCGCGCGCCGCATCCGCAACAAGATGCGCTATATGCGCGAGCCCGTGTATCACGGCGAATATTCCACCGCCGTGCAGCTCGCGATCCTTGCCAACTTTCTGATCAAGGGCGTGCTTCGCGGGGGGATCGGGCGCTGCATTCAGTTCCTTCGCACCGTGCCGTGGCTCGCGCCGCGAAAACTTCCGCTCGTCGTAGTCGACTGGATCGCAGGTCTGGCAATGCGCGACTATATCGAGCGTCACTTCAACTTGAGCGATAAGCGCGATCTTGCCGCCGCGCGATTCGCGCGCGCCGTCCGCAGAGCGGCGCAAATGTACGTGCAGGCGGGCAAAGTCGCGTTTGTCCTCAGGCGCTCGGGCGCTACGCCTTCGCTGACCGTGAGGATCAAGGGGCTCGTCGATCGCGATTTCTTCCGCGGCATCGGCCGGCCGCTGGAGCGGCTGCTCAAGAGCCGCGCCTCGACCTTGACGCTCCACATCGAAGAACTGCGCGGAGTCGCTCTGCCCGAGCTGCAACGCCTGCTGGAGCGTCTGAGGCGGCACGGCGACCGCGTATTCATCTTCGTCGCCGAAAAGCTTCGAAACACGGTCCGGATCGATTCCTCGGTGTTCCATCTCCTGTTCGAGCCGGCCGGCGAAGCGTCCGGTTAGCGCGGCCCGATGTCCACAGCGGTTGCATCGAGTCGACCGGGCGCGGCGGCTGATGCCGCATACCGGGGAGAGAAGGTCCCCGAGCTGCTCTGTCCGGCAGGCTCCTTTCCGGCGTTGAAGGCTGCGGTCGAGAGCGGCGCGGACTGTGTGTACGTGGGACTGCGCGACGACACCAACGCGCGCAATTTCGCTGCGCTCAATCTCGACGAGGCTGCGGCGCGCAAGGGGCTGTCCTGCGCCCACGCGGCCGGCGTGAAAGTGCTGCTCGCCATCAATACCTATCCCCAGCCGGGCGGCGCCGAGCGCTGGCGGCGCGCGGTGGATTTCGCCGCCGAGGTCGGATTCGACGCCGTGCTTCTCGCCGACGCGGGGTTGATGCGCTACTGCGCCGATCGCCACCCTTCGCTGCAAATTCACCTGTCGGTCCAGGCCTCGGCGACTTCTTACGAGGCGATCAACTTCTATCGGCGCCAGTTCGGCGTGCGGCGCGCCGTGTTGCCGCGGGTCCTGTCCTTGAGCCAGGTCGAAAACCTGGTCCGGAACACCGAGGCGGAAATCGAGGTGTTCGGCTTCGGCAGCCTGTGCGTGATGGTCGAGGGCCGTTGCGCGCTGTCTTCCTACGTGACCGGCGACTCGCCCAACACCCGCGGGGTGTGCTCGCCGGCGAAGGCGGTGCGCTGGAAACAGGGCCCCGATGCGCTCGAGGTGCGCTTGAACGGCGTGCTGCTCGACCGCTACGCGCAAGGCGAAACCGCGGGTTACCCCACGTTGTGCAAAGGCCGCTTCAGCGTGAACGACGAGACCTATTACGCCATCGAGGAGCCCTCCAGTCTCAACGCTTTGGCGCTGCTCCCGGAGCTGATGCGGATCGGCGTTGCCGCGATAAAGATCGAGGGCCGGCAGCGCAGCCCCGCCTACGTCGCCGAAGTAACGCGCGTCTGGCGCGAGGCGATCGACGAATGCGCGCGCAATCCGTCGCGCTTTTCCATGCGTCCGCGCTGGACGGAGGTGCTGGCGCGCCTTTGCGAGGGCCAGCAGCACACGCTGGGCGCTTACCATCGTCGCTGGAAATAGCGCTGAGGCTGCGACCATGAAGCTTGCAGTGGGACCCGTCCTGTACTACTGGAGCCGGGAGGCGCTGCTCGATTTCTACGCGGAGGTCGCCCGCTCTTCTGCGGATGTGGTCTATCTCGGCGAAGTCGTGTGCTCGCGCCGCCACAGCCTGCGCTTCGAGGACTGGCTGGGACTTGCGCGGGAGCTGCGTAGCGCGGGCAAAGAAGTCGTGCTTTCGTCCCAGGCACTGCTCGAGTCCGAAGCGGAATTGCGCACGTTGCGGCAACTCGCCCGGAACGGAGAGTTCACCGTCGAAGCCAACGATGCGAGCGCGCTTGCCCTGCTCGCCGGCGCTCCGGGGTTTGTAGCCGGCCCGCACCTCAACGTCTACAACGAGACGACCCTCGCCTGGATCGCAGAGCTCGGCGCAAAGCGCTGGGTGCCGCCGGTCGAGCTCGGCCGCGAGGCGCTGCGCGTGCTCCAGCAGAAGCGTCCGTCCGGATTGGAGACGGAGGTGTTCGCCTACGGCCGCCTGCCGCTCGCCTTTTCGGCGCGCTGCTTCACGGCGCGCCATTACGACCTGCCCAAAGATGACTGCCGGTTCCGATGCCTCGAACATTCCGCCGGGCTGCCGCTCGCGACGCGCGACGGCGAGCCGTTTCTCACCCTCAACGGCACGCAGACCCAGTCAGCCCGCGTGTACGATCTTTCCGCGGCGACCGGCGAGTTGCGGGAGTTGGGAGTCGATATCCTGCGGATCAGCCCGCAGGCGAGCCGTTTCGACGAAATTCTCTCGGTCTTCCGCGCGCTCATTGAAGGAACGATAAGCGCCGGAGACGCGTGCCGCCGGCTCGAGGCCACGCGGTCCGTAGCGGCGTGCAACGGTTACTGGCACGGCCAGCCGGGAATGGAGTATCGAATCGATGCTTGACACGCCGCGCCTGATACCGGCGCCGCTGGCAAAGCTGATCGAGCATCTGCCGCAGTGGCCGCATTCGGCTGCGCTTTCGGCGGCGCTGAACGTGATCCTGCTGCCCAGGATGGACGCCGAAACGCGGCGGCGCCTGGCGAACCGGCCGCTTGCTTTTCAGGTGAAGGACGCGGGCATCGACTGCCGGCTGTGCCTCGCGCCGATCGGCTTTCTGCCCGCGGCGCGGCGACGCCCGCCGGCGGTGATCATACGCGCGAGCGCCGTGGACTTCTGGCGCCTGGCGCGCCGCCTGGAGGACCCGGATACGCTGTTCTTCGCGCGCCGGTTGGTCATCGAAGGCGACACCGAGCTGGGATTGTGTCTGAAAAACGCCCTCGATGCCGTCGACTTCACGGATTTTCCGGCGCGCCTGCTCAAGGCGTTCGCTCGGGCGAGACCGCGCTTCAACGCGGCCGGGTTGGGAATCAGCCGGCGCAGGACTCCGGCGCCGTAAATCAGATCACACCAATTCCGGGGCCGCCAGTTTCATTCGGGCCACAGCCGCAGCCGACCCGGGTCCATGACGCAGATGGTGCGCCCTCTTACGTGGATCAGACCGGCCTGCGCGAGCTGATGCAATACGCGCGAGAAGTGCTCGCGCGTGATGGATAGGCGCGATGCCACCACGGTCTTCGCTGTCGGCAGTCTGATTTCACGCGAGGAATGCGTGTCGGCGGGAATATCGCGCAGCAGATACGCAACGACTCGCTGCGCGCCGCTCTTGAGCGTATAGGTCTCGATATCGGTGATCATGCTACGCAAACGCTGTGCGAGGCGTGCGAGCATGCGCCGCGCAAAATGCGGATTGCGGTCGATCGTACGGAGCAGCGCCTTCTTGCCGATCAGAAGCAGGAGCGAATCCGACAAGGTTTCCCCGAAGCCGATGTGCGGTTCCTCCAGGAAAATCAGGGACTCGCCGAAGCTCTGGTCGGCGTCGACGATTTCGATGATCTTCTCGGCGCCGTCGCTTTCGTTGAAAGCCACTTTCACCTGGCCGTAAATAACGAGGTAGAAACCCAGGCACGGCTCGCCGCGCCTGAACAACACCGTGCCTGCGGGGGCGTGGACCTGCTTGGTACCGGAGGCGACAGAATCCAACTCTTTTGCCGAAAGCTCGCGGAACAACGGCAAGCGCTGCAGGAAATCCTGCACCTTTACTGGAGATGCGGTCACGGCAAAGTCTTGTCCCGATGAAACGCCGAGACTTTGATCTACATCAAAAACTCTTTATTCCGGGGTTGACTTCGACTGCAAAATTCAGGCCCTAGCCCCGAAACGCGGACAGGTCCGGCGGGCTGTCGAACGCGCGCCTCGCGAAACGCAGAAACTGCTCCGCGCGCGCCTCGTCCCAGCCTCCGTGCCGGACGTTGCCGCGGAACTTGCGCTCGATGTCGTCCTCGGAGAGCGGCTCGTGCACACCGCCGCGGATGTGCGGCTGGCGCTCCTCGAACGTGCGGCCGTCCCTAAGGGTCATCTTCACGTGGCCCGTGTAGGCCTTGGGGTAGGGATTGTTCGGATCAACCACGTAGCGCACCTTGGATGCGAGCGCCAGGATGCGCGGATCGCGCACCGTGCCCTCGGTGAATGCCTCTAGCCCGACGCTGCCGGTCACGAACGCGACTGCGATATTGAACGGCGTGCTGAACTTGGCGGCGTAGTCGTTCGCCGGGCTGTGCTTGGAGGCGAGCGGCTCCCACAACCGGTGCACGTATCCGTCCGCCGTTTCGCACAAGACCTCGGCGACATCGTCGCCGCCGAAGCCCTTCTTCGCCAGCCGCAGTGCGCAATCGATGTACGGCTGGTTCATGGTGCCGGTCGCATAGGGCTTGAAGGTGATTCCCTTCATCAGCCATTCGCTTCCGAAATCGCGGGTAAGGGCATCGAAATCGCCGCTCGTCGTATGCGCGAAACCGAAAAACAAACCATGCGTGCCCTCAAGCACCGTGCGCGGGCCGAAAAACCCCTCGCGCCCGATGCGCGCGGCGTGCAGGCCGATGCGCGCGGCCCAACCCGCGTGCAGGCGCTTGGTCCACGCGCCTTCGGCAAGATATTCGATGATGCCGCCCGCCATACTGCCGGCGACGCCGAGCGCGTCCACGGTCTGCTTTCTGTCCAGCCCCAGCGTCGCCGAGACGCTGAGTGTTGCCGCGATCGCGCCAAGGACGCTGGTCGGATGAAACCCGGCTTTGTGGATGAGCTTGGGCGCGACGAGGCTCAACCGGCACAGGGTCTCGACGCCTGAGGCGATTCCCAGCAGCGCTGCGCCTCCGTCGCGGCCGAAACGCTCGCACGCGGCCAGGACCGCCGGCACGATGACCGCGCCGCTGTGCACCGGGCCGCCTTCGAAGGTGTCGTCGAAATCCTCGCCGTGGGCGGCCGTGCCGTTGATCATCGCCGCGTCCTCGGCGCGGAAGCTCTCCGCGTGTCCGATGGCGGTGCAGCGACCGCCGCTATCGACACTTCTGATCAGCGCGCCCACGTATTCCGTGCTGCGCGCCGCCACGCACAGGCCCGCAACGTCGATGAGGAGATCTTCGCAGCGCGCCCGGACCTCCGACGGAATGCGACCGGCGTCGAGCTCGGCGACGCGATCGACCAGTCGTTCCGCTACGGACTGGCCCTGCGGCGACGCGTTCATCGCCGCGAAGTTATCGCACGATCTTGATACCGGCGTCCTTTAGTATCCCGCGCATCCTGTCCGTGAACTCGTCATAGAACTTCACGAGCTCCGCTGAAGTCTGGAATCCATCTTCGAGCTGATTGTCGGCGATGTATTTCTTCCACGACGCCGTTTGCGTCAGTCTGCGGAACACGTTCTCCCAGTATTGGACGTTTTCCTTGGGAATTCCGGGCGGTGCCACCACCCCGCGCACCTGCGGCACCGCGGGAACATCAATGCCCGCTTCCTTGAGTGTGGGGACGTTCGGGAAGCCAGGCAGGCGTCCTTCGCTTATTTGAGCGAGGACGCGCATGTTGCCGGCGCGTATGTGCTCACCCGCCTCTGCAGGTTCGATCACCATCATGTTGACATGGCCGCCGAGCAGCGCCGCAATGCGCTCCCCGCCGCCCGGAAACGATATGAAGGCCCAGCGCGTGCCGGTGTTCTTCTGCAACAACTGCCGCACCACGTTGTCGCGGCTGGTGATCGAGCCGCCCGATTGCTTGAGCTGCCCGGGGTTCTTTTTCGCCGCGTCGATGAAATCGGCGAGAGTCTTGTAGGGCGCGTCGGCCTTCACTGCGATTACCGCGGGCTCAAGCACCAGGCGGGCGATCGGCGTCAGGTCCCTGAGCGAGATTTTGGCCTCGGCGCTCATCAGCGGATTGGTCAGCCACACGCCGGTGAAAAAACCGATCGTGTTCTGATCGCCTTTTTTCTCGGCGAGGTAGGCGGCGGCAACGGCTCCGCCGCCGCCGGGCTTGTTGACCACCTGCATGCGCACCGGCAGAAGATTCTCCTTCTCGATCATTATGGCGACTGCGCGCGCGAGCACGTCGCTGCCGCCGCCCGGCCCGGTGTGTACGACGGCTTCCACGGGTCTCGTGGGCTTGAATCCCTGAGCCCAAGCTAACGACGTCGTGCAAAGTCCGATAAAGGCGACAACTGCGACCAAACGAAGCGGCATTCTCATCGGATTCACCCTCCTTTCTGTTCCAGCGCCCGCAGGCGCCAGGTGTTGAACTTTCCGAATAGCGGAACCAGCAGAATCAGAACTGCCAACAATAGCATTACGGCGGACATCGGCCTAGCCACGAGGATCGTGAGGCTGCCTTCCGACATCATCAGGGATTGGCGCAGCGCCCGCTCCATGGCGCCCCCGAGCACGAGCCCGAGGATGAGCGGGGCCGACGGGTAGTCGAGCTTGCGCATGAGATACCCGAGCAACCCGAACCCCAGCAGCAGCCCCAGGTCGAACAGGCTTCCGGAGACGGTATAGACGCCGACCATCGACACGCCGAGAATCAGCGGGAAAAGGACATACGCCGGCAGTCGCAGCACCTGCGCGAACACCGGCACGAGCGGCAAGTTGAGGACGAGCAGCATCACGTTGCCGATGTACATGCTTGCAACCAGACCCCAGAACAGCGCGGGATTCTCCGGGATGAACAAAGGTCCGGGCTTGAACCCCCACAGTACCAGCGCGGCCAGCAGGATCGCGGTCGTGCCTGACCCTGGAATTCCGAGCGTCAAGAGCGGCACCAGCGCGCCGCCCGTCTCCGAGTTGTTGGCGCCCTCGGGTGCCGCCACCCCCTCGGGGACGCCGGTACCGAACTCCTCGCGCCTGCGTGAAACCGCTTTCTCCACCCCGTAGGAAAGGAAAGACGCGATCGTCGATCCGGCGCCCGGCAGCACGCCGACCAGAAAACCGATGACCGAACCGTTGACAAAAGCGAAGCGGCAATCCTTCAGGTCCTGAAGCGTGGGCAACAGATTGCGCAGGCCTTTGGGCACGGGCACCATCTGCGCTTGCTCCGGAGCTTCCATGTTGGCGAGCACCTCACCGAGCGCGAAAATGCCGATGGCGACCACGACGAAGTCGATGCCCGAGAGCAGCTCCATTCTTCCGAAAGTGAAGCGTGAGGTGGCGCTGAAGAGGTCGGTGCCCACGCCCGCGATCCACAGGCCGACAAGCGTGGCGAGCAGCGCCTTCAGCATCGAGCTGCCGGCGAGCAGCACCACCATCGCGAGCCCCAGTGCCATGAGCGCGAAGTATTCTGGGGAGCTGAAGGCGAGCGCAAACTTCGCAAGCGGCGGCGCGACCAGCATCAGGCCGAGCACGCCGACCGTGCCCGCGACGAAGGAGGCGATCGCGGCGATTCCGAGCGCGGCGCCGGCCCGGCCCTTGCGCGCCATCTGGTAGCCGTCGAGGCAGGTGACCACGGAGGCCGACTCTCCCGGCACGTTGAGCAGGATCGAGGTGGTGGAGCCGCCGTACTTGGCGCCGTAATAAATGCCGGCGAGCATGATCATGGCGCTCGCGGGACTCATCGCGAACGTGAGGGGCAGGAGCATCGCGATCGTCGCCGGCGGTCCGAGCCCGGGCATGATTCCCACCAGAGTGCCGAGCACAACGCCGACGAAACACCAAAACAGGTTCGCCGGCTGCAGCGCGATCGCGAGTCCGTCGGAGAGGCCGGTGATGACTTCCACCGCTAGAAACCCAGGAAGCCGACCGGCAGGGAGACGCCGAGTGCAAGCTGGAACACGAGGAAGAATCCGCCTGAGCTCGCCGCCGCCACGAGTGCGGCGGTTTTCAACGGGCGGCGATACATGACCGCGACGATGAAGTAGGTGAGCAGCGCGAAACTGATCACGAAGCCGAGCGGTTTGAGAAGCGCGACCGACGCAGCGAGGGCGAGCCAGGTTGAGAGCGCCCGGCCAAGCGGGGTCCAGTTGATCGCCGTTCCGCGGGCTGAGCGCCGCCTCAGCTCTGAAACGACCAAGGCTGCCGAAAGCGCCAGCATCGCCATGCCGTACCACAGCGGGAAAAAGCCGGGGCCGGGCCCCTCGGGCGTAAGGTAATCCCATTGGAGCGCCTGGGCGATGATGTAAATCGCGAGCGCAGCGAGCACAAGCCCCGACCAAAGGTCTCCCAAGTTGCGGGTTCTGTCCTGCATGCGCTTCCTCCAGATTGGCCCGGCTATCTCTTGCGCGACTTCTTGTACCGACCTTTCGGAACGACTTCGCAGACCGTGCCGCCGGGCGCCCGGAATTTCACGGGAACGACGCCCGGGTCGCTGATGACCTCGCAGCCGTAAGCACGGATCTCCTTTTCGGCCCGCTTGAGATCATCCACTTCAACGGCAAAGTGATGGATGCAAGGCGCCTCGCCCGCGGCTTTCGATTCCGCCGAATCGGTTCCGGCGTCGTACTGCATGATCGAAAGGTCGATC
>Ga0137451_1000257_pt1 | contig 16201 bp, 16 predicted proteins | sample EasRivERMGT500_2_FD_102336 | JGI IMG/M metagenome (GOLD analysis project Ga0137451, IMG submission 102336) | Soil microbial communities from meander-bound floodplain in the East River, Colorado, USA - East River MetaG ERMGT500_2 | ecosystem: Environmental > Terrestrial > Soil > Floodplain ... | reverse complement strand
GGTGGTGATGGATCTGAAGCCTCCCGGGAGCGGCATGGTCGACAGGAACCGCTGGGAGAACCTGCCGCACCTCAAGCCCCAGGACGAGATCAAGTTCGTGCTCGCCGACCGCGCCGACTACGACTGGGCCCGCGAGGTCGTCCGCGATCGTGGGCTGGACGACCGGGCGCCGGTCCTGTTCTCGGCGGTTCGAGAGACGCTTGCCCCCGGGGACCTCGCGCGCTGGGTCCTCGAGGACCGCCTTCCCGTTCGCGTGCAGGTCCAGATGCACAAGGTGTTGTGGCCGGACGCGCTGCGGGGCGTGTGATGACGAAGGCGGTCGTCCTGCTGTCGGGAGGGCTCGACTCGGCGACGTGTCTGGCATGGGCGCGTCGCGAAGGCTTCGAGGGTCACGCGCTCACGGTCGACTACGGTCAGCGGCACGCGATCGAGATCGCGCGCGCCGCCGAGATCGCGCGCGCCCTCGGCGCGGCCTCCCACCGGGTCGTCGCGATCGACCTGTCACACCTCGCCGGGTCGGCGCTCACCGACCCCCGCGTCGAGGTTCCCAAGGTGCCGACCGAAGGCATCCCGGTGACGTATGTCCCGGCGCGCAACGCGCTGTTCCTCGCCCTCGCGCTGGGCTGGGCGGAGTCGCTCGGCTCGCAGGACCTGGTCGTCGGGGTCAACGCGGTCGACTATTCCGGGTACCCGGATTGCCGCCCGTCGTTCCTCCGCGCCTTCGAGGCGATGGCTCGGGAGGGGACGAAGGCCGGTGCCGAGGGGCGAGCGTGCCGCGTGCACGCACCCCTCGTGGATCTCAAGAAGTCCGAGATCCTCCGCCGGGCGATCGCGTGGGGCGTGCCGGTCGACCGAACGGTGTCCTGTTACGACCCGGCGCCGGACGGTACCGCCTGCGAGAGCTGCGATGCTTGCCGCCTGCGGGCGGCGGCGCTCGCGGAGGTCGAGATCCCGCGCCCCTAGCGCGAGCGCTCGCGCTCCGCGTCCACGGCTTCCGCCAGGCGGTTGATCGCGGCCGCCAGCTCTTGAAGATGATCGCCGCGGCGCAGCCGCACCCGGGCGCCCCGTGTCCCAGCCGTCAGGGCATCCACCGTGCGGCGGATCGCAAACGCGGCGCCCGCGGTCCGGTGCGACTCGACCACTCCGACGAGGACGATCCCCCCGATCAGCACCGCGGACCCGCCGAGGAGCAGGATCCAGGGGGCGCCGTCGGTGACCAGGCTCAGGTTGACGAGGAGCAGCAGGATGAACGCGACGAGACCGACGATGAGCCCGGCCCGGAGCTGGTAACGAGGATCGACGAGCACCGTCCGACGGCGGTCCGGGCGGACGGACGCCTCCTCCAGCGGCGCTGCGGCAGGGCCCAAGGCGTCTGGACTCATATCCATCTCCGCCGGATAACATAGGAACTCCGGATGGCCCGGGCAATGCGCCGGGACTGTTCGCGAAACCGTGCGACCTGTTAGGATGCGGGTCAGCCGGCCGGAAGGTCGAGCCGGGAGGACGCGGATGGAGCAAAAGATCGTCGTGCACGTCAAGAGCGGCGCAGTCCACAAGGGCGTCACGCACGACTTTTCTCCCAGCGAGACGTCCTTCCACGTGCTGCCGGCCGAGGGTGGGGGCGTGCCGCTCCGGGTGCAGATGGCCGACATGAAGGCGATGTTCTGGGTCAAGGACTACCTCGGCAATCGGGATTTCGTCGCGCGCAAGGAATTCGATCCCGGGGCCGACTCCGCCGGCAAGCGCGCCGTTCTGACGTTCGTCGACGGCGAGACCGTCCTCGGCTGGGTGATCGAGGACGACCCGGCGGCCCCTGGCTTCTTTTTCGAGCCTGCCGACCGCCGGGACAACAACATCAAGATCTTCGTGGTGCGTACCGCGGTGAAAGAGTTGCGCTGGGCATCCTGAGAGCGGCAAGGAGGACGTCTTGAACAAGGCCGAACTCACCGACAAGCTGTCCGAGAGAACCGGGTTGTCCGCCCGCGACGCCCGTGCGGCGATGGACGCGATCTTCGACCCCGACCCCGCGATCGGCCTCATCGCCGCGGCGTTGGTGCAGGGGGACAAGGTCGCGGTCAGCGGCTTTGGGACCTTCGAGGCGCGCGCACGCAAGGCCCGGTCGGGACGGAACCCGCATACCGGTGAGACGCTCGACATCCCCGCGACGCGCGCCCCGGCGTTCAAGGCGGGCAAGCCGCTGAAGGAAACGCTGAAGGGCTGAGCCCGGCGGTCACGTCGGGCCGGCGCCGACGCGCTCCCCCATGGCCGCTTCGGGAGGCCCCACGCCGGCGCGGCCCCGCTCCTCGCCCAGGAAGAAGCAGCGGAGCCTCCGCAGGCGACTCGTCGTCGGCGTGGGGGTTCCGCTCCTCGTCGTCGCCTCGATCGTCTTCATCGCGATCTACACGCAGCTCACCCTCACGTTCGAGGGGCGGCTGTGGACGCTCCCTTCGCGCATCTACGCCGCGCCACTGACGATCTCGCGCGGCACCGCCCTGGATCGAGACGCGCTCGTCGAGCGTCTCGCCCGGGCCGGTTACGCGCGCGTGGACGCAGCACCCTCGCGACCCGGCGAGTTTCGCGCGAAAGGGACGCGGGTCGAGGCATACCTGCGCGCGTTTCCGGACGGTGAACGCCCCGTCCCCGCCCGGCGGGTCGTCCTCGACTGGAGCGGCCGGACCGTTTCCGCCCTGCGCGGGGCGGACAACCGGGCGCTGCGGTCGGTCGACGTCGAGCCCGAGCTGCTCGCACTGGTCTTCGGGCCGCGGCAGGAGGAGCGGCAAGTCCTTCCGCTGAGCGCCGTGCCGAAGACCTTCATCCAGGCCGTCCTGGCGGCGGAGGACGCGCGCTTCTATTCGCATGCCGGGGTCGACCTGCTGGCGATCATCCGCGCTTCGCTCGCGAACGTCCGCCAGGGCCGCATCGTCCAGGGCGCGAGCACGATCACGCAGCAGACGATCAAGAATCTCTACTTCGGACAGGAGCGCACCTGGTGGCGGAAGTTCCGCGAGGCGGTGATGTCCGTCATGCTCGACGCCCGCTACTCGAAGGAGCGCATCCTGGAGGTCTACCTCAACGAGGTCTACCTCGGGCAGCGCGGGACGGTGGCGATCTGCGGCGTGGAGGCGGCGGCGCGCCACTACTTCGGGCGCAGCGTTGCGGACCTGACGCTTTCCGAGAGCGCGACCCTCGCAGGGCTCATCCGCAACCCCGGCGGCTACAACCCGTTCAGCCACGCCGACCGTGCCGTCGCGCGGCGTGATCTCGTCCTGGACGCCATGGTGGAGGCCGGGTTTCTCAAGAAGGACGCGGCCGACCGCGCCAAGCGCGAGCCGTTGCGCCTGACGAGCGGGATGGCCGGGTTCGCGCAGGCGCGTTACGTGGTCGATCTCGTTCGCTCGCAGATCGCGGAGGAGTACCCGCCCGAGACGCTCGCGAAGGACGGCCTGCGGATCTTCACGACGATCGACACGACCGTCCAGGCGCGCGCGGAGGAAGCGCTCGTGCGAGGACTCGACCGGCTCGAGCGTGAAGTCCCGCAGATCAAGCGCCAAGTCAGGCAGCGGCGCCTCCAAGGCGTGGTCGTCGTGACCGACCCGAGATCGGGGGCCGTCCTCGCGCTCGTCGGCGGCCGGGACTACGGTGACAGCCAGTTCAACCGAGCGACGCAGGCCCGCCGCCAGCCCGGATCGTGCTTCAAGCCCTTCGTCTACCTCGCGGCGTTCGAGGCGGCGGAAAACGGCGAGCCGGGCGGTCTCACGGCGGCGAGCATCCTCGACGACAGCCCGATCGAGATGCGCAGCGGGGGCCAGATCTGGCGCCCCGAGAACTACGACGGCGAGTTCCGGGGGCCCGTCAGCGCGCGCTACGCGCTCGAGCACTCGCTCAACGTGCCGACGGTGAGGGCCGCCGAGGCCGTCGGGCTGCAGCGCGTCGTGCTCGCGGCGCGCCGGTGCGGCTTCAAGGACCGCTTCCAGCCGCTGCCTTCTCTCGCTCTGGGAGCGCAGGAGGTCACGCCGCTCGACCTCGCGGCCGCCTACGGCACCTTCGCCACCCTGGGCCTTCGCGCCGAGCCGCGCATCGTCGCCCGCCTGGAATCGCGCGACGGCAAGGCGCTCGAGAGGCGGGCCCCGGAGATCAAGCAAGCGTTCCGCCCCGAGGTCGCCTACCTCCTGGACGATGTTCTCCGCGGCGTGCTCACCCAAGGGACCGCGGCCTCCGCGGGCGCGCTCGGGTTCTCGGGCGATGCCGCCGGCAAGACGGGAACGACGGACGACACCCGCGACGCCTGGTTCGTCGGATTCACCCCGGAGCTGCTCGCGCTCGTCTGGGTCGGCTACGACGACAACTCGAAAACCAGTCTGACCGGCGCGCGCGGCGCGCTGCCGATCTGGGTGGACGTCATGGGCGGCATCCGGCACCGCTGGGAAGGCGCCTCCTTCCCGGAGCCGCCCGGCATCATCCACGCCGAGATCGACCCGGAGAGCGGACAGGCCGCGGGAGACGGATGCCCGAACCGCGCTCCCGAGATCTTTGTGACCGGCACCGAGCCCGAGCTGTGCGAGCTCCACCAGGGGAGCTTCCGCCGCTGGTGGCGGCGCCTGTTCCACCGGGACGAGGAGCCGCGTCCGCCGGTCTAGCCTTCCTTGTCCTCGTACTGCTTCTTGAGCGCCTCGACGACCGCGGGATCCGCCAAGGTCGTCGTGTCGCCGAGCGCCTTGCCGGTCGCGATGTCGCGCAGCAGGCGCCGCATGATCTTCCCGGATCGCGTCTTCGGGAGATCGGCGGAGAAGAGCACGTCCTCCGGCCGCGCCAGGGCGCCGATCTTCGTCACGACGTGCTCCCGCACTTCGGAGGCGAGCCCGCGGCTCGTCGCATGCCCCTCGCGCAGCGTGACGAACGCGACGATCGCGGTGCCCTTGAGCTCGTGGGGCACGCCGACGACCGCCGCCTCGGCGACGGCGGGATGGTCCACGAGCGCGGATTCGACCTCCATCGTCCCGATCCGGTGGCCGGCGACGTTCATCACGTCGTCCACACGCCCCAGGACCCAGAAGTAGCCGTCCTCGTCGCGCTTGGCACCGTCGCCGGTCGTGTAGACATTCGGGCCGAACCGGCTCCAGTAGGTCTCGAGGTAGCGCTCCCGGTCCCCCCAGATCCCCAGGGTCATCGCGGGCCACGGCCGCGTCAGCGCGAGATAGCCCCCACCCGTGGTCACCACCTCGCCGCTCTCGTTGAGGACCTCGGCGCGGACGCCCGGGAACGGCCGGGTCGCCGACCCGGGCTTCGTCGACGTGATGCCGGGGAGCGGGGTGATGAGGATCTGTCCGGTCTCGGTCTGCCACCACGTGTCGACGATCGGACAGCGGCCGCCCCCGATCACCTCGTGGTACCAGGTCCAGGCCTCGGGGTTGATCGGCTCGCCGACCGAGCCGAGCAGGCGCAGCCGTGACAGATCGCGTCGATTCGGCCAGGCGTCTCCCCACTTCATGAAAGCGCGGATCGCCGTGGGCGCCGTGTAGAACACGGTCACGCCGGAGCGCTCGCAGATCTCCCAGAATCGGTCGCGCTCCGGCCAGTCCGGCGCACCCTCGTAGATGACGGTCGTCGCGCCGGCGGCCAGCGGCCCGTAGACGACGTACGAGTGTCCGGTGACCCAGCCGATGTCGGCGGTGCACCAGAAGACGTCTTCGTCGCGCAGGTCGAAGACCAGCCGCGTCGTCGCGTACGCCCCGGTGAGGTATCCGCCCGTCCCGTGCATGATCCCCTTCGGCTTTCCCGTCGTCCCCGAGGTGTAGAGGATGTAGAGGGGATCGTTCGACTCCATCGGCTCCGGCTCACACCACGCCGCCGCGTCTTTCATGAGGCTGTGGTACCAGTGGTCGCGACCGTCCCGGACCCGCAGCGGGAAGTCGCCGCGCTTGACGATGACGACGTGACGGATCGACGGCGTCTCCCTCACGGCGTAGTCGGCGTCGTGCTTGAGGGGGAGGAGGCCCCCGCGCCGGTAACCTCCGTCCGCCGTGATGAGCACCTCCGCTTCGGCGTCCCGGATGCGATCGCGCAGCGCCTCCGCCGAGAAGCCGCCGAAGACGACGCTGTGCACGGCTCCGATGCGCGCGCACGCGAGCATCGCGATGACGGCCTCGGGGATCAGCGGGAGGTAGATCGCGACGCGGTCGCCCTTTCCGACCCCGAGTCCCCGCAGGACGTTTCCGAACTTGTTGACGTCACGCCACAGGTCGAAGTAGGTCCACGTGGAGCGGTCCCCCGGCTCGCCTTCCCAGATCAGCGCGGCCTTGTTCCGGTGAGGGCCGCGGACGTGACGGTCGAGGCAGTTCACGGACGCGTTGATCCTTCCGCCGACGAACCACCGCGCGTCGGGCCCCTCGCCTTCGAGCGCCTTGTCCCAAGGGCGCATCCACTCGAGCTCCCGGGCGTAGGACTCCCAGAAGGCGACGGGGTCGCGCTCCGCGCGGGCGTAGATCTCCGGGTCGTTCACCCGGGCACCCGCCACGAACGACGCGGGCGGGTCGAAGCGCCGCTTTTCCTCGAGCAGATCCTCGAACCCCAGCGAATCCGGGGATCGCAGGAACGGCGTCTTGCGCTTGGGCATCGGTGGCTCCGGGTGAGGGGAGGGGAGTCTAGGGACCGGGCGGCAGGAGCGTCAAGCGAGCGAGGTCGCTAGACGTCGCGCCCGGGCGCCCCGTACCCTACTTGAATGAGACAGCGGGGCCTCACGACCGTCGAGCTTCTGTCCGCGCTCGGCGTCCTCCTGGTCCTCGCGTCGATCGCAATCCCCCTCAAGCATTGGGACGACAAGCGGCGCCGTGAGGGGTACCTCCGGATGACCCTCGAGTCCGTTCGGGGCGCGATCGACCAATACAAGAAGATGGTGGACGAGGGGATGATCCAGCAGAAGGACGTCGACCAGCGCGGCTACCCGCGGGATCTCGACGAGCTGGTGGAGGGGGTGGACGTCTCCGATCCGACGACCGGGGAGTCTCACAAGATGCGCTTCCTCCACCGGATCCCGGAAGACCCGTTCACGGGTGAGCCGGAGTGGGGCCTGCGCTCCTACCAGGACGACTGGGACGCCACGTCGTGGGGCGGGGAAAACGTCTGGGACATCTACAGCCTGTCCGAGCTGAGGGCGCTGGACGGGACGTACTACAAGGATTGGTGACGCCCGTCCGAGACGACGACGGGCCCCGAAGGGCCCGTGCGACGATCGACGATCTGGTGCCGAAGGGGGGACTCGAACCCCCACGCCCTTGCGAGCGCCACCCCCTCAAGATGGTGTGTCTGCCAATTCCACCACTTCGGCAATCATGACGGACGTTTAAGGATTCGACGGAGCGGGGGACGGGACGGGCGACGCGGCCGGAGGCGCCGCAGGGGCCGGCGCGGGTGTCGCCGGCGCCGCCGCCGCGGGGACCGAGTCGAGGACGGAGCCGCCGCCCCCGCCCGAGCTCGAGCCCAGAAGCGAAAGGCCGAGCGACGTCGCCATGAAGATCCCCGCCGACCACGTCGTCACTTTCGAGAGGAGCGTCGCGGCGCCCCGAGCGCCGAAGGCGGTCTGGCTGCCGCCGCCTCCGAACGCACCCGCGAGATCCGCGCGCTTTCCGGTCTGGAGGAGCACGACGAGGATCAGGATGACGGCGACGCCGATGTGAAGCAGTGTCAAGACGATGGTCACGCGCGATCCCTCACGGAAAACCGGGGGAGGCTAGCACGCAGCCACGATCGAGGCAAACGAAGCCGCGTCGAGCGAAGCCCCTCCGACGAGAGCCCCCGCGACGCCTTCCGCGGCGAGGAGCAAGCCCGCGTTCTCGGGCGTCACGGAGCCGCCGTAGAGGACCCGCACCGAAGCCGCGGCGCTGCCGAACCGGGCGTGGAGGGCGGTGCCGATCGCGGCGTGCGCCGCCGTCACCTCCTCCACGCGGGGCGTGACCCCGGTGCCGATCGCCCACACCGGCTCGTAGGCGACGACGAGATCGGAGGCGCCCCCGATCGCGAGGTCGGCGAACGCGGCCCGGACCTGTGCGACGACGATCTCGCGGGTCAGCCCGCGCCGCCGCTCCTCGTCGGTCTCGCCCACGCACACGATCGGCACGAGATCGTGGCGCCGGCACGCCGTGACCTTGCGCGCGACCATCGCGTCGGTCTCGTGGAAGAGCCGGCGCCGCTCGGAATGACCGACGATGACATAAGAGAGGCCCATCGCCGCGAGCATCGCGGCCGACACCTCCCCCGTGAATGCGCCGCGGTCCTCGGCGTGCGCGTCTTGCGCCGCGATGCCGAGCAGGGATCCCGCCGCGGCGCCGAGCGCGGCGCGCAGGCAGGGGAACGACGGGGCCACGGCGATCTCGGCGCGCTCGAAGGAGAGCCGCCGCACCAGCTCGCCGATCAGCGACGTCGTCCCGGCCTCGTCCAGGTTCATCTTCCAGTTGCCGACGACGAGCGGGAGGGTGGAGGCTCTCACGGCGCGTCGTCGAGCGCGGTGACGCCGGGAAGGGGAAGCCCCGAGAGGAACTCGAGCGACGCGCCGCCTCCGGTCGAGACGTGGGTCATGCGGTCCGCGACGCCGAACGCTTGCACCGCGGCGGCGGTGTCGCCGCCGCCGACCACGGTCGTCGCACGAGAAGCGGCAAGCGCCAGGGCGACGCGCCGTGTCCCCTCCGCGAACGCGGGCACTTCGAAGCGTCCGACGGGACCGTTCCACAGCACGGTCCCAGCAGCCGCGATCCTCTCGGCGAAGACGCCTGCGGTTCGCGGGCCGACGTCCATCCCCGCGTCGGGATCGCCGATCGCGGCGCCCGCGGTCGTCCGCGGCGGCGCCGCGTCGTCGCCGGGCGTCGCGACGACGTGATCCTCGGGGAGCACGAGCGATTTCCCGGCGTCGCGGACCCGCGCGAGAATGTCGCGCGCCGTGTCGAGCCGGGCGGCCTCGACGAGGGAGCGGCCCACCGGGGTTCCGCGCGCCGCAAGGAAGGTGTAGGCCATCGCGCCGCCGACGAGGAACGCGTCCGCAAGGGGGAGGAGGTTGTCGATGAGGTCGATCTTGTCGGAGACCTTGGCGCCGCCCAGGATGACGACGAAGGGGGGCCGCGGCGCGGCGAGCAGCTCGCCGAGGTGGCGCAGCTCCGACTCCATGAGCAGCCCGGCGGCGGCGGGCTTCAAGCGCGAAGGAACGCCCACCGTGGAAGCGTGGGCGCGATGCGCGGTGCCGAACGCGTCGTTGACGTAGAGGTCGCCGAGCCGGGCGAGCGCTTCGGCGAAGCCGGCGTCGTTCGCCTCTTCCTCGGGGTGGAAGCGAAGGTTCTCGAGGAGGACCGCGCTTCCCTCCCCGCATCCCGCGACCGCGCGCGCGGCCTCGTCGCCGACACAGGCCGGCGAGAACGCGACCGGGCGGTCCAGGAGCACGCCGAGACGGCTCGCGATCGGAGCGAGCGACATCTCGGGCCGCGGCCGTCCTTTCGGCCGGCCGAGATGGGAGGCGAGCACGACCCGCGCGCGGCGCTCGAGCAGCGAGCGGATCGTCGGCAGCGAGGCGAGAAGGCGCGTGTCGTCGGCGACGCCGCCCGCGTCCAAGGGGACGTTGAAGTCGACGCGGCACCACACGCGCCGCCCGGCGAGATCGCGCAGATCCCGGACGCTCAGCTTCGGGCGCACGGCAGGCTCACCGGCGCGCGCGGCGGCTTCGCGCCGTCCGGCCGCGCGAGCGGGCGAGGATCCCCTCGAGCGCGCGACGCGCGTCGGCGGGGATCGTCCGCAGCACCGTGCTGTTGCGGCGGATGCGCTCCCGCTTGAGGATCGAGCGCACGACGGTCGCGATGTGGCCGCGCATGTAGGAATCCTCGCGGAGGTACGCGCGCAGCAGCAGGGGGATCTCGTCTCTCTTGCCGATGAGCTCGACCGCGGCGAACGCCTCCAGAGGAAGCCGCCGGCCGTCGTCCCCGAGGATCGCCTGGAGATCGGCGATGGCCACGCGGCTCCCGATGCGTGCGAGCTCGAGGTGAGCCTTCGCGCGGACGCGCTGCATCGTGTCGAAGCGCGAGGCGGCCGCTCCGTCGTAGCTGGGCGCGACGCGGTCGATGAGGCCCTTGAGCCGGTAGACGAGCGCCTTCTCGCCGACGGCCCCGATGACCTCGACGAGCACCTGGAGCGGCAAGGGCTCGTCGATCACGTCGAGCGCGTCCCCGAGTCCGCGTACGCGCCGCGCTCCGAGGGCCTTGAGCGCCATCCCTGCGCGGGCGCAGTACTCGGGGTCGCCCGCGCGTCGCCTCATCTCGGTGACGATCGCCTCCGGCGCCGCCGGCCCCCCGGCGGCGAGACGGTGGACCGCCTCGTTCCAGACCGCGTAGTCGGAGGACGCGAGCTCCCGGACGAGCGCTTCCAGGCGCGAGCGGTCGCGGACCGCGGGGACGTCGTCGTCCTCGGCGATTTCCTCCGCGCGGCGCGCGATTTCTTCCACCGGATCCTGGCGCAGCCGCCGCTTCAGGCTCCGCCGGGCCGACGGCTTGAGCAGGGGCACGAGAGCGAGAGCGGCCACGCGCACCTTGGCCTCTTCCTTGGGCTCGTCGAGGATCTCGAGCACGCGGCGGATCGCCTGCTCCTGGCCCGCCTCGTACAGCTCGACGAGCGCGTGAACCGCCGCGATGCGCACGTTCAGGACCTTCTCCCGCTTGACCAACCGCTCGAGCGCGGCGACGGCTTCGGGCGAGGCGAACCGCCCGAGGCAACGCGCCGCGATCTCGCGCATGCGCGCCTCGCGATCGAGCAGCATCGCGACGATCGGCTCGCGGCCGCGAGGATCCTGGATGAGCGCGAGCAGCGGCATGGCGTGCGCGCGCACGCGGTCGCTTCCGCCCTCGAGCGCCTCGACGAGCGCGTCGACCGAGTGCGAGCCGATGATGGAGAGTCGCGCGCGAGCGCGATGGACCTGGCGGGGATGACGGCTACCGAGTCGCCGTACGAGTTCGGGGACTTCGGTTGCCCGCGGCCGAAGCGTCATCTAAAGTGAGCCCACCGGCCGGTCGTTTGCCACGGCCGAACGACAAGAACGTTGTGCTGAGGACCACCCGTGCTGCGAAGCGCGCGGATTATGAGACGACCTTTTCGTGAAGTCAACGGGTCACGCGCGCGCGGATGGAGGAGCGTCCTCGCGATGTGCGCGCTTGCGGTCGCGCTCGCGTGCCACGGACCCGAGCGACGCGCGGAGCGGCTGTGGCGTCACGCGCTCGACCTCGTCGCGAAGGGCGACACCTCGGGCGCGGTCGTCGAGCTGCAGCGCATTCTCGACGAGTATCCCGACACCGACATCGCGGCGAAGGCGCGCAAGCAGATCGTCCTCTACCGCGGCCTCGAGCATGCGGTGCTGAGCTATCCCTCGCGCCGCGCGCGGGAGGTGATGGTGCAGGTCTCGCGCGCCATCGAGGCGTATCGCGTGCGCGAGCGGCGCGTTCCGGGAGCGCTCGAGGACCTCGTCCCCGCGCGTCTGGCCGCCGTGCCCCGCGACCCCTGGGACCGGTCCCTCGAGTACGAGCCCAGGGATCGGGGATACCGCCTGATGTGCCGCGGGTCGGACGGGGTCCCGGGCGGGGACGGCGACGCCGCCGACGTCATCGTGGAGAACGGCGAGTTCGTCGCCGCGCGGCCATGAAGCGGCGGCGTCTCGCGGCCTTTCTCGTGCTGGCGTCCGCGCTCCCCGCCGCTGCGGCAGGATCCGCCGTCGCGGTGCTGCCGAGCGGGACCTCGTTCACGCTCGAGGTCGCCGACGATCCCGAGTCGCGGCGCGTCGGGTACATGCACCGCGAGGCGGTGGGAGCGGCGGAAGGGATGCTCTTCGTCTTCGACGAGGAGGCGGTCCACTCGATGTGGATGAAAAACTGCAAGATCGGGCTCGACATGGTCTGGCTCGACGCCGCGTACCGGGTGGTCGAAGTCGCCGCCGGCACGAAGCCGTGTCCTCCCGAGGGCGAGTGCCCCTCGATCGTTCCCACGTCCCCGAGCCGTTACGTCATCGAGTTCGCGGCGGGGACCGCGGCGCGCGAGTCGCTGCGCGTGGGGGACGCGATCGCCGTCCTCCGGTCGCCGCCGTCTCCATGATCGCCGCGTGGCTGCTGGGCGTCGCCGCGGAGACCGCGACACCGGCGCCCGAGATCAAGGGCGCGGATCTCGCGCTCGTGCAGAACGTGCGTGCGATCGGCGAGCGGTGCGCGCGCATTCTCTCCGCTCCGGCGCCGCTCTCGCTGATGGCGCTCCGCGCTCCCGAGGACGTGCGCCTCGCCGAGGCGCGACGGCGCGCCGAGCGGGACCTCCCGCCGGCGAGAGCCGCCGCGCGCGGGCGGGCCTGGGCCGATCTCGGCCTGGGCACCGAGGACGATCCGGCGGCGATCGCGCTCGCGCTCGCGCGCGATCTTCCCGGCTTGAGCTTCGACGGCGACCGCGCGCGCCTTCTCGTCGATCCGACGCGGCTCGTCGAGGACGACGGCACCGGCGACCCTGCCTCGAGTCATGCGGCGTCGCTGCTCCTCGCGACCGGTGTGGCACCCGACGAGCCGGTCGTCGCCCACTACGTCGTGCATGCGATCCGGGACCCCGCACCCCCTGCGGAGCCGCTCACGACCGATGCGACCCTGGCGCGGAGCGCGCTCGCGGAGGGGGAGGCCAGCGTGGCCGCGCTCCTTTTCCTGTTCGAGGGCGTGGGGCTCGAGGCCGAGGTCCTCGGCGAGAAGCTCCGCCCGGACGACGTCTTGGGCGGCCGCCTCGTCTCCGAGTCCATCCGCTCCGACCGTCCGATCGTCGCGCGCCTGGTCGAGTGGGTCTACCTCGACGGCTTTTCGAGCGTCGCCGCTCTTGTCCGGAAGACGGGCCTGAGCCGGCTCCCGTCCGAGCGAGCGTCGCGCGGCACGACCAGGGACCTCATCCACCTCGACCGGCCCCCGGCGGTCCCCGTCGAGCTCCCACCACCGGCCGCGCTGGAGGCCGCGGGGCTGGCGCTCGCCGACCGGGACACGCTCGGGGAGGCCGGGATCACGACGTGGGTCTCCATGCTCACGGGCAAGGACAACCTCGGCATGATCGCGGGGGATGGATGGGCCGGGGACGCGTTGTGGCGGTTCGAAGGCGCGGGGGGTGGGGTCAGCGTCTGGGAGACGCGGTGGGTGAGCGAGGAGGAGGCGAAGGACTTCGCCTACGCCGCGGAGCGTTGCCTGCAGGGGAGATTTCCCGGCGAGCCGATCGCGGGAACCGCCGACGAGCCGCGTGTGCTCGTCCGCACGGACCGCGTCCTCCGACTCGAGCGGCGAGGGGCTGCGGTCACGCTCCGGGTCGCCACGCCCGATTGGGACCGGAAACTGAGCCCGCCCCCGAAGAAAAAAGGGGCGACACCTGGGGCCGTTCGTCCGAAACGGTGAGCTTATTTAACGAATTCCCTCTTTTCGATCCTTGACGAAGCGAGAACCGCCTCCTTACCCTCCCCCCCATGCGCTGGATCATCAAGTCCCTGGCCGTGCTGTCGGTGCTCGGCTGGATCGTCATCGGGGCGGTATTCACGCCCCCCGCGACGACCTCCGCCGAGAGCTTCCCGGCGGCCCGTGCCCCCCGCCGCGTCCACGCGGGCGTTGCGCCCGACTGGAGCGCCCGCATCCTGACGAGCGCCGACGAGGTTTTCCCCGGTGCGGACCCGAAGCGGATCCGTGAGGTCGCCGCGCTCGCCGACCGCTACGCGCGGCGCTTCGGAGTCGATCCCTTGACCGTCATGGCCGTGGTGCACGTCGAGAGCCGTTTCGATCCGAACGCGGTCTCCCCGAAGGGAGCGATCGGCCTCATGCAGCTCCAGGCCGAGACCGCGCGATCCCTGGCGTCGGACCTCGGGCTGCAGTGGACCGGGGACGAGCTGCTCTACGACCCGGACGTCAACGTCCTGCTCGGCACGTTCTACCTGCGGCGCTTGATCGACCGCTTCGGCGACGTCGACGCCGCGCTGGCGGCGTATTGCAGCGGCCCGACTCTGGTCGAGGCGCTGCGGGATGCCGACGGCAAGATCCCGCTCCGCTACAGCGACCGGGTGTGGGACGTGCTCACCATGCTGCACGCGAGGGCGGCGGCTTAGCTTTACCGTCCCGTTTCGGCTGTGCTAGCGTCTCGCGCTCGATGAACCCGTTCGGGCCGTATCTCCTCGACGTCATCATCTATCTGCCCCTCGCGGGCGCGATCCTCTGTTTTGCGCTGCCGAAGGGGCGCGACGGGTGGGTGGCCAAGCTCGCGACGATCGTCGCGGGCGTCGACCTCGTGGTCAGCCTCCCGCTCTGGTTCTCGTGGTGGAGCACACCCGCGGACGTATCCGGCTTCCGGTTCGTGCACGACGTCCCGTGGATCCCGACCTTGGGCGCGCGGTACATCGTGGGCGTCGACGGCATCTCGATGCTGCTCGTGCTGCTGACGACGATCCTCGGGTTCCTCGCCGTGCTGTCGTCGTGGTCCGCGATCGGGACGCGCACGAAGGAGTACTACGCGTACCTTCTCGTGCTCCAGACCGGGATGCTCGGCGTGTTCGTGAGCCTCGACACGTTCCTGTTCTACATCTTCTGGGAGGTCATGCTGATCCCGATGTACTTCCTCATCGGGATCTGGGGCGGGCCGCGTCGTCTCTACGCCGCGGTGAAGTTCTTCCTCTATACGTTTCTCGGCTCGGTCCTGATGCTCGTCGGCATCATCGCCCTGTACTCGCATCACGGCGCGATGACCGGCGTGTACACGTTCGACATCCGCGTGCTGCAGGCGATGGGGAGCTGGCCGCAGTGGTGGACGCTCCAGGTGTGGGTCTGGCTCGCGTTCTTCCTGGGGTTCGCGATCAAGGTGCCGATGTTCCCGTTCCACACGTGGCTTCCGGACGCGCACGTGGAAGCGCCCACGGCGGGATCGGTCATCCTCGCGGGCGTGCTCTTGAAGATGGGGACGTACGGGTTCCTGCGGTTCAGCCTCCCGATGCTCCCCGATGCGACGCGCGCGTTCGCCCCGTGGGTGCTCGGCCTTTCCCTCGTGGGGATCGGTTACGGCGCGATGGTCGCTCTCGTGCAGAAGGACTGGAAGAAGCTCGTCGCCTACTCGTCGGTCAGCCACCTCGGCCTGTGCATGCTCGGCGTGTTCGCCCTCAACTATCAGGGGCTCGCGGGCGGGGTCTTCCAGATGATCAATCACGGGATCTCGACGGGAGCGCTGTTCCTTTTGGTCGGCGTCGTCTACGAGCGGCGCCACACGCGGCTGCTCGAGGACTACGGCGGGGTCGCGCGGGTCATGCCGTGGTTCGCCGTGATCTTCCTCGTCATGACGCTCTCCTCGATCGGCATGCCGCTGATCCCGGGGAACGGCTTCACCGGGGAATGGACGATCCTCGTCGGCGCGTTCCTGCTCCCGTCGAAGGCCTGGGCGGTCCTCGGCGCCACCGGCATGGTGCTCGGCGCGGTGTACATGCTCTGGCTCTACCAGAGGACGATGTTCGGCCGCCTCGATCGCGACGAGAACAAGGCGCTGCGCGATCTCGGGGGCCGGGAGTGGGCGTATCTGCTGCCGCTCGTCGTCCTCGCGTTCTGGATCGGCATCCGGCCGGGGCCGATCTTCCGCGTCCTCGACGAGCCGGTGCGCCGCCTCGTGCAGCAGGTGGACAAGTCCTACCGCTATCCCAGTCTCGTCGAGGCGCCCGGTGCGCCGGCGCCCGCCGAGAAGGGATCTCCCGCTTCGTTGACCGGTCTGCTAGAGTAACCCGCCCTGCGATCCGAGCCTCCTTCCGCGTTGCGCTTCGTCGGGATCGGGACGGAGCTCGTGGCGATCGTGCTGCTCGGCGTGGGGTTGGGCTGGTGGCTGGATCGCCGGTTCGGAACGAGGCCGTGGTGCCTGACCGTCGGCGCGTTCCTCGGTGCTGTGGCGGGGATGACCAACTACGTCCGGCGCGTGATGCGGTCCGGATCGTCGGGGACCGGGACACGGTGATGCTGCGGTCGACCCAGTCGTTCGCGATCGGCGCCACGGCGGCCGCCTCTCTCGGAGGCGTCGCGCTGGTTCTGGCGCTTCCGAGCCCCTGGTCCACGGCGGCGTTCCTCGCGACCGCCGCTCCCGCGCTCGTCTCCGGCACCGCGCTCGCGCACCTTCACGGCAGGCCGGGCGGGTCCTTTCCGCTCGTCGTCGGAGCCGGATTGTT
>Ga0137451_1000256_pt1 | contig 16208 bp, 13 predicted proteins | sample EasRivERMGT500_2_FD_102336 | JGI IMG/M metagenome (GOLD analysis project Ga0137451, IMG submission 102336) | Soil microbial communities from meander-bound floodplain in the East River, Colorado, USA - East River MetaG ERMGT500_2 | ecosystem: Environmental > Terrestrial > Soil > Floodplain ... | reverse complement strand
TTGGATGGCGCCGGCTTTTCTTCCGCCGACGCGCTGATCCTGCCCGACACCCGACGGCCGCCGTCGGGCGATGCTGACCTCGAAGCAACTGCGATACCGAGACTGCGCTTGTACTCATTGAAGTCGGCATACTGCGCCGAGACAATACGGCGTGCGTCGGCCACGCTGACCGGCTCAAGGGCTTCCTTATCGGGAATATTGACAATCTTTCCGGCGTGCAAACGGTTCATGTTATCGGCGGCAAATGCCGCCTGATTTGCACGGAACAGCGCGACGAGCATCTGCTGGAGGGTGACGCCTTCAATGCGATTTCGAATTGCGATTTTCGAAAGCGTATCGCCGCGCTTAACTTCGTAGGATAGCGGCACGCTAGGCTCTCGAACCACCTCAACCAGCGCGGGCGCGGCCGTCCGGGTCGGATCTACGACAGCGGTCGTCGCATCTACCGGAGCGCCGGCCGGATCTATCGGAGGGCCACTCGGATCTACCTCAGCGGCCGGTGAATCTACGGGAGCGACCGGTGCCGCTGGGACTCCCGGTGCGGGTGCCTCACGGGAGGCGGGCGCAGCCCGCTCTGGCAACGCGGCGAGCGGAGGCGGCACGGCCTCTATCGGCTTGAGCTGTTGCGCTGCCCCTCTGTATTCCGGAGGATCGAGCAGGAAGGTGTACTCGCGCACAAGGCGCCCGTTCGCCCAGTTCAGTTCTACGAGCATGTCCAGAAACGGCTCGTTGATCGGCTGCGCGGACGTGAGCGTCATCACGTATTGGCCGCCGGACCGGCGCTGGACGGCGAATTTGACAGAAAGCAGCGCGGGATTCAGCTCGATATTGGCCTGGCGGAATGCTTCCCCGGGAGCGAGCCGTCCAGCGAGCGTATCCCCTTCACCGCGCTGCAGAGATACGATCTCTATTTCCGCTTGGAGGGGTTGCCCAAGCGTGGAGTTAACCGACAATTTGCCCAGGCCCGCCGCCCATGCGAACGAGGGCAAAACCAGGCACGCTGCCGCCGATAAGCAAAATTTTGAGGCGAATTCCCCCACTTGCCACCCTAAGCCTAGTGGAAACAATTTAACATACCATCATAGCCTTAGCCTTGCAAGCTCAACTTTCATCTCAGAAGCTGCGTCAAGTGACTATTTTTCAAACAGTTTGCCTGCTTTCCCCCTCCAATACCCCGGGGGTTGAGGCCATCGGGTCCGAGCCCTCAAGGGGCCCGAATGAAGGAATTTACTACTCTTCCAGGAGAATACGCAGCATTCTCCGCAGCGGTTCGGCGGCGCCCCAGAGCAGCTGGTCCCCCACAGTGAACGCGGTCAGGTAAAAGCCCTGTTTCCCGAGGGCGGGCTTGCGCAGACGTCCAATCGGCACCTGCAGAGTGCCGCTCACCTTCGCGGGGGTGAGCTCACGCAATGTTGCTTCCCGCTCGTTCGGTACAACTCGCACCCAGTCGTTGGCCTCGGCAAGTATCTGTTCGATCTCGCCGACGGGCACATCGCGCCTGAGCTTTACGGTGAAGGCCTGGCTATGGCACCGCATTGCCCCGATGCGCACGCAGATCCCGTCCATAGGGATCGGGGCCTTTTCGCGGCCGAGGATCTTGTTACCTTCGGCCTGACTTTTCCATTCTTCGCGGCTTTGGCCGTCGCCGAGATCCTTGTCGATCCACGCAAGCAAGCTGCCCGCCAGAGGGAACCCGAACTGCTCGCTTGGGAAAGACCTGTCGCGCAGGGCAGAGGTCACGGCACGGTCTACATCGAGAATGGCGCCGGCGGGGTCTTCAAGCATCGATCTTGCCGCCTCATGCGCGAATCCCATCTGCTTCACCAACTCGCGCATATGCTCTGCACCCGCCCCGGATGCCGCCTGATACGTCATCGAGGTCATCCACTCGACGAGGTCCGCCTTGAACAAGCCGTGCATGCCCATGAGCATCAGGCTTACGGTGCAGTTACCTCCGATGTAGTTGCGCACGCCCGTGGCAAGCGCATCCTTGATCACGTTCATGTTGACCGGGTCGAGAATGATGACGGCATCGTCCTTCATGCGAAGCGCGGATGCGGCGTCGATCCAGTACCCCTTCCATCCCGATGCACGCAGTCTCGGAAATACTTCGTTCGTATACTCGCCGCCCTGACACGAGATGACGACGTCCATTGCGGAGAGTTCCTTCACGCTCCTCGCGTCCTTGAGAGGCGCGGTTTCCTTGCCGATGAACGGCCCCAGGGCGCCCGCCTGCGAAGTCGAGAAGAAAACCGGTTCGATCAAGGCGAAGTCGCGCTCGGCATGCATGCGCTGCATAAGCACCGATCCGACCATACCGCGCCACCCGACAAGTCCCACTCGTTTCATCGCGGTCCCTCAAGATCCGATCTGCGTATGCTAACGCACTGAGTTGAAAAAGGTTGCACGGTTTCCAGGGGTTCTACAACAGCGCGGCGACCACGGCGTCGCCCATCTCGCGGGTGCCCACTTTGACGGTTCCTGGCTGGAGAATATCGGCGGTGCGATACCCCTGGGCTAGGATCTTCTTCACCGCGGCCTCGACCCGGGCGGCAGCGAGACCTTGATCGAATGTATAGCGCAACATCATCGCCACAGAAAGAATGGTCGCCAGGGGATTGGCGAGGTTTTTGCCGGCGATATCCGGGGCCGAACCATGTATGGGCTCGTACAGCCCCTTGCCTTCTTCGTCCAGGGAAGCCGAGGGCAGCATACCGATCGAACCGGTCAGCATGGACGCCTCGTCGGAGAGAATGTCGCCGAACATGTTCCCGGTAACGATAACGTCGAACTGCGCGGGATTCTTGAGGAGCTGCATCGCCGCGTTATCCACGTACATGTGAGTCAGTTCCACGGTGGCGTACTCCTTGCCGACCTCGCTCACTACTTCGCGCCACAGCTGTGAGGTCTCGAGCACGTTCGCCTTGTCCACCGAGCACAGTTTCCTCCCGCGCTTGAGCGCGGTGCGAAACCCCGCATGGGCGATGCGGCGGATCTCAAGATCCGTATAGCGCATGGTATTGAAGCCTTCGCGCACCCCACCCCCGAGCTCGCGGATGCCGCGCGGCTCGCCAAAATAGATATCGCCGGTCAGCTCGCGCAAGATAAGGATATCGAGCCCGGCGACCACCTCCGGTCTGAGTGTCGATGCATCCGCAAGCTCCGGGAAAACGGTCGCTGGCCGAAAGTTGGCAAACAGATTGAGTTCCTTGCGTAGCCGCAGGAGGGCCTGCTCGGGACGTTTTTGGCGCGGCAACATGTCGTACCGGGGGCCGCCGACCGCTCCGAACAGGATGGCATCGGCCCGTCTTGCGAGCTCAAGTGTCCGGGCAGGCAGGGGATCGCCGGTGGCGTCGTAAGCCGCGCCCCCGACGGGGGCCTGCTCCATATCGAGCGCCAGGCCTTCGGGCCTAACGGCCGTCAGCACTTTGACCGCCTCAGCGACGACTTCCGGGCCGACGCCATCGCCGGGCAGCACGGCAATTTTCATGAAAGAGATTCTATGCGAACAACCAAGGCTGCTCGGCGCGGCGCCGTTCCTCAAAGTCGCGAATCTTGTCCGCGTGGCGCAGGGTAAGTCCGATGTCGTCAAAACCGTTGATGAGGCAATCCTTGCGGAAGGCGTCGATTTCGAAGTGCATGAGCTTGCTGCCGTCCGTCGTGGCTACGGTCTGCGCCTGCAGGTCGATCACGAGCCGAAAACCCGGAAAGGCAGCGGCCTCGTGGAACAGCCGGTCGACCTCGGCTTCGGTGAGCGCGACCGGCAGCAGGCCGTTCTTGCAGCAGTTGTTGTAAAAAATGTCGGCGTAGGACGGCGCGACGAACGCCCGGAAGCCGTACTCGGCAAGCGCCCAGGGGGCATGCTCGCGCGAGCTGCCGCAGCCGAAGTTCTTTCGGGCCAGCAATATGCTCGCGCCCTTATAGCGCGGCTGGTTGAGCGCAAAATCGGGGTTGAGCGGGCGGCCGGCGCCGGCCTTGTCCGGCCGACCCTGGTCGAGATAGCGCCAGGCGTCAAACAGATTCACCCCGAAGCCCGAGCGCCGGATCGATTTCAGGAACTGCTTCGGGATGATCTGGTCGGTATCGACATTGGCCCGATCCAGCGGCGCGACCAGCCCGTTCAGCACGATGAACTTCTGCATCAGTTCATCTCCACTGGCGCACATCGACAAAATGCCCGGCGATCGCGGCCGCCGCAGCCATCTCCGGGCTCACAAGATGGGTCCTGCCGCCCGTCCCCTGCCGTCCCTCGAAATTGCGATTCGAGGTCGATGCGCAGCGCTCGCCCGGATCGAGCCGGTCTGCGTTCATGCCGAGGCACATGGAGCAGCCGGGTTCGCGCCACTCGAAGCCGGCGTCCTTGAAGACCCGATCGAGGCCTTCGTTCTCGGCCTGCGATTTCACGAGCCCCGAGCCGGGCACAACCATGGCGAGCTTGACGTTCGAGGCGATGCGCCGCCCGCGCACGATCGCCGCGGCGGCGCGCAAATCCTCGATGCGAGAATTGGTGCACGAGCCGATGAACACCTTGTCGATGCGGATATCGGTGATCGGCGTGTTGGGCTTTAGTCCCATGTACGTGAGCGCCCTCTCCATGCCTTCGCGGCGAATCACGTCTTTTTCCTTGTCGGGGTCAGGAACGCGTTCGTCGACGGTCGTCACCATCTCGGGCGATGTACCCCAGCTCACCTGCGGTCTGATCGAGCGAGCATCGATCGCAACCTCGCGATCGAACTTCGCGTCAGGATCGCTTTTCAGAGTGCGCCAGTGCGCGACGGCGCGGTCCCACAACTCGCCCCGCGGTGCAAAGGGCCTGCCCTTCAGATACCCGATCGTCACCTCGTCCGCCGCCACCATGCCGGCGCGCGCGCCCGCCTCGATCGACATGTTGCACAGAGTCATGCGGCCCTCCATCGAAAGCGAGCGCACCGTGCTGCCGGCATACTCGATGGTGTAGCCGGTCCCGCCCGCGATGCCGATTCTGCCGATCATGGCAAGCGCCGCGTCCTTCGCGGTGACCCCGCGAGCGAGCGGTCCTTCGATGCGCACCAGCATGTTCCGCATCTTCTTGGCGAGCAGGCATTGCGTCGCGAGCACGTGTTCGACTTCCGAGGTGCCTATGCCGAACGCGAGGCAGGCGAACGCGCCGTGGGTGCTCGTGTGCGAGTCGCCGCACACCACGGTCATGCCGGGAAGCGTCGCGCCCTGCTCCGGGCCGATGACGTGCACGATGCCCTGGCGCCGGTCGTTCATCTTGAATTCGACGATGCCGTACTCCGCGCAGTTGGCGTCCAGCGTATCGACCTGCAGGCGCGATTCGGGATCGGTGATTCCGCGGGAGCGATCGGTGGTCGGAACGTTGTGGTCCGCCACGGCAAGGTTGGCCGATATGCGCCAGGGCTTTCGTCGCGCGAGCTTGAGACCCTCGAACGCCTGGGGACTGGTCACCTCGTGCACCAGATGGCGATCGATATAGAGCACCGTGGTGCCGTCGTCTTCGGCATGCACGACATGGGACTCCCAAAGCTTGTCGTAAAGAGTGCGCGGCGTCATTTCTGCGTACCGGAAAAGCAAAAATTATACCGGATTGCCATCGCGTCCCGAATTACGGGAACTTTGCGTGATAGGGCTCCGTCGCAAGCCGACGCTCAATGTTTGCTCGACGATTCGTACAATGGCATGACCCGCTCCGAGTAGTTCTGAAGGTCACGGATCCGGGTCTCGTTCGAAGGGTGCGTGGAGAGCCACTGCGGCGGCTTGCCGCCGCCCAGCTTTCCCATCTTCTCCCATAGCGAAACCGCGGCCCGCGGGTCGTAACCTGAGCGCGCGGCGAGTTCCACGCCGATGCGGTCGGCCTCGGTTTCGTGCGTGCGCGAGTGCGGCAGCGAGAGCGTCACCTCGAGCACGGTTTGCGTGAGCCGCGTGCCGAGGTCTCCCAGTCCCAGCGCGACGCTCAGCACGCTGACCCCGAGTTGCTGGGCCACCCGCTCGCTCGCGCGCTCGCGACCGTGCTCGCGCAGAGCGTGCGCGATTTCGTGTCCCATGACCGCTGCCAGCTCGTCATCCGAAACCTTCAGCTTGTCTATCAAGCCGGTATAGAAGGCGATCTTGCCGCCGGGCATGCACCAGGCGTTGACGTCCTCTAACCCAATGACATTGACTTCCCAGCTCCAGCGGGGCGCATCGGGACGAAACGCCGAGGTGTTCGGAATCAATCGATTGGCGATCCCGCGCACGCGCTCGGTTTGCGCTGGGTCCCGGTTGAGCCGGTCCTTCTTGCGCGCCTCGGCAAGGACCTCGCTGTAGGCCTTCGCGGCGCTGCTGTCCATCTGTGCCGAAGAGATCAAGGTCGACATCGACTGCTTGCGCTCCACGCCGACGGCGCCACCCCCGGTGGTGTGCACCGTCTGGCAGGCTGCCAGCGCCATGAGGGCAAGAATGCCAAACCACATTGCAGGTTTCATGTTGTCTCTCGGATAAGTAATCGTAGCCGCCGCCGCTCGCAGACCAGGAAGTGCATTTTCCGGACTTTGGCGGCGCGATCAAGCCCCGGATGATACCTGCCTCGTAACCCGCCTCGTATAATGCCGCCTTCTTCGCAGACCACAAGGCAGCCTCATCACGTGAACCGAGTCCCTCGCAGCGTTTTTTTCTTCATCTTCGCCATCTCCGGGTTCGCGGGGCTCATCTACGAGTCGATCTGGAGCCACTATCTCAAGCTCTTTCTCGGCCACGCGGCATACGCGCAGACGCTCGTGCTCGCCCTGTTCATGGGCGGGATGGCGATCGGATCGTGGCTGTGCAGCCGGTGGTCGGGCAGTTGGGCCAATCTTCTTCGAGGCTATGCGCTCGCCGAAGCTTTGACCGGTCTGGCGGCGCTCGCGTTCCACTGGGTTTTTGTCGCGGCGACCGACGCAGCCTACTCAAGCGTCCTCCCTGCGCTCGGCGGCGAAACTCCGGCGATGCTGTTCAAGTGGACGCTGGCGGGCCTGCTGATCCTGCCGCAGTCGATCCTGCTCGGTACGACCTTCCCCCTGATGAGCGCGGGGCTCATCCGCCGCTACCCGCTCGCGCCGGGCGAGTCGCTCGCGATGCTCTACTTCACCAACAGTTTCGGCGCGGCGATCGGCGTGCTGGCGAGCGGCTTCTTCATGATCGAGAACCTCGGTCTGCCCGGTACCGTTCAGGCTGCCGGCGTGATGAACCTCGCACTCGCTGCGGTCGTCTGGCTGCTCGCCCATGGCACCGAGCAGCCCATGAGGGTGCGCCCGGGAAGCGCGGATAGTTCCGGCGCGGAAGCGCCTTTCAGGCTTTTCCTCGCGGTCGCGCTCCTCACCGGCGCGGCGTCGTTCATGTTCGAGATCGGCTGGATCCGCATGCTGTCGCTCGTGCTAGGCGCGTCGACCCATTCCTTCGAGCTGATGCTCTCGGCTTTCATTCTGGGCATCGCCTGCGGCGGCTACTGGGTGCGAAGGCGAATCGACACGATCCCCGACCCCGTCCGGTTTCTCGGAATCGTCCTCGTGATTATGGGTCTGCTCGCGCTCGCCACGCTGCCGCTCTACGGGCAGATGTTCGGACTGATGCAGGCGGTGATGAACGCTCTCGCGCAGACGGACACCGGATATGCGCTGTTTCTGCTTTCCAGTCACGGCATTGCGCTTGCCATCATGTTCCCGGCGACCTTCTGCGCCGGGATCACGCTCCCGCTCATCACCTATGCCCTGCTTCGTGGCGGCCACGGCGAAAAGGCGATCGGAGCGGTTTACTCGGCCAATACCCTGGGTTCGATCCTGGGTGTATTCGCAGCCGCGCACATCGGCATGCCGTTTCTCGGCCTGAAAGGCCTGCTGGTGGTGGGCGCGGCCCTGGACGTCGTGCTGGGGCTCGTGCTCCTATGGCGATTCGCGGACGCCCCTCGACTGCGGATGGTTGCTGCGGCACTCGCGCTCGCCTGCTTCACGGCGGTCCTTGCCGCTGTGCATCTGGACAGCTACAAGATGGCTTCGGGCGTGTTTCGGCGGGGCGCGCTTTACACCGAAAGCGACGCAAGCATGCAGTTCTATCGCGACGGCAAGACGACCACCGTCAGTCTCATGGATTTCGGCGCCAGCCGGAGCCTGCGCACCAACGGCAAGTCCGACGGCGCGATCAACATGGACTCGAACGGCGCGCGCATCTCCGACGAAGTCACGATGACGCTCACCGCGGTGATCCCGCTTGCCTACAAGCCCGATGCGACCAGCGCCGCGATCATCGGAATCGGCACGGGCCTGACGACGCATACGCTCCTTGGATCGAGCGCGCTGCGCTCGGTCGAAACGATCGAGATCGAGCCCGCGATGGCCGAGGCGTCGCGGCGCTTTGCACCGGTCAATTCCAACGCCTTCGCCGACCCGCGCAGCCACATCATCTTCGACGACGCGAAGACCTTCTTCTCCACTCACAACCGCAAGTACGACATCATCATCTCGGAACCCTCCAATCCGTGGGTGAGCGGCGTCTCGAGCCTCTTCACCGGCGAGTTCTATCGCCTTGCGCGCCGCTACCTCAATCCGGGCGGCGTGCTCGTTCAATGGTTCCAGATGTACGAGATCGACGCGAGCCTCGTCGCCTCGGTGCTGAACGCACTCGGGGACAATTTCCCGGACTACGCCATTTACGCCGCCACCGGCAGCGATTTGCTGATCGTCGCGGGCGATGCACAAACGCTCGAGCGCCCGCTCGCCGATGTCATGGCCATTCCCGGCCTCGCCCGGGAGCTGCGCCGCGTACACGTGAATTCCATCGCGGAAATCGAGCTTCGCCGGCTCGGTGGAAAGCGTTTGCTCGCACCGATGTTTCTCTCCTACGGCGTTCCGGCAAACTCCGATTTCTACCCCTACCTCGATCTGCACGCGGCGAAACACCGCTTCCTGCAAGGATCCGCAGAAGAGCTGACGGGCCTGCTCTCTTACAGCATTCCCGTGGTTTCCCTGCTAGAAGGGCGAGCAAAAAACCACTCGGTCGAATCGAAAATGGACGGCGACGAATACTTGGAGGCCCTGGAGCTCACGCGCCGCGCGCGTTATGCGAGGGATTTTCTCCTGCGCCCGAGCCCCCCAGAACCCGCCGCAATCCCGCGCCCGTTCCAGAAGGACCTCGAACTCACGCGCGCGCGGCTGATCGAATGCCGCGATCCGGAACGCTCCGATATCTGGTTCCACTCGCTCTACCAGCTTGCGCGCACTCTGAACCCGATGCTCTCCGCTGACGAAGCGAAAGCGGTTTGGGAACGAATCGAACGCGCGCCGTGCAGCTCGCGCGTGGCCCCCAGCGAGCGGCAATGGATCGAGCTGATGAAGGCTGTGGGGAACCGTTCAGCGCCGGAAATAGCGCGGCTCGCCGAGGCGCTCCTCGAGCTGCCGAGCGATCTCCCGACCGGTCACCGCCAATACCTGCTGGCTGCCGGCATGGCCGGACATCTCGCGCAAGGGAAACGCGCCGAGGCGAGCGCGCTGTGGAACCGCTACCCCGAGGACGCCGACTACACGGCCGACATCGGCCTGCGGCTGCTCTACGCCCACGCGTTCGAGCTGAAATAGACTACTTCGCTTTTCCCGGAATCGGCTTGATCGGCGGCTTGACGTCGCCGCACTGCGCGCGGTGGCGCAACGCGTGGTCCATCAGCACGCAGGCGAGCATCGCCTCGGCGATCGGCGTCGCGCGGATGCCCACGCAAGGATCGTGGCGGCCTGTGGTCTGCACCGTCGTCGGCTCGCCCTTGCGGTCGATCGAGCGGCGCGGGATCCTGATGCTCGAGGTCGGTTTCAGCGCGATGCTCACCAGGATGTCCTGCCCGGTCGAGATGCCGCCCAGCGTGCCGCCCGCGTTGTTCGAGAGGAATCCCTGCGGCGTCAGCTCATCGCCGTGCTCCGAGCCCTTCTGCTCGACAGCGGCAAAGCCCGCGCCGATCTCCACGCCTTTTACCGCGTTGATGCCCATCATCGCCGCGGCGATATCCGAATCGAGCCTGCCGTAGACCGGCTCGCCCCAGCCGACCGGGACGCCGCTCGCAGCCACGTTCACGCGCGCGCCGCAGGAATCGCCCGACGAGCGCAGCTCGTCCATGAACTGTTCGAGCTTGGGCACGATCGCCGGGTCCGGCGAGAAAAACGCGTTTTCGCCTACCGCGTCCCAGGACTTGAACGCGATCTTATTCGGTCCGAGCTGGGCGAGATGGCCGCGCACTTCGACGCCGTAGCGCTCGCGCAGCCACTTCTTCGCGATCGCCCCAGCCGCGACACGGATGGTGGTTTCGCGCGCCGAGGCCCGTCCGCCGCCGCGGTAGTCGCGCAGTCCGTACTTTTGCCAATAGGTGTAGTCGGCGTGACCCGGCCGGAAGGTGTCGGCGAGCGCGCTGTAGTCCTTGCTGCGCTGGTCTTCGTTCCTGATGAGAAAGCCGATCGCGGTTCCCGTCGTCTTGCCTTCGAGCACGCCGGAAAGGATTTCGATGCGGTCCGATTCCTGGCGCTGCGTCACGTGGCGCGATGAGCCGGGCTTCCTGCGGTCGAGCTCCTTCTGGATATCGGATTCCGCGAGCGCGAGCCCCGGCGGACAGCCGTCGACGACGCCGCCGTAGGCGGGCCCGTGGCTCTCGCCGAACGAAGTCACGCAGTACAGCAGACCGAACGTGTTACCAGACATGGCCGAGGTATTCTGTGCTCAGTTGTTTCGAAGCGTAATTACCGCGTGAGTATAGCGGCCCGAGCGTGCCGAAGGTAGACTGGGGTTCTCTTTTTCAAGGCCACGCCGAACATGTCGGATCCCGACAAGCTGAAAGGTCCCGGCGGCCTCACACTGCGGGAAATTCACGAGCAGGTACGGAAATCCGCTGCGCGCGATCGCGAGTCACAGAAGATGAAAAACCAACTCGCGCAAAAGCCGAGCCGCTGGCAGCGCTTCGTGCGCTACGTTTGGGACCGCAAGCGCGGCTGAGCACGCGCTGCCGGCCGCGTCAAAGGGAGGGGAACATACGCTTTCGACCCCAAAGCAGCCGGTCGATGCACCTTTCGGCGATTAAGTTGGTTATTTTTCTCGACAACACGCAAGTGTTAAGAGTCCGTTTCAAAATTGCTTGAAACGGACCCGACTCAGGGGAGTATGAGGGGATGTATCCCCTCATTTTGTAACCGGTTATAAGTCGGCGCTTGTCGATCGACATTGCAAATATGGCGGGGCGATGACCACTCGCGATACCGACCCTCCCACGAAGATGCGGGCAAAGCGACTGCGATTCGACCGTTATGTTCTGGATTTGGATCGCGGCTGTCTCATTCTTGACGGGAAGGAGATTGCGCTACGGCCCAAGACTTTCGCGGTGCTGCAGTACCTCATCGAAAATGCCGGCCGACTTGTCTCGAAGGACGAGCTCTTTGCCGCGGTCTGGCCGAATCTCGTCATCACGGACGATGCGTTGGTGCAGAGCATCGGCGAGCTGCGGCGGGCGCTTGCAGACGACGGGTCGCGCTTTATCAGGACGATTCCGCGCCGCGGCTATCGATTTGAATCCGAGGTCGTTCCCTCAGTGGGTCAGTCCTCAGCCGACGCCATATCGGTTTCGGCTGCGTCCGGCGATGGGGTTTCAGCGCCGGAGCCCGTCGTCGGCACGCGCACGCCGCTCACCTTTTTCACGATGGCGCCCACCGGCTGGCGCATCGGGTTGTTCGTCTCGTCCACCGTCGCTGTCCTGCTTGCTGCAGGCGTGCTGTGGAGCGGCGTCGGGAGCGAGTGGAAATTTCTGAACAATCTGGGATACGGCGACCGATCCGCAACCAAGAGCCCCGAAATTGGCGCGAAACCTGCGATCGCTTTTCTCCCGCTTGTCAACCAGAGCGATGATTCGGACCGCGAGTATTTCGCGGATGGATTGACGCAGGATATTATCAACGCACTGGGTCGGTTCTCCGCGCTGACAGTGATCTCGTGGAACGGAGTCTTCCCCTACAGGGGAAAGCCTGCAAGCCCGGAAGAGATCGGCCGCGATCTCGCCGTCACCTATCTGGTCGAAGGGAGCGTGCGTCAGATCGGCGACCGCGTGCGGGTGAGCGCGCAACTCGTCGACACGCGGCAGGGACGGGTGCTTTGGTCTGCCCGCTTCGACGAGGCGCTGGCGGACGTGTTTGCGTTGCAGGACAACATTACCGCGCAGATCGTCAGTGCCCTGGCGATTCGCGTGGCGCAAATCGAACAACGCCGGGTGTTTGCAAAGCCGACCGAAAGTCTCGAAGCCTATGATTACGTGCTGCGTGCGCGGCCGGCCTCGCAGCGCCCGACGCGCGCAAACAACGTGGAGGCGCGCGTCCTGCTCAGACGCGCCATCGAACTCGACCCGAACTATGCTGCCGCCTATGCGGGACTCGCCGAAACCTATTACATAGGCGTGTCGATGGGCTGGGCCGAATCGCCGACCGCAAACTTGAGCCGCGCCGAGGAATTGGCGATCAAGGCGCTGAGCCTCGATCACTCCGAAGTGCGCGCCCGCGTCATTCTCGCCCGCATCCACATTTTTTATCAGAGGTACAAGCAGGCGGAGGCGGAGATCGAGCGCGCCATTGCGATAAATCCAAACGATGCCCAGAGCCTCGCCGGGCGCGGCAATGTCCTGATGTGGCTGGGACAGACCGATGCGGCGATCGAGGCATTGGAGCAGGCGCAGCGCATCGATCCCGATCTCACTGCGATAGACCGCTTTGCGCTCGGTCTGGCCTACTATCTGAAACGGCGTTATGACGCGGCGATCGAACAGGCGGAACTCAATCTTCGCGAAACCGCAGGCGCGAACTCCAGCCGCATCCTGCTGGCGGCCGCTTTTGCGCAGCAAAACCGAACCGAGGACGCCGCGCGTATCGTGACGGAGATACGCCGCATCGATCCGACCTTCGACGCACAGGAGTTCGGGACCAAGTTTCTAAACGCCGTCGATCTCGAACGTTTGCGCGACGGACTCCGCAAGGCCGGCCTCTCACAACCGCACCCATAACCGCTATCGCTTCGGAATGAGTACCCGGTTTTCGTTCGCCTTGGCGATGTTTCGCGCAAGGTCCTGCTGGAAGTCTTTCGGTCCCGCCGGTCCTCCGAAGATATAGAGCTTGTCCTCGCTGATCAGCCAATACTCCGGGTTGGCCTCGACGATAGCACCCCGGCTGAGGGAAATGGCACAGAGATTTGCGAACTGCGGCGCGTAGTGCACGGGGTCGGCCTTGAAAAGCTCGCGATGCTCCGGGCGCGAAAAGCGGTAGCGGTGCTCATCCCATTCATACTCGATCTTCGGCAGCCCGCGCACCGGGCGTCCGACGGTGAAATAGGCGACCGCGTCATAACCCTTGATTGCCAGTGGGACGCTCTCCGCGGCAACAGGCGGTACCGACGTTGCAAACGAGGAGGCGGCGACCAGGAGAACTAGGCGAACCGCGTTTCGGCGAGACAGATTGTGCATGGCGAATTGTAACCCCCTTACCCTGGCCCGCCCTCTTCAAGTTTCGTAGTTTTTTCGGGTTTTCCTTCGGCTTCTCTCGTTACTGCGAACCTCCACTGCGGCTAGCTTAAGTCAGGCGCCGCGGCACCGCCTTCTGTGCCGCAATCGAAAGGAGAGCGAAGATGAGAACAAACAGTGTGCGGCTCGCGTTCTGTATCGCAGTCACTGTATTGGGGGCGGCGACCACGTTGGTAAATGCGGCTCCCGTAAGGATTGAGTCCGTCGTATCGCCGAAGGAGCGAATACGCTTGGACTTCGCGGATGGCAGCAAGCACTTCGTAGCGATGATGCGGCGCGAAGGGAAAGCAACGGGGCAAGGGGTCCTTTCGGGGGCAGCAGTGACTGAATACGGAATTCACGACATACAGCCGGGAATTGGGGGTGATCCCCACGGCTATCTCGTCTTCACCCTTCCGGAAGGCGACATTGCTTACGTGAAATGGGTCGTTCGCGGTGTATTCGTGCGCGGCGCCGACGGCAAACCGATGCTTCTCGACAATGGCGTCTGGGAGGTCGTCGGCAGTACCGGAAAGCTCAAGGGATTGCAGGGTGCGGGCACTCTTCACATCAAACCCGCGTCATCGCCGCTGGACCGAAACTTCATCCTTGAAGGTGAACTCGTCTCTGCGACGGAAGAGCCTAGGAAATAGCAATTCGCGGAACACGGCGCCTGCTACTCCGGCGCCGCAACCAGCTCCCGCACCACGCCCTCCAACCCCTTCACTACCCGCGCGAGCCCGTCGTAATCGAGCTTGTCCGGCGTGTCGTGCAGCGTGTGGTAATGCGGATAGCGGTAGAGCGCGGTATCGGTGACCATCACCGCGGGCCAGCCGTGTTTCCAGAACGACCACTGGTCGGACCACCCTATGCCCGCGATCGATTCCAGTCCCACGGCGCCCTCGGACGGAAACGCCGCGTGGCGGCGGAACGCACCGACGATCCGGCGCACCAGGCTGCGCGAGCGCGGGTTCGCGACGAATCCGATGAAATCTCCCGTGGACGGGTAGAAGAGATTGAACGGAAACGGGTAGCGCTGGCTGCCCGGTGAGCTGCTGTACCAGCCGATGGTCTCGAGCGAAAGCATCGCCATCACTTCCCTTCCCTCGCGCGCCAGGCCCGCGGCGTGCAGGGTGCTGCCCATGTTCTCGGTCCCGAACCACGGCAGCTCCTCGTTCACGTAGAAGACGAACCGGATTTCGAGACCTTCGCCCGGCTGGACCGGTTTGAAGGCGCGCGCAAGCTCGATCAGCGCCGCAACGCCGGAGCCGTTGTCATTCGCGCCCACGGCGCCCTGCGCCGAGTCGTAGTGCGCGCCGATGACGATGAGGCGTTTGCCGACGCCCGGACCCGCGCGCGTGACCTCGAGATTGCGCACCTTGACGCCCGCCGTTTCGAACTCCTGGCGCGCCACGGCGTAGCCTAAGCCGGCGAGCGTCGTCTCGATATAGCGTGCGGAGCGCTCGAGCGCTTCGGGATGCCCGACGTTGTGTTCCTCGCTCGCGACGGCGAGGACGTGCGCCTTCAGGTTTGCGGCGAGCCGACGATCCTCGACGCCGAGCGGCTGGAGTGGACCGCGATAACGCTCGCCGGGCATCGCGGTCATGAACCAGACCGCGAACGCGACGAACACAACAAGAACAGCGAGGACGGCGAGCTCGATGCGGAGTCTCGTGAGCTTCAATGACAGCAAGAGTGTTGCCGTTTGCTTCCTACTCGATCCTCGCCACCTTTCCGCCCTCGAAGTGGATGAGCCTGGTGCCAAAGCGGTTCCTCCAGTATTTCCAGACGCTGGAGTCCAGGCTGGGCGTCGCATGTTCGGGCGGATAGCCGATGGCGAAGATAACGCCGGCCCGGGTCATACCCGGAAAGGCCCGGCCCTCCTTTATCCCCTGCCGATCGACGCTTCCCAGCGAGTCGGCCTTCTTTCTCGGGCAGGTCTTGCCGAAGAAACGGTCGAGGTGCTTGGGGATATCCTCGCGCAACGTGTCGTGGAAGATGTACTCGTACTTTTGCCCGCCGTCGGCAAGCTCGAACGTCATGGCCTTGTGCGTGACCGCGGTGATGCGGACCTTGGTGCAGAGCGCTATCAGACCGTCCAGCTGATAGTTGACGGAATAGAGCCGCCGGTTCTTCTCGTCCGGATGGAGATTGACCAGCGTGACGATTCCCGGGTCTCCGATGAGAGCGTATTCGATGTCGCGCGCAACGCCCGGGTGCGCCAGCGCGAGCGCGGCGAACGCGACGACAAGCATTGCAGATCTTTTCATGATCATCTCTTCCCTCTGCGGTTTCAAACACCTACTCGGGCCAGTTCTTGATGTAGCCCTTGAGCATGCGATTCTCGAAGTCCTGCTCTTCCAGAACCGCCTTGGCGGCGTCGCGAAAGGAGATCACGCCGATCAGCGTGTCGCGGTCCATGACCGGAAGATAGCGGGCGCCGGAGTCGATCATGGTGCGCCGCAGGTCGTTCATGTCCATGGCCGGGCTCGCCGTCACCGGATCGCGCTCCATCACGTCGCCGACTCTTGCGTCGCCGAGCGCGCCGCGGCCTTTGTCGATCGCCAGCAGTATTTCCTTGAAGGTGAGCATGCCCACCATGCGGCCTTTTTCGATCACGACCAGCGACCCCATGTTGTGCTGGGCCATCACCGAGACGGCCTCGGTCAGCTTGCCATCGGGCGCAATCGTGAAC
>Ga0137451_1000255_pt1 | contig 16215 bp, 25 predicted proteins | sample EasRivERMGT500_2_FD_102336 | JGI IMG/M metagenome (GOLD analysis project Ga0137451, IMG submission 102336) | Soil microbial communities from meander-bound floodplain in the East River, Colorado, USA - East River MetaG ERMGT500_2 | ecosystem: Environmental > Terrestrial > Soil > Floodplain ... | reverse complement strand
TATATCGGTCAAATGGGTTCACCGACGCCCAATTTGCCAAGACAAATGGAGGAGCCTTCTCCTTCACCGAAAGATGGCTCGAAACCAACGACATTGGACACGCCATACTTTCTGTCCGACGTCTTGAAAAAGCACGGGACAGCTTTATCGCCCCACTTATTGACACCCACAATGTCGCCGGACGAGTTCACCCGGTTCTCAACCAATCCAAATCTGATGATTACGGAGTCGCGGGTGTCCGGTTCTCGTGTTCTGAGCCGAATCTCCAAGCTTTCCCAAAAAGAAACATCGATGTGGGAAGAGTTGTTAGGAGGTTGGTTGTCCCCGACGATGGCTTCGTTATTGAAGAAGCAGATGCGAAACAACAAGAACCCCGACTTTTCACTCACTATTCGGGCGACCCTGCACTCGTCGATGGATACCGAAGCGGCACGATGGACATTCACGATAGAGCGTCCGAAGTCCTCGGACTAGATCGCGACACCGCCAAGCGGATGGCGATGGGTATGCTAACCATGATGTCTCCGCCCACTTTGGCTGGTCATATGCGTTGGCCCATTGAACAGGCCCGCGAGGCGCACCGCAAGTTTCTAACTGATGCCTTTCCTCACATCAAGACGTTCCAGGATACAGCAGTCCATGTCTTCAAACGGAGGGGCTATGTCAAAACCCTACTTGGCCGACGTGCTTATATGGATGACCCCCGGTTCGCCTACCGTGCAGTATCAAGAATCATACAGAATGTGGGGGGCGAGCACCTTAAACTGTGCTTACTCCGTGCTTGCCAGTACGAGGATGCTTTCCCGGAAGATTTGCAAGTATTGCTCACCATCCACGACAGTCTCTTATGGCAACGAAGACCGGGCCACGGGGTACAAGATTTGATCCGCGCCATCGAACACATAGCGGAAGTACTCGAACTGGCGGTGCCCATCCCATTCGGTTTGGGTTCCGGCAACGATTGGGCAAGAGCGAGCTATGGAGACAAACTTGACAAGTACGACGAATAAGGCAGAACATGACTTTCTATCACACTCAAGACTACTGCGTTCGTTGCGGATCGATGTACCGGCTTAAGCCGATTGTCGGCAATTTCGCTTGGGCCTGCGATTGTCCGCCGCCGCAGACTTACACGAATAACAACACTGGCCCCGACCTCGACCGCCAGAAGCCACGCGTGGAACTGAACAAGCCACACACCCGGAGATACGGCCATGAGTGATGCACGGTCAGACAGTGGAACCGAGGAACTGGTGTCAGAACTGCGGACACTGATTGGACTTGCCAAGGATACCCGCGTGTCGGCGGAAGCCATCGGAATGCGTATCAGTAACAACTGGCCGCAGTACGAAGAAATGATTGCCGCCCTCTCAACTGGTTTTGCCCAACAACCAGCGGAGCCGCACGAAACAACCTATCTGCGCGGCTGGAACGAGGCGGCCGAGAGGGCAGCCGAGATCGCCGAGAGCAACGGGTGGGAAGCAACCGCTGATCAGATCAGGGGCCTGCTCGATCACGCCTACAAGGTGAATGCGCGCGGCAAGTTGTCCGATCCTCACCCCCATTGGTCCGCCGAAAACAAAAACGAAAATTACCCGAAAACCGTCGATGAATGGAACCCGCACAAAGACCCCGTTGGACAACATTTGACCTTGGCGGTGAAGCGGCTGCGCATGGCGATGGATCGAGACGACCCGCGCGCCCCGGATCAAATGGCACTTATCTCCCGCTGGGATTTGACCACGCTTGTTCATGACTGGTGGCACAAAAGCGCTGTCTTTGAGATTTGGCGCGACGAGCGAGCGGCGAAGAGAGCGGCTGATGAGGCATCCCCGCTTCCATCGACGGAGGGCAACAGCCATGATTGACGGCTGCCTTTCCGCGGCGTCGCCGTGCAATCACCAGAAGCGCGATCCCAATTCGATTTGTCCGGTATGCCAGCAGTCGCACGAACTGACGCGCGCCAACGCCTTAAACAAAGCGCTTCGCGACGCCAAGCGGTTGCTGGAGGCGAACGGCTACACGGTTTCCTCCACAAACTCGAGGGATACGGCATGAGCGACGCAATCTCAACCGAAATAAAACAAACTTGTGAATGCTGTACTCAACGGAAAATTTGCCGAATGTACGTTCTTCAAACCGGCGAAGCGGCTTGGATTTGTCTTAAGTGTCGCGGCGAGCCCACCGGCCCCGACATCGACCGCCAGCCCGAGCGCAAAAAGCCGATCAAGAGCCATAGGCGGGGATACGGCCATGAGTGATGCACGGTCAGACAGTGGAGCCGTGGAAGCCACATTAAAGCATTATGGAGAGTGAATGTGAGCGAAAAGAATAAACCGATCCTGTGCCTTGATTTCGACGGCGTGATCCATAGTTACACCAGCGGATGGAAGGGGGCGAGCGTTATCCCCGACCCCCCGGTGGAAGGCGCAATCGCATTCATGCTTGAGGCATTACTGCATTTCGACGTGGTGATTTACTCCAGTCGATCCAAAGATGAGGATGGCTTAAAAGCCATGAAGGCGTGGCTTTATGACTACGGCGGGCAAACGTGGTACGAAAGCCCCGCTGGTCCCGGCCTTGAAGACATTGAGTTTGCCGCCGAAAAGCCCGCCGCTTTCCTTACCATCGACGACCGTGCCATTTGCTTCAGCGGCAACTGGAATGATTACTCCCCAGAACTCCTGCTACACTTTAAGCCATGGAACAAACAATGAAATTTGTGGGGTTGATGTTCGGCGGGTCAGCGCTGCTAGCGCTGGTGCTTGCCTTAGCGGCACGAATCGACGTGCCTCAAACTGTAGCGGCGACTGAGGTTAATAATAACAGTATAAGCGTCGGTAAAGGTAGGCAATTCGACGACAGTTGGAACGATCTGCAAACTTCTACTGTGCCAAAGACCGCTTCGCTGGCGAGTACGGAACCAAAGCCGATCCAGACCATCCGGGTAGAACCAGAGTCGGAAGTAGTTCCCCCGATTATACTGTCAGAAGAGAAGGTTGCGAAGCCCAAATATCACGAACCGAAAGACGTGTGCCAACGCCACAAGATGCATAAGGTATATCGCGGCAGGAGTTGGCATTGTCGAAAGTAGACAGGGATTTGGCTTGTGTGCTGAACAGCATGCAAGAATGTCTAGCTAAGGCCCCAATAGCATGTTTATGCCGACACATGCCGCCGAAAATGTATAAAAGATACTTGACAGCGACCGCAGGGAGTGTTAAAATGCCATACCGACCGGGAGACCCAACCGTGCAGGTTGAAGGATACATCGAAGTGACGACAGCCAAGGCATACCTGCTTAAGCCGACGATGGGTCCCAAGTACGAAGTATGGATGCCCAAATCACAGGTAGTTACAATGAGCGATGCCGACGAGAACGGCATACGTGTTTTCGAGGTGACAGAGTGGTGGGCAAAACAATCAGGAGTAATGGATGAATGAAGCTGACGTCAAGCGGGAAATGATCCAATCCGTGAAGGATGCTGGTGGTTATGGCCGTCGCATCGAGGATCAATATGCTGTTGGGGTATACGACACCATCCTAATACCCCCCGGATTGCCGGTGTTCATGGCGGAGGTAAAGATCGTTCGCAGCGACACATTCGGACCAACGCCGCGACAGATGGTAGAACTCCAGCGGGTGCAATTCGCCGCCAAGGTCGCTGGTCATGTTATCCCCCTTATGATTGGGTATAAGAATGGGGTGTATTACTTCCACAAACCCAAGCCTGTAATTCACTGTCGTGACTGCTTTTCGGTTACGACGAGCGACGTACCGTTCTACAAGCAACTAGTCCTCTACTACTATTCACAGAAGGGTCTGCCAGAATGAATCCCAATATCAAGCCCGATAATCTCACCCTCGCCGAAACCGTCCTGCTCGACGCTGGTCAAGCCATCCGCGACCGCAGCAAGGAACATGGTCACACCGAACGGTCATTCGGCATGATCGGCGACATGTGGGGAGCTTACATCACCCACGCTTTCACCATCCGTGGGGAAACCAAACTCTACCCCCACGATGTGGCTTACATGATGAGTCTCATCAAGGTGGCCCGCGCCGTTTACGGCTATTCGGTGGACAACTTCGTAGATGGTGTGGGTTACACCGCGCTCGCTGCGATGCTAACACCGCCAGTTGATCGCGGCACCGAAATGGCGACCAAGACCATGGCGGAAATGTTCCCGAAGAAGGATAATGATAATGGGGCTGTTTAAAATCAGGGGAGTTCACGCCGTCGTCGACGGTCAATTCGGTTCAACAGGAAAGGGGGCGCTCAGCGCCTACCTTGCCGAACTGGCCATCATCGGGGGCCACATCGACAATTTCAGCGGCGCATTATACAGTGGAGGCCCAAATAGCGGGCATACTTTCTATCACGGCAACGACAAGCATGTGTTGAAGCAGACCCCTGTGTTCAGCGTCTATGCCGGGTTACATGGTAAACATGTCCCCGTGTATTTAACAGCGGGGGCCATTATCGATCGGGATGTCCTGAAAGCCGAAGCCGAAAAGTACCCATTCCTTCGGATATTTGTGCACCCCAACGCTGCAATAGTCACCGACGAGGACCGAAAGGCGGAGGAAACTGGTTCCATCGCCGCTGTCGCCGGAACCCGCAGCGGAACTGGCGAGGCGCTAGTCCGAAAAATACGTCGGGAATTCGATGCTATCGCCGGGAATTCGCTAGGGCTTATTGCCCACAATGTGACAATATTGAACCATCGAATTAAGCCGGAGCGCAACGCCTACTTTATGGAGGTGTCGCAGGGGTTCAGTTTGGGAATCAATTCGGAGTTTTACCCCAAAGTGACCAGCCGCGAGTGTACGGTGATGCAAGGTCTGGCCGATGCGCGGATACCTCCAAGATATCTGGCCAAAACGTATATGGCTATCCGGACCTATCCGATCCGGGTGGGCAACATCGACGGGCATTCAAGCGGCGATTGGTACCACGACCAGCACGAGACTAGTTGGGAAGCAATCGGGGTGGAGCCTGAAATGACCACCGTGACGAAGCGGGTACGTCGCGTCGCTTCGTTCTCCATGACGCAATTCTTTGACGCTTGCTACGCCAACGATCCTGATGTGGTGTTTATTAGCCACATGGATTATCTCAGCAAATCCGATCAGATAATTCTGATAGAAGAATTAAATCGCGCCAAAGGGACCATGAACAAAAATTTTGAGTTCCTTGTAGCAACGGGGCCTAAGGTGAACAACGTAATCAGGGAGGAATCTCTGTATGTCTAATAATACTATAATACTGAATGTACCCCCTTCCCTGGAGAAGTTCACCCCTTATTTGGCTTTATTCTTCGTCGGGATGATGCACAAGCTCGACAAGAACAGCCACAAGAAGACCCCAACAGTGGAGACAATCCCCACCATCATCGATTTATTGGTGGAAGAAGTGATCGAATTTGAGGATCAATTTCACACCGACAAGAACAACGAAAATTCACTAATCGAACTGATGGACACGGCCAATTTCGCGTTCCTCGCCTACGTTGCGCTTAGAATGCAGGGAGTAGAACATGCAAAAGCGTCAAGTGACAATCCAACTGGATGAGGACGACTGTAAATGGCTGGAGGGGCTATATGGCGACACTTGGATAACCCGAATGGAACAGCACATTCACAGCGAAGTACATCTGCGTAGACAAGACGCAGACCCATTAAGGGAGAAACCACCTTGGGACTATTAAAAGTACAAGAGAAGGCGCTCGTAAACGGACATGACCGCCCCGGATTTGCTTACTACATGGAAATGGGCCTTGGTAAAACGTTAACAGCGCTCACCGAATTTCAGATTCTGGTGGAGGCGAAGCAAGCGACGCGGATGGTTGTGATATGTCCCAATTCGTTCAAGGCTGGATGGGTGGACGAAATCAAAAAGCACGAATTAGAACTCCATCCGTTCATATTCGAATCCGGCAACGACTGGTACAACGAACATTTCCTCAAGACCGATTTCAAGATGCCCCCGGTGCTTATTGTAAATTACGAGGCGATCCGGAGCGTTGCGGTACAAGACTACATAACGCGATTCGTGCGCGGTCGCGCCGCGATGATAGTTCTGGATGAATCAATCCAAATAAAGACCTATAACAGCCTGCAGACTAAGGCGGCTTTGGCTTTGGCACCGATGTTTGTTTATAAGCGCATTTTGTCGGGCAAACCAGTTACACAAGGACCGCACGACCTTTGGGCTCAGATGCGATTCATCGGCGCAATCAACGACCGGTATTTTCCATTCAAGACTACCTTCTGTAAGATGGGCGGATTCCGTGGCAAGAACATAGTCGGGGCACAAAATGAGGAGTTACTTGCGGCTAAGATCGATAAATTCATATTTCGGGCATCGAAGGCCGACTGGACCGATTTGCCACCGAAAATGTACACCGCCCGTCAATACCGGCTCACACCAAAGCTGGCGGCGATGTATAAGAGCATGGAGGACGACTTTGTCCTTTGGCTTAATGAAAATGAAAACGTGGCTGTCGACGTATTCATCACCAAATACATAAAGCTGGCCCAAATACAGTCCGGGTTCATCATCAAGGAAGATGGAGACGTAGTAGAATTGATCCCCCCGGAGGAGAACCCTCGGTTCGAACTGGTACGAGCAATCATGGAAGAAGTGCCGGGTAAGACGGTGATTCCGTACATACACAAGTACACCCGGCATTTGCTGCTGCGATCCTTGGAGGATTACTTCCCCGCCATAATTAAGGGCGGTATGTCTCCGGAGGAAATTTCCTTCAATAAGCAGCGGTTCAACAACGACGAGAAGTGTCGCACCATCTTGGTCCAGACGCGCGCCGGGAAATACGGACACACCTTACTAGGAGGTGAAAATGTCATCGACAAGTGTTCAACGATGGTGTTCGCGGAGAATTCGTACTCTCTCGATGACCGAAGCCAAATCGAGGACAGAATTCACCGACACGGACAGACGGAAAGTTGCTTATACGTCGATGTTTGGGGGACTGATTTGGATCGTCGCATTACGCAGGCGCTCCAAAACAAGGAGAGCATAGTCAAGGCAGTATTTCAATACTTCAAAAAGGCCGCTTGAATTACTGCCCCAAGTAATCTTCTATGGCCAACATTCCGCCATAACCCGCGCCTTGGCCAAAGGTCCTCGCTCTAGTTGGCGACATTGGTCCCTTGAATGGCGTCTTTTTGTACATAAGTTGACGGAGCCTGTCCACCGCCTCTTGAGTAGCTTTGGCCGAATCTAATGTCAACGCCTTTCCAGCGCCCATCGAACCGCCAGCAGCCAATAACCCGGGTATAAGGCCGGTGGATGCCCCGACACCTCCCCCAAGGCCGCCTAGAAACAGTTTGTTCTTGAGAAGATCACCAGCATTCTCAGCCTGTCTGGTTCCGGGGTCTCCTTTAACGATGTCGCGCATTCGGTCCTGCTGTGTTTTTGTAAACCGATTACTCGCTTTACCCGTCGCCGGATCGATAACCTTGCTTTCCTTGCCCGTGAGCAACCTGTCGAAGTTGTCTCTTTGGGCTTGCTGTTGCGCTTCCGCCGTCCCCTTGCGAGCGCCGACAGCCTCTGCTTTCGCTGCCGCGACATTGACGTAATCCAAAGGAGAAGGAGTCCTTCCGGTAGGAAGTACAGTCATGCTATTCAGCGGAGCGGCATCGTTGACACCCCGGTAAGCCTTGACACCCCGGTTGGCTAGGTTAGCAACACCTTGACCGACTTGCTGCCCAACCGCGCCGCCAACTGTCCCACCCAATATTCCCGCAGGGATAGAAGTTATGGGTTCGCGCGTAACAGGGTCAACTGGCCCGGTTGCAGCATTAATTCCGCCGTAGACACCGCCCTCGACCCCGGCGACCCCCGCCCCGGTGATACCCCGCATCAGCGGACCCCCGCCGACCGCCGCGACGGCCCGTGGGACGGCGGACGGTAGCATCACGGCACCACCAATCCGTGCGGCGGCAGTCCCGGTGGGTCCAATTCGAGCAGCAGCTTCCTCGCTACCTTCGCTCGATTTCCCCCCGGTTACCAAATCCGCCCCTTTGTCGAATAGTCCCGCCGTAATGCCGTGGGCAACTTGGGTTAAAGGATCACCCAACTTCATGTGAATTTTTCCGAGGACGCTGGCGTCGTCGTACTTTTTCTTCGCCGCGTCAATTTTCTCCTGGGAAATATGTTCGCTGACGCCCTTCTGGGCTTCTTCCCAAGTGTCAGCCGTCGCGTTGTAAGTGCTGCCATCCGGCAAGGTGAATTTAAATTCGCCCATTATTTTATCCTCTCAACCTTCACGCCCGATTTCCCGCTGGTGCCCATTTCCATCACGCGCTTATCGAGAGCTTCCTTGAATTTGGCCGGATCTTTGTTGAAGTTATCATTGGCTAGCAATTCCAAGGTAGCAACTACGCGGTTGATGCCTCTACGAGCTTCGGCGGGACTTGTGTATGTATTGAGCGGCGCGATGACGGACTGGAGCATCTTGTCCTCGAAGTCCGAAACGTTACCCAAAGCGCCACCCGTGGGAGAAGCCGCCCGCATTTGAGCCAACGTGCTGATGGTAACGTTGGATTGGATGGTCTTCAGCGCGGAGTCGTAAACATCGTGGGGTAATCCGCCGATGCCCGAAGTGGGGGAACTTGGGCTACGCGCAATCTTGGAGCCAATGCCCACGACACCGAGGGTATCCACGTGCTTGAGGGCTTCGTCGGCGGCTGCTTTCACGTTCAAATACGCAGATGTTTGTTGCACCTTGCCCAGAGCTTCCTTCTCCGTGGCCTTGACTTCTTTCTTGGCCAAAGCAGCCGCCTCGTCGGCGGGACCGCCACCTTCGATCTTGTACAGCTTGGGTCGATGCGTAGCGGGATCGACGATAACCTTGCCATCCACGCCGCGCTCGTAGTCGAACCCCTTTTCAGGGGCTGGGAATGTGGAACCGTCCGTACCAACGTTAATGTTGGTCGCCGGGTTCTGTTTCATCTTGATCAGTTCCTCGGCGATCAACGGCTTCTCGCCGCGAGCCTCGCGAGCCTTGTTGATAGCAAATAGCTCCTGTTCTTGTGCAGGAATAACATCGCCAGGCTTCGTCCCCGGAGCCAATTCGCTGACAGGCTTGCCGGTTTCCTTGTTGGCCAGATATTGGCTGCCGTCCGGACGCGTAATTGTGATAGTCTCGTCGGCCTTCTCGCCGCCAAGGGTTGCGATATGTTGTCCGGTGCGCTGGTTGAACAGAATGTGCTTGCCGGTTTCGGCATCGACCGCCGTCCCGAGATTTTCGGTGGAGTAATGCTTCAACACGTCGCCCAATTTATCGGATGCCTGCAAGGCCTGAATTTGAGCCGGTGTCATCTTGTACTGTTTCATAAGCGCCGGGAGCGCTTGCTGCATCACAAGCTGCTGCTTCTGCGCGTCGGCTTGCTTCTGGAAATTGATCATGTCGTTGGCGGACAGGCTCATTCCTCCCGCCCCGTGTCCATCGGAGGCCCCTTGGATAAGCGCCGCGCGATTAGTAGGGCTATTACTAAGACCAGCAGCAATGAGATTGAGGCCAGAATCCAGTTGGGCTGCATTTCGATTGTCCTTCATGAGTTGGACATACATGTTGGCCAAATCGGAAGGAGACTGGTAAGCCTGCGGCGTCTGAGCCACCGGCTTCGGATTTGTAACCGGCGTCGGCACTCCTTGCGGAACAGCAGGAGCAGTTGGAGGGGTTGCTTGCTGTTGCGGAGGGGGTGCGTTCGGAGGAGGAATAGCCGCATTTGCCCCCGAAACAACCGCTTGATCTGGCTCCATTCCGCCCGTAAGCTTGCGGATGATTTCGGAGATGTCCATGTTATCTTCCTGTCAAAGTAAAACCACGCGGCTTGTTGAGCATCGCGGTCATCAATTGGGCCGCCGCTTGGTTGGCTTGGTTGGGCTGCGAAACCATCGGGGTAATTGTCGCCGCCCCGGAGTCTTGTTGCACTTTTGGCTTCAACCCCTTCGCTACATCTTCCAATCCGGCCATAAGCTTGTCGTAGTTAGGCCCCCCAATGGCAGCCGGAGCAGGAGCTTCGGTTTGTCCAACCGTCCCCGCCCAACCCGTTTGGGGAGTATCTGCCGGTGTCGACGTAAGCGAAACGCCCGGAGGAGCGTAAGGAACCGGAGAAGTCCGATCCGGGAATTGCTGCGGCGGAACAACTGGAGCAGGGGGCGGAATTACCGGAGCAGCCGATGGGGTAGGAATAACACCGGCAGACATGTCTTGGGCTACACCAGACCGCCACTTATCCACGGCACCCGGAGTGGGTGTTACATATGGCGTGTCTCCTGGAAGACCTGTCCCGGTAACTGCTCTAGTTTGAGGGGCAGAAACAGGGAGAGGGGCGCTGTCCAAGCTCAACCCTCTGGACGCCATAAATCGAGCGCGGAATTCTTCGGGTGTCACGACAGCACCTCCATCAAATTATTTATATCGACGGTCTTGTAACGACCGACCTTCTTGACGACGGACGGATACTTCTTCTCGATATCTTGCGCCATCGGACCCACCACCTTCGGATAGGTCTTTGGATCGCTCTTGTACCGGTATGAATACATCGGGATATCGCCGTCCGTAAGCTTCGTTATGTCTGTCTTGGTGTTTCGATCCGACATGGCGAACAATGCAGGGGCTGCTTTCAACACGCCGAGACCAAGGGTAGCGAAATCCGTCGGGGTTTCCGTGGTCGACGACTTGGTGCCACTTTCAGTCTTGCCGTACGGCGACATGCCCAAAGCAGCGAGGCGCATATTGAGCTGTTCCACCGGGTAACCCGTCATTTCGCTGAACTTCTGCATCGCGGCGTCGATAACCTTCTGGCGTGAACCAGTCTCCTGCCCTCCAGCACCCAACAACGCAGAAGCGTCAGAGAGACGACCAGACTGTTGTCCTCCTGCTGTGCTAAGTAATCCTTGTGCAGCGCCGCTTTCACGTACCTTCTGCGCTTGAGCTAAAGCAGCGGCGGTATCGAAGCCGCTCTTACGTATATTGGCGCTCAGATCACCGATGCCCCGGACACCTTCGGCCTGCGCAACACCCTGTTGGACACCCATTCGGGTGCCGCCGAACACTTTGTTTTTGCTGGCGTCGGATGCGATATTGTTAAGTTGCTGTGTAAGCGACGTGTTCGCATTACCGATGGCGCGCTGTTCCACCTCGTTGATATACGGGTTAAGATATTGATTAATATCAAGCGGACCAGCAGAGGAACGGTACATATTGGCGGCGTCACCATAAAGCGGCGCTTCCGCCCCGGCACCGGATGTCAACATTCCGTAACCTTGCGTCGTCATGGCCGAAGGATCGGCGACACGAGTTCCTTCGTATTGCTGCAACGGCCTCCCCGACACATCCTTCGCCATCTGGTAGTTGGACTGCGAAGCTTCGTTCACCCAAGCAGGAAGTTCCACTTTATTCTGTTGTTGGGTATTTGTCTCTTGGCTTGTGCCGCCCATGTTATATGTCCTTCGAGTAGAGAGTGCCGATCTTCTTCCAACCGGGAGTGACGAACTTCCCCCATCCTTCGCGGGCAACGGTGGTTATCAAATCAGCGTCGATGCTCTTAGCCCAATCGATAAGCTTATCTTCGATGGCCAAAGCGTTGCCCAACGATCCGACGACGTACAAAATATTAACAGACTTCCTGCGAGGCCATTCGTGCACTTGGGTTATAACCCACGTGTCGCCTTCCACGTGGCCTTGCATTTTGCCGTTTTTCAGACATTCTTGAATGTCGTCCAAGTTGAATAGATTGTCGCCGAGTTTCAGCGCCTTATCCATCAACTTACCCATTTTGGGATCGATGATTCTCATGTTCCCGATACCTTGGTTGCTGTAATGACCCCCGTGTCACTGACTGTTATTTCAAACACTTTCAGCCCCGGAGAATACAGCAGCAACGATTTATTGGCCGTAACGGTGCTCATAACTCCCTTGTCGGACCGGTCAAAGTCCCTCAGCATTTCGGTGAGAAACTTCGTAACAGCCGGGTCTTCAAAGTTTGGGACCTTCATCATTTCTTTTGGCCCCGAGATTTCATGTCGAATATGATTGGACCCACCGTGCTCCAATCAGAATTCTTCACCATATCGATGCGCAACCGAAGGTCGCGTGCAGTTTCGCGGATATCGACCCAACCATGCCCGTTTACGATGCGCTTCGGGGAATACAACTGCGCGGCATAATCGGTCCGGTCGTTGTTCTTAGCGACCGAAAATGCCAGGGCAGTTCGATCCCCCGTTATATCGGGGAGTATCTTGGAAATAGTGAGCCATTGCTCGCCGCCCATCGCATTAAGAGTTTGCGATTCCAAATACGGCATAAATAGAGCTTCCGGATACACGAATCCGGTCTCATGCTTCCATACCTTAACACCATCGGACATAAGAGGCGCGCGGTCGTTGCCGAAAGTCATACCGCAAGTCCGGCTAAGATATCCGGGAACCCATATCTTGGAACGGTAATCCCAAATGACGTAACGATTGGAGGACTGTCCAAGACTTCCGTCCACCCAGAACCACCATATTTCGCCGCGGCTTGCGATGCTTACGATGGACGACTCGCGGATAGTCCGGGCGAAGTCCATCTTAGCCGAAATGGCATCCCAAACAGCGCATAAAACGATATCGGCGGAGTTCCCATTCCACAACCAGAATCCTTCTACGGAAACCCATACGATACCGTCCGGTGTCGAAGCCACAGACGCCGCGCTTATCGGAATTGGCACTTTTCCGATTGGACGAATTCGATACACGTAGGGAAGTCCGACGTAATCTAAAACGTGTGTCATCGACGGTGTAAACGCCAGAATGCCCACAGCCGAAAGTTTGACAGCTACGATGGGTGACAATGGATCAACCGTATAGGAACCAGCCGTGTTGGTGACGCTGGCGAAGTTCCAATCATTCAGGTCTTCTTGACTGCACCATCCCAAATCGCCGAAAGCGCCACCCATCCCGAACAGCATGCAATGACGCTCGGGGGTAATGACGAACTGTCTGTTGGATACCGGAGCGCCGGTTACTGCCGTGAGCTTGGTTGCAGGAGTGGAAGGCGACCATCTGAACAGATGCCCCTCGTAGCTCCACATAACCAGCAAATCCTCGCCCCAATTGTCGAGGGTCCAAGCGAGAGAGAATTTTTGTAAAGTGGACGACGCCCCTGGAACGTCGACACCGTAATTATTTTCGCCGTAGTCCAACTCACCATAACCGGCGTTGCCGCCAGTTGGAACCGGAACCCCACCAACCGGAGTAATGTCCGTTAGGGTTCCGCCCGACTCAACGTAGCAATGTTGTTCGCACAAATAGGCGGTCCATACAATGCCGTTTAGAGCGACCCAACGATGCATTTCGCGGACACGCGAGGCGAAAGTAGCCCCTCCATCGAATGTGACTAATTCCCATCCGCCGATTGGCTTGAGAGTAGTTCCGTCATCCCAACGCACAAGGTTGGCGTCCCGCCAGTTGCTGATCTTGGCGGCTCGGGAAAGTAAAGTGGTTACCCCCGGAGGGAATTCTACGGGTGTCATCCTAGTTTCACCTGAGCATTAAGAACTATGGTCGGTTGCATATTGGGGTGCCACGTTCCCCCGACACCAGCCCCGGTATCGGTGGTGAACGCATGTTGATGATTTGTGTCCTCGACGCCGGAGTTACCGACATTTAACGCATCATATGGAAATGCGTTCGCGCCGGTTCCGTTAACCGGGCGAGTTGCGCCGCCCGTAACAACGCCAGCATGGCGATGGGTGTTGTTTTCACTTGCAGTAACGCCGCTGTGAGTATGAGGCGCTATTTGGGCTGCGGTCAACGCATGAAGTTCGTTGCCGCCAACAGCACCCAAGGCACCGCTCATGACATTCAGCAATCTACCAGTTCCGGGATCGACGCTGGCGATAACACGACCACGCGCATCGGGTAAATTGAAAGAAGCGCCATCCGGAGCGCCGAAATTGGTGCCGTAACGGGAGAAGAGCACAGGGTATTGCGCACGGAGCAACGATTGACCGTTCAACAATGCCCAACCAACGTCGGCAACCGAGCCACCAGTAAATCCGATGGTTCCAGGGGGAACTCCTAGATACTCCACCGTACCATCCGGTCGCTTTATCATCATATTGCCGTTGGCGTCGGCATAAATCCTGAGAGAGGATAACGGCGGGGTAGACGGAGGGTTGATCTGATATGGAAATTCGGCGACGTTCACGCCAAGGCCGCCGACAGAACCAGACCCAACCGTCAGCTTATTGGCGATGGTTACTTCGCCGGTTTGCCGATTGATGACGACTGGATCGTCGATACGAAGCGTATTGTTGCCGTAACGAGTAATGACGAAATACCCACCCAGACTTGCTGGATCGTCGTCGCCGGTCGCAATTGTCCATTGAGCCGTCTGCCGAACCATCTTGGCGTCGATGATATCGGCATTACCGTTCAATTTAGTGCCCCAAGTATTATTGGACGCACCAATTTCAGGCTTGACCAAGCCAAGTTTGGCAGTTACCGTATCAGCCATAACTAACCCCTATTCACCGACGCAATGGCGCGCCGAAAACCTGCCAACCCAACAGGGCGAACAGAATAAACAGTAACACAACGTTACCGCCCGCCCAAAGACCGCCGACCACGCCGAAATGCAGGAGCAGCCCAAACACCAGCCACACCAACATGAGAATCCAGAATGCGAGACCTAAAGTCATAACTACCTCCTCACTTCGCAGCGAGCGATCTGCACCAAAGTGCGCGCCAACGCCTTGCATTGTTGCTCGGCGGTGATGTAATCCACTTGGGCGCGGGTGTAGTAATCGTTGAAGATGTAACGATCCTCCGTCGTGATACAACCACCAAGCGCCACGGAGAGCATTCCAAGTACGATGTACTTCATTTGTCCCTCCCGATCAGCCTTCTCACTTCTTCACATGTCTCCTTCACCGCAACAAACTTCCCATCCACCATATTTACCTGACACTTCACCGTGTCATTAAATAATTTGTTCTTCGGCTCCGGGTTCCTCATATTCGTGATCAACTTGTCGTTGACGTTAATTTCGACGCCCGTCGCGCTGTGAAGCACGATCATGACGAGCACTGGTATCATTCCCTCATCCGCTTCTTTATTTCAACGATGTCCTTAACCGTTATCGGTTCTTTGCCTTCCATCGCGCGTATGCGGTTCTCGTGATTGTAGAAAACCACATCCTCGGCAGATAGAAGATTAAGCTCTATGGGCGGATTCTCATAAGCTACAACCTCCGGATCATCGGAGGGCAAAAACTCTGTGGCGTAATCCGGCTGCGACCAAGTGTAGAGGCCAACAACGACGCCATCTGTATTGCGAGAGACATACGGCATCAGAGAGCATCCCTTCCGCGCCGATCAATCCAGCCATAGGTTACGATGCGCAGCGTCGTGCTCGCGGCATTCGCCACATACCTGATCTGCCCGCTAGTGTTGGTGCGAACATTCAGGGTGCCGAGCGCATTGGCAACGCCGTTGGCAGTGACCACCGCGCTGCGGTTGCCGTTGACGTTATCGACCGCGACCGCGACTTCATCCGGCGAACTTAACAACACCTCGGCCCCTGCGGTGGCGGAATTGATCATGCCCCGGAACAGGCCGTTGACTTGCACGCCGCGCGGCAACGTCATCGCGGTGAGAACATGCGTGGTGCCGAGTGCGGCAGTGTCAACGTCCTTGAACGGCGAGACCGTCCACAGGCACTCATCGCCGAATTGTATCAGCCCAATCCACAACGACGAACCGTCGGTGAGGATCGAGCCGACGCGACGATATTGCGTGTAAGCCGCTGGAATGTTCACACCGAAGGTAGGTATGACACCAGCCGAAATGCAACCATCAACTACGCCAGTATCCGGCCTGCGGATCACGAAAGCATGATACCAACTGTTAGCAGCAATCGCGCCTGTATCCAGTCCACCTCCGCCCGATCCGAGCGACCATGCGGCAGTTGTCTTTATGTGCGTCCCCGTTATAGTCATCATTGCGGCGTTGGTGCTGTTTACGGCAGCGCCAACATTGATACCGAACGAATTGGTACCACCGGGGACTAACAGTGTCAAACCGTCAATATAGCCGCGCGGAACGGTAGCCGCAGGTATCCCGGCAATTGCCGTATCGACATAGGCTTTGGTCGCGAGTTTCACCCACGGTTGCCACGTCCCGCCCAAGCTGGC
>Ga0137451_1000254_pt1 | contig 16215 bp, 30 predicted proteins | sample EasRivERMGT500_2_FD_102336 | JGI IMG/M metagenome (GOLD analysis project Ga0137451, IMG submission 102336) | Soil microbial communities from meander-bound floodplain in the East River, Colorado, USA - East River MetaG ERMGT500_2 | ecosystem: Environmental > Terrestrial > Soil > Floodplain ... | reverse complement strand
TCTTTTCTTATTACTATATTGAAGAAAATATTTTTTTATACTTCCAATAAGTATAGCATTTCATCGGCTGAATCAAAAGAAACAAATCGCAAATTAATGATCGGTATTGCCAATGGAAGGCGGGCAGGCGGCGGCTTTCATATCGCTCCCGCGGCGGCGGCTGATGATGGCTGGCTTGATGCCGTGCTAATTGATGCAATTAATCCGTTAAAGAGATTGAGGTATTTACCGGTGATTGAAAAAGGAAAGCATCTTGCTCTGCCCTTTATCCAATATTTCAGAACAAAAAAGATCTGCATTTCAAGCGATATTCCCATTCAGGCGCATCTTGACGGTGAATATTACAGCGATAAAAAAATGGAAATAGAAATTTTGCCGGGAAAGTTTTTATTTCGTTTTTGATTTTCACCAGGATTTTTTTAGACCCCGGCTGCACATAAATATATTAGTTATGAGTGATATTAAAAACGGGGTTGGGAAAGTAATTATTTTGGCTCCCTTCATTTTTATCTGTCATTTTTTGGAGGAATCTCCCGGATTTGTTGCATGGTTTAATGCACATGTCAGCCGGAGTATAACTTCGGGGCTTTTCTGGAGCGTAAATATCACTGCCCTGGTGATCACCATAGTTATTGTGGCTATTGAATTGTTTATGCCTTCGCTTTTTTCCGCGTCTCTTATTGTTTTATGGCTTAGTTTTTTAATGCTCGCCAATGCAATTTTTCATATTGCTGGAAGTTTGACAGATCAGAATTATATGCCTGGCCTGATCACGGCGATTGTTCTGTATATCCCATACTATTTTGGGGTGATCATGAGGATAATGAAAAAAAGAAAATCCCACATCGGTCTGTTAATAGCCTCAGGCATATCAGGATCATTACCTATGCTTATACATGGATACATGATCCTATTTCTTGGAGACAGGCTTTTTTAGACTGTTTCTTGTGCATTGTTTCCTGCCTCTTGTGTCTTCACTATGGCACTTCATGCCCCGTACTTGCTCTCCACAGCATAAACCATTCTTCACGACTCATTTTTATTTCGGTTGCTTCCAATGCTTTCTGCACTCTTTCTATTTTTGATGTACCGAGTACCGGGATTATTCCCGAAGGATGCATCAATAACCAGTTCAACAAGATCTGATCGGGACCCGCATTATGTTCTTCTGCTAAAATAGCTGCGGCCGAAACGACCCTGAGAATCTGCTCATCCTCCGAAGCGTGTGCAAAAATATTCCCTCCGCCAAGCGGCGACCAGGCCATGGGAGTAATTCCAAGTTCTATACATTGATCCAGTTGCCCGTTGTGTATGGGTGCCATATTCAAAATTGAAATTTCAACCTGATTGAATTCTACTTTAAACTGTGAGTGCATCATGGCCGTTTGTGAAGTAGTGAAATTAGAAATGCCAAAATGCAAGGCCTTTCCATCCTGTTTTAATTTTTCAAAGGCTTCAGCAATTTCCGCAGGATGCATTAAAGGATCGGGGCGATGAATAAGCAGCACATCAATATGATCGGTATTGAAATTATTCAGAGAGTTTTCAACAGAGCTAATGATGTGTTTCCTGCTGGTGTCATAAGAATTTATTTTATTCTCCGGCCTGTTCGTTGTAAACCTCCTGATACCACATTTAGTGATCAACTGCATTTGCTTTCTCAGTGAAGGATTTTGTTGGAGTGCACTTCCAAATTCTTCTTCAGTTGTATAATCGCCATAAATATCAGCGTGGTCAAAACTGGTTACACCCATTGTCAGACAGGTTTCAATCATCCGCAAATATTCGGTAGTTGAAAATTTGGCGCCCCATTGCCCCCATTTCATGCAGCCTGCAATAACGGGTGAGAGTTGAATTGACATTTAATGAAGATATAAGTATTTTGAATTCCATGCAAAGACGCAAAGAGGTAAAACATAAGTCGCTAAGATTTGCGTCTTTGCGAAACTTTGCTGTTTAGCGGGAAATAAAAAAGCTAAATAATAAACAGAACGTATCCCGCAAAATCCGGGATGATGTAAGCGGAGTTTCATAGCAGTATTGCTACTAAGGGGGGTAAAACATAATGTCCTAATAAAAGAATAAATAAAAAGTGCGAAAAATGCATAACTGTAGCTGGTTTCACCGGATTATGAAGTTTTGCTTATTTAAATCAAAATGTCCAATTTGCTACCATTTTGCTTCCATTGCCGGGAAAGGCTATAATTAGCCAGGTGACAGGTAAATAAAGCCTATAATTCAGGGGTTACTTTTGCCCTCAGATTCCAACAGAAGCCGCATTGCATCTAACTTTTCATGGAATATCTTAATCTCTTTCATTACACTCCACATATAAGTTGCTTGGTCTTCATTTAATATATTTTGTGGCTGATCAGAAGATATATAATAAAGCGGTGAAGGTCCTATTACCTTAGGACTTACCTTAGAATTTACCTTAGATTTCCGTTTAAATTCTCCGAGATTACTTTCTTCTATTAGCTTAGATTTTGGCAAATCAATAAAAATCAAATAATCAATAGAAATAGCAAAAAAGTGATTGATCTTAATCAAATTATCAATATCCGGCTCAGTGTAACCAGTCTCCCAATTTCCAATAGTTGTTTGTCCAACCTTTAATTGAGACGCAAGCTCAGACTGCGTTATAGAGAAATTCTTTCGAAGGAATCTGAGGTTACGTGCAAAAAAATTCATAAGCAGATAAATATTTTAAGCAAATATTTTAAGCAAATAGTTGCTAATATCAATATTTTGATATTACTTTCGTGTTCTATTAAGAGAACTGAAAAGATATGGCTAAAAATCCACTTCAACAACAACCCAAAAGGAAAAAACCGGAAGAAATTGTATCGATTTTGGCGGATAAGTATGGTGTTTCTCAACGCTATGTTCAAATGATAATCTCCGGTGATAGAAATAATGAAAATATACTTATAGACTATCTCGAATACAAGCAAGAATATAACAAATTACTTGAAATAGTTAAACAAGTAGTGCCATTTGATAACTACTAAAATTTTCCGCCATGAAAATAATTGATAAGAACTTATATCTCGAATTTGCCGACGCTATATCATGCGGCTTAGGAAGCCAGGAATATTTATGGAATGCAAAATCAGCTGGTATAAGAACTTTTTCCTTTATTAAAGATCCCGAAGACAACCGAAAAGTTTTAATTGAATATGAATCATTAAAACCGAAACATAAAAAATTAGTTGAAGATCATTTCGGAAATCCCTACGATTATTTTGTGAAAGAACCCATCAAAAAAATGATTGTAAGAGATGATGCGGCACAAAAATTCTTTCTTAAATATCAATATAATAATAAGACTCTGGGTGATGAAGCAATAGAAAAATATACAATTTCTGCCAGCTGGCTCAATATGCTTGTAAAAATTTCCAGGGATAAGGATGCTAAAAAAGACATAAAAAAACAACTCAATATTTCACTTTCTGAATTTTACATCAAGATTGGGGAATTAATAAAATCGGAAAAAATAGATCTTCCACAATCACTTAGGCGCTTGCTTCCCAAAGTTGCAGAATATCAAAATCAAGGTTATTCCTGCCTCATTCATAAAAACTTCAGCAACACTCATGCAAATAAAGTTTCAACAGAAGAAGCCGAAGCCAGGTTGCTTGAAATGATCAACCATCACAATCAATTTGATGATGTATTCGTATGTTATAATTATAATAAATGGGCAAAGGAAAATGATCTTCCGGAAATATCTGCTGGGACCGTAAGAAATTACCGGATTAAAAATATTCAAGAGATTACAATCGGTAGGGAAGGCAATGGCGCGTTTAATGAAAAATTCATTCGTCAGGTTAAAGGATACCGGCCGACACAACCACTTTATCTGGTTGAGCACGACGATAATAATCTTGATCTTCTTTATCAATCAGAAGATAAATACCAATTTAATAAATACGTGGCAATTGTTGTTATCGATAGCAGTTGTGATTATGTGCTTGGAAAATCTTATATGCTCGGCAGACATATTGAAAAAGGCTTTGGTGATTTGCTTGTACGGAGTGCATATCTCGATGCGATGTATAATATTAAACGTCTGACTGGTGGCTGGTATCTTCCTTTTGAAATAAAGAGTGATAAGTATGCAAGCAAATCGCTCACACCATTTTATAATAAGATTGGAAAATGTATCCCGCCCGCGCATGGCAATAAACATCGTGGATATATAGAACAATTCTTCAGGCTTCCCCTTTGGAAGCGTGCACAAAAACTATTAGGAGAAACCAATTGGAGTGGCAATAATATGACGGCGAAATTCAGGGGCATGAACCCGGATGCTCTTGATTTAAGTATAAAAGAAAAATCAAGACCATTTGTCGGCGTAGAAGCTGAGCAACAAATAGAAAATTTCTTTTTTATGCTTCGTAACATGCCTGATATAAAACGTGAGGAGATGAATGCTGAAAGTAAAGAACAACAATGGTTGCGGGCGTGGCAAAAACTTACACCGGAGCAAAAAAGGCCGATCACTGATGAACAATTCCTATTGACATTTGGAATAAAACACAATCCCCAGGGCCGTACAATAATGATAACAAGCCGTGGAATTGAGCCAGAAATACAGGGAACCAAATATAGCTATGATTTACCGGAAGCGTGGATGTATGAGAAACTAATCGGTGAGCAGATCACTGTGATTTTTGATCCCTATGATATGAGCCGGATACTTGTTACCAATGAGAAAAATATCCGTTTCATTGCGACATCTGCGCAGCTTGTAGCCAGGAGCCTGGAAGATATGAGATATAATCCCACACGCATTTTTCTTGATTCAATACTTGCTGGCAAAAAATTGCAGGTAAGAAATGTAATGAATAAAAAAGAAAGGCGCAGAGAGTTTGCGCAAAATGTATTTGAAGCCGAAGCAATGCTACAGGGAAATGTGCTTGTGAAAGAATTAAAAAATGGCGCTGAGCAAAAAATGCTTGAGCAATTTACTAATGAACGTGAAAGCTGGATGGATAATAATAATGATTTTTCTGAATTTTTTTCTTAACCAAAAACTATCAACATCATGAAGACTTATACCGGATGGCAGGATATCCCCACACTTCAAAGTAAAGAAATTATCAGCGAACTGATGGAGTGTAAAGATCATTGTCGGGCCGCAATGATCATAAGCGAAACTGGTCTCGGAAAAACCAATGCAATAAGATTATTTAAGTTGGCTAAGCCAAAACATACCTATGTGATTACTGTAGGGGATACATATACCCTAACAAGTATGCTGCAGGAGTTGATGGAAAAACTTGGTCTTGTTGTTTATGGTGGTAAAAATTCCAAATATATATGTCTTCGGGATATTTCAAAAAAGCTTAATGAATTGGGTCAACAAGGAGAAACGCCACTTATCATTATTGATGAAGCAGAGAATTCAAAAATAAATATGCTTAAAGCGTGTAAGCAACTCTATGATGCGGTGATTCAAAATTGCTCCATTGTGCTTATTGGCACAAATCAATTGATTACTGTCATGAATAAAAAATCAGAAAGCCAATCTATACCACAATTAAGAAGAAGATTTAAGGCCGGCACACGGTATATCTCACCTATAAATAAAGCCAGGGATTTCAAACCATTTTTTGATCTATATATACCGGGTGAACTGGATTTGCAGGATTTATTAATGTATTGCTGTGATAATTATGGGGAGCTTCATGATTATCTCGATCCGGTTCTCAGATATGCAGCCGGTAAAAACGAATCAATTACTGAAAAATTATTCCGATTCTTTCATAAGCTCCCCAAACAAACGCAGGAACCGAAGATGAAAAGAGTATAATTCGTTATCATTTTTAAAATTAAAATCATGAAAAAAATTATCACATTATTTATTGCATCATTGCTTATATGCACAGCATGCAAGAAAGAAAAAATAAATAGCATCCCTGAAAAAGCTGCTGATTGGCATAGCTGGCCCATCTACTGGAAAACAGATAGCATTCAATAATCAAATAAACCAATAATCATGAAACATTTTTTATTTCTTCTCTTATTGATTATGCTTCTTAATGGCTGTGCTACTCAAAAACGCTATCCTTCAAAAAGATCAAGGGATTATGCCACTGTAATAAACATAAAAAAATGCGATGCCGGATTTCTTGTGACAGCAAGAAAATATTCATCCTGGTATTTAGTAGTGTTTGAATGCTTACCGGATAGCATTAAAATAGGTAAAGAAATGGATGTAACAAATTGGACAAAGAAATAATTCACAAAAAAAAATAAGCATGAAAGACCAAACAATCCATATGCAGCAGGAATCCGTTCGCAAATTCAATCAATCAAGAATCTGCGATCTGCTGCAATGGTCACAATCTCAATTAACCTGGTTTATTTATAATAACGGCATCCGGTTCATGGAGGAATATTTTGACCATGACGAAAAAGCAATTGATCAATTAAAAACCCGCAGGGAGTTCTGGAAATGGTGGAAGGTTCTCTGGAATGGGCGTGATGCTGCTTACCTGGAAGATTTAGATGGTCGTGAAGACGAGATTGTTTTAAAAATCCGTGAAATTTTATATAATAAAATGCATAATATAAAAATGCTGGCTTCTGAAATATATCCCCCTCGCCATATTTATCCTAAAGGATTTACTCACATAAAAATAGAAATGAAGTGAATTATATAGATGTTGTTCCGGGGCTTAAAGAGATTCTTGATAAATCTCAGGAAGATATTCAAAAAATACTCGGCAGACCTGTAACTGTTAATTATAAGATCAATAAGCATAAGCATTCATTTGATGATTTAACAAATGCGGTATGCCTGGCTTGTGAAATAACATTGCCTGAATTGAAAAGCAATAGCAGAATTCAAAAATTGGTTATTGCGAGACAAATATTCTGCTGGTTTGGATATAATTGGTGCAAGTTCACCGTTACTGATATTGGTCTATTTATAGGAAGAGATCATTCTACGGTAATTGTTTCAAGAGAGAAAGTAAACGACATGATGGATATTAATGATCAGGAGTACATGCAAAAAATGGAATTAGTCCGAATGAATCTTTTGAAAAAATGAAACTCAAATTAACCAACCAGGAATTTATGGCGCTATATCTAATAATGCAGCAACTGAACCATAAATATGTTTGCCATGATATGGAAGATAAACTATTTCACGTGCTGCTTACGGGCATTTATATGAAGCTGCATAAAATATCGATCATCAATAAAGCGAAATATTCGGTGAAATTATCCGAAGCAGAAGCCATTAGTTTCTGGGTCATACTTCACGATCATATACTTTCAAACGAATCATTTGAAGGCAACCTGATTAATACTATCAATAATTCTATTCACCAAAAATTTGCCGCATGAAAGAAATTATATCATGGATCATTGTTATTGTCCTGGGTGGAAGCTATTTCTTTTTTTTAATTGAAAGCTGGATATATGAGAATAGGATTCGCCGTAAAGAAAACAACATTTCAAATCAATAAAAATTAACAAACATGGCTACAACAAGACAATCAAAAAAACTGATACAGGAAGTAAATCGTGAATCCTGTGAAGAGGCTTTTGCTAAATACAACGTCTGTATAAGCAAGCTCTCCATTATTGAAGGGAAAATGAATGGTGATATTACCAAAGTGAAACAGAAGTATGAGGGGGATATTAACGACCTGCAGGGAGAACGGGATGCAAACTTTGAAGTAATGCAAACCTATGCAGAGGCGAATGAAGAGTTATTTGAAAAGAAAAAAAGTATGGAATTCACACATGGCACCATCGGCTTCCGAACCGGCACGCCAAAATTAAAAACGATAAAAGGATTTACCTGGGAAAGCGTGAAGATCCTGGTGAAAAAAATTCTTCCATCTTATATACGTACATCTGAAGAAATAGCAAAGGATACATTGCTTGCAGATAGAGAAAAACATTCGGTTAAAAAAAAATTGGCTAATGTGGGTCTTTTGGTAGCACAGGATGAAAGCTTTTATGTTCAACCCAATTTGGAAGAGGTAGCTAATGCTTGAACTTGTTAATATAGATTAAGTAATGAGCTCTTATTTATGCGTTTTGACTTCACATAAAGGCTGAAAAATGCAAGAAGTGTTCATGAGAGGGCCTCGAAAATGCAAAAAATATTCACGAAAAGGCCTCGAAAATGCTGTTTTTAAGCTAAGAAAATCACATAACCGTTTGAAAAACAAAGCAGTATCAGACAAAAAGCTATTTAACAAGCATGGAAATTTTGATACCCTTGCCAGCGAAAATATCCACCTTGGTAAAGGATAAGCAGAGGTCTAAAATAAGAGCATTAAGTCCATCACAAATCATTAATAGACATAGGATTATCTATGATTTTGAAGGACGATTTTTAAATAGTATAGGTAGGCCGGAGAAGATAGCTAAATGGTTTATTACCGGCCCTTCTTTTAGTGGCAAAAGTTCTTTCACATTCAGCCTATGTAATTACATGACAAGATTTGGAGTGATCAATTATAACAGTTTTGAAGAAGGAGATAGCGAAACAGTAAAAAGCAAAATTATGGATTATGGATTACAAGATAAAGATGGTCTTATAAAGTTTTTGCCTGGTGAACCTATTGCTGATTTCAAAATTAGAATGATGCGTAGAAATGCAGCATCATTTGGGGTAATTGATAGCGTTCAGCATAGCGGTATGAATAAAGCGCAATATCTGGATCTTGTTGATACGCTTTGTAAACCAAAAAAAGGAAAATCATTGCTATTTATTAATCATTGGATAAAAAATGATTTTTCAAAATTCATTAAGCATGATAGTGATATAAAGATTGAAATCATAGGATTTGTTGCACATATTGAAAGCCGCTATGGAGGTAACGAGCCCTTTGTAATTTGGGAAGAAGAAGCAAGAAAACGCTGGGGTAAAAAATATCAGCAAATAATACAGGGCCGGTATTGGCCGGGACAAAAAAAATAATTCAAAATCTCAAAAATAAATATTATGATCAAAATACTTGAAGAATTATCTATCGAACAAGAAAATAAAATGGAAGAGATAGAAAAATTTTGGAATGATTTTATTTTCAGTTGCTCCAATAATATAGATGAACAGAAAGCAGAAGCCTCAATTAATTGGCTTTATGAATTATCGGAGTTACCGCAGCCGGTTGTAATTTTTGTTGATTCACCTCTCGGCTGTCAATATGCCGTAGCATTATTAAAAGAGATTTTCGAAGAAGAAAAATTTGAGCAAGTCAGGGACAAAGTCAGGGCCAAAGTCTGGGACAAAGTCAGGGCCAATGTCAGGGACAAAGTCTGGGACAAAGTCTGGGACAAAGTCAGGGCCAAAGTCAGGGACAAAGTCGGGGATAAAGTCTGGGACAAAGTCAGGGATAAAGTCAGGGACAAAGTCGGGGATAAAGTCTGGGACAAAGTCAGGGACAAAGTCGGGGACAAAGTCGGGGCCAAAGTCGGGGCCAAAGTCGGGGCCAAAGTCTGGGACAAAGTCTGGGCCAAAGTCGGGGCCAAAGTCAGGGCCAAAGTCTGGGCCAAAGTCAGGGCCAAAGTCTGGGCCAAAGTCGGGGATAAAGTCGGGGCCAAAGTCAGGGCCAAAGTCAGGGCCAAAGTCAGGGATAAATTACAATTCGAACCGTTCTGTAGTTATGGGAATATTAATGATTATGGATGGGTTTCCAATTTTGATTTCTTTACACAAATAGGAATTATAGACGAACCCGATTTTAATCGATTCAAAGAACTACTTATTACCGGTGTATATGACATGATACAATTAGGCGGCTTCTGTGTTGTAAGCGGCCTTCCATGTAAGATAAATCGCAATATGAACGAAGATCTGCATTCAGAAAACGGCGCTGCAATTGAATTTGGAGACGGTTATAAGGAATATTTCTGGAACGGAGTAAGCATAGAACCGCAATGGATCGAAAATAAAAAAAGCATTACAACGGTTACCATAGCCGGAGAAAAAAATGCAGAAAAGAGAAGATGCATTCGTGAAATAATCGGCACTAAAAGATTTGCCGAACTCCTCGACATTATTGAAATCGATTCTGATCACGTCAACGGTCAGGATGTAACTCTATACCGGACAAAATCTATAGACGATCTTATTGGCGAGCACATTTTTTATGTGAAAGTTATTTGTCACAGTACGAAGCGTGAATATTTTTTGTGCATACCAGCAGAGGCGGCTACTAATGCATGGGCGGCAGTAGCATGGACATTCAATAAGAATAAAGAACAATATATGCCATCAATTGAAACTTAATTTTTAATCAAACAATAATTACAAAATGGAAAAGCAGTATCGTCAAGGGGATGTGTTGTTAGAGAGAATCGACACCATCCCTGCCAAATCGAAGATTGTAAGAGACAAAATCATTGCTCATGGTGAAAATAGTGATCATTGCCATCGGGTTACCGATGAGGTGGAAGTGCTGGAAGCTGAAGGCAAAACCTTTCTGCGGGTAAGCAAAGAGGGCAAGCTCGAGCATGTTAAAGTCAGCAATCCTGAACAATGGACAGGAGAACACCATCCTATTTCACTTCCGCCAGGCAATTACGAAGTAATTCGCCAGCGTGAATACGACCCCTACGAAAAGCATATCAGAAATGTACAAGATTAATTAACAAGTCCCGTCGCAAGGCGGGACACAAAACCTTCTCCATGTTACCAAAAACTATTACCCATCTGCATCTATTAAAAGAATTCGACAGATTCTGTTTTTTAAAAGACAAAGCGAAAAAAGTTTACCAGGTTGTTGAACATTTTATTATAGAGTTCAATGGGGAGAGAAAAAGAATGACGAGGTGCATAAATGATAATCTTGAAAAGAAAAAATTCGATGGCAACAGGGTTGTTATTTATCTAAGGAGCAATAACCCTAAAATTACCAGGAGAGTAATTAAACCCAATCCACAGCTTATTGATTATTAAAACCGATACAAATGCCAGCATATTCATTTAAAGAAAGATTTGTTACGATGATTTTGACCGGTAAAAAAAATCAAACCATTAGAAAAAAACGCAAAGGACAAGCAAAGCCAGGCAGCATTTTGTATCTCTATTATGGCTTACGCACCAAATGGTGCAGAAAATTAAAAGAAGTGATTTGTCTTTGTATTGAAGAAATAATTATAACAGAAAAAGAAGCAGTGTTTATTAATGGAAAGAAGTTGACTAAAAACGAAAAAGATTTACTCGCATATAATGATGGGTTTAGAAATGAAGAAATAAACCTTCCTGAAAGATATACCGGTTGTTTCAATATCATGTTCAGATGGTGGAATCAAACTCATAAGCTTCCATTTAAAGGAGATATTATTTACTGGTGAACTGTCCCGAAAATATATCACCCAATGAAAAACAAAGAAAGGTTGTGCGATTGTTATTGCTTTCTTTCAAAGTGAATTATAATAAGGCAAATAGTAAAATAAAATCCATGCAGATTATTGAAAAATTAAAACTTAGAAATTACATAGTAGGTGAAGCAGAACTGAGGCAATTATTCGGACATATCAGGAGAAATGATTTAGCGAAACCAGGTTTTATTCTCAGCGATAACGAAGGTTATTGGTATAGTGAAGATACTATCGAAATGCAACGGGTATGGGAAAGTCAATATGGAAGAGCGGTAGAGATCATGACAAATTTTGCACCATTGCATAGACGATTCAAACATTTAATAACGGATAAAAACTCATTATTTCAATAATGCCAATTGATTATAAAAAATATCATCCAAAATGGACACTGATACGAAGGCTGATTATGAGGCGGGCAGATAACCGGTGCGAAGGATCACCACGATATCCTAATTGCCACGCCAGGCATTTACAGCCACATCCTGAAACGAAGAGCAAGGTTATCTTAACAATTGCGCACATGGATCGAAACCGGGATAATTATGATTTTAAAAACCTGAAGGCGCTTTGCCAACGTTGCCACCTGACACATGATATAAATCAACATCAGTTCAATAGAAAATATGGACGAGAAACAAAAAGAGTAAATGGAAAATTATTTTGAATGTTTACCCTAACACCAAAAAGATTTTATGTAAAAATTATTGCTGGCAAACTCAGACAATGCACAGAAACTATTTATTATAGAACAGACTTGCCTTTTAATATTTTTAATAAATGGCAGTGGTATTTCAAATACAGAGAGGCATTATATAGGATTAAAAATCCACGATATTATATTGAATTATCAATGGGAAGCTATGATTATGTTCCACCAAAAGAGGAGGTCATTAAAATACTTATAAACAAAATAAGAGCTAAAAAGGGGAAGATAACTGAATATAAAACCAAAATAAGAATCGCAGAACAAACATGGGATGAAATGTTTTCTATTGCTGAAAATGATTTATTTAAAAAGGCAAAAGCAAAAATTGAACGCTATCAAATAGAACTAACCGAATTGGAAATTGAACTTATGGCAAAACAAAAATAATAAAAATTTCCTATGCGCCGCTTCTTAATTACATCACCCAAAGTTATCGGAACGGCTGAAATATGGTACAACTTTGAAGGAGTGCTTTGCAAAATTGATCTATTGCATACTAATATGAACTTTGAGCAGATAAAATATTTGTTTACAAATCTTTCACCCGATATCGAAACTTTCCGGGGAATGCTTTCTGCCAGCAGTCTTGAAATAAAAGAGGTGGCTTTTGAAATAACAGTAGAAGATTTTTTACATGAATATCCTTATAGCCGCAATACACATCTTGTGCGGGAGTGGTGGCCGAAAGCCACAAAAAAAGAACAAACGCGGGCATTTTTTGCAGCCATTGAATACCGGAATTATTGCCAGCGGAACGCTCATTGGTACAAACCTAAAATTGCCATTGGATGGTTACAAAAAAAAGAATATCTCAATGATTGGAAAACAATGTGAGCCATGAACCTAAAAGATAAAATAAAATTAATGGATAGTATGATTAAAGAAAATCCGGATACAACAATTTCCGAATACCTGCAATTATTGTTTGACATCGAAAAAATTTCTATGCAGGCAAAGCTTAAAGAACTTAATAATGCCAAAACTGCTGATCTAAGGCCTAAATATGAACATCAAAACCAAATATAATCCGGAAGAAATTGTTTACCTGGTACACGATCCTGAACAATTTGAAAGAATGGTGACAGAAATAAACGTTACCAGGAACGGGCATAGATATTTGCTTGTATGCGGTTCGGAGGAAAGCCTGCATTATGAGTTTGAGATAACAGATAAAAAAGATATGCTTCAAAAAATGAAGAATTAAGTTTTTAAAATGATAAGTATATACACAGTTCAAAAATGTCAATTAACTGAAGATTTTTATTCCGGCTCCTGGCTGATTAAACTCATTGAAAAAATGACCCCTGAAGAAGTTGATCTTTTTTGCAAAGAAATTGCTCATCTGAATCTTCACTATCAAACTACGATCGGCTTTTATCAGACCTATTTTGATTCGGCGATTTTAGGAAGAGAAGAATTGTTCTGGAAAATAGGGGAGATCGATTTTGATGCTCCTGTAACCTTTAAAAAATTATAAACGATGAGAATGATTACCAAAAGCCAGATTGCAGCTATCTATACTACGCTTCGTGAAAAGAAATTAATTGATGAAAAGCCAAACCTTATTTCTCAATTTACGGCTGGCCGGACCACCAATTGCACACAAATGACCGAAACCGAAGCAAGAGAATTTCTGATGAAGCTGAATGCCCCGGAAGATAATAGTAAAATGATACGTAAATTATTTGCTATGGCCCATGAAATTGGTTGGATAAAAAGCAGGATGACTCTGGAAGGATCAGTTGCTGCAACTAAACCGACCACTACTGAATATAATCTTCAAACAAGAAAGGATTATACAACCCTCCATAGCTGGATAAACAAATATGGCTATCTTAAAAAGCCGCTAAATAATTATACCTATAAAGAACTGCCGAAGCTGGTAAGCCAGTTTGAATTCGGGCCTTATAAGGATTATCTTAGCAAATAAATATTAACCTTAAAACCTTTTATCATGCAACTGATTAAAAATGGATGGACTTTTGTAATACTTTTTATAATTATCATCCTTTTCCCAATTTTTTCTATGGCTCAAAAAAGTCTTATTTATAAATATTATTTTCTTGAGATCCGGCCAACCGGAAGGGGCGAAGTGGAGATCACTCCTGAAATGCAAGTAAAATATGAAGACATTGATACATTAATTGTATTAAAAAGAGAAATGAGAAAGAATGGATATGAGAATATAACTGGGAAAAAATATTCAAGCTATAGTAGCGCATTTAATATACTTAGCAATGCCGGTTTGGAATTTGTTCAATTTGTATATCTACCAACATATGGAGGCGCAACAGGCATGTTGGTTTCAGAAATGAGAATAAATTATATAATGTGGAGAAAGAGGATCGATTAATTCAATTTTTTGGAATGGTTACCAATTATATGATAATTGTTTATTCCGAAAACTTATTATAGTTTTGAATTGCCAAACAATGTATATGTCAATTCAAATCAATTATTCATCAGCCAATTCCCCCGTGAACGGTAATCAGTCCGTTGACTCGCACAGTAACATGTACGTTGTTTGGCACACGGGGGAATTGGCTTTATCATTTAATTTATGTCAAACAACGTACATGAACTTATCCCGATTAAAAATCGGGGTGAATTAGAACAATGGGTTAATGCAAGAACATTGCATCAATTCATGAAAGTTGGAAAAGATTTTTCTACTTGGATCAAAGATTACATTAAAGATTTTGGCTTTATTGAAGGCCGTGACTTTTCCCCAAATTTGGCGAAAAGTAGAGGTGGCCGACAGGCCATTGAATATGATATAACGCTTGACATGGCAAAAGAGCTTGCAATGCTTCAAAGGAACGAAAAAGGCAGGCAAGCGCGGCAATATTTTATTGAATGGGAAAAAAGAGGCAGGCAATTGCAAACTATGCTTGCCAATAATTACGAAAATGCTGCTGCCTTATTTGCCGAATGCTTAATTATAGAGCATGAGGGTAATAAATGGTTTGCCGCTGCACAATTAACATTACTTTGTGGCAGGCAGGGCACCGGAAGCGGTTATCAGGCGAGAGTAAAAAGAATGGAGCAGCAGGGTAAGATCAAAAAGATAATGAATCGGGGCCGCCTGATATGGTTTGTAAAAGAAGAATTTATAAAAGACCTTTTACTTGTGCACCGCCGCATGCTTGTGGCCGCGCAGATTGTAACTCTTTTAAATATTAACCATTAAACAAGCCATCATGAACATACAATACAAAAACGGCGCCCTGATAATTATTCTGCCCTGCGCAGATCCTGCTGCCGCTCATGCCTTGCTTTTAAATAGTATTAACAGCGTAGTTAAATACAGTGCGGCAAGTGATGATAAGGCAAACAATTTTGGCGATGAAATAATACCTCTTTTAAATCTTCAACAAAGTCTTATGCCAGGTGAAGAAGACCTTGACAAAATGGGTTGATCCGGATCATCATTCCACATTTTAAATAATAAACCTCGTTTTTTAACGGGGTTTTGTATTTACCAGTCTTTTTGATAATCCCCAAAAAATGGGTAATATTACACCTCATGAGCTATCGTGGTCAATTAACTCTCTATAAAAACATCTTTGAAACAGAGATTTCTGTAAGTCAGGGTCCTTCACTTCGCGAAAGAAAAATTGAATGCCTCATTGATTATTATTATTACATAGGCCGTAAATCAAAACTTGGATATAACAGTCTTCTTCAGGAAGTATCTGAGGTTTTTTTTCTTAGTTCCTTTACCATTCATGATATTATTCAGGGCAACCTGGATGATCTGCATAGGTTAAAAGAGGAATGGAAAAACAGAGAATTGATCAATTTACAAAAACACTTGCAAAAAAAATGGCCTCATTTAATGTGGTAATATCCTCATCCAATCTTCCCGATCAGGAGATTAATATGAATCTTCAAATACTGCCTTATAATTTTGCCCGGTAACAATAATAGGATCTGATCTTTGTTCCGATATTTCACTAATCCTAACCAGAGGGCCTATCAATAATCCATCTGCATTCCAATCCTGCAGGGCTTTAAATATTTTAAATTCAATTTCATAATAGGCAAGGCCTTGCGTTTCTACTTCTTCCGGCGCCAGGCTGCTGGTATCACTAAAACTATCAAAAGCTAATCGCAGGCTAATAATAGGATTGCCCAACTGCTTTCTT
>Ga0137451_1000252_pt1 | contig 16233 bp, 12 predicted proteins | sample EasRivERMGT500_2_FD_102336 | JGI IMG/M metagenome (GOLD analysis project Ga0137451, IMG submission 102336) | Soil microbial communities from meander-bound floodplain in the East River, Colorado, USA - East River MetaG ERMGT500_2 | ecosystem: Environmental > Terrestrial > Soil > Floodplain ... | reverse complement strand
CGACCGGGACCCACGGCGAGCCCGGGCACGCCCCGAAGCTGCGGTAGACGTCGTACACCGCGGCTCCTCCGACCGGGCTCCACGTCACCCGGACCTGGGCGTCGGCGGGGGTGGTCAGCGACGGTGCTCCGGACGGGGCCGACGGGGCCGCGCAGTCGGAGAGCGCGCCGCGCACGACGAGCGCGAACGGCTGCGGCCCCCATGGGACATCGAGACCGCGCACGCGCACGATCCACCGCCCCGGCCCCGGGGACGCGAAGACGAGGCGCTCGACGACGTTGCGCGCATCGTGGGGATCGGAGGCGGTCACGGTCGCCTTGGGGAGACCGGTGCCGGCGTCGATCGTCTGGAACCACGTTTGCCCCGCGGGGTCGACGACCTCGAGCTTCAGCTCGTTGACGCGCGCGGTGGCCGCCCCCAGCGCCGCGGGGAAATCGCTCCAGACGAGCGTCGCGCGGAAGGGGGTTCCGGCGGCGACGTCGTAGGCGTGCTCGACGACGCTTCCGGTCGTGAGGCCCTCGCGATGGTCGTCGACGCGGAGCGCAAACGGCGATCCGGTGAAGGTCAGCGTCGCGTCGAGCTGGATCCGTCCGTAGCCGGAGACGAAGTTGGGCGCCGCCCCGGGCGCTACGAGCGGCTGCGCCGAGTCCACGAGGATCGCCTTCATGAGCGCGCCTGAGGGGGAGAAGCCCTGCGCCGGGTTGCGCGCGCCGGTCGCGTAAAAGCCCGCCGTGAAGTACTCGCGAACGAGCGCGGCCAAGCCCGCCGCGGTGGGTGCCGACATCGACGTGCCGTCGAGCGAGCAGGTCGCGCAATTGTTGCTGCCGATCGTCGCGTCGGAGGCCGCCGAGACCGTGGACTCGCCCTGCGCCGCCACGACCGGGGCCAGGCGGCCGTCCTCGAGCGGGCCGGGGCTCGAAGAGCTCGACGCGACGGAGGCCGAAGAGCCGTGCCCCACCGCCCCGACGACGAGCGGGCTCTTCGCGATCGCCGGCGTTCCGATCGAGACCGGAGCCGGGCAGAACTCCCCGCCGTTCCCTGCGGCGACCACCACCAGCAGGTCGGGGTGGCTCCACATCGCGAGGTCGGCATCGCGCGCGTACGAGTCGTACGGCGCGGTGCATCCCGGGATGCAGGTGCCGAACGCGTCGTAGCAGGCGCCGCCCCACGAGTCCGAGTGGATCCGCGCCCCGTTCTGATAGGCAACGTCGGTCAGGTTCCAGAGCGTCCCTCCCCGGTCGTTGAGATACTGGAGCGCGTCGCCCATCTCCTGGATGACGAGCTTCGCGCCCGGCGCCTGGCCGTCCCCGCCGTTGCGCGCGGGGGTGGTGAAGCCGACGCAGTCGGCGTACGGCGACGTATCGCCCGCGACCGAGCCCGAAGTGTGCGTCCCGTGCCCGCTCGACCCGGTGATCGACGCCGGACAGGTGTCCTCTTCCCCGTTCGGCGTGCCGGACCAGTTGTAATAAAGGATGTCCTTGCGCCGCGCCGGCGCGGGAGTGCCCACAGGGCACGGCGCGGTCGCGCACGAGACGACCGGCGGCGCCCCCGCGACCGTGTCGCGGAAGTAGCAGCTGTCGTAGTCCTGCGCGGAGTCGGCGAGGGCGACGATCTGCCCGCAGCCGAAGATGCCGCGCGCGAAGACCGGCGTTTGCTGGCCCGAGGGTCCCACGAACGACTGATGGACCCACACCGCGTCCTGGTTGAGGAGCCGAAACGTCCGCGCCGGCTCGATTCCCTCCACCTCCGGCAGCGTGGACAGAGCGGAGAGCGCCGCACCCAGCCGCGCCGCGGGAACGGTCGCGACCACCCGCCACGCGCCGTCCTTTCCCGACGCGCTCGCGGTCGCGCTCGTTCCGGCGAGCGCCTCGAGGACGCGCCGCTCGGTCTCGCCCGGTGCGACGACCACCTGCACGCGCACCGGCTCCGACGGCGCGGCCGCGCGTCGCGACAGCTCGGGATCGACCTTGAGGTGGGCGGGGAGCGCGCCGAGCCAGTCGACGAACGGCAGGCGCCGCAGCGCCGCCTTCGACTCCGCCGCCACCCGCACGCGGTAGCCGCGCGGCGGGAAGACGTCGAGGATCTCTGCACCGTTCGCCTCCACCAGGCGCCGCTGGTCCGCCGACAAGGGCTCTCGCGTCACCAGAACGACGTACTCGCGGCCGAGCGGCTCGGGTGCGACCGCAGGTGCGGTGAACCAAGCGGGTGGGGGTGTCGCGGGGGAAAGGGGGCGGAAGGTGCCGGCGGCGAGGTGGAGCTCGGGGGGAGGGGCGGGGGCGAGGGCGAGTAGTGCGATCAGGGCGAAAATCGAGGGCGCCATCCGAACCTCCCCTCAAGAACTTAGGTGGTGGTGCGCAGCTTGTGTACGTCAGCCCCTTTCGCGAACGTAATCGCTTGGCGTGGCATCACTTAGCTGGCTCCACGAGGCTCCAGCCACCCCCAGGCTTCGCACCACCCTGTCAGGGTGCGGCAAACGAAGAGGCGTCGGCGTCGGTCGAGCCTGACACATTGTCGAATCGAATGACCGTGCCGTCGGCCACGGCGCGCTTTGCCATCGAGAGCCGAACGGCGCCGATGGGCCGCCAGTCCTCCCACATGAAAGTCGAGCGATCCTTCGCGTCCTGCCCCGTCAGCACCATGTCCCATCGCTCCATGAGTCCCGTGTCCTTCGACACGTACGCCCAGTACGTGTCCTGGGGCGTCATGCCCACCCCATCGAACGTCAGCTTGACGACGTCGTAGGTCTTCCCGTCGACTGTCGTCGTGCCCTCGGAGGCGAGACTCACGCCGGGATCGAGCATCTTCGCAGGCATGAGCAGCCAGTACGTGTCGTTGATGAAGCGGCCATACCCGCGCTCGAGGGCGGCCTTGAGCTCTTCGCCGGCGAGCTCCTTGCCGTCCACCCAAGCTCGTCCCTCGCCACGCTTTTGGACGTTGAACAGCGTGAGCGTGGGCTTGCCTTCCTTGTTCCTTCCTTCGACGCGGTAGCGTCCGTCCCACCGGTCCCACACGTGGCGAATCCGCGCCATCTCCTTTCCCTCCCGCTCGACGACAAAATCGAACCTCAACGTGCGGAGTGCCTCGAACGATTTCGCTCCGCCCATCGCTTCGAGAGTGTGTTGGGCGACTGCGACCGCGGCTGGATCGCGCTTCTCCGCGGCATGTCCGAGGCCGGTCGCGACGGTCGCCACGAGCATCATCGTGGTGCGGAGCCTGTGGTTCATCGGGGACCTCCTGCGTCCGCCGGCGGACGCCGATCGTACGGCGGACTCGAGAGCGGACGATGAAACAGCGTCGCCGCGCGTCCTCGAGCTGGCATGGCGACTGCTCGACGAAGGACGTGCCCGATCCGTTCGTGCCGCCGCATTGCCCCTGGCCGGAGTGCGGGGAGCATCGTCGCACGGAACCCGGATACCGGTTCACCCACGCGGGACACTATGTGACGTTGCGGGAGCGCGTGCCCCGCTGCCGATGCAAGAGCTGCGGCCGTACCTATTCGCGCAGCGCGTTCACCACCTCTTACTACCTCAAGCGTCCCGAGCTGCTGCAACCGATCGCGAAGGGGCTCGTCGCGGGGTCGGCGCACCGGCAGCTCGCACGCTCGCTCGGGTGCTCTCCATCCACCGTGACGCGGCAGAGCGCTCGGCTGGGCCGGCACGGCATCTTGTTCCTGTCGGAGGCGCTGGCGCGGCTCGCGGGCACGGTCGCCGAGCCGATCGTCGCCGACCACTACGAATCTTTCGAGTTCACGCAGGACCTGCCGTTCGGCGTGCTGACGCTCGTCGGCCGAGACTCGTGGTTCGTCTACGGCCTCGACCCCGTGCCGCACCGGAGGGGCGGCCGGCTCAGCCCGATGCAGCGCGCCCGGCTGAAGCGCCGGCCGGCGCGTCCGGCCCGGGGCGGATATCGGGGTTCGTTCGCGCGCGGGCTCGACGGGATCCTCGAGCTGGCGGCGCCCGGTGCCGTCATCCCGCTGGCGTGCGACGGGATGATCGCGTATCGACGGGCTGTGCACACCCACCCGCAGCGCGAGCGCATCGCGCTCGATTGCCGCCCGAATCCCGTGCGCGGGCCGAAGGGATCCCCCCGCTCGCCGGAGGCCAGGTGGCGCGATGCGGCGATGTACCCGGTCGACCAACTACATCGGTTGATCGCTCATACCCTCGCGAGCGAGAAGAGCGAGACGATCTCCTTCGGACGCCGCCTCAACGCGATCATGGAGCGGCTCGTGCTGATGGCGGTGTGGCGCAACTTCGTCAAGGGGCGCTCCGAGCGGCAACCCGATCGCTCGACCCCGGCGATGCACGCCGGTCTCACGCGACGACCGTGGCTGTGGGCCGAGGTGCTGGCGCGGCGGAGGTTCCCGGGGCGCGAGCGCGTGCCCCCGGTGTGGCGCGAGCTCTACCGCCGTGCTTGGACGACGCCCGTGCTGAGGTCCAACGCCCGGCACGACCTCGTGCACGCCTGGTAGCGCACGACCAACAGGCTTCGCACCACCACCCATGTATAGTGGGGTGCGTAGATGGCGACCGCGCTGACCGGCAACGCGACGCTTCTCGAGCGGATCGACCTCGATCCCACCCTCGCCATCTTCCGCATCCGCCCCGACGACCTCCCCTCCGGCGACGCTCCCTGGTTCGTCCCCGGGCAGTACGTCACGCTCGGGGAGGGCGAGGTGCAGCGGGCGTACTCGATCGCCTCGGAGCCTTCGGAGCGCCGGTGGCTCGAGTTCTACATCCGCTACGCGCGGACGCCGGCAACCGGGACGCCGTTCACGCACGTGCTGTGGGATCTCCCCGTGGGGAGCCGGATGCACGTCGGGACGAAGATCGTCGGGCGGTTCACCCTCGAGCGGACGGTCGGGGCCGGGGACCCGCGGATCAAGCTCTTCGTCGCCGCCGGGACCGGGATCGCGCCGTTCATGAGCATGGCGCGGCTGGCGCTCCGCGCCGGAGACCGCGACGCGCTGTCGCGGATGGTGCTGCTCCACGGCGTCAGCCACCCGCACGAGCTCGCCTACCGTGACGAGCTCGAGGCGGCGGGCGCCTTCGGGCTGCGCTACGTGCCCACGGTCAGCCGCCCCGCCGGGCATCTCGATTGGACGGGGATCTCGGGGCGCGTCGAGAGCGTCTTCGAGGACGGCGGGCGGGCGAAGCTCGAGGCCGCACTCGGGATCGCGCCCCCGCTGGGACCCGAGAGCGCGGTCGTGTACGTGTGCGGCTTCCAGGGGACGATCGCGGAGAGCGTGCGGCGGCTGCTCGGCCGCGGGTTCGTCCCCGAGGACCGGAAGCTGCGGCGGATGCTCGGCATCCCCGACGCGATGCGGCCGAGCCTGTTCTTCGAGCAGTACGACCTCGAGCCGGTGTTCGACCCGAAAGATGCTGGCTTGGTGGCGAGCCTGCGCGCCGAGTGGGAGCGGGGAGCGCCGTCGTGAGGGCGCGCAGGGCGCATCCGCTCCGCACCCTCGCGGGCTACTTCCTCCAGGGCCTGGTGTTCGTCGTCCCGATCGGCGCGATCGGCTACGGCCTGTACGTTCTGTTCGTCGAGGTCGACACGTGGATCAACGTCGAGCCTCTGCTGAACCGCCGCGTCCCGGGCGCGGGGATCGTGCTGACGATCGTGCTCATCACCGCGGTCGGCTTCCTCGCGAGCAACTTCGCGACGCGCTGGCTGTTCGCCGCGTTCGAGGAGCTGGTCGCGCGCACCCCGCTGCTCAAGCTGCTGTACACCTCGCTCAAGGATCTCGTCGGGGCGTTCGTCGGCGAGACCAAGCGCTTCGACCGTCCGGTCCTCGTGCAGCTCGGCGCCGAGCCCGAGGTCGCGACGATCGGGTTCGTGACGCGCGAGGGGCTGCAAGAGATCGGCCTCGACGATCACGTCGCGGTGTACGTCCCCCAGGCGTACAACATCGGCGGGAACGTCGTCGTCGTGCCGCGGAAACGCGTGCGCGCGCTGGCCGCCGACCCGGGGACCGTCATGAGCTTCGTCGTCTCGGGCGGGATCACGGGCGACGTCGGCGGCGGAAAGCCGAAGAAGCGCTAGGCCGGGAGGAGATGCGCGCGCGCCCGCGCGCGAAACGAGACGATTTCCGTCTCGATCCACGCGGCGTCTCGCCCCAGCTCCCGCGCGAGCAGGCGCGCGGTCTCGGGGGCCATCTCGAGCGCGGCCCGCGCATCGAGGTAGAGCGCGCGCGTGCGGCGCGCGAGCACGTCCTCGACACGGCGCGCCATCTCCATCCGCGCGGCCCAGATCACCTCGGCGCCCCGGTAGGGAAGCGCGGGATGGAGCCGCCGGTCCAGCTCCGGGTCGGAAGCGGCCAGCGCGCGCACGGCGGCCGCGTCGCTCCCGTGGACGGCGAGCGGATCGTCGGGCGAGACGGACGAGTCGTGTCCGTGCACCTGGAGCGTCCGTGTCGCCGGGTGGCGGTGGGGGAGCCCGCCGATCGATGCCGCTCGCGTGACCGCCTCCTCCGCGATCGCGCGGTAGGTCGTCCACTTGCCCCCGGTGATCGTCAGCAGGCGGGAGGCCTCGACCCGGAGCGCGTGCTCGCGGCCGATCGCGGCGGTTCGGCGCGAGGCGGGCGCGCGCAGCAGCGGCCTGATGCCGGCGAATGCGGAGAGCACGTCCGCGCGGGAAGGGGCGCGAGACAGGTAGCGCGCGAGCGTCTCGAGGACGAGCGCGACCTCAGCCTCGAGCGGCGCCGGCTCGTCCCGGACCTCGGCGATCGGCGTGTCGGTCGTCCCCGCGAGCACGTGCCCATGCCAGGGGATCGCGAAGAGGACGCGGCCGTCTCGCGTGCGCGGGACGAGCACCGCGTCCTCGCCGCCGAGAAACGACCGGTCGAGCACGAGGTGGATCCCCTGCGACGGGCTCATCGAAGGCGAGGCGTCCGGGTCGGCGAGACACCTTACCGCATCACCCCAGGGTCCCCCCGCGTTGACGACGACCTTCGCGCGCACCTCGAGCGTCTCGCCGGTCTCGGCATCGCGCGCAAGGGCGCCGTCGACCGCTCCGCTCGCATTCTTGCTGAGCGCTTCGACCGGTGCGTGGTTCAACAGCGTGGCGCCCCTTTCGGCTGCCGTCGCCACGAGATGGATGAGCAGCCGCGCGTCGTCGAACTGCCCGTCGTGGTAGACGACCGCGCCCCGCAGGCCCTCGGGCGCCAGCGCCGGCACGCGTCGCAGCGCCTCCTCGCGCGAGACGACCCGGGTCGCGCCGAAACCGCGGCGGCCCGCGAGCGCGCCGTAGAGGGTCAGGCCGATTCCGTAGAAGGCGCGCTCCCAGCTCGCGTACGCCGGGACGACGAACGACCGGTCCCGCACCAGGTGCGGGGCGTTCGCGCGGAGGATCGCGCGCTCGCGCAAGGATTCCGCGACGAGCGCGACGTTGCCTTGCCTCAGGTAGCGCACGCCGCCGTGGATCAGCTTCGTGCTGCGGCTCGAGGTCCCGCTGCCGAAGTCCCCGCGCTCGAGCAGCACCACGTCGTAGCCGCGCGCGGCGGCGTCCACCGCGACGCCGACCCCGGTGGCCCCGCCGCCGACGACGGCGAGGTCCCAGGGCGTCTTCCGCGACCGGATGCGCTCGAGCATCGTTTCACGCCGCACGTCTTCCTCCGGCGCGTAGAATCTCACGGATGCGGACCGGCCGAAGACGCGTGCGGATCGCGGGAGCGGGGGTGATGGGCGTCGCGACCGCGCTCGAGCTGGCCGCGCGCGGGTGGTCGGTGACGGTCGTCGAGCCGGGCCCGCTCCCGCGCCCCGAGGCCGCCTCCACCGACATCAGCAAGATCGTCCGGATGGACTACGGCGTGGACGAGCTCTCGACCGAGATGATGGAGGAGGCGATCCCGCGCTGGCGCGCGTGGAGCGCGCGCTGGGGCGGCGGCCTCTTCCACGAGGACGGATTCCTGCTCCTCTCCCGCGCGCCCCTCGCGAAGGGAGCCTTCGAGGGCGACAGCCTCGACACGCTCACCCGCCGCGGACATCGCCTCGAGCGGCTCGACGCCGCCGCGATCGCGCGCCGCTTCCCCGCGTGGGCGCGAGGAGGCTACGTCGACGGCTACCTGAACCCGGTCGCGGGGTGGATCGAGAGCGGCCGCGCGCTGTCGCGGATGATCGACGACGCGCGGGCGGCGGGAGTCGTTTTCCTCGACGGGCGGGACGACGGCGGCTCCGATGCCGACGCACGCGTGGTCGCGGCGGGAGCCTGGACGCCCAAGCTCCTGCCGCACCTCGCCGGCGCTCTCTGGGCGGTCGCGCAGCCGGTTTTCCACCTGCTCCCCCGCGATCCCGAGGCATGGCGGCCGCCCGCCTTCACGGTCTGGGCCGCGGACATCGCGAGCACGGGTTGGTACGGCTTCCCCGCGAACGCCGACGGGATCGTCAAGATCGCGCACCACGGGCCGGGGCGCCGGGTGGACCCCGACGCGCCGCGGACGACGACCGCCGAGGAGGTTGAGCGCCTGCGCGCGTTCCTTGGCGAGAGCCTCCCGGGCCTCGCTTCCGCCCCCCTCGCGCACGCGAAGACGTGCCTGTACTGCGACAGCTTCGACGGGGACTTCTGGATCGGCGCGGATGCCGCGTTCCCCGGCCGCTTCGTCGTCGCCGGCGACTCGGGGCACGGCTTCAAGTTCGCGCCGGTCATCGGCGCCGTCGTCGCCGACGTCGTCGAGGGGAAGCCGAACCGGTTCGCAGCGCGCTTCGCGCCGCGCGCTCTCGCCGGCCGCCGCGCCGAGGACGCGCGCTTCGGCCTCTCGTGAGCCTTCGCCTCCGCTGCACGGTGCGCGGCTGCGTCCTCCCGCTCGCCCTGCGGGGGACGGCGCTCGCCTGTGACGCGGGCCACTCCTTCGACCGCGCGCGCGAGGGGTACTGGAACCTCCTCCAGCCTCAGGACCGGCGCTCCGACCGTCCGGGGGACCGTCTCGAGGCGCTGGTCGCGCGCCGGCGCTGGCTCGGCGAGGGCTTCGCCTCCGGGTTGATCGCGGCCTTACGCGAGGTCGTAGGCGCGCTCGACGTCGACCCGGGACGCGCCGCGATCGACGTCGGCTGCGGGGAGGGGACGATCACGCAGGGCATCGGCCGCCCCTTCTGCGGCATCGACCTCTCGACCTCCGCGATCCGCATGGCGGCAAGGCTTAACCCCCAAGGGACGTGGATCGTCGCCAACGCCGATCGCGGGCTTCCCTTCGAGGACGGCTCGGTCGCGCTCGCCCTGTCGGTTTTCGGCAGACGGCCCGTGGCGGAGCTCGCGCGCGTGCTCCCGCCCGGGGCCGCTCTCGTCGTCGTCGTTCCCGGCCCCGACGACCTTCTCGAGCTTCGCGAGGCGGTCAAGGGGCTGGGCGTGCGCCGCGACCGCGCCGTCGAAGTCGCAGCGGAGCTGGCCGGGATCGCCGAGCCGGTCGCCACGCGGCGCTGGCAGCACCGCGCCCGCCACGATCGCAGGGCTCTCGAGGACGCCCTCGCGATGAGCTACCGCGGCGAGCGGCTCCCCGAGCGGCGGCGCCTCGAGGGCCTCGAAGCGCTCGACGTGACCCTGTCGGCCTCGATCCTCGCGATGCGACGGACGTGACCTCGTCCGCTGTGTCACAATTCGCGTCCGTGAGACTCGTCGCACCGGCTTTCCTCCTCGCGGCCGTCCTGGCCGCCGAACCGGTCGCGGTCCGGATCGCCGCCGACGCCTCCTCCGGGTCCACGCGCCTCGTCCTCACCTTTGCGAAGCCGCTCGCCTGCACGACCATGGAAGCGGCGGGGAAGCTCCGCATCGCGTGCCCGGAGCCGATCGCCCCCGACGCGCCATCGCGCACTCTCGACGACCCGATCCTCTCCGGCTGGTCGGCCGAAGGCGACCGCACGCTCGTGTTGGCGCTCGGGCCGGGCTACCGGCGCGCGGACACCTTCGAGCTATCGAACCCCCCGCGCCTGGTCCTCGATCTGCAGGGAGACCGCGCGGGCAGCACGTCCCGCGGACCGTCCGCGCCCACCGTCGCGCAGCCGGTCATCGTCCTCGACCCCGGGCACGGCGGGGTGGAGACCGGCGCCATCGGCTCCTCCGGGCTCGAGGAGAAAGACGTCACGCTCGACATCGCGCGCCGTTTGAAGCCGCTCCTCGAGAAGCACGGCGTCACGGTCGTCCTCACCCGCGACGAGGACCGCGTCCTGCCCCTCGACGATCGCACCGCGATCGCGAACCAGAACCGCGCGGAGCTTTTCGTGTCGATCCACGTCAACGCCTCCAAGAGGAAGAGCGCGCTGGGGGCCGAGACGTACTTCCTCTCGACCGACGCGACCGACGACGAGGCGCGGACGCTCGCCGCCCTCGAGAACAAGGCGTACGCGCCGCAGCAGGTTGCGACACCGGCCTCGGGCGGCCCCGACCGGGGGCTCGAGCTGATCCTGTGGGATCTCGCGCAGAACAGCTATCTCGCCGAGTCGAGCCGCCTGGCCGAGCGGGTCCAGCACGAGATGAACACGCTCGCCGGCACGAAAGACCGCGGCGTGCGCCAGGCGCCGTTTCGCGTGCTCATGGGGGCGACGATGCCGGCGATTCTCGTCGAAGCCGCGTTCATCTCGAACCCGGCGGAGGAGTCGCGCCTCAAGGATGCCGCCGCGAAGGACAAGATCGCCGAGGCGATCGCGCGCGCGATCGTCGAGTACCGGACGCAGTGAGCCTCCGCGCCCTCCTGGCGGCCGCGGCGCTCGCGCTCGCGGGGTGCGCTGGCTCCCCGCCCGCCGCACCCGAAGGCGGCAGCAAGGCACCCGCCGCCCCCGCGGCCGCCGCACCCGTCGACCCGTCGTCTCCGAAGACCGAGATCACGCTGTACTTCCCTTCGGCGACCGAAGACAAGCTCGTCACCGAGACGCGCGAGATCGTCGACACGGCGCGCCCCGCCGAGCGCGGCACGCAGGTGCTGGTCGCGCTGCTCTCCGGACCGCAAGGGGAGGGCGCGCTCCCGGCGGTCCCCGAGGGCACGACCCTCCGCCAGCTCTGGATCGGCAAGAGCGGGACCGCCTGGGCCGATTTCTCCCCCGAGCTCTCCGACGGCCTCGTCGGGGGGAGCGACGACGAGCTCCTCACCCTCTACGCGATCGTCAACTCCCTGGCGGCGAACGTCCCGCAGATCAAGCGCGTCGGCCTCCTGGTCGGCGGCCGCGAGCGCGACACCCTGGGCGGGCACGTCGACGTGCGGCGCCCGCTTCCCCCTCGACCGGAGCTGTGATGCCACGCCACGACGGACGCTCCCAGAACCAGCTGCGGCCGGTGACGATCGAGCCGCACTGGCTCAAGCATGCGCAGGGCTCGTGCCTCGTGTCGATGGGCGACACGCGCGTGCTGTGCGCGGTCTCCGTCGAGGAGCGCGTCCCCAACCACATGAAGGACACGGGGCAGGGGTGGGTGACGGGGGAGTACGCGATGCTCCCCGCCTCGGGGAGCGAGCGCACGGCGCGCGAGGTCTCCCGCGGCCGCCCGTCGGGGCGCACGATGGAGATCCAGCGGCTGATCGGCCGCGCCCTGCGCGCCGTGGTGGACCGCAAGGCGCTCGGCCCGCGCACGCTGTGGGTCGACTGCGACGTGCTCCAGGCCGACGGCGGCACGCGCACCGCGGGGATCACGGGCGGGTGGGTCGCGCTCGCCTTGGCGCTGACGCGCCTGCGCGAGAAGCGCTTCGTCACGCAGCCCGTGCTCACGGGGCAAATCGCCGCCGTGTCGGTCGGCATCGTCGCCGGGGAGCCCTGCCTCGACCTCGACTATGTCGAGGACTCCGGCGCCGACGTGGACTTCAACGTCGTTCGCACCGGGGACGGCCGGTACGTCGAGGTGCAGGGGACCGCCGAGACGACACCGTTTAAGAGGGAGCAGCTCGACGCGCTCCTTTCCCTCGCGGACGTGGGGATCGACGCGCTCCAGGAGATCCAGCGGGCGGTGGTCGGCGAATCCCTGGCGCGCGTTCTCAAGGCATGACCCGCGTCGTCGCAGCGACCGGCAACGCCGGAAAGCTCGGCGAGATCCGTGCGGCGCTGGCCGAAGCCGGTGTGGAGGTCACGGGGATCGACGCCCTCACGGACACGACTCCGATCGAGGAGACCGGCACGACCTACGAGGAGAACGCCCGCCTCAAGGCGGAGGGGTACTCGCGGCGCACCGAGGACCTGGTCCTTGCCGACGATTCGGGCCTCGAGGTGGAGGCGCTCGAAGGCGCTCCCGGCATCTACTCCGCCCGCTACGGAAGCCCGACGCTCTCCGACCGCGCGCGCTGCCGCGCGATCCTGAAAGCTCTGATCGACACACCGGAGGCGCAGCGCGGCGCCCGTTTCGTGTGCGTGATCGCGATCGCGCGCGGCGGAACGACGCTCGCGACGTTCCGCGGCGAGGTGCCGGGCACCATTCTCCGCGAGATGCGCGGCGAGGGCGGCTTCGGCTACGACCCGATCTTCTTCTATCCGCCGCTCGGCCGCGCCTTCGGCGAGCTGACCCGCGAGGAGAAGCAGCAGGTCTCCCATCGCGGCGTAGCGTTAAGGAGGTCCGTCTCCTTTTTCACGAAGGAGCGTGGAGCATGAAGTTCCTCCCGGGGCTGATCCTGGCCGGCGTGGCCGCGGCCTGCGCGGGCGAGCCGAAGGAAGCCGAGGTCGCCTGGTTGAAAGCAGCCGCGATCCCGCTCGAGACGTGCGAAGCCGGTCACGGCTTCGAGGATCTCGAGCCCCTCAAGGACCTGATCGGCGACGCGCACGTCGTCTCGCTCGGCGAGTGCACCCACGGCACGCGCGAGGTCTTCCAGATGAAGCACCGGCTCGTGGAGTACCTCGCGAGCCGGCGCGGCTTCACGATCTTCTCGATCGAAGCCAACATGCCGGAGGCCTACCGCCTCAACGACTACGTCCTCGAGGGGAAGGGCGACCCGAAGGCGCTCATCGCCGGCATGTACTTCTGGACCTGGAGGACCGAGGAGGTCCTCGCGATGGTCGAGTGGATGCGCCAGTACAACCAGTCCGGCAAGGGCCGGATCGAGTTCACCGGCTTCGACATGCAGACCCCCGACGTCGCCATGGACGTCGTGCTCGCCTTTCTGAAGAAGGTGGACCCCGAGCGCGTCGCGCCCGCCGAAGGCCTCTACGATCCGCTCAGGAGCGGCAAGTTTCGGAAGAAGGGCGGCCAGTCGGCGGGAGCTTTCGGCCGCGCCGTCGGGAAGTTCCCCGTGGATCTCGTGAAAGGGAAGAAGATCCGCTTCAGCGGGTGGATCAAGACCGCGGGAGTGGACGGCTACGCCGGCTTGTGGTGGCGGGCGGACGATCCATCCGGGGCGCAAGCCTTCGACAACATGAAAGACCGAGCGATTCACGGTGACTCCGATTGGAAGGAGTACGCCCTCGAGCTCGAGGTCCCCGCGACGGCCGTCAACGTGAACTTCGGCGCGCTGCTCTCCGGAACGGGCCAGGCGTGGTTCGACGGTCTGAAGGTCGCAATCGACGGCAAGCCGTTCGACGTCACCGACGTGTTCGATCCGGGCTTCGAGGGCGACGCTCCGCGAGGCTTCCGCACCGGCGGCGACGGATACGACGTCGGCCTCGACGACCACGTCGCGAAAGAGGGGACGAAGAGCTTGAAGATGGCGTTCACGGGGATCAAGGAGGAGAAGTCGAAGGAGCAAGGGCCGGACCCCGCGATCGCCTCGAAGTCCTGCGGCGATCTCGTCGCGCAGATGGAGGCGCGCCGCGACGCCTACCTGAAGCTCGCGACGGCGCGCGAGACCGACTGGGCGATCCAGAACGCCCGCGTCGTCCATCAGTGCCTACAGCTCGAAACCGGCGAAGTCTCCCGCGACGAGAGCATGGCGAAAAACGTCCAGTGGATCCTCGACCACGCGCCGAAGGACACGAAGATCGTCCTCTGGGCGCACAACGGCCACGTCAGCCGGTGGAGGGTGGGGGAGCGCCGCTCGATGGGCTCGTACCTCGACACCCGGTACGGAAAGGATCAGGTCATCGTCGGCTTCGCTGCGGGTGAGGGCACCTACACCGCGATCTTGAAGGACAAGGGCCTCCGCAGCGACAACCACCTGTCGCCGCCGATCTACGACAGCTACGAGGCCTACTTCCGGGCGAGCGGGATCCGCAATTTCATCCTCGACCTGCGCAAGGCGGCGAAGGGCGGCAAGGCGGCGGCTTGGGTGAGAGGCCCGCACTCGTTCCGGTCGATCGGTGCGCTCGCCATGACCTCGCAGTACTCCGACGTCGAGCTCCCCGCCTACTACGACGCGATCATCTATCTCGACCGGACCACGGCCTCCCGCACGCTGAAGAAAGCACCCTAGGAGCCCGCCTTGCGCCGCTTCGCACTCCTCGCCCTTGCCTCGCTTGCCGCCACGAGCGTCGTCCTCGCCGACCCTCTCCCCACCGTCGGAAAGAAGACCGAGGGCTTCGAGCGCCGTGACGGCTTGATGCCGCTGTACCTCGACCGTCCGCGCGGCCACGTGTACCTCGAGGTGCCCGCGAAGCTCCCGCAAAGCGGCGAGATCGGCCGCTACCTCTACGTCGAGGGGATCACGACCGGCATGGGCTCGAACCCGGTCGGCCTCGACCGGGGGCAGATCGGCGCCACGCACGTCGTGACCGTGAAGCTCGTCGGCGGGCGCGTTCTCGTCGAAGCGTGGAACCCGCGCTACCGCGCCCTCACCGACAACAAGGCGGAAGCCGCCGCCATCGCGCAGTCGTTCGCCGGGTCGGTCCTGTGGGGCGGCGAGATCGCGGCGCAAGACGCCGACGGCCGAGCGCTCGTCGATCTCACCTCGTTCCTGGTGCGCGACGCGCACGGTATCGCCGCCACGCTCAAGAACGCGGGGCAGGGGAGCTACGCGCTCGACGACGGGCGCAGCGCGCTCGACCTGGCGCAGTGCCTCTCCTTCCCCGACAACCTCGAATTTGAAGCGGTGCTGACGTACTCCGGGAGCGAGCCCGGTCGCGAGATGCGCTCGACGCTTCCGTCCCCGACCTCGATGACGATCGTCCAGCACCAGTCGCTGATCCGCCTCCCCGACGACGGCTACCGTCCGCGCCGCTTCGACCCGCGGTCCAGCTCGTTCTCCGTCTCCTTCCTGAACTACGGCGCCCCGGTCGACGCCGAGATCGGGACGAATTGGATCGTCCGTCACCGCCTCGAGAAGAGCGACCCGCGCGCCGCGCGGTCGCGGGCGAAAAAACCGATCGTCTACTACGTGGACCCCGGCACTCCGGAGCCGATCCGGCAGGCGCTCATAGACGGGGCCTCGTGGTGGGCGAAGGCGTTCGACGCGGCGGGCTTCATCGACGCCTTCCGCGTCGTGCTGCTCCCCGAAGGCGCGCACCCGCTCGACGTCCGCTACAACGTCATCCAGTGGGTGCAGCGCGCCACGCGCGGCTGGTCGTACGGCGGCGGCGTCGTGGACCCGCGCACCGGCGAGATGATCAAGGGGCACGTCACGCTCGACGCGCTGCGGATCCGGCAGGACCGCTTGCTGCTCGAGGGCCTGGTCGGCACCGACAAGACCGGCACCGGCCGCCCCGACGATCCCGTGCAGATCGCGCTCTCGCGCATCCGCCAGCTCTCCGCCCACGAGGTCGGCCACACGCTCGGCCTCGCGCACAACTTCGCCGCCAGCGCGTGGGGCCGGGCTTCGGTGATGGACTACCCGGCACCGCAGGTGGACGTCACGCCACGCGGGGAGCTGGACCTCTCCCACGCCTACGCCGTCGGCATGGGAGAGTGGGACCTTCAATCGATCCGCTACGCCTACGCCCAGCTCCCACCCGGCGCCGACGAGAAGAAAGAGCTCGAAGCGATCCTCCGCGCCGGCACCGCGGCCGGCAAGCGCTTCTTGACCGAACCCGATGCGCGTTCTCCGAACACCGCAAACCCGTACGCCGCGCTGTGGGACAACGGCCCCGATCCGGTCGAAGCCCTGCGCCACGAGCTCGAGGTCCGCAAGATCGCGCTGGCCCGCTTCGGCGAGCGCAACGTGCGCGAAGGGGTCCCGCTCGCGTCACTAGAAGAAGTGCTGGCCCCGCTCTACTTCCACCACCGCTACGAGCTGACCCGCGCCGCGAAAGCACTTGGCGGCCTCGATTACGCCTACAACGTGCGCGGCGACGGACAGCCTCCCTCGCGCCCGATCCCCGCGGCGACCCAGCGCGCCGCTCTGAAGCAGATCCTCTCGGTGCTCTCACCCGAAACGCTCGATCTCCCCGAGCCGGCACTGGCCCTTCT
>Ga0137451_1000251_pt1 | contig 16358 bp, 14 predicted proteins | sample EasRivERMGT500_2_FD_102336 | JGI IMG/M metagenome (GOLD analysis project Ga0137451, IMG submission 102336) | Soil microbial communities from meander-bound floodplain in the East River, Colorado, USA - East River MetaG ERMGT500_2 | ecosystem: Environmental > Terrestrial > Soil > Floodplain ... | reverse complement strand
GGTGGAGACGCAGCCGGCGAAAAACGAGCCGAGCGCGGAGATACCGAGCGCCGCCCCCGCCCTGCCCTGGCGCGCCATCTGGTAGCCGTCGATGCAGGTAACCACCGAGGCCGACTCGCCCGGCAGGTTGACCAGAATCGAGGTGGTCGATCCGCCGTACTGCGCGCCATAGTAGATGCCGGCGAGCATGATCAGCGCGGAGGTCGGGTTGAGCGTAAAAGTGACCGGCAGCAGCATGGCGATGGTCGCCACCGGGCCGATTCCGGGCAGCACGCCGATCAGCGTGCCGAGGATCACCCCCATGAAGCAATAGAACAGATTCTGGAACGACAGGGCGACGCTGAAGCCGAGACCTAGATTGGTAAAGAGCTCCATCGCCGTTACTCCAAGAAAGCCGGCCAGATATTCATCGGCAGCCCCAGGCCCTTGACGAACGCGAAGACCGAGAAAATCGCCAGGGCGACAAACAGAAGCGTCACTTCCTTTGGCTTGAACTCATGCCCGCCCCAGGCGCTCCCGAAGATGAGCAGGCCCGCGGCGAGCACCAGTCCGAGAGGCTTCAGCATGTAGCCGAACACGACCACCGAGACGAGGATCACCCACAGAGACCTCGGCCCGAATGCGGCGAAGAGGAGCCCGATCGCGACCCCCGAGAGCAGCTCGTGCGCGATCTTCTCCACCTCTCCCCCGTCCCGCGGTACCTGGGTGTAGAAGGCGAACACGCCCAACACCAGCCCGCCGACTACAAACCAGAGGCGAAACGGAAAGACGGCCAGCGGGTGGGGTATCTTCGACACGAAGGCGCGGAAGAATACGGCCGCGCCGAGAACGGCGAGCATCCCGCCGAGCACTGTCGGAAAATACGCGGGCCCCATGCGCACGGCGGTGCCCATCGCATAGTTATTGGCCACGATCATGAAGCCCAGCCCGAAACCGATGAACATCAGCCCGGCCCAGAAATCCTTGCCGTTCGTTATTTTCATTTGACCCTCCTCCGCCCTCCGCCGCGTATTCTGCCACAGGTTCCCCAGCCCTTAGCGATACTCGGTCAACCTTCCTCCCGATCCATGTAGGTCAGCAGCTTGGAGCTGGTCAGGCGCAGCCGCTGCGACAGCATAAGCACCAGTTCCATGAGGATTTTCGACCCGAGGGTCGGCTGCTCCAGGATGATGCGCGCCAAGTCCGCCCGCGACAGCACCGCGATCAGGGAGGCCTCGGCGGCCACGCAGGTGGCGAAGCGCGGCTCGCCGTCAATCATCGACATTTCGCCGAACGATTGCCCCGGAGCGATCATCGCGATCAGCCGCTGAGCGTTCCACCGGTCCTGCTTGAACACTTCGATCCTGCCCTCGACCAGCAGCACCAGGAAATCGCCCGGCTCGCCTTCGCGGATGATCTCGACGCCCGAACCGGTGCGATAAACCTGCAAGAATCCGCTCAGGAGCTCGACTTCGGCAAGATTGAAGTTCTCGAACAGCGGCGAGAACGTGATCAGGCCGTGAATCCTGGAGGCGAACTGAGTCGCGTCGCCCAGCGACTCCAGCTGTGCAAGCCGAGCCTGCTCCGCGGTTTCTGCCATCTTCGCGCTTGCCTCGGGTGAGACTCCGGGCGAACGCAAACACTCTGCGCCCCCGGCGCCAGTGACCGGCCAGATTATGCCCAAACGCCCTACCGACCACAATTATTCCGACGGTCCTAAGAGTCCTCGGATTTGACGAGCCGACGCTTGCGAACCGCCTCGGCGAGGTTCCGGAGCAGAGGAACGCTCTCCTCCCAACCGATGCAGGCATCGGTGATGCTCTGACCGTACGCGAGTGCTTTTCCCGGGACGAGGTCCTGGCGTCCCGCTTTTAAGTGCGATTCGACCATGAGGCCGATCACGCGGTCTTCGCCGTCTGCGACCTGGCGGGCAATCTCGCGTGCGACGTCGACCTGGCGCTGGTACATCTTCTGGCTGTTGGCGTGGCTGCAGTCGATCATCAATCGCTGCTCGAGCCCCGCGGCGGCCAGTTCCTTTGCTGCGGCGTCGACGCTCGCAGCATCGTAGTTCGGGTGTTTGCCGCCGCGCAGGATGATGTGGCAGTCCTCGTTGCCGTTCGTGGAAACGATGGCCGAGTGTCCCGCTTTTGTGACCGAGAGGAAATGGTGAGGCGTCCGCGCCGCTCTCAGCGCGTCCACGGCGATCCTCACGTTGCCGTCGGTGCCGTTCTTGAACCCAACCGGGCAGGACAGCCCGGAGGCGAGCTCTCGGTGCACCTGGGATTCCGTGGTGCGAGCGCCGATCGCGCCCCAGCTCACCAGGTCCGCGTAGTACTGCGGCGAGATCATGTCGAGAAACTCGTTGCCTGTAGGAAGTCCCAGCTCGTTGACTTCCAGGAGGAACTGACGCACCAAGCGCAGTCCCTTGTTGATATTGAAGCTGCCGTCGAGATCAGGATCGTTGATGAGCCCCTTCCAGCCCACCGTGGTGCGAGGCTTCTCGAAATACACGCGCATGACGACGATGAGGTCTTGCTCGAGCTCTTTTCTCATCTCCAGCAGGCGCCGCGCGTACTCCAAGCCTGCCTTGGAGTCGTGAATCGAGCACGGGCCGATGATGACGAGCATGCGGTCGTCCGAGCCGTGCAGAATGCGGTGAATCGACTGGCGCGTCTCGTACGTCAGCTCCTCGGTTTTCTCCGTGCAGGGAAACTCGCGCAGCAAGTGGGCGGGCGGAGCGAGCTCCTTGATCTCACGGATCCTGACGTCGTCAACTTTGTAATGCATGGCATTCGCTTCGCCCGGGAGGCGTTTCTAAGGAGCTGAAACGTTTAGATTTTACCCGATTGAATCCGCTGCAGTCGCCCCGACGCCACGCGTTCCGGGCAGCGACCGCCCACGCCATCGCCCAGCCCGCGTCCCCTCCGACCGCGAAAGATGCCACACCGTTGGCAGACACGGTGGGGGAGTGCCAGAAGCGGCCGGTCAACGCCGCGAAGCCGCGGTTCGTTGAAGAACCGAGATGGATTGCGGGCACCGTTCTTGCGTGGTAGCTTCGAAGGTACTGTCTTCGCTTGGAGGGCAACGGAAATGACGGCAGCTGCCGCAAACATCCCGATTGCAGGATTCAAGGATGTTTATGACGTCGCGAAGGTCGACCGCGCGCTGCAGGAGCTTTCGGCGTCGGCAAACGACGCCCTGAAGTCCACTTACGAGAAAATGATCAAGGCGGGCGGCACGCGTCTGAGCGTGAAGCCCTCAGGCATTCCGGCGATGGAGAGTCTATACGACGACCTCCCCAATTTCGCGGAAGTCCTCGATGACATCAAGAAGCATATCGCGCTTTGCGCATCGTCCAACGACTGCCTGGAATTGCCGCCGTTGCTTCTGCTCGGAGAGCCGGGAATCGGCAAGACCTACTTCGGCCGGCGCCTGTCGCAGCTTCTGTCCACCGGCTTCGGCCTGTGTTCGATGAGCTCGATGACAGCGGGCTGGGTCATCTCCGGGGCGTCCTCGCAATGGAAGAACGCCAAGCCCGGAAAGGTCTTCGAGACGATTCTGCACGGCACCTACGCCAACCCGGTGATCATGGTCGACGAGCTCGACAAGGCGGGCGGCGACAACCAGTACGATCCGCTGGGCGCGCTATACATGTTGCTCGAGCGCGACACGGCGGCCGAGTTCGTGGACGAGTTCGTCGAGATCCCGATCGATGTCTCGGGCGTAGTGTGGATCGCGACTGCAAACGACGATTCCAGAATCCCCGATCCTATCCTCGACCGCATGAACGTCTACGAGATCGGGTCTCCGGATCGGGACGGCTCGGCGCGCATCGCTCAGGCGATCTACAGCGAGATCCGCGGCAGCCACGACTGGGGCAAGGCCTTCCCCGAGAAGCTTGCAAACGTGGTGCTGGACAGGCTCGTGGAGCTGTCGCCCCGGGAGATGCGCCGCGCCATAATGAACGCGTTCGGCAACTCGAAACTTGCGGGCCGCGACGAGATCGAGGTTGCCGACGTCGGCGACTCCCGAGCGTCGAAAAAGCAGCGAATCGGCTTTTAGCGGCGGTTGCCGCCCTTCAAAGCCGCTGCTCGACCCAGGCGCGGACCGAGCGCAGCGCGGCGGGAACGTTCGCGGGCTCGGTCCCTCCGGCCTGGGCCATATCGGGTCTCCCGCCGCCTTTGCCGCCGACTTGCTGCGCAACGAAATTGACGAGCTCCCCTGCCTTCAGCCTCGCGGTGAGGTCGGCGGTGACGCCCGCGATCAGGCTCACCTTTCCGCCCTCGGTCGAGGCGAGCACGATCGCCGCGGACTTGAGCCTGCTTTTCAGACTGTCGAGGGTCTCTCGCAGCGTTTTTGCGTCCGCGCCATCGAGTGTCGCGGCGAGCACCTTGATCCCTTTCACTTCGACGGCTTGCGCCGTGAGATCCTCGCCCTGGCTCGACGCGAGCTTCGATTTCAGGCGCGCGAGCTCCTTTTCCAGCGTCCTTTTCTCCTCGCGCTCCGCCTTGAGCTTTTCTTTCAACGCGTCGCCGGTTGCCTGATAGAAACCCTCGACGAAATGCCGCTCGTCCTCCATCGCCTGCACCCAGGCGAGCGCGCCCTCGCCGGTCGTCGCCTCGACGCGCCGCACGCCCGCCGCCACGCCGCCCTGGGACATGATCTTGAAAAAGCCGATGTCGCCGGTGCGAGCCACGTGCGTCCCGCCGCACAGCTCGCGCGAGGAGCCGATGTCGAGCACGCGCACCTCCTCCCCGTACTTTTCGCCGAACAAGGCCATGGCGCCGAACTTGACCGCGTCGTCGAACTTCATGATGCGCGCCGAGGTCGCTTCGTTCCTCAAGATCTCCGAGTTCACCATCGCCTCGACCCGGCGAATCTGCTCGTCGCTCACGGACGCGTCGTGCGAAAAGTCGAAGCGCGTTTTCTCCGCGTCGACCAGCGAACCCTTCTGCTGCACATGCAGCCCCAGCACCTCGCGCAACGCCTTGTGCATGAGGTGGGTGGCCGAGTGATTGCGCATGGTGCGCGAGCGCCGCGCCGCGTCCACGCGCGCCGCCACCTTGTCGCCCACGGAGAGCCGCCCTGTTGCGAGCACACCGTGCTGACCGAACACCTCAGGCTGGATCTTCTGAGTGTCGGACACCGTAAAAGTACCGGCCGCGGCGACAAGCTCTCCGGAGTCACCCACCTGGCCGCCCGACTCCGCGTAAAACGGAGTCTTGTCCAGCACCACGATGGCGGCTTCGCCCGCGACTATCGCCGGCACCGAAGTCCCTTCCCTGTAGAGGGCGGTCACTTTGGCGTCGTCCAGCGCGAGCGTGTCGTAGCCGCGGAATTCGGTCGCGCGGCCGGAATACTCGACGGCGGCGTCCATCTTGAACTTTCCCGCGGCGCGGGCGCGCTCGCGCTGGCGTTGCATCGCCACCTCGAATCCCGCGTGGTCGATCATGATGCCGCGTTCGCGAGCCATGTCCGCAGTCAGATCGACTGGAAAACCGAAGGTGTCGTAGAGCTGGAACACGGTTTCGCCGTCGAGCATGCGGTCCTCACGATGCAGCGCGCCCTCCAGCACTTTCATGCCGTTCTCGAGCGTTTCGGCAAAGCGCTCTTCCTCCGCCTTGAGCACCTCGGCGACGCGCTCCTTCGCGCGCGGCAACTCCGGATAGGCCTCCCCCATGGCGCGCGAGACGTCGGCGACGAGGCGGTGAAAAAAAGGCTCTTTGCGCCCGAGCTTGTAGCCGTGGCGAATGGCGCGGCGGATGATGCGGCGAAGCACGTAGCCGCGTCCTTCGTTCCCGGGTATGACGCCGTCCACGACCAGGAACGAGCAGGCGCGGATGTGGTCCGCGATGACCTTCAGCGAACTGTTCGAGAGATCTTTGGTCCCGGTCTCGCGCGCCGCGCCGCGAATCAGGTCCTGGAAGAGGTCGATCTCGTAATTGGAGTGCACGCCCTGCAGCACCGCCGCGATGCGCTCCAGGCCCATGCCGGTATCGACCGAGGGCTTGGGCAGCGGATGGAGCTTCCCCGCCTCGTCGCGGTTGAACTGCATGAAGACGAGATTCCAGATCTCGATGTAGCGGTCGCCTTCGGCATCTTTCGATCCGGGGGGACCGCCTTCGATTCCGGGCCCGTGATCGTAGAAGATCTCGCTGCACGGCCCGCACGGGCCGGTATCGGCCATCTGCCAGAAGTTGTCACTCTGGTACTTCGGCCCGCCGGGCGTGTCGCCGATTCGGATACAGCGGCCCTTGGGCACGCCGATCTCCTTTGTCCAGAGATCGTAGGCTTCGTCGTCCTCCTGATAGACCGCCGTCCACAGGCGTTCCGCCGGCAGCTTGTAGACCTCGACGAGCAAGTCCCAAGCGTAGCGGATCGCGTCGCGCTTGAAGTAGTCGCCGAAGGAAAAGTTGCCGAGCATCTCGAAGAAGGTGTGGTGGCGCGCGGTGTAGCCGACGTTCTCAAGGTCGTTGTGCTTGCCGCCGGCGCGCAGGCTTTTTTGCGAGGTCGTGGCGCGCTTGTACGCTCGCGTCTCCCTCCCGAGAAATACGTCCTTGAACTGCACCATGCCGGAGTTGACGAATAGCAGCGTCGGGTCGTTTGCCGGCACGAGCGCACTCGAGGCGACGATCGTGTGGCCTCGCTCTTCGAAGAACCTCAGGAACTTGCTGCGGATTTCCGCGGATTTCATGTCTCGATCTTAGCGGAAAAGCCAGCGCCTCAGTGGAGAATGCCCACGACCGAACCGGCGATGCAGGTGGCGAGCGTCCCAGAAACGATGGTCTTTCCGCCCAAGGAGACGATTTCATCCCGCCGCTCCGGCGCCATGGTCGCAAGGCCTCCGATCATGATGCCGAGGCTGCCGAAATTGGCGAAGCCGCAAAGCGCGTAGGTCATCATGAGCCTGCTGCGTTCGCTGAGCGCGTCAGCCGGAAGCCTGGCGAGATCGATGTAGGCGAGCAGCTCGTTGAGCACGGTCTTCGTCCCCATCAACGCTCCCGCAGTCGTTGCCTCCGACCAGGGAATCCCCATGATCCACACAAGCGGCGCCATGGCGATCCCCAGCACGCGCTGCAGCGTGACCGGGGCGCCGGCGACATCGGGCAGCAGCCCCAGAATCTGGTTGGCGAGGCTCACCAGAGCCACCAGCACCACGAGCATCGCAACGATGTTGATGAGGAGCTGTACTCCGTCGAGCGTCCCGCGCGTGACGGCGTCCATGCTGGAGGTCGCGGTCTGGGAAACGAGCTTTCCCTCGGTGGCCGGCGCGTCCGGAGGGACCATGAGAACCGAGATCGCAATCGCCGCCGGAGTGCTGATGATCGAAGCAATGAGAATGTGACCGAGGGCGCCGGGGATCGTATTCAACAGGATGCTTGCGTACAGCGCCATTACGGTGCCAGCGACGGTCGCCATGCCGCAGCTCATCAGGATGAACAACTCGCCGCGACTCATACTCCCGAGATAGGGCTTGACCAAGAGCGGCGCCTCGACCATGCCGACGAAAACGTTCGCCGCGGAGGACAAACCGATCGCTCCGCCCACGCCCATGGTCTTCTGCAGGAGGAAAGAAAATCCTCTCACGATCCAGGGGAGCACCCGCCAGTAGAAGAGCAGCGCCGAGAGCGCGCTTACCACCAGCACGAGAGGCAAGACCCGGAAGGCGAGCACGAAGCTCGCCCCGGGATAGGTCTCGGCGAACGGCAGCGGCCCGCCCCCGAGAAACCCGAACACGAGGGCGGTCCCGTCCCGCGTCGCTTTTTCGAGCGCGTTCAAAGCGTCGCTCAGGGCAAGGAAAACATCCTTGACGAAAGGCGCCTTGAGCAGCACGAGTCCCAGGCCGAAGGTCAACAGCATTCCCGCGACGACCGGCCGCCATGCGACCCTCCTGCGGTCTTCGCTCAAAGCCCATGCGATGGCGTGCAGGAGGAAAAACCCGAGCAGACTGTGAACGACGAACCCTGCATCCATTCCCGGTACCCGATCAGGCAAGGCTCACGCCGAGCAGTGTGCCGACGAGGTAGGTGACCGCGCCTGCGCCGCCGCCGATTGCGAGCATGCGCAGGCCGTCGCGCACCGCGCTGCGGCCGGTAAAGAGGCTGATCATCGCGCCCACCCCGAACAGGGCGACACCGGTCACCGCGATCGCAGCTATGAGCGCGCCTTCGGCGCGCGCGAACAGGAACGGCAGGAGCGGCACGAGCGCGCCAGCGCCGAACGAGAAAAACGAGGCGAGCGCCGCTCCCCAGGGCGAGCCCAGCTCCTCGGGATTGAGGCCGAGCTCCTCGCGCGCGAGCGTGTCGAGCGCCTGGCGCGGATCAGCGATGATGCGTTTCGCGAGCGCGTGGGCGTCCTCGCGATTCATCCCCCGCGCGGCGTAGATCAGCGCGAGCTCCTCGGCCTCTTCGTCGGGATACTCGTCGAGCTCGGCCTGCTCCAGCCCGATCTGGTGCTCGTACATTTCCCTCTGCGCGCGCACCGAGACATACTCGCCGGCGGCCATCGAGAAAGCCCCGGCGAGCAGGCCGGCGATCCCGGAGAGCAGGATGAAGCCCGCGTTCGAGGATGCCCCTGCGACCCCGAGGATGAGGGAAAGGTTCGACACCAGGCCGTCATTGATCCCGAACACCGCAGCGCGCAAATTTCCCCCGCCCCCGACGCCTCGGTGGCGCTGCCCGATCTCCTCGACCGAGGTCGGTGCGGCGTGTCCGGGCGCGGCGTGGCTGTATACGGAAAGCCCGCGCACCTTCATCGCGGCGAGAATGCCGCGCATCGCGCGCGGACCGTACCGCCGGAGGAGTCCGGCGACGATGCGGGTGCGCAGGTCTGGGACGAAGGCGGGCAGCGACGCAAGCCCCGCTTTTTTTGCCCAGATCGCGGCCTGCCCCTCGGCCTCGCGCGCCAGTTCCAGGAACAGGCCCGAGCGCGGCGATGCGCGCTCGACCTCCGCAATCACGCGATAGAGGTACGCCGAGCGCAACTCATCGAACCATCCTCCACCTGATTGCGTCATGCTTGCCCAGGTCCCGTAGCCGGGATTCTAGGTGAATTCAGTCCTCGTCGGTGCTTCCCATCACTGCGCGAATCGCGTCAAAAGAAAAACCGCGGGACTGAAGAAACCGCATTTGTCTTGCACGCTCCTCGCGCGTGCTGGGAGGGACCCGGAACTTCCTCGCCCGCACTCGCCTCGCGCGCTCGACCTCGGTCGCGCGCGCGGCTGAGGATGCCCGTTCGGCGAGCCCTTTTTCCAGGCCTTTCGCGAGCAGCTCGTGCGCGATGCGCGCCGCGCCAAACTTCCGGGAAAGAGCGTGAGCGCGTGATTCCGCGTAGCGCTCGTCGGACAGAAGCCTGCGCCGAGACAGATCCTCGAGCAGCGCTTCGAGATCGTCCTCACGCCGGGCGTGAGCCTGAAGCTTGCGGGCGAGTTCTGCGCGGCTATGCTCCCGCCGCGCGAGCAGCCGCAAGGCGCGCTCGCGCAGCGTCGGCTGCTTTTTCACACCTCGGCGGTGACGGGAGCCAATGCCTGCGGGCCCTTGACGCCGAGCTTCTCGCGGATCTTCGCCTCGATCTCGTCGGCGAGCTCGGGGTTTTCCTTGAGGTAATCGCGGGCGTTGTCCTTGCCCTGCCCGATGCGGTCCTTCTTGTACTGGTACCAGGCGCCGGACTTGTCCACCACGCCGCAATTGACGCCGAGCTCGAGAATTTCGCCTTCGCGCGAGACCCCTTCGCCGTAGAGAATATCGAACAGGGCCTCGCGGAACGGCGGCGCGACCTTGTTCTTCACGACCTTCACGCGGGTCTCCGAGCCGATCACCTCATCGCCTTTCTTGATCGTGCCGATGCGGCGGATGTCGAGCCGGCACGACGCGTAGAACTTGAGCGCATTGCCGCCGGTGGTGGTCTCGGGATTGCCGAACATGACGCCGATCTTCATGCGGATCTGGTTGATGAAGATCACCAGCGTGTTGGTTCGCTTGATGTTGGAGGTGAGCTTCCTCAGGGCCTGGCTCATGAGCCGCGCCTGCAAACCCATCTGCGGCTCGCCCATTTCGCCCTCGATCTCGGCCTTGGGAGTGAGCGCCGCGACCGAGTCGATCACGATCACCTCGACCGACCCCGAGCGCACCAGCATGTCGGCGATCTCCAGAGCCTGCTCGCCCGTGTCGGGCTGGGAGATCAACAGGTCGTCGATCTTCACGCCGAGCTTCGCGGCGTATTGCGGGTCGAGCGCGTTCTCGGCGTCGATAAAGGCCGCGGTGCCGCCCGCCTTCTGTGCCTGCGCGATGACCGAAAGGGTTAGCGTGGTCTTGCCCGAAGACTCCGGCCCGTAGATCTCGACCACCCGGCCGCGCGGCAGCCCGCCCACCCCGAGCGCGATATCCAGGCCGAGCGAGCCGGTCGAGACCACCTGGATGTCCTGCAGGGCCTGGGAGTCCATCTTCATGATGGAGCCCTTACCGAACTGCTTCTCGATTTGCGCCAGGGCGGCCTGCAAGGCCTTGGCTTTGCCTTCTTCCATGACTTTTCCTTCGTTGACCATCGGATTATCCCTCATATTGAACGTTGCAGCGGACGCCAGCGCCGCTTCACCCGGGCGGCGCAACCGAAACGAGAAACCTGTCTCTCGTCGCCCCGCACGTCAGCCATCGCGGGGTGCTTCGCTGCTTGAAACGCGTGGCCGAAGCAACCGGTTGACCTGTAGTTTTATACAGTATCTGAGAAATTGCAAGCCCCCGCGTCAAATCAAGGGTTTAGACAGGAAGGGCCGGGGGTTTCGCTGCCAGGACCGCCGAAGGAAAACTCAGGTCGAGCATCCTGAAACGCGGAAAGGCACAAGTTGGCGCAGGGAGAATAGAATCCGCTTCTTAGAGGTCCTCTAACTCAGGGGCTTTCTAACTCACGTTGGATAGGATCAGATGGTTCGGTAGTTGTGCATCAATCACAAGGAGGAAATCGTGAAGACTGAACTCTTTTATTTGACTTGCGTAACGGCCCTGACGGGTTTGCTGTGGGTTCCCTACATACTGGATCGGGTCGCCGTCTGGGGTCTCTCCGAAGCGGTCGGCTACCCGGCCAACCCCAAACCGCAATCGGCCTGGGCCGCGCGCTTGATCAAGGCTCACTACAACGCGGTCGAAAACCTGGTCGTATTCGCCGCGCTGGTGCTTGCCGCTCATGCCGCCGGCATCGGCAACAGCGCCACGGCCGCTGCGTGCCTAGTGTATTTCTGGGCGCGCCTGGTGCATGCGCTGGCGTACACGTTTGCCGTTCCGTGGGTTCGTACTCTTGCGTTTACGGTCGGCTTCTTTGCGCAAGCGACACTCGCTTGGCAGCTTCTCGCCAAGGTGTGAGGTTGCTGTCCGGGCATCGCATCGAGGAAGGCCCCGGCGCTTATGTCTAGCTCATGGACGGTATTGGATGCGGATGCGCTTCGAAAGGCGACTCTCGTCCCGGAGCCCTTTCCGTATCTCATCGTCGACAATATCATCCGCCCGGAGGCTCTTTCCGAAGTGCTAGGAAGCTTCCCCGCGATCAAGAAACGGGGAAGCTTCCCACTGCATGCCGTTTCCTGCGCCGGGCGCTTTGCGACTCTCATGCAGGAGATACAAAGCGACGATCTCAGAGACTTGATCGGCGAGCGCTTGGGTATGGATCTGACAAACAAGCCTCCGATGGTCACGGTTCGCGGCCGTACGTCAGAAAAAGACGGCGAGATCCATACCGACTCGACCTCCAAGCTCGTTACCGTTCTTCTCTATTTGAACGCCGGTTGGGCCTCTCCGGTCGGGAGGCTGAGGCTCCTTTACAACAATCGGGATCTCACCCCCTACGCCGCGGAGATTTCCCCGGAGGCGGGGCGATGTTTGATTTTCAAGGTCACTCCGAACTGCTGGCACGGGCATGAGCCTTTCGATGGCGAGCGGCGCACGATCCAGCTCAACTACGTCAGTTCTGAAAAGGTTCGCGACCGGGAATTGAATCGGCACCGGCTCAGCGCCTTTTTGAAGAAGCTCTTTTCGAAATGAAGAGGGTGCTGCTTATCAAGCTGACCTCCCTCGGCGACCTGATCCATGCGCTCCCCGCTCTGAGCGACGCAAAAAGCGCCCGTCCCGAACTGGAATTCGATTGGGTGATCGACGAAAATTTCCGGGAAATCGCGCTCTGGCATCCCGCGGTGAAGGGCATCATTACGAGCAATCATCGCCAATGGCGCGAAGCATTGACGCATCCGGCGACGCTGGGCTCCATTTCCCGACTCATCGCCGGAATCAGGGCGGTCGAATACGATCTAGTCATCGACGCTCAGGGCAATTTCAAGACCGCCCTGCTCTCGATGCTCGCCAAAGGGCCGCGAGCCGGCTTCGACAGCCAGTCCGTGCGGGAATGGGTCGCGCATCTCGCTTATCAAAGGCGATTCGCCGCGTCCAAGAGCGCGCATGCCATCGAACGCTTGCGGCTCCTCTTTGCCGCTGCGTTGGACTACCCGGTCCCTGCCTCAGCGCCCGATTTCCAAATTCAAAAGGAAAGGTTCGTCAAGCCGAAGGTCGACCTACCCAAGGAGTATCTCGTTTTCGTCCACAATGCGAGCTGGAAGACGAAGCTCTGGCCCGAAGCGCATTGGGAGGAACTCCTCAAGAGGTCGATTCAGGCGGGATTCAAGGTGCTGCTGCCCTGGGGAAACAGCCAGGAGGAGGCGAGGGCCAAGCGCTTGGCCATTCGTTCGGGAATCCAGGTTCTGCCCAAACTGACTCTTTCCGAAATGGGCTATGTGCTCGACAGAGCCAGGGCCTGTGTCTGCATGGACACCGGGCTCAGTCACTTGACCGCGGCCCTGAACGTGCCTTCGATCACCCTCTATGGATCGACCGACTCCGGGCTCATCGGGGCATCGGGCCCCTCGCAAGTACACCTGAAGTCGGATCGCTTCTGCTCTCCCTGCCAGAAGAAGACCTGCCGCTACAGCTCAACGGAGAACCCGTGCCTGCAGCAAATCACCCCGGACGGGGTCTACAAGGAGTTGCTGCGCCAGGTTAAACCGCAGCCAGCCTCACCGGGATCCGTCTCGGTCCAAAGGGCTTCTTGAACTCCCCGTAGCGCCCGGCGATCGCGCCGCCGCACTTCTTGCACCGGCCGTCCTCGGTAATACCGTAGTCGAGGATGCGGTACCAGTCTCGCTGAATCGCAACGCTGCCGCAATGCGGGCAATAGGTGCTGCCGCCTTCGGTGTCGTGGACGTTGCCTGTATACACGTAGCGCAGGCCGTGGCCGAGCGCGATCTTGCGCGCGCGGGTCAGCGTCGATGCCGGCGTGGCGGGAATGTCGGTCATCTTGTAGTCGGGATGGAAGGCGGTGAAGTGCAGCGGTACGTCCGGCCCCAGCTCCTTTGCGATCCAGCGGCACTCGGCGTCGATCTCTTCGTCCGAGTCGTTCCTGCCGGGAATGAGTAGGGTGGTGATCTCGAACCAGACCTCGGTCTCGTGCCTGAGATAGACGAGCGTCTCGAGCACCGGCTTCAGGTGCGCTCCGGTGAGCATGAAATAGAACTCCTCGGTGAACGCCTTGAGATCGACGTTGGCCGCGTCCATCTTGGCGTAGAACTCGCGCCGCGGCTGCGCGTGTATATAGCCCGCGGTCACGGCCACGGCTTTCACGCCGACCTCGCGGCACGCGTCGGCGACATCCATCGCGTACTCGGCAAAGATTACCGGGTCATTGTAGGTAAAGGCGACGCTCCTGCAGTCGAGCTCCACGGCCGCGCGGGCGAGCTGCTCCGGGCTCGCCGCATCGGCGAGCGTGTCGATGTCCTTCGATTTGGAGATGTCCCAGTTCTGGCAGAACTTGCAGGCGAGATTGCACCCCGCGGTGCCGAAGGACAGAACGCTCGACCCCGGGTAGAACTGGTTGAGCGGCTTCTTCTCGATCGGATCCACGCAGAACCCCGAAGAGCGGCCGTAGGTGGTGAGCACCATCCGGTCGCCTTCGCGCATGCGCACGAAGCACGCGCCGCGCTGGCCTTCGTGCAGCCGGCAGTCGCGCGGGCACAGGTCGCACTGCAGCCTGCCGTTCGGGAGCATATGCCACCAGCGGCCGACGTAGGGCTTGTCGAGCACGGCGCTCATTGCCGGAACTCCGCTTCGCGCCACTTGAGCGCGGTGTAGCGCTTCACGCGGCAGCGCCGGGTGTCCGTGTCCTGCGCAATGCCGGCCTTTTGCTTGAGACTCGCGATGAACCGATCCGGATCGGGCAGGCTCTCCCAGACCTGCGGCAAGTAAGTCGCGCGCCTGTCCGCCTTTTCGTCGCCATACTCGAGGATGAGGCCGTCCACGCCGGGGCGGAGCCGGGTGATGAGGTCGGCGTGGTCCTCGAACTGCAGCCGCTTGGGCGTCGAGAGCAGCGATACTTCGATATCGATGCGCGCAAACTCCTCCTGCGTGAGGGGTTTGAAGCGCGGGTCCTGGAACGCGGCGCCGCAGGCGTTCGCGGCGACGTCTTCGGCGAGCGGCCGCTCCGCTTCAAGCGTGCCGACGCAACCGCGCAGCTCCTCGCCCCGCATGAGCGTAACGAAGCTTGCGCGCCACTCCCTCAGCCAGGGCTCGTCGGCAGCTTGCGGGCCGGGCGAATTCACCCTCGCGCCAAGCGCGGCTGACAGCGAGGCACGCGCGATCTGCAGCAACCTGCTCCCGTGCTCCGCTTCGTAGCACGAGGGGGCCGAAGAGAACGCGAAAGACGCGTAGCCGACCACTTGGTCCTTGCCGCCGGCGGTGTCGCCGGAGTTGCGGCAGTCGAGCAGCCTAGTCGCGAGCCCCTTGCGCTTGGCGGCGATCAGCGCTCCGGCGACCGGCGTCGCCCCGCAGGCCTGCTCGTGCGAGATTCCGGTGTCGAATCCGAGAATCGCCTGCACCGTCGCGCCGTCGATTCGGCGCGCAGCCTCGTAGGGATGGTAGTGCGAGAGATCCGAGCTGATCACGATCAGGGTTTCGGGGCCGCCCCAGAGGCGCTCCAGCACCTCGGCGACCTTCTCGGGAGCCACCGAGCCCACCACCATTGGCACGAGCGAGAATTCGCCCAGCACCTGCTGAAGGAACGGGAGCTGCACTTCCAGCGCATGCTCCTCGGCATGCGTCGCGGCCGATTCCACGACCTGCGGCAGGCCGCGGATCGAGGCGATCGCCTGCGCATCGAGCGGGATCCGGCCGAGCGGCGTGTCGAATGCCTGCGCCCGCGGCAGCGCGAGGCCGCGCACCGGCACGCGGTGGCAGGGACCGAGGACCACGACGCGCCTGACGATGCCGCGCGCCGGGCGCAGCAGATCGTAAGCGCTCGCCGCGATCGGCCCGGAATACACGTAGCCGGCGTGGGGAACGATCACCACCTTGGGAAATCCAGGAGCGATGGGTCTTTCTTCCGTCTGGTCGAGGTAAGCGGCAACTTCCTCTGCGAGCGAGCGGGCATCGCCCGGGTAGAAAAGCCTCGCCACGGCAGGCGGCCGCACCGACGGATTCTGGAAAAAGCTCATGTATTCAATATAGGGCCGATGTCTGCCAAACCCAAGCTCGATGTGGGCTGTTTCGTTCCGCGCTCCTGGCGCGGCAAACGACAAGTCCTCGAACGAAACAGCGCACTTCGAGCGCGTTTCAGGGCGGCAGCGGCCCCTGATAACTGGCCGCCCATGGCCCGCGCACGCTGCCGGACCGCACTTCTCCCGCCATGGCTTTCCCGTTGACGGTCCCCTCGAACGCTAACAGCCGGCGCTTGTACAGCAGACCGAACTGAATCCGCTCGCCGCGCACCGTCAGGTCTCGGAGGTACAGCTCGGCGTTGCCGGCGCGGACAAATCCGCCGACGGTGTGAGGTTCCTGGGTGACTTGGAGCCTGAGCGGAGCGCCGGAGAGCGCTTTAGGCAGCGTGAGCTCCCAGACACCCTGCACGCGCGCGGGGACGACGTAGTAATAGAGTCTTGTCCAAGTCGTGCCGCTGATCATCTCCTTTTCCGGGACGTCCATCGAAAGCTCCTTGTCCGGAGGCCAGGGCGAAAGGGGATAATCGTGCGACACGATGCGCGCGCCCGGCCGCAGCTCTTCGCGCAGCCTGGGCGCGAGGCGCGTGACGAAGCGCGGCAGCAAGTACAGCATGACCACGCTCGCGTCCTTGATGTCGGCCTCGAACAGGTCTCCCTGCACGAATTTGACGCGCTCCGAGACACCTTCGTGCTTTGCCCCGATGCGCGCCATTTCGACCAGCTCCGTGTCCAACTCGACGCCGACCCCGCGCGCGCCGAAGCGCTTGGCGGCGGTGATCACCAATCGCCCGTCGCCCGAGCCCAAGTCGTAGACGACGTCGTCGCCGCGGATATCGGCGAGTTTCATCATTTCATC